>Ga0209465_10001016_pt1 | contig 12692 bp, 9 predicted proteins | sample PanSoiPlot1MoBio_FD_188321 | JGI IMG/M metagenome (GOLD analysis project Ga0209465, IMG submission 188321) | Tropical forest soil microbial communities from Panama analyzed to predict greenhouse gas emissions - Panama Soil Plot 1 MoBio (SPAdes)... | ecosystem: Environmental > Terrestrial > Soil...
CAGCGCCGGCTGACCTCGGGCTCGACCGGCTTGCCCTTCGAGTTCTACTGGGACCGCTCCGTGTTGCCCGTGCTGGGAGGCACGGATCGATTCTGGCTCGAGTGGTCCGGCATCGCGGTGTGGCACACCCGTATCACGGTGGCGAGCCCGTCATACTTCTACAATCTGGTCACGCCGGCACGCCGGTGGCCTGCGCTGATCAATCGGGTGATGGTCGGGGAGCAGATGGAGAGCTTCCCCGCGGATCAGATGACGACGGAGAAGTTCCGGGCTCTCGTCGAACGCGTGACCCTGCGCGGGCCATACTTCGTGCGCGGGTATCCCGGATCGCTCGTGAGCCTCGCCGCTCGGCTCGCCGAGGAAGGAAGATCGCTGGCGAGCTATCCCCGGGCGGTGGTGACCCTGGCCGAGACGCTCACCGGCCCCAACGCGGCCACCCTGCGCGAGGTCTTCTGCTGCCCCGTGGCCAATCACTACTCGGCGTGGGAGGTCCCGCAAATCGCTCATAGCTGTCCGGATCATCCTGAGCTGCTCCACATCAACAGCGACCGCGTCGTCGTCCGCGTGGTGCGTTCCGACGGCGCGGAGGCGGGGCTCGGCGAGACGGGGCAGGTGGTTGTGACGGATCTCGCGAACTACGTGATGCCCTTCATCAACTACTCGGCGGGCGACGGCGCCATGGTCGGCCCCCGCTGCCCGTGTGGGCGAGGCATGCCCACCCTCGCCCGCCTCGAAGGGCGGGATATCGAGATGATCCGCACTCCCGAGGGACGGGAGATGAGCTCGGGAGCCTTCGGTCAACTTCTCACCTTCGTGATTGGCATCATTCCGTACGTGTGGGAGTACCAGGCCGTCCAGACGACGCCGGAGGCCCTCATTCTGCGCGTGGTGCCGACGCCGCGATTCACCGCCGAGTTCCAGGCGACGCTCCAGCGCGGGCTCGCGGAGTTCTTCGGCCCCGGCATGCAAATCATCGTCGAGCCGGTTGCCTCCATCCCGGCAGAGGCGTCAGGGAAGCGCCTGATCATCAAGCAGATGTCGTCGTAACAATCGACGCGAGCCTGCTCTCGACGTCTGACATAGTAGCGGGAGAGATGGAGACACCGGGGGCCGCGCGGGTGCCGTGCTCGATCGTCGTGCCTTCGCACAACGACACGGGCGAGCTCGAGCCGTGCCTGTGTGCCCTGCGTGAGGAGATCGCGGCTCCCTCGGAGCTCATCGTGGTCATCGACGGGCCTCCCGTGGAACCAGCGACCACGGTGGCCCGCGCCGCCGGCGCCCGCGTGCTCCGTCTCGAGCGGCGGAGCGGGCCGGCCGCCGCGCGGAATCATGGAGCGACCCACGCGAAGGGCGACGTGCTCGTGTTCGTCGACGCCGACGTGGTGATCCGGCGCGGGGGGCTCGAGCGTATCGAGCGGGCCTTCATGCAGGATACGGGCCTCACCGCGATCTTCGGCTCCTACGACGACTCGCCGCGATCGCCCGGACTGGTCTCACGCTACCGCAACCTTCTCCACCATTTCGTCCACCAGGACGGCCGCGCGGAGGCAACCACTTTCTGGGCCGGGCTCGGCGCCGTTCGCTGCGCCGACTTCTGGAATGTCGGCGGCTTCGACGCCGCGGTCTTCACCCGGCCGTCCGTCGAGGACATCGAGCTCGGCTATCGCCTGTGCGCGGCGGGAGGGCGGATCCGGCTCGACAAGGAGCTCCAGGGCACGCATCTGAAGCACTGGACATTGTGGTCGATGATCCGAACCGACGTTACGAACCGAGCCGTGCCGTGGGCGCGGCTGGTGCTGGCAAGGGGCCGCGTGCCGAGCGAGCTCAATCTTGGTATCTCGCAGCGTCTGAGCGCGGGTCTCGTCGCCCTTGCCCTCGGGACGACCGTGCTCGCGCTTTGGCGTCTCGTGTTCCTCTACCTGGCCGCGGCTGCCCTTCTGGCCGTTCTGGCTATGAATCGGTGCTTCTATCGCCTGCTGCGGCACCGGGGAGGTCTCCGCCTCGCCGCGGTCGGCTTCGCCCTTCATCTCATGTACTTTGTCTACAGCGCGGCAAGCTTCGCCCTCGTCTGGCTCGACACGCGCGTGCGAGGTGGTCGACGTCGTCGCCGATGAATGAGCGCGTGATCGTGATCGGGGCGGGTCCGGCCGGCCTCACCGCCGCCCGCGAGCTCGCGCGCCAGGGGCTCTCGCCCGTGGTCTTCGAGCAGGGCCGCATCGTGGGGGGCCTCGCCCGGACAGAGACGTACCGGGACTTTCACTTCGACATGGGCGGCCACCGCTTCTTCACCAAGGTGGAGGAGGTCCAGAAGATCTGGCGCGACGTGCTCGGTGAGGAGTTCCTCCGCCGTCCGCGGCTCTCCCGCATCTACTACCGCGGCCGCTTCTTCAAGTATCCGCTGAAGCCGCTCGATGCCCTGGCCGGGCTCGGAGCCCGAGAGGCCGCCCACGTGATCGGCAGCTACCTCTGGTGGCAGCTCTTTCCCCACGAGCGCGAGGAGACCTTCGAGGAGTGGGTGACCAATCGGTTCGGACGGCGCCTCTTCGAAGTCTTCTTCAAGAGCTATACAGAGAAGGTGTGGGGCATCCCGTGCTCCACCCTCCGGGCGGAGTGGGCGGCCCAGCGGATCAAGGATCTCTCGCTGCGCTCGGCCATCATGAGCATGTTCCTCAAGCCGCAGACCCCCGTGAAGACCCTCATTGAGGAGTTCGACTATCCGCGCCTCGGTCCCGGGATGATGTGGCGGTCCGTAGCCGAGGAGATCCGGAAGCTCGACGGTTCCGTCCGCCTTGGCCACGAGGTGGTCGAGCTGCGCCGGGCGGGCCGTCGCGTGGAGAGTGTGGTGGCGTCCGCGGACGGCGTCGAAGAGGTGATCATGGGAGATCACGTTCTCTCGAGCATGCCCGTGCGGACGTTGATCGAGCGGCTGTCGCCGCCGGCGCCGGGGCCAGTCCTCGAAGCGGCGCGGCGTCTCGCCTATCGGGATTTTCTCACCGTGTGTCTCATCGTGGATGCCGCCGCCCTCTTCCCCGACAACTGGATCTACGTGCACGCTCCTGAGGTCAAGGTGGGCCGGATCCAGAACTTCAAGAATTGGAGCCCGGACATGGTCCCCGATCCGGGCAAGACCAGCCTCGGGCTCGAGTACTTCTGCCACGAGGGGGACGCGCTCTGGCGCATGTCGGATACCGAGCTCATCCGGCTCGGCACGGAAGAGCTTCGGCGCATCGGCCTGACGCGGGGCGCATCGGTCCTGGACGGCTGCGTCTTCCGGGTGCCCAAGGCCTATCCCGTCTACGACGAGGACTACCGGAAGAACCTGGCCACCGTCCGCGCTTTCATGGACGATTTCGAGAACTTGCAGTCGATTGGCCGGAACGGGCTCCACCGCTACGACAATCAGGACCACGCCATGCTCACCGGCCTGCTCGCCGTGCGCAACCTGACCCACGGCGAGCATCACGATCTGTGGGAGGTGAACACCGATCAGGAATACCACGAGGTCGTGGGGGTCGAGGTGCCGGACGTTGAGGCCCTGGAGGCCATGGAAGGGCGCGTGGCGGCGATCTTCCCGAGGATCGACGGGGTAGCCCTGGGTATGGGCGGCGGCACGGTCACGGGCATCTTGCTCTCCCTCGCCACCCTGATCCTCGTCCTCAAGGGAGGCACGGTGGTCGGCCCGCATCTGACTCTCCTCGGCCAGTTCTTTCCGGGCTATAGCGTCAGCGCACGGGGTAGTCTGCTTGGCCTCGTCTATGGGTTCGCGGCCGGGTTCGTGGGAGGCTGGGGCTTTGCGGCGTTGCGTAACATCTCGGTGCTCCTGTCCTTCGCGGTGCTGCGCAGGCGGACACAACTCCACCTCTTGAAGCGACTGTTCGAGTTCATATAGGAGGCGAGGAGATGGGCACGGAGAAGGACACGACACTCGAGGCCGTTGTCCTCGTACGGGCCATCCGGCTCAACGCGGTCATCGCCGGGCTCGTCACGGGATTCATGGCCGGGTTCGCCTTGTTTGCGGCCACCAACTGGCTCGTTCTCAAGGGTGGACGCGTCGTCGGTCCTCATCTCGCTCTCCTGAATCAATTCTTCCCAGGTTATCAGGTTACCTTCGTCGGCAGCTTGATCGGGGGCGCGTGGGCCTTCGTGGTGGGCTTTGTGGCAGCGTTTGCCATCGTTCGCATCTACAACGTGATGATGGGTTTGCGAAGGTCGGAGGGCGGCCGCCGTCCCTGAACGAGTCTCTTGGAGCCCCTCGTGTCGGTGATCACTTCCTGCTACCAGCAAGGCATTTTCTCGCGGAGGCCGTGCAGAGTGTGCTCGACCGATCCTTGACGTCCTTCCCACGCTGGACCACAATCGCCTCGCCCATGAGCGACCGCCTCAGCTTTCCCAGCGGAGCACTGAGAAGCTCCTCGAATGCCAGATGGCGAGGGACTCGATCTGCCGCGAGATGACGATTCGCGGCGGCGGCCGGCCAGCGTCCCGGGGGACACGGTGATCAACCATCTCAGCCGTGACGCTGTCGTGATGGCCGCAGAGACGATCGATGGCCTGACGAGCCTGGATCTTACTCGGCGGGGCGCCATCGCCTTCCTCCATGCCGAGGGCCGGCGGCTGGTCGGCGAGCCGCTTGCCCTCGCGGCGGCCCGCGAGGCGCTGGCGCGCACGTCCGAAGGCGGTGTCGTCACGATCCTCACGGGCTTCCCGGAGTTTCCCTGGATCGGCCGCGGGGTCGCCGAGACCGACGGCCCTATCGGCGCCGCCGTGCTGGCCCGTGCCCTGATCAGGGCGTGCCGGGCCATTCCCATCCTTCCGTGCGAGCCTCACTTCGCGCCGGTGATCATGGCCGCCCTTCGCGGCATCGGACTCACGCCAGTGCCGGCGGCCGGAGTCGAGGTGAAGACGCTCCAGCCGGGTGACCCCGTCTGCCTGGTCGAGGCGACGGATGAGCCTGTGCACGCCTCCCGCTGGCTGGCCACGCGAGCGCCCGCTCTCGTCGTGGCGATCGAGCGGCCCGGTCAGGCCGCCACAGGTGTCTACCACAGCATGTCGGGACGAGATGTGAGTCATTGCCTGAACAACTTCGAGGAGATCTTCCGCGCCGCGCACGCGGCCGGCATATGGACCATCGGCGTCGGCGACGGCGGCAATGAGGTCGGCATGGGCAAGCTTCGCCGCATTGTCCGGGCCCATGTGAAGGCGGGTGAGGCATGCGGCTGCGGCTGTGGCGGGGGGATCGCCGCGGAATCCGAGAGTGCCTCGCTCGTCACCGCGGTGGTGGCGAACTTCGGCGCGACGGCGATCGCCGCGTCGATGGCCATGCTCAGCGGGCAGCGCGACGTGCTCGCCGCACCGGCGCTGGAGCTCCGCGCCCTCGAAGCTTGTGCGGCGGCGGGTGGTGTCGACGGCCGGCACAACGAATGCGCCGCCTCCGTCGACGGGCTCGCCGCAGCGGCCTACGGCGCCGTGCTCACACTGATCGCCGACACCGTGGATCGCGCTCTTCTCGAAAGGGGCGGCGGATGACCATCTACGATCGGCTCGGGGTGCGACCCGTGGTGAACGCCGCGGGCACGCTGACCCGGCTCGGCGGCACGATCATGTGCGCCGAGGCGCTCGAGGCCATGCGCGAGGCGGCGCAGAGCTCGGTGGCCATCGAGGAGCTGCAGGAGGCGGCGAGCCGGGCCATCGCCGGCCACACCGGCGCCGAGGCCGCGCTCGTCACCTCGGGCGCCTTCGGCGCGCTGGCCCTCGCTGCGGGCGCCTGCATCGCGGGGCTCGACGTGCGGCGCATCAATCGCATGCCGCACCAGGGGTGGGAGCAGGGCGCGGAGATCGTGATCTGCCGTCACCAGCGGAACTCCTACGACAAAGCCTTCGAGGTGGCCGGCGCCCGTCTCGTCGAGGTGGGATTCCTCGACCGGGCTCTCGGGGTGGGCGTGCGCGAGGTCGAAGCGGAGGAGATCGAGGCGGGCATCGGCCCGCGCACGGTGGCCGTGGCCTACGTGGCGATGCAGGGTGTGGGCCCGGAGCTCAGCCTGGTGGTCCAGGTGGCGCACGGCCAGCAGCTGCCCGTGATCGTAGACGCCGCCAACCAAGTGCCGCCGATCCAGAATCTGCGTCGCTTCATCGCGGACGGCGCCGATCTCGTCTGCATGAGTGGCGGCAAGGCCTTCCGCGGTCCGCAGTCGAGCGGGTTCCTTCTCGGGCGCCGCGAGCTCGTCGCCTCCGCGCTCCTGCAGCAGGTGGACATGGACGTTGCGCCCTCCTCCTGGACCCCGCCCAAGGAGTTCGTGGACCGTCCCCTCCACGGCGTGCCGCGCCACGGCTTCGGTCGCGGCTTCAAGGTGGGCAAGGAAGAGATCGCGGGCGCCGTGGCCGCTCTCGACGCATTCGTGGCCCACGAGCCCGAGTACCAGGCGGAATGGGCGGAGCGCTGCCGGCGCTTCGCCGCCGCGCTCGGAGGCCTGTCCGGCGTGGAGGCGGTGCTCATTCCTCGCGAGACGACGGGGCGCGTGCCCCTCGTGGAGGTGGTTTTCACGCCGGCGGCGCGGGCCGCCCAGATCTCGCGCGAGCTCCGCGAGGGCGTGCCCTCGATCCATCTCAACGAGCGACGGGTGGGCGAGGGACGCCTCACCTTCAATCCCCTCGGGCTCGGCGAGGGGCAGGAAGACATCGTGGCCGCCGGCCTCCGTCGGCGGCTGGGTCATTGATCCGAAGGAGAGCTCAATGGTGCGCACACTGATCACCTCGGCGGCGGTGCTCGTCTCGATGCTCATGGTTACTGGCGCGTCCGGTGCGGGCATGGACAAGTGTCCGGCGCAGGGCGGCACCATCCGTGCCGCTATGGCTGGCTCGCCGCCCACCCTCGACTTCGTCACCAGCTTCGCCGCGCAGGCGCGCGACATGGGCGTGTACCTCTACGAGGGGCTGGTCACCATCGACGCCAACTACGACGTGGCGCCGCAACTCGCGGAGAAGTGGACGGCCAGCGCGGACGGCAAGACGTACACCTTCAACCTGCGCAAAGGCGTGAAGTTCCACGACGGCAGCCCCGTCACCGCGGCGGACGTGGTTGCCTCCGTGGAGCGTTTCCGCGCGCAGTCGCCGCGCAAGGCCGATCTCTCCATGGTGAGCGGGGCGCGCGCGGTGGACCCCAACACGGTGGAGATCACGCTGTCCCAGCCCTCGGCGGCCTTCGTGCCGCTGCTCGCCTATCCCGGCCCCGCCGTGGCCATCATGCCGAAGAAGCTCATCGAGGACGTGCCGGCCGGGAAGCTGCCCCAGACCTCGATCATCGGCACGGGCCCGTACCGTCTCGCCGAGTGGGTCCCCGACAAGCACGTGCACCTGCAGCGCTTTGCCGACTACAGCCCGGCCTCCACGGACGCTTCAGGGTATGCGGGACGGCGCCTCGCCTGTGTCGAGCACATCTACTTCGTCCCCGTGCCCGAGGTGTCGAGCCGGGTGGCGGGAGTGGAGAGCGGCGACTACGACTACGGGCAAAACCTTCCCGCCGAGACCTACAAGCGCCTCTCCGCCACCACGGGGGTGAAGACCTTCATCCTCAAGCCGTATTACGAGATCTTCATGCACCTCAACACCCAGAATGGCCAGCTCAAGGAATGGAAGCTCCGCCGGGCCATCCAGGTCGGCCTGAACCAGGAGGAGATCATGCTGGCCGCGGCGGGGGACAAGGCCCTCTATCGCCTCGATCCGAGCCTTTTCTTCAAGGAGCAGTTCTGGCACTCGAACATCGGGGCCAACCGCTACAACGAGCGCGACGTGACCCGGGCCAAGGCTCTCGTGAAGGAAGGCGGCTATGACGGCTCGCCCATCCGCATCATCACGAGCAGCGATTTCCAGTTCATGTACAACGCCGCCCTGGCCACCGAGTCCCAGCTCCGCCAGCTCGGCTTCACCACGAAGCTGCAGGCCTACGACTACCCGACTATGATCGACATCTTCCGCAAGAAGCGGGCGGAGTGGGATATCTCCTACAACGCGTTTTCCATCCGCACCGACCCCGGCGGGTTCACCTTCGTGCTCAAGTCCGACTCCGGCTACCAGCCCTACGCGAGCAAGGAGGTCGACGCGCTCCTCGAGAAGGGCCTCCTCGAGCGCGACCGCAAGGCGCGGGCGAAGATCTACGAGCAGATCCAGGACCAGCTCTACAAGGACATTCCTATGATCAAGCACGGCGATCTCTTCGGGTTCGATGCCCTCCGCGAGCGCGTGGACGGCTTCGCCGTCTTCTACACGACGCCGCGCTTCTGGAACGTGTGGGTCAAGGACAAGCGCTGACGGCATGACCCGCGTGCTCGCCGGGCGGGTGGCCTCGCTCGGCTTCGTGCTGTGGCTGGTGACCATCATCGCCTTCGTGCTCATCCGGCTCGCTCCAGGCGATCCGTCTGCGGTGATGCTGGGATCGGACGCGACGCCGGCCGCGGTGGCAGAATTCCGCGCCCGGTACGGGCTCGATCGTCCCATCGCCGTCCAGTATCTCGCCTGGCTCGGCCACGTGGTCCGCGGCGACCTGGGCAATTCCATCTATCTGGGGCGGCCCGTGACCACGGCCATTCTCGAGCGACTGCCCGTGAGCCTCACCCTGACCCTGACCGCCTTCGTGATTGCCATCGTGCTCGGGATCACCCTCGGCCTCGTCGCTGCGTACTGGCACGATACCTGGGCCGATCGCGCGGTCTCCGCGGTGGCCGCCCTCGGACTGTCCTTGCCGTCGTTCTGGCTCGGCATCTGCCTCATCTATCTCCTGGCCGTCCGCTGGCCCCTCCTGCCCTCGGGCGGTTTCGTCGAGCCCTGGCGCGACCCGCCCGCGGGCTTGCGGCACCTGCTCCTGCCCGCCTTCGCCCTGGGCTATCTACAATCGGGGCTCATCGCCCGCATGACTCGCGCGTCGATGCTCGACGCGCTCCGTGGCGATTTCGTGAGAACGGCGCGCTCGAAGGGTGTGGGCGAGCTCTACGTGGTCGTCAAGCACGCCTTCCGCAACGCCGTCATCCCCGTGCTCACCGTGTCGGGTATCGCGCTCGCCGTTCTCTTCGGCGGCGCGGTGGTGATCGAGACGGTCTTCACCCTGCCCGGGGTGGGTCGGCTTCTCGTCAACGCGGTGGTGCGGCGCGACTATCCCGTGGTCCAGGGCACGCTGCTTCTGGTCGCCGCCTGGTACGTGGTGGTCAACATCGCGGTCGACCTCCTCTACACGCTCAGCGACCCCCGCGTGCGACTGCGGACGTCGTGAGCTGTGGCTCGGCAGACGGCGCGGCGATGGCGCGGCCTCGGGCCGGCCGCGGACCTCGCGCTGGCCGGCCTCGTCCTTCTCGTGGTCTTCATCGTGGCCGGACCGTGGGTCTACCCAGTTTCGCCCACGCTGGTGTCGGGGAGCTCACGGCTCCAGCCGCCGTCGTGGGAACATCCGCTCGGGACCGATCAGCTCGGGCGCGAGGTGCTCGCTCGCGTGATGGCGGGGGGCCAGCAGTCGCTGCGGGTGGCGACTCTGACCATGGCGTTCACGGTGGTGGCGGGCAGCGTGCTCGGCCTCCTCGCCGGGGCCGTGCGCTCGCTCGACAATCTCCTCATGCGGATCAGCGACGCCTTCCTCGCTCTGCCCGCGGTCATCCTCGCCATCGCCCTCATGGCCGTGCGCGAGCCGAGCGAGGGCAACGTGGTGCTCGCCCTCGTCGTGGTCTACACGCCCCGCGTGGCGCGCGTGGTGCGCGGCAAGGCGCTGCTGATCCGGGAGATGCCCTACGTGGAGGCGGCGCACGCGCTGGGCGCACGGCTGAGCCGGGTCGCTCGCCGGCATATCCTGCCCAATGCCACGCCGGAGCTCATCGTGCAGGCGACCTTCATCTTCGGCTACGCCATCCTCGACGAGGCGACGCTGTCCTTCCTCGGGGTGGGTCCGCCCCCGCCCGCGCCGTCATGGGGCAACATGCTCGCCGAGGCGCGCTACCTCGTGCGGGATGCGTTCTGGATCAGCTTCTTCCCCGGCCTGCTCATCGGGCTGGCCGTCCTCGCTGCCAATATCCTGGGCGATGGTCTCAGAGATCGGTACGATCCTCGGAAAGGTGAATGACCTCATGAGCGACAGGGAGCGGAGCGAGTACTTCCTCGAGCGGCTGGTGGCGGTGCCCAGCGTCTCGGGTGACGAAGGGGCGGTGGTAGGAGTGTGCGAGAAGCTTATGGCCGAGGTGGGCTTGTCCACGCGCCGGCGTTCCTGCGTGGGCGTCGACGGCGCGGTGAACGTCGAAGGCGTGCTCGGCTCGGCCCGGCCCAAGCTCTGCATCGCGGGACATGTGGACACCATTCCCTTCGATGGGATGACCGTGAATCCCCTCGGCGAGCGCCGCAACGGCCGCTACTATGGGCGCGGCACCACGGACATGAAAGGCGGGCTGGCCGCGGTGCTCGCCGCCGTGGATCGCCTGGTGCGCGGTGCCGCGCGGCTCCATGGGCAGCTCGTGGTGGTGGGCACGGCCAGCGAGGAGACCCTCAAGTGCGGCGGCTACCAACTCGCCCAGGACCACCGCGACGCGGACGGCGTGGTGTGCGCGGAGCCGTCGGATGGCCGCGTGGCCGTGGCGGCCACGGGCAGCCTCGCCCTGAGGCTGGATGCCTACGGCACGGGGGCGCACAGCAGTGTGCCGGGCGGCGGCGGCAACGCAATCCTCGGCGCGCATGCGGCGGCCAAGGCCGTGGTCGATGCGCTGACGGAGACCGTCGACGTGCGCTACGTCGGACCGCGCCGTCGCGCGGTCAACGTGGGCGTGGTGCGCGGCGGCATCGCGCAACCGGTGGTGCCGCAGCGCTGCACCGTCTGGCTCGACGTGCGCTATTTCGTCGGGGAGACGGCGGGGGGTCTCATGCAGCGGGTGGAGGCGGCTTGCCGCCAGGCCGTGGCGGAGATGCCGGGCGTGCGGGTGGAAGCGAGCCAGCAGCGTCTCGACTACGAAGGGCGACCGTACGAGCGGGGGACCTGGGGCGATTTCATCCACGTGGAGCGCGGCATGAAGGCCTTCGCCACCGATCCTGCCAGCTCCGTGGTGCGGGTGTTCCGCGAGGCCGTCAAGGCGGAGGGCGGTGACGACGCCATCGACATGATGCGCGGCTGGGGCGACGTGGAGTTCGTGGCCACTGATCACAGCGTGCCCACGATCTACTACGGACCCGGCACGGTGGCGGCGGCCCACACCGCGGACGAGTACATCGAGCTCGATCGCTACCACACGGGCGTGGCCGTCTACGAACGCGCCATCCGCGCGTTCCTCGCCGTATAGCCGAAGATCGCGAATGTCGTACGTGCCATCGGGGCGGGTGGCGGCGGGGGCGGGGGAGCGCTCCGGCGGAGTGGGACCCCCTCGTCCTGCGCGCCGCCCACAGGGCGGCGATTCAGGCGAGTGGGTGACGCAGCTGGAGCGCTCCCCCGCCCCCGGCGACGGGCCCCGACCCGCCTCGCGGTCAGGTGTTCGTGAACGGTTCGAGCTAGGAGGCGGTGCACGGATCCTGATGCGACAGATCGCGTTTGGCTGGTGGATCCTGATACTGGTGGCGGCTTGGCCGCAGACGGCGAGCGCTCAGGTGTTCCTGGCCGCCAACGCGAATCCATCGTTCGAAATCGGCCCACTGCTCGTTACTGCCAGCATCACCGAGGCGGTCGCGGCCCGTACGCCCGTCCGCATCGTGTGGGGCATCGTGTCCCCAGCGGGCGGTCCGGGGCTCGACGGAGACCTCTATCTCCTGTGGCCGGGACGGATCTCGGGCGCCGACACCGGCCCACCCGAGCCCGGCCTCGTCGCCGCGGTGGAGCGGCCGGGCACGCGCATCACGGCGAGCGGCCATCTCGCGCTGTCCACTAGGAGCACCGCCGGCCTCGGCTCAGGCTTCACCCCCGAGCCCGTGGCTGGGGGCGCGCCATTCGTGAGCTTCGAGCGGCAGAGCAACCTCACGGGCCGTCTTTCCGCGGGTAGTCTCATCCGCATTCCGTGGAGCGCGAAGCTCGGCGATCGTGATCGCCTCATGGTCCTCGAGCTCCAGGCGGACCGGCTGGTCCGCCCCCACCAGGCCTCGTGGCTGCGCGAGCTCTTCCTCGGCCGACGTTACGACGTTGCCCTCAGCTTCAACAACGTGCGCGTGTCGCCGCTCTTCGCCCTTTACCTGCGGCAGCGCGACCACGTCGTGCACCTGGCCGACGAGGTCTCGCAACTCACCCTGAGCTTCCAGCAGGCGCGGAGCCTCCAGCTCGACGAGATTGCACCGCCCAGCGCCATGCGCCAGCCGAGTGACGGCGCTCGCGCGCCCGAGACCGTCTCGCTGGTCCTCAACCACTCCGATGGGCTGGCGCCCCAGATCCTGCAGGTCCGCTTCGGATACTTCAGCGGACTGTGGGCGGTGCTGCCCCTCGTCTTTACGGTGGGGCTGGTCGGCCTCGGTCACGTGGCGGGGCCGCTCGTGGCCGCTCTCGCGCGGCGGGTGCAGCTGCTGGTGGCCACGCACCTGCACGTTGGCGGCAAGGGGGGATCAGTGGCGCGGACCACGGGCGTGATCTTGTCGCGCGACACCCTCGATCGCATCGTGCCGGGCGCCACGACCTACGACGAGGCGCTGAAACTCTGTGGCCCTCTCGGCGAGGAGCATCAGAGCCTCACCGGAGGGAATCGCCGGCGCCTCGTCTA
>Ga0209465_10001017_pt1 | contig 12685 bp, 11 predicted proteins | sample PanSoiPlot1MoBio_FD_188321 | JGI IMG/M metagenome (GOLD analysis project Ga0209465, IMG submission 188321) | Tropical forest soil microbial communities from Panama analyzed to predict greenhouse gas emissions - Panama Soil Plot 1 MoBio (SPAdes)... | ecosystem: Environmental > Terrestrial > Soil...
AGTTAAAGTTCTTCATTCCCCGTCCGAGCAAAATTAAAATAACGACCTTACCAAAAACGTCCGACGCGCAAATGCTGGCCAAAGCCCCGATATTCTTCGGGCCGACCGAGGGAGAACACAGATCGGCACAGTGCGAGGAACTCGTTTCCCGTTAAATTGTCACACTCGAAAGCCGAAGGCATGCCGAGAATGGATGGACGTAGGCTGACTGTATGCGGCCTGAAGGAGCTCGAATCAGAATTGCAGTCCGCGGAATTGCTTCAACGTGTCCTCCTCCACGCCAAGTCCAACATCCTGCTAATCAAGCGGATGCGATGAACCTCGAAAGAACAACTTGATGAAAGCGGCCTTACGAATTCCTTATGAATCTTTTGCGCCAGCTTTACGCCCGGTAGTTTCCAATCAGTGGTCGACGTCCGATCCGGAGGCTTTGTGCAAGACATCATTTGGATCGCGGTTACGCTAGCCTTTTTCGCTCTGTCCATCGCCTATGTGCGCTTCTGTGAGCGCATGAAATGAAAGGGATGTTATGAGCCTGGAATCAATCATCATGCTTATCGTCAGCGTGCTCGTGACCGTCTACCTGGTCTACGCGCTCGTCCGTCCGGAAAGGTTCTGAGGAGTTACGAAGATGACTGCCATTGGCTGGGTACAAATCCTGATCTTCTTCGTCGCGATCCTCGCGGTGACGAAGCCGCTCGGCGTCTACATGTTCCGCGTCTTCGAGGGGGACCGGCAGCCGCTGCCGCGCACCTTCGGGCGAGTGGAGCACCTGTGCTATCGACTGTCCGGCGTCGATCCGAAGAAGGAACAGACCTGGAAGCAGTACGCGTTCGCGCTGCTCGTTTTCAGCGCGTTCGGTTTGATCGTCACCTATCTGATCCAGCGGCTGCAGGGCGTGCTGCCGTTCAACCCGCAGCACTTCGGGGCGGTCGAGCCGACGTCGGCCTTCAACACCGCAGCCAGCTTCACGACCAACACCAACTGGCAGGGCTACTCGGGCGAATCGACCATGAGTTACCTGTCGCAGATGGCGGGGCTCGCCTGGCACAACTTCACCTCGGCGGCGGCGGGGATCGGCGTCGCGCTGGCGCTCGGGCGCGGCTTCGCGCGCCGGCCGGGGCCCGATGGCGCCAAGACACTGGGCAATTTCTGGGTCGATCTGATCCGCGGCATCGTTTACATCTTCCTGCCGCTGAGCATCGTCTTCGGCCTGGCGCTGGTCTGGCAGGGCGCGATCCAGAACCTGTCGCCCTACGCCGACGTGACGACGCTGGAAGGTGCGAAGCAGACGCTCGCGCTCGGGCCGGTCGCATCGCAGGAGGCGATCAAGCAACTCGGCACCAACGGCGGCGGCTTCTTCAACGCCAACGCCGCCCACCCGTTCGAGAATCCGACGCCATTTGCGAACTTCCTTTCGCTGTTCATGATCTTCGCGGTTTCGTCGGCGCTGACCTACACCTACGGCCGGATGGCACGCGACCAGCGCCACGGCTGGGCGATCTGGGGCGCGATGTCGATCCTGTTCTTCGCCGGCGTCGTTGCCTGCTACCACTTCGAGGCCCAGGGCAACCCCGCGCTGGCCGGGCTGCCGATCGATCAGACGATCGGCAACATGGAGGGAAAGGAAGCGCGCTTCGGCGTCTCGGCGTCCGCGCTCTACGCGACCGTGACGACCGATGCGTCGTGCGGCGCGGTCAACGCCATGCACGACAGCTTCACGCCGCTCGGCGGTCTGGTCCCGCTCGCCAACATCCAGCTCGGTGAGGTGGTCTTCGGCGGTACGGGCGCCGGCCTCTACGGGATGCTGGTGTTCGTGGTGCTGACGGTGTTCATCGCCGGTCTGATGGTCGGCCGAACGCCCGAGTACCTGGGCAAGAAGATCGAATCGCGCGAGATGAAGCTGGCGATGCTGTACGCGCTGATCTTTCCGCTGATCATCCTCGGCTTTTCGGCCTGGAGCGCGGTCGCTCCTTACGGCCTGTCGTCCCTGAACAACGCCGGCCCGCGCGGCCTCATGGAGATTCTCTACGCGTACTCGAGCGGCGCCGGAAACAACGGCTCCGCCTACGCGGGGCTAAACGCCAACACGCCCTGGTACAACGTGTCGCTCGGCATCGACATGCTGGCGGGGCGGTTCCTGATGATCGTGCCAGCGCTCGGGATCGCCGGGTCGATGGTCGGTAAGAAGGTCGTTCCGCCCAGCGCAGGTACGTTCCCGACCAACGGAGGCACCTTCGCGGTGCTGCTGGTGTCGGTCGTCGTCATCGTCGGCGCGCTGACGTTCTTCCCGGCGCTGTCTCTCGGCAACATCGTCGAGCACTTCGCCGGGCTTGCCGGAAAGGTCTACTAGCCATGTTCCGCCCCAAGGCTCAAGCGCTGTCACTGTTCGACCGCGACATCATCAAGCGCGCGGTCGGGGATTCGTTCCGCAAGCTGGTCCCCCAGCACGTCGCGAAGAACCCGGTCATGTTCGTGGTCGAGATCGGCAGCCTCCTGACCACGCTGATCTTCGTCCGCGATCTCGTCCACCGCGCGTCGGCGAGCGCGCCGCTCTGGTTCACCGGCGCGGTCTCGATCTGGCTCTGGTTCACGGTCGTGTTCGCGAACTTCGCCGAGGCGGTGGCGGAAGGGCGGGGGAAGGCGCAGGCGGACACCCTCCGGCGAATGCGGAAGGAGACGATGGCGCGCCGTCTGGCGGGCGGGCGAATCGGTGGCGTGGAGGAGAGCGTTCCGTCGTCTTCACTGCGCAAGGGCGACGTCGTCGTCGTGACGGCGGGCGAGCTCATTCCCGGGGACGGCGAGATCATCGAGGGGATCGCCTCGGTCGACGAGTCGGCCATCACGGGCGAGTCGGCGCCGGTCATCCGCGAGAGCGGCGGTGACCGTTCGGCCGTGACCGGCGGAACCAAGGTGCTGTCCGATCGGATCGTGGTTCGCATCGGCGTCGACCCGGGAGAATCGTTCCTCGACCGGATGATCGGCCTCGTCGAGGGCGCGTCGCGCCAGAAGACGCCCAACGAGATCGCCCTGCACATCCTGCTCGTCGGGCTGACCCTGGTCTTCCTGTTCGCCTGCGTGACGCTGGTGCCGCTCGCGAAGTACTCGACCATCGCGCTCTCCGCGACGGTGATCGTCGCGCTGCTGGTCTGCCTGATCCCGACCACCATCGGCGGCCTGCTGTCGGCGATCGGCATCGCGGGGATGGACCGGCTGTTGCAAAAGAACGTCATCGCCATGAGCGGGCGCGCGGTCGAGGCGTCCGGCGACGTCGACACGTTGCTGCTCGACAAGACCGGCACGATCACGCACGGCAACCGGATGGCGACGGAGCTGATCCCGCTCGCCGGCGTCCGCCTGGAAGACCTGGCGATCGCGGCCCAGTTCGCCAGCCTCGCCGACGAAACGCCCGAGGGCCGCTCGATCGTCACGCTGATCGGCGAGAAGCTGAAGATCAGCGCCCCCGCTTCCCACGGCGGGACCTTCGTGCCGTTCACCGCCCAGACGCGCATGAGCGGCATCGATCTCCCCGGCCGTTCGATCCGGAAGGGCGCGGTCGACGCGGTCTCCGCCCACGTGCGCGAGCGGAGCGGGACCGTCCCTGCCGAGCTCAAGGAGATCGCCAACCGGATCGGCGACAGCGGCGGCACGCCGCTCGCCGTTGCCGACGACTCGCGCGTCCTCGGCATCATCCACCTCAAGGACATCGTCAAGACCGGCATCGCCGAGCGCTTCGCGCGTTTCCGCGCGATGGGGATCAAGACGATCATGATCACCGGCGACAACCCGCGTACGGCCGCGGCGATCGCCAAGGAGGCGGGCGTCGACGACTTCCTGGCCGAGGCGACGCCCGAGACGAAGATGCAGCTGATCAAGAACGAGCAGGCCAAGGGGAAGCTGGTCGCCATGACCGGCGACGGCACCAACGACGCCCCCGCGCTGGCTCAGGCCGACGTCGGCGTCGCCATGAACAGCGGCACGCAGGCCGCCAAGGAGGCCGGCAACATGGTCGACCTCGACTCGAATCCGACCAAGCTCCTCGAGATCGTCGAGGTCGGCAAGCAACTCTTGATGACGCGCGGGACGCTGACGACGTTCTCGATCGCGAACGACGTCGCCAAGTACTTCGCGATCCTGCCCGCGTTGTTCATGGGCGTGTTCCCGGAGATCGCGCCGCTGAACATCATGCGGCTGGCCTCGCCGTTCTCCGCCATCCTGTCGGCGGTGATCTTCAACGCGATCATCATCATCCTGCTGATCCCGCTCGCGCTGCGCGGGGTGAAGTATCGGCCGCTCGGCGCGGCGGTGATCCTGCGCCGTTCGCTGCTGGTCTACGGCGTCGGCGGCATCGTCGCGCCGTTCGTCGGCATCAAGCTGATCGATCTCGTCCTGGCAGGCCTTCGCATCATCTGAAACGAGGAACGTCCCATGCGTCGAGAAATCATGATTGCGCTGCGCGCCACGGTCGTCACGCTGATCCTGACCGGGCTCGTCTATCCACTGGCGATGACCGGGGCTGCTCAGGTCTTGTTCCACGACAAGGCGAACGGCAGCCTGGTGCGCGACGAGAAGGGGACCGTCATCGGTTCCGAGCTGATCGGCCAGGCGTTCGCGAACCCCGCCTACCTGCAGGGTCGCCCGTCGGCCGCCGGCAACAACGGTTACGACGCGACGTCGTCGTCGGGATCGAACCTCGGCCCGACGTCGAAGAAGCTGCGAGACCGCGTGGCCGGCGACGTCGAACGGCTGCGCAAGGAAAATCCCGAGGCGCCGATGCCGATCCCGGCGGAGCTGGTGACCACTTCGGCGAGCGGCCTCGATCCTGAATTGTCGCCCCAGGCCGCGCTCTGGCAGGCCCCGCGCATCGCGCGGGCGCGACAGGTGGCGCCGGGGCGCATCGCCCAGGTGATCGAGAGCAAGGTCCAGGGGCGGGACCTGGGTGTGTTCGGCGAGCCGCGCGTCAACGTGCTCGCGGTGAACCGCGCGCTCGATCAGCAGTTCGGCAAGCCGGCGCCGGTACTGCCGGCCGCGACGACGACCGCCGCGGCGAAGTAGCCCTCGGCGCCGGCCGCTCCGGATCGCCTGCACATTGCCCGATCAGCCTCTCCTCATCGTGCAACTTGCACGGGTCAGGGGCGCGGCAGAGACAGATGGCGCCGCGCCGTCCGGCGACAGTCGTCGTCGCACTCGCTGAACTTGAGCGCCAGCGAGGCCTGGTTCCGGCAGAACTCGCGCACCGACCGGCCAGGGGCCGGGTCGCAGATCGTCTTCAGGTTCTCGACGGTCCGCTGGTAGAGGGCGCGGCGCTGTTCGGCAGGAAGGGCGCGGATTTCGCGCTCTTCGTCGTCGCCGAGCAGGAAGGTGCCCGCGGCGGCCAGCATGAGCATCGCGCCGACGAGGATCGCGACGAGCCTGATGCGCGCAGCCCGAAGCGGGATGGACGGGTGCACCCGCCATGACACTCTCAGCATCCGCCTTCTTCCGGTGCATCTGGCGCGCCAGGCACGGCACGCGTCTTGATGGAGCCGGTGAGGGGGACTTACTGTCCGCACCAGCCCGATGTCGGAGCAACCCGCCAACCGTCCGCGCCCGGAAGACTTCCTGGAGCTGGTCCAGAAGGGGAAGCGCGGCCGGCTCAAGCTCTATATCGGCTTCGCGGCCGGTGTCGGCAAGACCTATCGGATGCTGGAAGAGGCGCACGCGCTGAAGAAGCGGGGCGTGGACGTCGTCGTGGGTTTCGTGGAGACGCACGGTCGCAAGGAGACCGAGGCGCTGCTCGATGGATTGGAGATCGTCCCGAGGCGCCAGATCGAGTACCGCGGCGTCACCATCGAGGAGATGAGCCTGAACAACATCCTGCGCCGCAACCCGGCGCTGGCGCTGGTCGACGAGATCGCGCACACGAACGTCCCCGGCAGCCACAACCGGAAGCGGTATCAGGACGTGTTCGAGCTTCTCGACGCCGGGATCAACGTCATCGCCGCCGTCAACGTCCAGCACCTGGAGAGCCTGAACGACGTGGTCGAGCGCGCGACCGGCGTCGCGGTCCGCGAGACCGTACCGGACAGCTTCCTGAAGCAGGCCGACCAGGTCGTCAACCTGGACCTCGCCGTCGAGGATCTTCAGGAGCGCCTGCGCGGCGGAAAGATTTACGCGCCCGACAAGATCCCCTGGGCCCTGGAGCACTTCTTCAAGGAACAGAACCTGGCCCACCTGCGCGAGCTCGCGCTGCGCGAGGTGGCCGAGAGCGTCGAGCGCGCCAGCGCGCGGCCGGTGGTCGCCGGCGCGGTGCGCTCGCCCGAGAGCGCCGCCGCGACCGGCTCGCGCAGCCGCGTGATGGTCTGCCTGTCGTCCGGCTCGCCGCGCGGCGGGTCGCTGGTGCGAAAGGGCTCGCGCCTGGCCGGCCGTCTCAGCACGGACTGGTTCGTGGTGTTCGTCGAGACGCCCCGGGAATCGCCGGAGCAGATCGATTCGGAGGCCCAGCGACACCTGCTGACCAACACGGACATCGCCCGCGAGCTGGGCGCCGAGGTGGTGCGCCTGCGCGCGCGCGATCCGGTCGACGCCATCCTGGAGTTCGCCCGCTCGCACGGCGTCGGCCACCTGGTGGTGGGGCGCTCGCACCAGCCGATGTGGAAGCAGCTCCTCGGCCGCTCCATCGCGATGCGGCTGGTGCGCGAGGCGCACGGCCTGGACGTGCACGTCGTGGCGACGGAGGAGGAGGGCGACACGTGACGCTGCGGGCGAAGCTGCTGCTGGCCCAGGCGCCGCTCGCGGTGGCGCTGGCCCTGGTGGGCGTCCTGTCGGCCACGGTGACTACGCGCCTCGCCGGCCAGTCGCGCCTGATCCTGGCGGACAACTATCGCAGCGTGCTGGCCGCTCAGCGCATGAAGGAGTCGCTCGAGCGAATCGACAGCGCGGCCGTCTACCGGGTGGCCGGCCACGAGACCGGCACGGTCGAGGCGATCGCCGCCCACAAACGCACCTTCGAGAGCGAGCTCCAGGTTCAGGAAGGCAACATCACGGAGGCGGGCGAGGGGGAGGCGACGCACGCGCTGCGCGAGTCGTGGAACGCGTACCTGAAGGCGCTGGACGCGTATCTTCCGCTCGCCACGCGCGCCGAGCGGGAGGAGCGCTACTTCGGCGTCCTGCAGCCGACGTTCTTCCGCATCAAGCAACGCGCGGACGACATCCTGGCGATGAACCAGGACGCCATGGTCCGGAAGAGCGACCAGGTGGCGGACCGGGCCCACCTGCTGGAGCAGATCGTCACGGGGGCGATCGTCGTCGTCTCGATCCTGGGGCTGCTGGCCGCCACCTGGCTGATCGCGCGCGCGCTGAGGCCGCTGCGCATCGTCAGCGCGGCGGTGCGCCGCTTCGGTGAAGGTGACCTGAAGGCGCGCGCGGACGTCCGTGGCGAAGACGAGATCGCCGCGGTCGCGACCGAGTTCAACAGCATGGCCGACCGGCTGGAACGCTACCGCAAGAGCTCGCTGGGCGAGCTGCTACAGGCCCAGCAAGCGGCGCAAGCGGCGATTGACGGCATCGCCGATCCGGTGTTGCTGCTGGACGCGGCCGGAAAGCTGCAAGGCGCGAACACGGCCGCCTCGACGATGCTGGGGATCAACACCGAGCGGGCGGGCGCCGACCCGTTCGCCGGGATCGATCCCGGCATCCGGGCGCTCGTCGATCGCCTGCGCGGGCACGTGCTGGCGGGCCGGGGCGCCTATGTGCCGAAAGGCTTCGAAGAGGCGGTGCGGGTCCCGTCGGCGGCCGAGGGGGAGCGCGTGCTGCTGCCGCGCGGAACGCCGATCTACGGCGAAGACGGTACGGTCGCGGGCGCTGCGATCGTGCTTCAGGACATCACGCGCCTGTTCCGCTTCGACGAGCTGAAGAACGACCTCGTCGCCACGGTGGCGCATGAGTTCAGGACGCCGCTGACGTCGCTGCGGATGGCGCTGCACCTGGTGACCGAGGAGGCGGTCGGGCCGCTGACGCCGAAGCAGGCGGATCTGATGTTTGCCGCGCGCGAGGACTGCGAGCGGCTGCAGGTGATCGTCGACGAGCTGCTCAACCTGTCCCGCATCGAATCGGGGACGATCGAGCTCCATCGGCGGCGGACCGATCCCGGCGGGCTGATCGAGCTGGCGATCGAGCCGCACCGGGCCGCCGCGGAGCAGGCGCAGATCACGCTTCGGACCGAGGCCCTGCCGGGGCTGCCCGAGGTGTTCGTCGATCCCGACCGCATGCAGCTCGTCTTCTCGAACCTGCTGACGAACGCGATCCGCTTCGCGCCGCGCGACAGCGAGATCGTCGTGCGCGCGCGCGCCGAGGCGGCGGTCAGCGAGGCCGGGTCACACCGGGTGCCGGCGCCGACGCGGATCAGGTTCGAGGTCGCCGACCAGGGGCGCGGCATCGCGGCCCAGCACCAGGCCGGCCTTTTCGAGAAGTTCTTCCGCGTCCCCGGCAGCCCCGAGGGCGGCTCGGGCCTGGGGCTGTTCATCGCCAAGGGCGTCGTCCAGGCCCACGGCGGCGAGATCGGGATCGACAGCGAGCCCGGTCGCGGCGCGCGGTTCTGGTTCACGGTCCCCGTCGTCGCGCCCGCCGCGTGAAGACTGAAGCGCCCGGTCGCCCTGGGCTGGCGACCGCTGGCGCGTCGAATCGCGCCGCTCGCGCGCGTCGGCCGCGGCGCGCCCGGCGGCGGTGGCATCGTCGGGGCATGACGGCAAACGACAACAACATCGAATTCGCGGCGATTCGCGAAGAGGTGCAACCGTTCTCGCGGCAGGAGCTGCGCGGGATGCTGCGCGCGCCGCTGCGGATGGTGGACCTGGTGCTGGGCGAGCGGCGGCGGCTCGCCGCCAACGTCGCGCAGGAACACCGGCTGCCGTCGCTGCTGCTGGCGCTGACGGTCGCGACCGCGGTGTTCGCGCTGCCGTTCGGCGCGGTGCTGGGGGCGGGCGGCGTCTGGCGCGTGGCCGCGCTGTTGCTCGGCGGGCTGGCGATCTGCGTCCCGTCGTTGCACGTCTTCGGGCGATACCTGGGGGCCGGTCTGTCGGGCGCGCAGACGCTGGCTCTGGCGCTGGCCGCGACCGCGGTGACGTCGCTGTTCACGCTGGCGTTCGCGCCGATCCTCGGCTTCCTGCGCGCGACCATGAGGTCGTATCCGTCGGCCGAGCACATCTCGTGGGGGGAGATGGCCGGCGTGCTGCTCGTGGTCGCCTTCGCCGCCGGTATCGGCCAGCTCTTCCGCCTGCTGCGCCGCGAGCACCTGCTGCGCGGGCTCGCCCCGTCGATCGGTCTGGTGCTGATCCCCTGGCTCGCGCTCTACGTCTTCATCACGGTGCGGCTGGCCTGCGTGCTGGGGCTGGTCTAGGTCGGATCGATCGATGCGGCGGGACGTCGCGACGCTGCTGGCGGCGTCGGCCCTGTACGGGTTCTCGATCGGCTGCGTTCACAGCACCCGCTTCGGCCTGCACAATCTCATCAAGTTTCCGCTCCTGTTCCTGATCACAGGGATCGCCTGCGCCGTCGCCTATCATCTGTGGGCGCTGCTGGTGGGCGGCGCACGCTTTCGATTCGTCGACGTGCAGCGCCTCGCCATGCGTCTTTACCGCGACGCCGCGCTGCTGCTCGCGGCGCTGGCGCCCGCCAACTGGTTCCTCGCCCGCACGCTGGCCCCGCCTGATGGGGTGTCACTTCACGAGTACCCGATGTTCCTAGGCCTCAACGTCGGCTTCATCGCGTTCGCGGGCACGCTCGCGCTCGTTCGTCAGGTGCGCGCGCTCGCGCGCTTTCACCCCTGGCCGCTGTCGCGCCGGCTGATCACGGTCGGCGGCTGGCTGGCGCTGTCGCTGCTGGTCGGCGGCCAGGCGGCCTGGACCCTGCGGCCGTTCTTCGGCGTCCGCAGCATCCCCGGCGAGAAGACGCGCTTCTTTCTCGGCTCGGCGCCCGATTACCGCGGCTCGACGAACTTCTACGAAGCGGTCCGCGACGTGATCACGCGACCAACCCTGGCGCCGGACTACATCCAGCGCGGAACCGGCTACGACGCCGCACCCTTTAATTGATGACGAACAGTGTCGCGGACAGCGGCGGCAGCTTGTACGCGATCTGGCCGTCCTTGACGTCGACCGGCGCCTGCGGCTTGAGGTCGGCGCTCGAGCCGTCGAGCGTGTAGACCTGCGCCTTGCTGTACTTGCCGCCCTTGACCGCGATCTTGCCGGCGAAGATCGAACGCAGCTCCTTGTTGATCACCAGGATCGTCAGCTGCCCCTTCTTCTTGGTGTCGGTCGCCGCGAAGATCGACGCCTTGGCCTGGTCGGCCGGCGTCGCGGCGACCGCCGTGTCGCCGAACGTGCCGTGCTTGCCGTCGTAGTTCCGGTACAGCCGGAAGGCGGCCTTGATGTAGCCGGGCAGTTCACGCTTGTCGCTAAAATTGCCCCAGTAGTTGGCGAGATAGAGACCCTCTCGCCCGAACACGCCCAGCGCGTCGGCCTGCGCGAGCCCGCCCGAAACGTGATCGGCGCCGCCGTAGTCGTACTCGGTGATGCTCAGCTTCGTCCCCGGGTAACGCTCGCCGATCTTTTCCAGCAGCGACGGGATCAGGCGGATCGGCTTGCCGCCCGTGCCCGTGCCCCCGCCGGTGATCCAGCTCTTCTCGACGTACGTCGGGTCCCACAGGCTGCGCGGCGCCTGCAGGCGGGCCGCGACGGTCTTGGGCGAGTTGTCCTTGTCGGTGATCCGCTTGGCGCCGCGCGCTTCCGGATACCAGTGAACGTCCAGCACATGCACGAGCCGCTTCTTGTGCTTCGCTTCCAGCTCCTTCATCGACGCGAGGAAGTAGTCCAGGTAGCTGCCGTACTTCTCGTTGTGCTCCTTCGCGTCGGGCGCATCGGACAGCGATACGTATTCCGCCCACCCGAACGCCACCGCGCCCAGCGTCTGCGCGCTCGGGTCCAGGCGTGCGATCTCGCTCGCGAGCGCCTCGGTGCGCTTCACCATCTCGTCGTAGCGCGTCCGCTCCGGGTGGATGCGCGGGTGGGTGCTGGGCCAGAGGGCCGGCTCGTTGTCGAGCGCATAGAACTTGATGCCGCCGTCCTTGGCCCTGCCCAGCTTGTTGACCAGGAAATTGACGAACTCGTCCTCATAGACCGTCTTGTCTTTGAGATCCGGTGTCAGGCTCAGGGGCCCCGGCTTCTTCGCGAGCGACTTGTCCCAGCGCGGGCTGGGCGCCTTCTCGTCCTCATTGACCGACTTGTTGGGCTTGTCGGCGGCGACGTAGTCGACAATCGGGATCGTCGCCAGCGTCTCGGCGCCGATCGATTTGTCCTCCTTGGCGAAGTCGACGTACTGCGCGCCCGGTACGTCGCAGTCCTTGAAGCCGAGCATGGTGCACTGCCATTCGTCGCTCTGGTGTTTGTAGTCGCTGCCGGCGTTCGAGGCGTTGATCTCCCAGTTGTATCCGGTCATGCGGTTACCGCCCATGCGACGCACGGTCACACCGATGCCGTCGTCCTTTTGCATGTTGATGCCGTAGACGTAGGGGCTGATCGGCCGGATCACCTTCCCGGTGTCGACCTCGAACGTCAGCTCGCCCGCCTCGACGGGCGCCGTGCTCGCCTGCGCGTCCTTGGACGCCGCCGCCAGCGACTTCGCGCGGCGCCGGTCGGTGGTCATGGACGTCGGAAGTCCGCCCATCGCGATCTGCTTGCCGAAGTTCTCCACCTTCACGCCGCCGAGCTCGATCACCTGCGGGTCGTAGCCGAGGCGGAAGATCATGTTGGCTTCGCCGGCGGCGTAGGCGGCGACGGCGTTGAAGCGCGCCTGCACCCGCACCCAGTCGGACCCGGCCTGCACTGGATACTGGGTCGACTTCGTGAACGGCGAGCGCCCGAGCTCGAACACGAACTCGGTCTCGCCGACGCTCCCTTCTTGCGGCGTCTCGGTGCGGAACCAGAAGGTCGCCAGGATCGCGTCGTCCTTCGCGACCGGCGCCGCGATCGGCGTCTGCAGCTGCACCGCCCACTCATGGCTGGACCCTTCCTTGATCGAAAAGCGCATCGCGTCCGAGAACGGCTGTCCCGTCACGGTGATCGGCGACGCCTCGGCCGCCTTGGCGTTCTCGCCCATGATCTTGAACGCGGCGATGCCCGCTCCGCCCAGCAGGTCGACCCGCGACATCCCGGCGATGCGCGCATTCGCGGCTTCCTGGATCGGATTGGGGGCGTTCGCGTCGGACGCGGGGGCGCCCGCGGTAGGCACCGCCGCCGAAGTGCTTCCGACGGCTGCCGGCGGCGGCGCGGTGCGCTTGATGCAGCCCGGGGCGGCGATCACGATGGCGATTGAAAATGAAGTGAGGAGGGGCGCGGACCTGATCATGCGCGGGAGAGTAGCCGGTTTCGCGGACGATCGTCGCGCGTTTGCGCGAGATCGACGATAATGCCGCCCATGAAATCGATCAGGACCAGAGTTCCGCGCATCGGCGCCGTCCTGCTGTCTGCGGCCGCCGCCACCCTGCTCGTCACCGGCTGCGTCGTGACGGCTCAACCTCCGCCCGCCTACCCGGCGGCGCCCGGCGGCGGGCTCGAGTGGAACGTCAACCGCCGGGGGTTGGACATCCGCAATTTCGATCTGGTCACGCCCAGCCCGGAGGCCTGCCAGTCGGAGTGCATGAACGATCCCC
>Ga0209465_10001019_pt1 | contig 12680 bp, 7 predicted proteins | sample PanSoiPlot1MoBio_FD_188321 | JGI IMG/M metagenome (GOLD analysis project Ga0209465, IMG submission 188321) | Tropical forest soil microbial communities from Panama analyzed to predict greenhouse gas emissions - Panama Soil Plot 1 MoBio (SPAdes)... | ecosystem: Environmental > Terrestrial > Soil...
ACCTGCTGCGGAATCTCGGCAAGCCGGCGGGGGACGTGTGACCCTGACGCCTGATCCGAGCTGGCAGAAGGCGTTCTTCGACTACGGGACGTCGAGCTTCGCCGATCTGCTTCGGCAGTCCGCGCCCCATCTTCTCCCCCAGGCCGCGGATCTCCGTCGGGAGGAGAGCGCGGGAGGCCCCAGCGTGCCCCATGGCACCACCGTGCTCGCCCTGCGCTACCGTGACGGCGTGATCATGGCGGGGGACCGCCAGGCCAGCGAGGGCTATCAGGTCGCCTCCCGTCGTATCGACAAGATCTTCAAGTCCGACGACCTGTCGGGGGTGGGCATCGCGGGTGCCGCCGGTCCCGCCATGGAGATGGCCCGGCTCTTCCAGACCGAGCTCGAGCACTACGAGAAGGTGGAAGGCGAGAACCTCTCCCTCGACGGCAAGGCCAACAAGCTCGGCCAGATGATCCGCATGAACCTGCCCATGGCCATGCAGGGGCTGGTGGTGGTGCCCATCTTCGCCGGCTTCGACGAGCGGGCGGGAGTAGGCCGGCTCTTCAAGTACGACGTCACGGGCGGTCGCTACGAGGAGACGGAGTACTTCGCGCAGGGTTCCGGGGGCAAGGACGCGCGCGACTCCCTCAAGAAGCGCTACCGGCGCGAGATGTCGAAGGACGAGGCGGTGCGGGTGGGCATCGAGGCCCTCATGGATGCCGCCGACGAGGACCTCGGCACGGGTGGTCCCGACCTCCAGCGCGGCATCTATCCCACGGTGAGGATCATCACCCGATCCGGCTTCGCGGAGGTGGCCGAGGACGAGATCCGCCGCTACTGTGAGGCGATCCTGAGCGAGCGAGGCCGAGCGTAATGCCGCTGCCGTACTACGTGTCGCCCGAGCAGATGATGAAGGACAAGGCGGAGTATGCCCGCAAGGGCATCTCGCGCGGCAAGGCCATCGTGGCCCTCGAGTACCGCGATGGCGTGCTCCTCCTTGCCGAGAATCCCTCGACCCTCCTCCACAAGATCTCCGAGATCTACGACCGCATCGCCTTCGCGGGGGTGGGCAAGTACAACGAGTTCGAGAATCTCCGGGTAGCTGGGGTGCGCCACGCCGATGTGAAGGGCTACTCCTACAGCCGGGGCGACGTGAGCGCCAAGTCCCTCGCCAACGCCTACTCCCAGGCCCTCGGCAACATTTTCACCCAGGACATCAAGCCCTTCGAGGTCGAGGTCCTCGTGGTGGAGGTGGGCGACCACAACAGCACGAAGAACGAGATCTACCACATCCTCTACGACGGAACCATCGAGGACGAGAAGAACTACGCGGCCATGGGCGGGCAATCCGATGAGATCCGCCGCTACCTCAAGGACAACTACCAGGACGGGCTCGACTTCGCGGGCGCGGTGAAGCTCGGGGTACGCGCGCTCATGGTGACGCAGAACAAGACTTTGACCGAGCGTGACCTCGAGGTGGCCGTCCTCGATCGCGGCAAGGAGCGTCGGAAATTCCGACGCATCCCCCCCGAGGTCCTGCACCAGCTCATCACGAACGGCACCTAGTCCGTCCCGGAATAGTTGCCTTCGCTGCCTCCGGAATAGTTGCCCTCGGCCCCCGCCCCTGTTAGGCTGATGCCCACATGAAGCGTCGCATCTTCGGCCTCGAAAACGAGTACGGCCTGACCTGCACCCTCAACGGGCAGCGGCGTCTCTCGCCCGACAACGTCGCTCGCTACCTGTTCGAGAAGGTGATCCCGGGCGCGCGCAATGCCAACGTCTTCCTGGAGAACGGGGCGCGGCTCTATCTCGACACGGGCTTCCATCCCGAGTACGCCACTCCCGAGTGCGACGATATCACCGACCTCGTCATCCACGACAAGGCGGGGGAGCGCATCGTGGAGGATCTCCTCCACCAAGCGGAGAAGCGGCTGCGCGAGGACGGCATCTCTGGGAACATTCTCCTCTTCAAGAACAACACCGACTCCGCGGGGAACTCCTACGGTTGCCACGAGAACTATTTGGTGAGCCGTGACGTCTCCTTCCAGCGGCTCGCCGAGGGGCTCATCCCCTTTTTCGTCACCCGCCAGATCTTTGCGGGAGCGGGCAAGGTGCTGCAGACGCCGCGCGGGTTCCACTACTGCCTCTCCCAGCGAGCCCAGCACATCTGCCAAGAGATTTCCGGAGCCACCACGTCGTCGCGGTCCATCATCAACACGCGCGACGAGCCGCACGCGGACGCCGAGAAGTACCGTCGGCTCCACGTCATCGTGGGCGACTCCAACATGTCCGAGGTGGCGACGTATCTCAAGGTCGGCACCACCGCCCTCCTCCTCGACATGATCGAAGACGGGTTCTTCGACAGGGACTACAGCCTCCAGTCCCCCGTGCAGGCCATCCGGGACATCAGCCACGACCCGACCCTGCGGGAGACGGTCCGGCTGAAGGATGGGCGGACCATCACACCGCTGCAGCTCCAGACGGAGTACCTGGAGTACGCCACCCGTTACGTGCAGAGCATCAACGCCGACCCCGTCACCCTCGACATCCTCGCCCGGTGGACGCGCGTGATCGAGGCCCTCCACGGCGATGCCATGGAGCTCCATCGCGAGGTGGACTGGGTGATCAAGAAGCGCATCATCGAGTCTTTCATGGAGAAGCACCGTCTGTCGTGGCGCGATCCCAAGGTCTCCCTGATGGACCTGCAGTATCACGACATCCGTCCCCATAAGGGGTTGTACTTCCAGCTCGTCAAGCACGACATGGTCGACCGCATCACGAGCGACGACCTGATCGAGCGCGCCAAGCACGTGCCCCCCCAGACGACGCGGGCGCGTCTGCGCGGCGAATTCATCCGTCAGGCCAACCTCAAGGGCAAGGACTACCGCGTGGACTGGGTCTACCTCAAGTTGAACGACCCGGAGCGCGAGACCATACTCTGCAAGGACCCGTTCCAAAGCCACGACGAGCGGGTGGAGCGCCTGATCCGCTCCTTCTAGTCGCGTCGTCGCTGGAGCGGTACCCATGAGCCTCACCTCAAGCGCGATCCAGTCCCTGGTCGCCGGCGAGCACGGTGACCCCTTCGCGGTCCTCGGTCCGCATCCCACCCAGGACGGCAGCCTCTCTGTCCGCGCCCTCCTACCTGGAGCCACCGAGGTCACCGTGCTCGTCGAGGGGGGCGCCATTCCCGCCCAGCCTCTCAAGCCGATCCATGCCGACGGACTCTGGGAGGGGATGATCCCGGGCCGCCTTCCCATCCGCTACCGCCTCCGCGTCACCTACGCAGACGGCCACACCCTCGAACTGGAGGATCCCTACCGCTTCCCCTCGACCCTGTCCGGCTTCGACCTCCATCTCTTGGGCGAAGGACGGCACTACCGCATCTACGAGAAGCTGGGGGCGCACGCCGCTACTCTCGACGGCGTGGCGGGCGTGATCTTCGCCGTGTGGGCGCCCAACGCTCAGCGAGTGAGTGTGGTGGGTGACTGGAACGCCTGGGACGGCCGCCGGCACCCCATGCGCCTACACCCGGGCAACGGCATCTGGGAGCTCTTCCTGCCCGGGGTAACAGATGGGGCGCGCTACAAGTTCGAGATCCGCGCCCGCTCTGGGGCCCCTCTCGCCCTCAAGACCGATCCGTACGCCTTCGGTTTCGAACCCGACGAGCCGCGCACCGCGTCCGTGGTCGAGCGCCTCGAGGGTTATGAGTGGGGTGACGCGGGATGGCTCGCCGAGCGGTCGCGCCGGCAGGCCCTCGACGCCCCCATGAGCATCTACGAGGTCCACCTGGGCTCGTGGCGGCACGTCGTGGAGGGCGGCGAGCGCTCACTGAGCTATCGCGAGGCGGCCGCTCAGCTCGCCGACTACGTGGCGGAGATGGGCTTCACCCACGTCGAGCTGCTCCCTGTCATGGAGCACCCCTACTACGGCTCCTGGGGCTATCAGATCCTCGGCTACTACGCTCCCACCCGCCGCCACGGGCGTCCCCACGACTTCATGGCCCTCGTGGATCACCTCCACCAGCGCGGCATCGGCGTCATCCTCGACTGGGTCCCCGCTCACTTCCCGCGCGATCCGCATGGGCTCGCGTACTTCGACGGCACCCATCTCTTCGAGCATGCCGATCCGCGGGAGCGCGAGCACCCCGACTGGGGCACGCGGGTCTTCAACTACGGCCGCCGCGAGGTCGCCAACTTCCTCATCGGCAACGCGCTCTTCTGGCTGGAGCGCTACCACGTGGATGGCCTCCGCGTCGACGCCGTCGCCTCCATGATCTACCGCGACTACTCGCGCAAGGCCGGAGAGTGGATCCCTAACATCTACGGGGGACGCGAGAACCTGGAAGCCATCGCCTTCCTCAAGCGCCTCAACGAGGTCGTCTACGGCACGCATCCCGGGGTGGTCACGGTGGCCGAGGAGTCCACGGCGTGGCCCATGGTGTCGCGGCCTGTGCACCTGGGAGGCTTAGGCTTCGGGCTCAAGTGGAACATGGGATGGATGCACGACGTGCTCGACTACCTCCGCTATGAACCTATCCATCGCAAGTATCACCAGAATCACCTGACCTTCGGAATGCTGTACGCATGGACGGAGAACTTCGTCCTCCCCCTCTCCCACGACGAGGTGGTGCACGGCAAGGGCTCGCTCATCGCCAAGATGCCCGGCGACGACTGGCAGCGCTTCGCCAACCTGCGTCTCCTCTATGCCTTCATGTGGGCGTATCCCGGCAAGAAGCTGCTCTTCATGGGCGGCGAATTCGGCCAGTCTGGGGAGTGGAATCACGACCGGAGTCTCGACTGGCATCTCCTCGGCATGGGGCCATACCATCGCGGGCTCCAACGCATGGTGGCGGACGTGAACCGTCTCTATCGCGCGGAGCCGTCGCTACACGAGCAGGACAGTGAGCCGGCGGGCTTCGCCTGGATGGACTGCAGCGACGCCGAGCAGAGCGTGGTCGCCTTCGCCCGCTTCGCTCGCGATCGCCATCGCCTCACCATCTGCGTCTGCAACTTTACCCCGGTGCCGCGCCGCGAGTACCGGATCGGCGTGCCGCGCTCCGGCCACTACCGCGAGGTGCTCAACAGCGACAGCGCCTTCTACGGGGGGAGCGACATGGGCAACGGCGGCGGCGTTCCGAGCGAGCCCGTGCCGTGGCACGGCCAGCCCCACTCCCTCCGCCTCACCCTGCCGCCTCTCAGCGCGGTCTGGCTCACCCCCGAGGGCTAGCCGGGTGACCGTCTCCCCCGTCCCGACGCGTCCCGGCCGCCCCTATCCGCTGGGGGCAACCTGGGACGGGACGGGGGTCAACTTCGCGCTCTTCAGCGAGCACGCCACCGCCGTCGATCTCTGCCTTTTCGACGCGGCGGAGCCCGCGCGCGAGGTGCGGCGAATTCCCGTCACCGAGCGCACAGACCAGATCTGGCACGTGTACCTGCCTGACGCGCGGCCGGGCGTGCTCTACGCCTATCGCGTCGACGGCCCCTACGCTCCGTCCGAGGGACACCGCTTCAACCCCGCCAAGGTCCTCCTCGATCCTTATGCCAAAGCCATCGCCGGCCAGGTAACCTGGAACGACGCCCTCCTCGGCTACGAGGCCCAAGTGACAGAGGACTCGGGCGCCGCCGATACGCGCGACAGCGCGCCCTTCGTGCCGAAGTGCGTGGTGGTGGAGGCTGCCTTTTCGTGGGGCGACGACCGGCTTCTCCGCACGCCCTGGCACGAGACAGTGATCTACGAGGTCCACGTCAAGGGATTCACCGCACGGCATCCCGAGATTCCCCCAGAGCTCCGCGGCACGTACGCGGGTCTTGCCTCTCCCCCCGCCCTCGACCACCTCCGCCGCCTGGGCGTGACCGCCGTCGAACTCCTCCCCGTGCATCACGCGGTGAACGAGCGGCATCTGGAGAAGCTCGGGCTGACCAATTACTGGGGCTACAATTCCGTCGGCTTCTTCGCCCCCGACTCGCGCTTCGCCTCCACGGGCATTCGGGGCGAGCAAGTGGCGGAGTTCAAGACCATGATCAAGCGCCTGCACGAGGCGGGCATCGAAGTCATTCTCGACGTGGTCTACAACCACACCGCGGAGGGCAACCACCGCGGCCCCACTCTCTGCTTCCGCGGCATCGACAACCGTGCCTATTACCGACTGGAGATGGCGGACCGGACCTACTACCGCGACTACACGGGTTGCGGCAACACGCTCAACATGACCCATCCGCGCACCCTCCAGCTTCTCATGGACAGCCTGCGCTACTGGGTCCTCGACATGCACGTGGACGGCTTCCGCTTCGACCTCGCCTCCGCCCTGGCACGCGAGCTCCACGACGTGGACCGTCTCTCTTCCTTCTTCGACGTGATCCACCAGGATCCCGTGATCTCCCAGGTCAAGCTCATCGCCGAGCCGTGGGACCTGGGCGAGGGCGGCTACCAGGTGGGCAACTTCCCTCCGGGGTGGGCGGAGTGGAACGGGCGCTATCGCGACGCCATTCGCCGCTACTGGAAGGGCGATCCCGGCCAAGTCGCCGAGCTCGCCTACCGCCTCACCGGTTCGAGCGACCTCTACGAGCAGGGCGGCCGCCGCCCCTATGCGAGCATCAACTTCGTCACCGCCCACGACGGCTTCACCCTCGCCGATCTCGTCACCTACACCGAGAAGCGCAACGAGGCGAACGGAGAAGACAACCGCGACGGCAGCAACGAGAACTACGCCACCAACGATGGGGTGGAGGGCCCCACCGATGATCCCGCGGTGAGCGCCCGCCGCGAGCGGCGGCAACGGAGCTTCCTCGCCACCCTCCTCCTCTCCCAAGGCGTGCCGATGCTCACGGGCGGCGACGAGCTCGGGCGAAGCCAGGGTGGCAACAACAACGCCTATTGCCAGGACAGCGAGCTCACGTGGTTCGCCTGGCCCCCTTCGGAGACGGGCGAACGCCTGCGTGATTTCACGCGACGACTCATCCGACTCCGTCTCGATCATCCCGTGTTCCGACGCCGGCGCTTCTTTCAGGGCCGCCGCATCCACGGCTCCGCCGTCAAGGACCTCTCCTGGCTCCATCCGGAGGGGCGCGAGATGACCGAAGAGGAGTGGAACGACGGGCAGAGCCGCCTCCTCGGGCTGCACTTGGTCGGTGACGCCATCGAGGAGGTCGACGACGAGGGGCGCCCGGTGCGGGACGAGACCTTCCTCATCTTGCTCAACGCCCACGAGAACGCTCAGCCCTTCATCCTGCCCCTGTCCGAGCCCCCCGCGGAATGGGAGGTCGTGCTCGACACCCGAGACTGGGAGGTGATCCTGCCCGGGCGCTCCTTCAAGGAGGGCGAGCCCTATCCCCTCGAAGGCCATACCCTGGCCTTGCTCCGCCAGCGAGCGAAGGAGGCCGACTGATGGCCGACATGCCAGAGTTCGAGTCCGACATGCACCGCACCGCGGTGGCCCAGCTCGACCGCGTGGCGGAGCGCCTCAACCTCGACCACGACACGCACATCCGTCTCCGCTACCCGCGGCGCGCCCTGGTGGTGACCATTCCCGTGCGCATGGACAACGGCCATACCGAAGTGTTCATGGGCTACCGCGTCCACCACAACACCGCTCTTGGTCCAACCAAGGGCGGCCTGCGCTACGACGAGGACGTGAACATGGGCGAGGTCACCGCGCTGGCCATGCTCATGAGCTGGAAGTGCGCGCTGATGGGGCTCCCCTACGGCGGCGCCAAGGGCGGGGTGCGCTGCTCTCCGCGCTCCATGTCCAAGCGCGAGCTCGAGTCGCTCACCCGTCGCTACACGACGGAGATCATGCTGTTCATCGGCCCCGATCTGGACATCCCCGCCCCCGACCTCGGGACCGACGAGCAGACCATGGCGTGGGTGATGGACACCTACTCCATGACCCAGGGACGGAGCGTGCCGGGAGTGGTCACGGGCAAGCCCATCCTCGTGGGAGGCTCCGCGGGCCGGCGCGAGGCCACAGGGCGCGGCATCGTCTACGTCTTGTACCAGGCGCTGCACAGCCTGAACGAGGAGCTGAAGGGCAAAACGGTGGTGGTGCAGGGCTTCGGCAACGTGGGCGGCACCGCCTCTCGCATCCTCTGGCGCGACGGTGCCATCGTCCAGGGGGTGAGTGACTACAAAGGCGGGATCTGGAACAGCCGCGGGCTCGACATCCGGCGCCTCGAGGAGCACGTGCGTGAGTCAGGCAGCGTGGTCGGCTTCCCGGGCGCGGACGCCATCTCCAATGCGGACATCCTGGAGCAGCCGTGCGATATCCTCGTGCCCGCGGCCATCGGCTCGCAGATCCGCGAGGACAATGCCTCGCGTATCCGCGCCCACATCGTCGTGGAGGGTGCCAACGGTCCCACCACGCCGGAGGCGGACACCATTCTCCACTCCCGCGGCATCATGGTCATCCCCGACATCCTCGCCAACGGCGGCGGAGTGGTCGTCTCCTACTTCGAATGGGTGCAGGGACTGCAGTTCTACTTCTGGCAGGAGGCCGAGATCATCGCCCGGCTCCAGGAGATCATGACGCGGGCCTTCACGCGGGTGTGGAACGCATCCAGAAAGGAAGGCGTGGACCTGCGCACGGCTGCCCTCATGGAGGGTGTCCGCCGCGTCGCCGACGCGCATCAGATCCGCGGGCTCTATCCCTAGCCCCATGACCGGCGACCACTTCGACCTGATCGTGGTGGGGGGCGGTGTGTTCGGGCTCAGTACCGCCCTCGAGGCGGGGCGGCGTCGCCGGACGGTGCTGGTGGTCGACCGCGGCACCGTGCCTAATCCGATCGCCGCCTCCTTCGGTCCCTCCCGGAAGATCCGCTCCACCTATCTCGACCCGCACTACACGCGCCTCGCTCTCGAGGCCATGGAGGGATGGCGCCGGATCGAAGCGGAGACGGGCACCGAGCTCTACGTCGCCGACGGCAACCTGAACGTGAGCGACAAGGAGACCGACGCGCATCTGGAGCAGCTTGCCGTGAATGCCCGGCGAGGCGGAGCCAAGGTGCGTTGGCTCGACACCGCCGAGCTGCGACGCGAGTTTCCCCAGTTCCGTCCCGGCCGCCGTGCCCTCCTCGAGGAGGAGGCCGGCTTTCTCCGCGCCACCGACTGCGTCGCCGCCCTCCGCCGCCTCGCCGAGCAGCACGGCGTTCGCTTCGCCACCGGACAGGACGCCGCCGTGGAGCCGGCGAAGGAAGGGGCAACGGTGCGCGTGGGAACGGTCCGCTATCACGCGCCCCAGGTCGTGGTGGCGGCGGGCGGCTGGTCGAAGCGACTCTTCCCCGAGTTGGGCGCGGCCCTCTGGCAGTGCCAGCAGGGCATCATGTATCTCGACGGCGTACCGGAAGAGTTCTGTCGGCCCCGCTTCCCGCCGTACTCGGCGCCCACCACGGGATTTTATGGGTTCCCTGCTGAGCCTGGGCGGGTGGGCCTCAAGGTCGCACGGCACCTCGTCACCGATCCTATCGACGACCCCGACTTCGACCGCCGCACCACGCCCGAGGGGTTCGTGGCAGAGGCGGAACGGTTCGTCCGCGACTGGTTCGGCCTCGATCCTATCCGCTATCGGCCGAGCTTCGACAGCTGCATGTACAACCTCTCCTCCAGCAACGACTTCCTGCTCGATTTCCACCCGTCCCTGTCCGGCGTCTTCCTCGCCACCGCCGGCTCCGGGCACGGCTTCAAGTTCGGCTCCATCCTCGGCACGGTCGTGATGGATCGGCTCGAAGGCCTAGCGAGCGAGCGCTGGAGCCCGCAGTTCTCCTACGCGTCTTTTCTCACCGCGAGCGGGCGCTCCCGGCTCTTGTAGCTGCAGAGAGCGACCCGGCGAGCGACGTTCCGGACGAGGGCCCAAGAGCGAGCTCCGACGAAACGGCTTGAACGGCAGGTCAGAGCGGCGCGACGTCGACGGCCTGGCCGGTCTGGGCGCTCTTCGTCACCGCGTCCGTGAACTCCATGTAGCGAACGCCATCCTCGAAGCCGGTGTGCGTCACCTTCTCGCGCCCCCGGATGGCGTTGACGAACTCCTCCTCCACCCGCCAGCCCACGCGCTTCTCGGCGGGGATGGGGATCTCGCGCAGTTCCTTGTCCGTTCGCCGGCCGCCCGAGAGGCGCTTGGCGTCCGCCTCGATCCTGAGCGTCCCCTCGCTTCCGAAGATCCACGCCTGGGGCGCGGGCGACAGCCCGGTGATGGCGCTGAAGCGCAAATGGGCCACCGCCCCGCTCGCTAAGGTGGCCAAGATGTCCACGTGTTCGGGCACCTTGACCTCGTGCCAGGCCCCCTTCTCGTCCTTTCGGCGCGGCACGGCGACCTTGGTCATGGTCATGACCCGTCGCGCGGGGCCGACCCAGCGCATCATCGCCTCGTACCAGATCCCCATGTTGAGGATGTTGTGGCCGCTCAGCGAGATGTCGTGTCGCCAGTGAAGTGGGGCGTCGGGGCTGACGAAGCTCCCCTGGCTCCCCTGGAGCTCCACGGAGAGCACCTCACCTGCGTAGCCCTCGGCGAGCTTGGCTTTCACGGTGGGATCGACCTCGAGGGTGTGGGGCGCCGGCACGATCTGCGCCACGAGCTGAGGCTTGCGGCGCGAGGCCTCGAGCATCCGCCGCCCCTCTGCGGCGTTCATGGCCATGCGCGCCTCGCAGAGCACGTGCTTGCCCGCGTCGAGGGCGGCCAGGGTCATCTCGCAGTGGGTGTACGGCCACGTGCCGATGCACACGGCGTCGATGTCCTTGGCCGCGATGATCTCCCGCCAGTCGCCGGCCACACGACCGATGCCGAATTCCTTGGCCACGCGCTCGCCCGACTCCTTGGAGCGGTTGGCCACGGCGACCAGCTCGACGCCGGGCTGCGCCTTGAGGTTGGGCACGTGGAACTTCCGGCTGTTCGCCCCTGCTCCGATGAAGCCTACGCGGATCTTGTTGTCTGTCATGGCGGGCATGGTAGCAGAAATGTCCGAGACGCACAGAGCGGTCGGACCCGCACGGTTCGGGCGATAATACGAGCCTCATGGCCGGCGAGGCCCTCATCTTCCGCGATGTCGCCTATGTCCTCCTGGCCGCCGTCCTGGGCGGAGCCGTCGCCTGGGCAACACGGCAGCCCCTCATCCTCGGCTACGTGCTGGGCGGGATCCTCATCAGCCCATTCACGCCCGGCCCGGCGGTGTCGGACACCCACACCTTCGAGATCATCGCCGAAGTAGGCGTGATCCTCCTCATGTACTCCGTGGGCATGGAGTTCTCGCCGAGCGCGCTCCTCGAGGTGAAGTGGGTCGCCCTCCTCGGCGCTCCGCTGGGCATCCTCCTCTCGATCGGCCTTGGCATGCTGGTGGGAGTCCTCCTCGGCTGGCCGCTGGTCTCCGGCGCGATGGTGGGCATGGTCATCTCCGTAGCCAGTACTATGGTCTTGGCCCGCCTCCTCGCCGACCGGGGCGAGCTGCAGTCGCAGCACGGCCGCGTGATGATCGGCCTCACCCTCGTCGAGGACCTCGCGGTGGTCGTCCTCACGATCCTCATCCCTGTCTTCGGCGAGCTCGGCCCCGATCGCCTGGTCGACGTCGCCCTCGCCTTCGGCAAGGCCGCCCTCATCCTCGTGCCTTTCGCCTTCCTCGCCGCGAAGGTCGTACCGCGCATCACGTCGCTGGTGGTGCGCATGCGGAACGACGAAATGCTCCTCCTCGTGGCCCTGGCCATCGGACTCGGCACGGCCGCTCTGACCCAGGCCGTGGGTCTCTCCCTCGCCCTGGGCGCCTTCCTCGCCGGGCTCCTCGTGTCGAGCTCCGAACACGCGCACGCCGCCATGCCGCGGCTCCTGCCCCTGCGCGATGCCTTCGTCGCCCTCTTCTTCGTCACCATCGGCACCCTCATCGACCCGCGCTCGGTCATCAGCAACCTGCCGCTCCTCGGGGTCATGCTCGCCCTCGTCGTGGTGGGTAAGCTCGTGATCTGGGCGCTGGTGGTCCGGCTGTTCCGCTATCCGATGCGGACGGCGCTGCTGGTAGCGGTGGGGCTGACCCAGATCGGGGAGTTCTCATTCATCCTCGTCCAGGCAGCGCGCTCGGCGGGCCACATCGGCGACGACGTGTACAGTGCCACCCTGGCCGCGGCGCTCATCAGCATCCTCGTCAACGCGGCCCTCGTGCGCTACGCCCCCGGCTGGCTCGGTCTCGCGCCGAGTCCGTCCGCCGCCTGACAGGCGCAGCTACTCGCTCGCGCGCTCGGGACCCTTGAGGGTTGCGCCGCCGTCCACCACGAGGGTGTGCCCCGTGATGTAGCGCGCGTGGTCGGAGAGGAGGAAGCGAACGGCGAGGCCGATGTCCCAGCCCGTGCCCTCGCGCTGGAGCACCGAGGCCAGCCGACGACGGTCGCGCACCTCGGGAGTCATGCCGCGCTGATAGACCATGGGTGTGTACACGGGCCCGGGGGCGACACAGTTCACCCGCACGCCCTCGCGCCCGTGATCCACGGCCATGGCGCGCGTGAGGGCGATCACCGCGCCCTTGGAGGCGGAATACGTGGTGAGGCCGCGCGGGCGGAGGGCGGAGATCGAGGAGACGTTGACGATGGCGCCGCCGCCCCCGCGGACCATGGCGGGGATGGCGTGCTTGGAGGCGAGGAACATCGTCTCCACGTTGACCTGCATCACCCGCCGCCAGTTCTCCAGCGACTCGTCCACCACGGAGCCGCGGCTGCCGATGCCCACGTTGTTG
>Ga0209465_10001022_pt1 | contig 12667 bp, 14 predicted proteins | sample PanSoiPlot1MoBio_FD_188321 | JGI IMG/M metagenome (GOLD analysis project Ga0209465, IMG submission 188321) | Tropical forest soil microbial communities from Panama analyzed to predict greenhouse gas emissions - Panama Soil Plot 1 MoBio (SPAdes)... | ecosystem: Environmental > Terrestrial > Soil...
TAGCTCAGTTGGTAGAGCAGGGGACTTTTAATCCCAAGGTCGCAGGTTCGAGACCTGCCCGGCCCATTGAGCGGCCTATTGGGTTTCGCCGGCGCGCATGCGGTGTGGCTCATGTGGTGCGTCGCGCGCGACCTTGACATCGAACCTCGGTGCGGTCTTAGATAGCGCGCCCCCACGACCCTGGCAGGAGGAGAGATGTCCGACGCGGCTGTCCGTGACGTTGCGGTTCCGGTGGGAGACGACGCGCGACTTGAGAACCTCGGCTACAAGCCGCAGCTCAACCGCGTTCTCGGCTTCTTCGAGAACTTCGCCGTCGGGTTCACCTACTTGTCGCCGATGGTCGGCATCTACTCGCTCTTCATCCTCGGCGTCGCTCTCGCGGGGGCGGTTGTCGAGCCCGAACACGCGGCGCAGGTTGTGACGGTGGTCGGAGAACGCGCCGTGCAGCGCGACGATCAGCGGCCAGCCGCCCGGGCGCCCCGGCTTGTAGTCGCGCGGGACGTAGAGCGCGTAGGGCTGCAGCGTGCCGTCCCACTCGGCGCGGTAGGCCTTCACCACCATCCCCGTCGCGAGGCGATACGGATCGTCGCCGGCGGCGACCTGCAGGGCATAGCCGTACGCCTTGACCAGCGTCTCCCTCACGAACGTGTGATCGCGCTCGGGGACCGTGATGCTGGCGGCGCGGGCGTCGGCGTCCTGAATCAGCCGTTCGATCGACGGCAGCGTGATGTCGTGGACAACGGCAGACGCGGCGGCCGGGGATCTGCGCGCCGCCTCGAGCGCCTCGAGGGCGCGCGCCCGCAAGGAGGCATCGTCCGTCGCCGGGGTCAGCTTGACGGCCGTGGCGTCCGCCGGGCGCGGGATCGCCGCGACGGGCGGCGGTGGAGAAGCCGCCGGCGGCGCGCCCCACGCCAACCACGCGACCAGCGCGGCCGCCGTCATCGGTGCGGGTGGAAGAACGACGTTCGCTTTTTCTTCGGGGCCGGTTTCTTCTTCAACGCCACGGCGATCTTGCGGTCTTTCGTGTTGTTGACGGCCACCTTGCGGGTGGCCGGGTTGTAGCCCCGCTTCACCAGCTTCAGCTCGTAGGTGTTGCCGGTCTTGAAGTGCAGGTTGATGGGCGTGCGGCCGAGGACCTTGTACTTCGTCCGGACGACCGCCCCCTCGGGCGCGCTGGTGATCCGCAGAAGGGCCGTCTGGACCTTGGGCGCCGGCGGCGGCGTTGCCGGCCTCACCGTCGGGCCGGGCGCCGGCTTCGCGGCCTGCGTCGGCTTCGGCGGCGGCGGAACCTTGGTGGCGGGCGTCTTCTTGCCGGTCGCCTTGGACGCGGGCGTCGGCTCGGCGTCGTCCTCGCCGATCACGGTGTTCTCGGCGTTCGGCACCGCGTCGCGCAGCAGCGCCTCCTCGTCCGGCTCCTCTTCGTCGTCTGCCTCTTTCCCCGCCGCCTCCTTGCCGCCGGCTGGCCCGGTCGTCGGACCGCCCGGCTTGTCGTCGGTCGCGTGGTTGTCGGCGATCTCGGTGTTGGCGTCGGGCGTGCCCGGCTGCGCCACCGACGGATTCGGAGCGGGTGGCGGGACGGCTGGCGTCGGCGGCTGGGCCGTCGCATCCGGGGCCGCCGCGGCGACAGGTGCCGGCGCGGTCGGGGGCGGCACATTCGGGCCGGTCGGAGCGGCCGGCGTCGGGGCTGGGGCCGGCGGCGCCTGCGCGCTTGGCGGTTGCGCTCCCGTCCCCGGCTTGTGGCCCGCGTCGCCGCCCAGTTTCAGCCCGCTGACGCCGCCGCGCTGGTCGAACCAGTCCCAGGCGTACTTGGCGCCGACCACGCCCGCGAGCGCGAACGTGACGCCGAGCCAGAAGCCGACGCGGAGCCGACCCGACGGCCGCCGCCCCGCCGCCGCCACCTGCGCGGTCGATCCGCCCAGCGGCTTCGCGATCAGATCGGGCCGCGAATTGAGCGCGTACTCCGTCGGCGCCGATCCATTGTCGACGTCGTCGAGCTCGAACGACGTCCCCGCCGACAGGTCAGTCCCCATCTGGTCCTTGACGATGGCGGTGGTGTCCAGGCGCTGCTTGCCGATCGTCGGCGCCTCGTCTCGCCGCGCCAGCTGCTCCAGCCACAGCTTCAGCTCGGTCTGGCCCGCCGAGTGGAATTCGTTGCGCAGCACCCGCTCGACGTCGATCAGCATCTCGTCGGCCGACTGATAGCGCTCGCTCGGCGCGAGCCGGAGGGCCCGCATGATGATGCTCCCGACGCCGGGGCCGACCGTCGGCTTGACCTGCTCGGGCGGCGTGAACTCCGCCTTCTGCACCCGGATCAGCTGCGCCATGTCGTCGTCGCCAACGTCGAACGGCAGCTTCTCGGTCACCATCCGGTACAGCATCGAGCCGACCGAGAAGATGTCCGAGCGCTTGTCGACCGTCGTCCCGAGCGCCTGCTCGGGCGACATGTACGCCACCTTGCCCTTGATGACGCCGGCCGCGGTCTGCTCGCGCTTGCGCTGCGCCTTGGCGACGCCGAAGTCCGTCAGCTTCACCTCGGCCTGATCGCTGATGAGGACGTTGTTCGGGCTGATGTCGCGGTGGACGATGCCCAGCGGCTTGCCGTCGCGGCTCTTCGCGTGCGCGTAGGCGAGCGCCCGACAGACGCAGGCGATGACATAGAGGCTGAGCGCGTTCGGCCAGACGATGTTGGCGGCGTGGGCGCGCTGCAGGATGCGCTCGAGATCCCAGCCGTCGACCAGCTCCAGCGCCATGAAGTAGCGTCCGCCCGCGACGCCGAGGTCCAGCACCTGGGCGATGTTGCTGTGCTGGAGGCTCATCGAGATGTGCGCCTCGTCGAGCATCATGTTGCGGAACTGCGGATCCGCCGAATACGCCGTCAGGATCCGCTTCAGGACGATCTGCTTCTCGAACCCTTCGGCGCCGTGCTGGACGGCGAGGAAGATCTCGGCCATTCCGCCGTCGGCGAGCTTGCCTAGGATCGTGTAGCGGCCATGCGCGGCCATGGGAGACGGTTAGGGTATCATCCCGGACCGCCGTATGGCGCCCGACCGCTTCGGAATCGACGACGAATATCACGACACCTCCGGTGTCAAGCACGAGACGTCGCGTGAAACGCGGGCCGCGTTGCGGGCCGCCATGGGCGTGACGCCCGAGGCGGCCGCGTCGGCGGACGGATCGGCCGAGCCGGTGCGGGTCTGGCGTCCCGGCGACGACCGGGCGCTCCGCGGCGCCGCCGAGCTGGTGCTGGAGGACGGCACCTCGCGCGCGCTCGACGGCGCGCTGCCCGAGGGGCTGCCGTTCGGCTACCACCGCCTCTACCCGCGCGGCGGCGGCGAGACGCTGCTGGTCGCCAGCCCCGGCCGCTGCTTCTTGCCCGACGATCTGCGCGCGTGGGGGTTCGCGGCCCAGCTGTACGCCGCGCGCTCGCGGGCGAGCTGGGGGATCGGCGATCTGGCGGATCTGGCGCGGCTCGGCCGTTGGACGCGCAGCCTGGGCGGCGGCGCGGTGATGATCAATCCGCTGACCGCGGCGACGCCGGTGGTGCCGATCGAACCGTCTCCCTACTACCCATCGAGCCGGCGCTACCGCAACCCGCTGTTCCTGCGCATCGAGGAGCTACCGGGCTGGGACGCGTTGCCCGCCGACCTGCGCACGCGTCTGCAGAACGCGGGCACGGCGCTGAATGGCGAGCGCCGGATCGACCGCGACGCCGTCTTCCGCCTCAAGCAGGAGGCGCTGGAGGCGCTGTTCGCGTCGTTCGCGGGCGAGCACGGCTTCGACTGGTTCTGCGCGGGCGAGGGGCAGGCGCTGACCGACTTCGCGAGCTACGCCGCGCTGGCCGAGCGCCACGGGAAGGACTGGCGGCAATGGCCGGATGGGCTGCGCCGTCCCGACGGCGCCGACGTCGCCGCCTTCCGCGCCGGCGAGGGCGCGGCGCGCGTCCGCTTCCACGCCTGGACGCAGTGGCTGATCGACGGCCAGCTGGCGCGCGCGTCGAAGGAGATCGCGGTCGTGCACGATCTGCCGATCGGGCTCGACGTCGCGGGCGCGGACGCCTGGTGCTGGCAGGACATGATGGCGCGCGACGTGTCGGTCGGCGCGCCGGCCGACGAGTTCAACGCCAACGGGCAGGACTGGGGGCTGACGCCGTTCATCCCGTGGCGGCTGCGGGCCGCGCACTACCGGCCGTTCATCGAGACCATCCGGGCCATGTTGCGGCACGCGGGCGGGCTGCGCATCGACCACGTGATGGGGCTGTTCCGCCTGTTCTGGATCCCGCGGGCGCTCGGGGCCAAGGGCGGCGCGTACGTCCGGTCGCGCGCAGACGAGCTGCTGGCGATCGTGGCGCTGGAGAGCCTGCGCGCGCGCGCTTTCATCGTCGGCGAGGACCTGGGGACCGTCGAGCCAGGCGTGCGCGAGAAACTGGCCGAGCAGCGGATGCTTTCGTACCGGCTGCTCTACTTCGAGCCGGCGCCGCCCGAGCATTTTCCGGAGCTGGCGCTGTCGAGCGTGACGACCCACGACCTGCCGACGATCGCGGGGCTGTGGACCGGGGCGGATCTGGCGGCCCTGAAGCAGATCGGGCTCGACGCCAACGAAGACGGCACCAAGGCGCTGCGCGAGAAGCTCCGAAAGCTCGGCGATCTGGACGAGCACGCGCCGGTCGAGGCGGCGATCGAGGCCGTGCACCGGGCGCTGGCGCGCGCGCCGTCGCGCGTGCTGCTGGCGACGCTGGACGACGCCGTCGGCGTCCCCGAGCGCCCCAACGTCCCCGGCACCATCCGCGAATGGCCCAACTGGTCGCTCGCGCTGCCACAGACGCTGGAGGAGATCGAGGCGCTGGGGCTGCCGCGACGGCTCGCGGCGGTCCTGGCGCGATCGGACGGTTAGAGGCGGTCCAGCTTCTCACGCGACAAGATGGCCCGCACGAACACGGCGGCCACCGCCGACCGGCATGCCCCGTCGCGCGTTATCGCAACCGCGCCGGGACGACGCGAGATGGTGCATCGCAAGCCGGTCAGATCCAGCCGCGCGAGCGTTTCATCCAGAAGCGACACGCGTCATTGGCCCGGCGGCGGCTGCCACAGCTCGACTTTGTTGCCCTCCGGATCGATGACCCAGCCGAACTTCCCGTACTCCGAGTCATCCGTCTTCTCGAGCACTGTGCAGCCTTCGGCGCGAAGGGCCGCGAGAAGGGCGGCCAGGTCATCGACGCGGTAATTGATCATGAAGGCCGACTTGCTCGGCGCGAAGTGGTCCCCGTCCGCGGCCCCGATTGACCAGACCGTGGTGCCCTTCATGGGGTTGCCGCTGTCATCCGCCCAGGTGAACGCGGTCCCACCCCACCCTTGCACATCGATGCCGAGGTGGGTCTTGTACCAGGCGCGGAGCGCGACCGGATCCTTGGCATGGAAAAAGATCCCTCCGATTCCAGTGACTCTCTTCACCAGCGTCCCTCCAGGATTTTTCCGACGTGCAGCCCAACGGTACTGCCGTCGGCGACCGATGGCTACCGTCTGGGCTCGTACCGCATCGCCACCGCCCCCGAGCGAAGCTCCAGCCGGCTCACGAGCTTCAAGTCGATGTGCTTAGACAGCCCCGCGAACAACGTCGGCCCGTGGCCCGCCAGCCTCGGGTGCACCACGAATTCGTACTCGTCGATCAATCCCAGCTCCGTCAACGCCAGCGGGAGCTTCACGCCTGCCACCAGCAGCCCCTTGCCTGACTTTTGCTTCAGCTGCTGAACGGCCGTCGCCAGATCCCCACGCAGCAGCTCCGCGTTCCAGTCGACCCGGTCCAGGGTGCTCGACACGACGTACTTCTTCGCCGCATCGATCGTCCGCGCGAAGGGTTCCATCCAATCCGGCCGCGCTCCCGGCTGCGCCGGCGGCCGCCACGCTGCCTCCATCATTTCGTAAATCACGCGGCCAAAGAGCAGGGCATCGGCGTGGGCGAGGGTCTCAGTCGCGTGACGATGCAGCTCTTCGTCCGCCGGGATGGCGCGATGATCGCAGCACCCGTCCAAAGTCACATTGATGGAATACCGGAGCGGCTGCATGACAGTCAGGCATCAGACCCGTCCGCACCCGAACTGTCCATCGGGAAGAACGCGTATCCGTATGACGACTCCGGCACCTCGCTCTCATCGACGACGTCAATCTCGTCGGCGAAGATCATGGGCGGATCGGATCGTTCATTCGAAACCGAGTCCTTGAGGCGTTGGTCCTGACGAATCAGGTCGACGGCCAGCAGCTCCGCTCCGTCGCGGTTGTTCGCCTGCACGAAGCGCGTCGTATAGAACCCCGTGCGCGTCCGCTTCCCGTCGACCGTCAACAGGAAGTTCACGCCCCGGAGAAGCACGCGATAGTGGGTCACGTCAGCCACCCGCGCCCATGAAGAGGGAGAAGGGCCACTGCGCCGTCGCGGCCATCGCTTGGGACTGGAACTGTTCGATGAATTGTCCGAAGGAGGATGTGACTTGCGTGGGCGATTCCGACTCCGGCGCGCAGCCGTGAACCACTGCTCCGTCGCTGACGCGCACGGCGAGGTAGTCGTAATCGGAATGCACGGCCAGCATGAAGGGAAAGTGGTCGTTCCAGAACGCCGCAATCTCCGCTTGCCAAGACGGATCACCCACCGCAGCGTTCAGAGCCATGAGCTCGCATTCATTCCACCCGAAGCCACTCTCGTCCGTCCGGGCATAATCCTCGGCCGTGAATAGCCAGACTGTCTGGTCGGCACTGCCACAGAGCTCGATCGCAGCCAGGAACGCCACGACCTCCGTCGGGAGGGCCGGATATCGAGCAGCGACCGGCGCTGGCAACAGGACGCGCGGCGACACCGCCATCCTGACTGTCCATCCACGTCGACGAAGCGCCTCGAACAGAGATTGCATGTGGTCGGCGAACATCCAACGATACTGCCGTTCAGCGGCGAACAGGAGGGGGTCAGCCGGCGTCCGAGCCCGCGGGTCGCACGTTATCGAAGCCAGACTCGATCTTGCGGAGACATTCATCGCTGCCGAACACTTCCCAAAGGGTGCTGTCGACTGACCTGATGACGATGCTCGGTGCGTCCTCGCCGGGGCACCTTCCGTAGAAGGTTCCGTCGATGATCTGAAGAACGCGGCGTGAAAGGTCGACCAGCTTGCTGCCCGGAATGCCTCGTCCCCGGTACACGACGTCGAAGAACTCGTCGACACCCTCGCCGGTACAGTCCACGCCCTGGCAAGTCCACGTCCGGTCAATGACGTCCGACCCGAGGCACGCAAGGATGTCGCGAAGGTCGAAGGTGAGAAACCCCCGACTGTCAGCGTCGCGTAGCTCCAGTCCTCGCATCCTCGGTCCGGCTAGGCGGCCTATCCCTGGGCCTCGAACTCTTTGAATGACTCACGAAGCAGTTCCCGGCATTCGGGATCGGTCTCGGTGGCAGCTCGATCCCGAAGCACCGCGAGGACGTGGGAATCGTGCGTCATCTGATAGATATCTGCGAGCGCGCCGATCGCGAAGTAATGCGCGTCATCGTCCTCGGGATTCAGCAGAATTGCCTCGAGTTCCGGCGCCAACTCTGGTGCCAGGAATTCCCTCGCCCAGTGCGTGGCCCACCACCGCGTCCCTCGGTTGTCGCTCAGGAGCGCTCTTTTGAGGTGCGGCGTGAGTTGCTCCTGATTGTACTTGGCCAGCACATCGTCGAAGAGCTGAAAAATGCCCCAGCCCATGTGGTCGTCGAACATTCCGAAGACAAGCGGTAGGCAGCGCGGATCTGGATGCTGTGCCAGGACCTTGCGCACCTCCTTGAGGGAATCGATGACGTCCTGCGGGGAATTCAGCGGAATCCGCTGATGTCCCCGAAGCCAATCGAGAGCAGTGGCCATGTCCAATCGCAGGTCTTCGCTAGCAGCAGCTGGTTAGACGCCATCCGCCGAGACAGCCCACTCGATGTGAGGCTCAGGCTTCAGCTGGATCCTCATTTCTGAAACACCGACGGATGGCCGGAAGCCGACGATCAGGACTTCGCGCGCAGCTGACATCTGCAGATCGAGCCGACATACCCGTTCGAGGGCGAAACGAATCAGTTCCCGCTGATTGCGCCGCCACTGGAATCGGAAGGTCTCATATCCCGGTTCGATCGTTGCGAGGAACTCGTCGGCCCCCCGGCGTGTCCGAAACTCGAGGTGGTTGTGGGCCCAGGGAACGCCTGCGTCGAGGACCGCGGGCTCGCACTCGAAGAAGCTGATCAGCTCGTGTTGTTCAGGAAAGTGTTCCATGACGCCGTCTCGACACCGTTACGGCTGGCGAGATCCGCGCTGGTTCAGAACGGACTTCGGCGCCCACTCGGGAAACTGCGGGAGGTCGTCGCGGATCGGCTCCCACGGGGCCTTGTCCGAGACCCAGGTGTGGGCGGTCGGCGTCTTCGTGAACGGGGTGTCGAGCGTCCCGAGTCGGATTCGCAATTGGTCGCGGCTCGCGGACAGGTACGCGTAGATCGGCGATCCGCACCGGGAACAGAACGCTCTGAACTTTCCAGGTGACGACTCGAACTCACGCAGCGTGTCCGCGCCGCTCACGAGGCGAAATTGGGAGCGCTCGGCTGGCGCGTTCGCGGCGTGGGCCGAACCGCTGGCCTTGCGGCAGCTGGTGCAGTGGCAGTAGCCGAACTCGCCGAGCTCACCCTCGATCTCGTACTTCACGTTTCGACAGAGACAGCTGCCCTTGTGCATGATGCTCACCTCTATTCTCGATGCTCCCGGTATCATGAACGAATGAACGACTGCCGGCCGGCCTACTTTCTGGCTCTGGCGACGGCGTTCCTGGCGGCGCTGGCGCCCGGGCCCGCGCGGGCCGCTGATACCGCCCCGCCGCAGCCGGCCGCGACGATCGCGGCACCGGCGGGCCCGTCCGGAGGCGCGATGCCGGCGCCGACGGTCACCGTCACGCCGCTGCCATCGTCCGGGGCGCCCGCCGAGCCGCCGCAGCCGCCTCCGCCGTCAGAGGCGGACGTCGCGCTCAAACGCGTGCTCCGTTCCGGCTGCCACGACGGTCTCCCCGAGGTGCGCGCTCACGCTTCCGATCCGAACGCGGCCTGGGCGCCGACGGTCGCGCGCCTGTGCGACGACATCCTGGTTGAAAAGACGCAGCAGGCGCCGGGTCGCTCGATCACCGGCGGCAACGAGGGGCGCGGCCGGCTGGTGCTCTGGTCGTCGCTCTACGGCATCTGGCTGGGAATCGCGACCGACATCATGTTCGAGATCGACGGCAACCGCGCGGTGATCCTGCCGCCGCTGCTGGGAATGGGCGCGGGCCTCGGCCTGTCGCTCGTCGCCACCAACAACTTCCAGCTGTCCGTCGGCGAGGCCTGGACCATCATCACCGGGCTCGACTACGGCTCGTTCAACGGCGCGCTGTGGGCGGGCGGGTTCGACCTCAACAGCAAGGGCGTCGTCGGCGCGACGGTCGCCACCAGCATCGCGGCGACGTCGATCGGCGTGCTGGTCGCGAACACGAAGAGCCCCAGCGCGGGCGATATCGAGGTGGTCCGCTCGGGCCTGCTCTGGGGGACGGTCGGCGGCTTCCTGACCACCTTCGTCATCGCGCCCCACGCCAGCAGCCAGGGGGCGCTGAAGGCGGTCGCGGCGTCGATGGACGCCGGCTTCGTCGCCGGCGTCGGGCTGGCCAACACCTTCGATCTCTCCCGCAACCGCGTGCTGATCATCGACGCGGGCGCGCTGGCGGGCGGCCTGATGGGCGGCGGCGTCGCCTGGCTGATCGCCGGCACCAACAACAGCGGGCGCGGCCTGGCGGGCGCCGCGCTGGGCGGGATGCTGGGCGGCATCGCCCTGGCCGCGTACTTCACGCGCGATCTCGACGCACGCGACGTCGGGATCGCCGCCGTCCCCGCCGTGCCGGCGCTGCTCGCGCGCGCCGGCGACGGCCGCTGGAGCACCGGGACGCCCGGGCCCGTCCCCGTGTTCGACGGTACGGGGGCGCGGATGATCGGCGCGACGTTCAACGCCGTCGGTGGTCAGTTTTGAAGCTGCCGGTCTCGCCGCCGATCGAGCCGATGCTCGCCAAGCTGACACCCGAGATCCCGGCGGGCGACGGCTGGCTGTACGAACCGAAGTGGGACGGCTTCCGCACGCTGGTCTTTCGCGACGGCGACGAGGTCTACCTGCAGAGCCGCGATCTGAAGCCGATGGCCCGCTATTTCCCGGAGCTGGAGGCGCCGCTGCGGGCCTCCCTGCCGGCCCGCGCGGTGCTGGACGGCGAGATCGTCATCGCCGGCCCCGGCGGCCTGGACTTCTCGGCGCTCTTGCTGCGCATTCACCCGGCCGCGTCGCGCGTCGCGATGCTGGCGCGCGAGATCCCCGCCTCGTTCGTCGCCTGGGATCTGCTCGCCGAGGGCGACGAGGATCTGATGGCGCGGCCGCTGGAAGAGCGCCGGCGCCGGCTGGAGATGGCGCTGGGGGCCGCGCGCCCGCCCGTCTACCTGACGCCCGCGACGCGCGATCGCGCGCGGGCGCATGAATGGTTCGAGCACTTCGAGGGTGCGGGCCTGGACGGCGTCGTCGTCAAGCGTCTGGACCAACCCTATCGGCCGGGCGAGCGCAGCATGGTCAAGGTCAAGCACGCGCGCACCGCCGACTGTGTCGTGGGCGGCTTTCGCTGGCACAAGCAGGGGCCGGGGACGATGCTCGGCTCGCTGCTGCTGGGCCTGTACGACGACGCCGGCGTGCTCCACCACGTCGGGATCGCCGCCAGCTTCACGACCCAGCGCCGCAAGGAGCTGGTGACGGAGCTGGCGCCGCTGCGCGAGAACGCCCTCGAGGGCCACCCGTGGCGCGCCTGGGCCGAGTTCATGAACGACGCCGAGCCCGGCCAGCGGATGCCCGGCGCCGGCAGCCGCTGGAACCGCGGCAAGGATCTGTCGTGGGAGCCGCTGCGGATCGAGCGCGTCTGCGAGGTCGGCTACGACCACCTGCAGGGCGATCGCTTCCGCCACGCGACGCACTTTCTCCGCTGGCGGCCCGACAAGCAGCCGTCTGACTGCCGCTACGACCAGCTGGAAGAACGCCCGGCCGCCGAGCTGGCGCAGCTGTTCGGAAGCGGCTCCGCGCCCTAGCGGCAGCTCCGCCGACAGTTCGCCGCGTCGTTGTCGCAGCGGCTCGCGCAGCCGGTGGCGATGCCGCCGCAGTTGCTGGTGCAGAGCGAGCGGACCGAGTTGCACTGGCGGATGCAGCTCTCCTGCTCGCGCCGCTCCTGGTTCCGCTGGCGCCACTGCTCCTGCTCGCGCTCGTCTTCCGCGCGCTTCCGCTCGACGAACGCGTCGTGCTTCTGCTCGGCCTCGACCCGCTTGCGCCGATAGAGCGCGACGTCCTCGGCCGACGCCCAGCGCAGCCCGCCCTCGACCGTCGACGCGCCCGAGAACTCGATGCACCTCTCCATCACGATGTAGCGATCGTCGTCCTCTTTCATCGCGGGCAGCGTCTGCTTGCACATCTGTTCCAGCTCGGCGAGCTGGTTCGCCTCCTTGTGCGCGTTGCCCAGGATCTCGAAGGCGCGAATGTTCGGGCGCGCGGCCATCGATTCGCGCAGCGCCGCAAATCCCTCGTCGGTGCGGCCGAACACGATGAACAACTCCCCCTTTTGCTCCAGCAGCGCGTACGCCTCCTCCGGGCGCTGCTCGCGCGCGCGGTCGAGGCAGGTGGCCGCCTCGGCGACCAGCGTCGGCATCGGCAGGCTGCGACGCTGGTCGATCTGGTTCTGGTGCAGGAGGCCGACCATGACGGCGAACGAGGTCGCGTCGACCGCGGTCGGGGCCGCCTTCGCCTTCGCGCGCGCCGTCTCCATCTGTCCGATCATCTGCGCGTCGCTGTCGGCGCGGACGTCACGTGCCGCCTGCGGGTTCGTGTATGCCGCAGGGATGCAGCCGGCAAGCCAGCAGCCGCCGAGCAGGGCGGCCAGGGGGCCTCGACCAGGGTGAAGCGGTTGGCTTTTCATCGCGGGAAGTCTCCTTTTCGCTATCTGACGGGTGCGATCGCCGGGTGTCGCATTCGCCGCCCGCACCGTCGTATCATGTCGGCGGCGATGCGCCGTCGATTCAGGACCGTCTGCGCAACCCTGTTGATGGCCGGCTGCGCGGGGGGCGGAGCCATGACGCCGTCGGGCACGGGCGGCGGCGCGGCCGGCGGCGCAGGCTCAGCCGGCAGCGCCGGCGTGACAGGCAGCAGCGGCAGCGGCGGGCCGGGCGGGATGGCCGGCGCGGCGGGCGCCGCCGGTGGCGCGTCGGCGGGTACGGGCGGGAGCGCGGCCGGTGCGACTGGAGGCGGTGGCACGACCGGAGGCGCAGGCGGCGCGGCCGGGACCGCCGCCACGGGCGTCGGCGGCGCGTCGGGCCGCGGCGGCGCAGGCGGGGCGGCGGGCGCCGGCGGCGCGGCGGGATCCGCGGGCGCCTCGGGTGGGGGCGGGACGGGCGGCGGCGCCGGCCGTGGCGGCGGCGCGGGAACGGCGGCCGCAGGCGCGGGGGGATCCGGCTCGGGCGGGACCGGCGGCGCCGTGAACCCGTGCGCGTCGCGGCCCGGCCTGGTCTTCTGCGACGACTTCGAAACCAAGCGCGCCGGCGGCGGCCTCGACTTGAGCCAGTTCCTGTTTGGCAGCCGGATAGCCAACAT
>Ga0209465_10001023_pt1 | contig 12666 bp, 10 predicted proteins | sample PanSoiPlot1MoBio_FD_188321 | JGI IMG/M metagenome (GOLD analysis project Ga0209465, IMG submission 188321) | Tropical forest soil microbial communities from Panama analyzed to predict greenhouse gas emissions - Panama Soil Plot 1 MoBio (SPAdes)... | ecosystem: Environmental > Terrestrial > Soil...
CCGCTGGAACAGGTAGTGCGAGTCGTGAGGCCCGGGCGAGGCCTCGGGGTGGTACTGCACCGAGAAGACGGGCAGCTCGCGGTGCCGCATGCCCTCGGAGGTGCCGTCGTTGAGGTTGACGTGCGTCTCCACGAGCCCCGCCTTCGCCACCGAGGCGGGATCCACGGAGAACCCATGGTTCTGTGAGGTAATCTCCACGCGACCGGTGGCGAGATCTTTCACGGGATGGTTCGCCCCGTGGTGCCCGAACTTGAGCTTGAAGGTATCCCCCCCGAAGGCGAGCCCCAGGATCTGGTTGCCCAGGCAGATTCCGAAGATCGGCGCCTTGCCGATGAGCCCGCGCACCGACTCCACGAGGTAGGGCACGGCCTCGGGATCGCCGGGGCCGTTCCCGAGGAAGATGCCGTGCGGCTTGCGTTCGAGGACGGCGGCGGCCGGCGTGCCCGCGGGCATCACCTCGACCTCGCAGCCGAGGGAGGCGAGCTGGCGCATGATGTTGCGCTTGATCCCGGAGTCGAAGGCGACCACCTTGAAGCGCGGGGCGGGGGGCGTGGTGTAGCCGCGCGCGAGGGTCCACTCGCCCTCGCTCCATCCGTGCGCCTGGTCGATGCTCACTTCGCTCACGAGATCGCGCCCGATCAGCCCGGGGAGGGCCCGCGCTTTCTCGACGAGGCGGGCAGCATCGGTCTCCACCGTGGAGATGATGCCCTCCTGGGCGCCGTGATCGCGCAGGTGGCGCGTGAGCGCGCGCGTGTCGATGCCCTGGATGCCCACGATGCCGTGCTCCCGCATGTACGTCTCGAGCGACATCCGCCCGCGCCAGTTCGAGGGATACGCGCAGGCTTCCTTGACGATGAAGCCGTTGACCCACGGACGCCGAGACTCCACATCCTCTGGATTGATGCCGTAGTTGCCGATCAGCGGGTAGGTCATGCACACGAGTTGGCCGCGATAGGACGGATCGGTGAGGATCTCCTGATAGCCGGTCATGGACGTGTTGAAGACGACTTCGCCATGAGCCTCACCCACGGCCCCGCAGGCGCGACCCGTGAAGACGCGGCCGTCGGCGAGGGCAAGGACCGCCGCCGTCATGCCGTCACCACCTTGCCGCCCACCACGGTGAGGGCGACCGCGCCCGTTCCCGTCCAGCCGGCGAAGGGCGTGTTGCGGGCCCGCGAGCGGAAGCGCGACGGCTCGACCGTCCATGCGCGCTCGAGGTCGAGCACCGTGATGTCGGCGGGCGCCCCCGGAGCGAGGCTGCCTCCCGGCAGATTCAGCAGGCGCGCGGGACCCGAGGAGAGGCGCGCTACCAGCGTGGGCAGATCCATCACTCCCGTCCGCACCAGGCGATCGAGAAGCACGGGCACAGCCGTCTCGAGCCCGACCACTCCGTTGGCGCACTCGCTGAACTCGCCCTCCTTCTCCGAGAGCGCGTGTGGCGCGTGGTCCGTGGCGATGCAGTCGATGGTGCCGTCGAGGAGGCCTTCGAGCACCGCCTCCACGTCTCGCTTGGTCCGAAGCGGTGGGGCCATCTTGGTGTTGGGGTCGTACTCCCGCACGGCGTCGTCCGTCAGCACGAGATGGTGCGGCGTCACCTCCGCGGTGACGCGCACGCCGCGCGCCTTGCCTTCACGCACCAGCCGAACCGCGCCTGCCGTGGAGAGGTGGGCGAGGTGCACGTGAGCGCCCGTGAGCTCGGCGAGGAGAATGTCGCGCGCCACCATCACCTCCTCGGCCGCCGCGGGCTGGCCGAGCAGTCCGAGCTCGGTGGAGACGAAGCCCTCGTGCATGGCGCCGCGGTGGGCGAGGTGCTCGTCCTCGGCGTGGCTGATGATGGGCGCGCCGAAGGGGAGAGCGTACTCCATGGCGCGCCGGTAGATCTCGGCGTTCATCACGCACTGGCCGTCGTCGGAGAAGGCGACGCAGCCCGCCTCCGCGAGCTCGGCCATCTCCGCCAGCTCCTTGCCCTTGAGCCCGCGGGTGACGGCGCCGATGGGATACACGCGCACCACGCCCTCTACGCGGGCCTTGGCGAGGATGTAGTCCGTGACGGAGCGGTTGTCGTTCACGGGCAAGGTGTTGGCCATGCAGGCCACCGCCGTGAATCCGCCCGCCGCCGCCGCGCGCGTGCCGCTGGCGATCGTCTCCTTGTACTCGTAGCCGGGCTCCCGCAGGTGCACGTGGATGTCGATCAGCCCCGGGCAGACGACCTGGCCCGTTGCCGTCACCACATGGGCGCCCTCGGGCGCCTTGAGCCCGCGCCCGACCTTGGCGATGCGGCCGTCGCTCACGAGCACGTCGGCCACGCCGTCGAGGCCGTTGGCGGGATCGACGACGCGCCCGCCCTTGATGAGGAGGCTCATGCCGCCTTGCCTCCCGCGAGGAGGTAGAGCACGGCCATGCGCACCGCCACGCCGTTGGTGACCTGGTCGAGGATGACCGAATACTGGCTGTCCGCGACCTCGGGCGAGATCTCGATGCCGCGATTGACGGGGCCGGGATGCATGATCAGCACGTCCGGCCGGCAATGCTGGAGGCGATCGAGGCCCAGCCCCCACACGCGCGAGTATTCGCGGAGCGAGGGAATGAAGCCGCCCGTCATGCGCTCGTGCTGCAGGCGCAGCATCATGATCACGTCGGCGTGCGCGATGGACTCCTCGAGCCGGTGGCTCACCTTCACGCCCAGTTCCTGACAGGCGGGCGGGATCAAGGTGGGCGGGCCTGCCACCGTCACCGTCATCCCCATCCGGCGCATGGCGTAGATGTTGGAGCGGGCGACCCGGCTGTGGGCGATGTCGCCCACGATGGTTACGTTGAGCCCTTCCAGGTGCCCTTTCTTCTCCCGAATGGTCAGGAGGTCGAGGAGGGCCTGGGTCGGATGCTCGTGGGCGCCGTCGCCCGCGTTGATGACGGAGCAGCGCAGATGCCGGGCGAGAAGAGCGGGCCCGCCCGCCGCCTTGTGGCGCACCACGACCACGTCGGGACTCATGGCCTCGATGTTTCGCGCGGTATCGAGGAAGCTCTCGCCCTTCTCGGCGCTGGAACCGGACGCGGAGAAGTTGATGACGTCGGCGGAGAGCCACTTGCCAGCGATCTCGAAGGAGGTGCGGGTGCGCGTGGAGGCCTCGTAGAAGAGGTTGACCACGGTCTTGCCGCGAAGGGTGGGCACCTTCTTGATCTCGCGGGTGGCGATCTCCTTCATCGACTCCGCGGTGTCGAGCACCTCGCCGATTTCCGCCGCCTCGATGTCCTGCATGCTCACGAGGTCCTTCCGCGTCCACGCCATGGTCTACTCCCGTCCTTTCTTGATCGTGCGCCTCGGCGGTGTCGTGGTCGCCTCACGCTTTCGGGGCGCCGCCCCGTCCGCGGACGCCTCGCCCTCCTCGGGCTCCTGGATGACGACGCGGTCCTGGCCGTCGTGCTCGGCGAGCATCACGGCCACGGTCTCCTTGCGGCTGGTGGGGAGGTTCTTCCCGACGTAGTCGGGGCGGATGGGCAGCTCGCGATGCCCGCGATCGATGAGCACGGCGAGCCGGATCACCCGCGGCCGCCCGAGATCCATGAGCGCGTCCATGGCCGCCCGGATGGTCCGCCCCGTGAACAGCACGTCGTCCACGAGGACGACGGTGATGCCCTTGAGGGAGAAGGGGATTTCGGTGCTCCGGACCTGCGGCTGCTCGACGCGCGTGCCCAGATCATCGCGGTAGAGCGTGATATCGAGGGCGCCTACCGCCGGCCGCTGGCCTTCGATACTCGCGATCTTCTGGGCGATGCGCGCGGCCAGTGTTTCTCCGCGCGTCTTGATGCCCACCAGGGCGAGATCGGCGCCGCCCGCCTGCTCCACGATCTCGTGGCCGATGCGAGTGAGGGCACGGTCGAGCCCGGCCTGGTCCAGCACCTCCGCCTTCTCGCGAAACGTCACGCCGCCCCCTCTCCCTCTCCCCTCGGGGGAGAGGGCAGGGTGAGGGGGAGGCGAGGAATCGCCGCACAAAAAAAATGCCCAGCGCCTGGCTGGGCTTCACGTTGCCTAGTCTCCGTGTGTCTCATCGCTGCTCCTTGCGGGCCTCTCAGGGTCCGCTTAAAGGAGTGAATCGAGGTACGCACTGCACTCTACCTGCACTGCGCGAACCTGTCAAGCGACGTCCCAGGACATCGTGTAAGGACACGTTGTTGTTGACTCGATTCGACGCCGAGGACTACGCTCCGCCACTACTTGTTGCTACGGTGCTCGGACAGCGGAGGTCTCATGATCTGTCCTCGATGCCAGGCCACGTGTCGGGACGGCGTGCGGTTCTGCGAGTCGTGCGGTATCTCTCTCGCGGAGACCTGTCCGCGCTGCCACGCTGCGGTCACCCCCGGCGCCAGCTTCTGCAGCACCTGTGGCGCCTCGCTCGCGGCAACCCAGCCTGATCGCTTCGCCTCTCCGGGAAGCTACACACCCCCGCACCTGGCCAAGAGCATCCTCACCTCCCGCAGTGCGCTCGAGGGCGAGCGCAAGCAGGTCACCGTGCTCTTCTGCGATCTCGCCAACTCGACCCCACTCGCCGAGCTGCTCGGGCCGGAGTCGATGTACGGGCTGCTCAACGGGTTCTTCGAGCTAGCCCTCGGTGAGGTCCATCGCTACGAGGGCACGATCAACCAGTTTCTGGGAGACGGGTTCATGGCGCTCTTCGGCGCGCCCCTCTCTCGCGAGGACCATGCGCGCCGAGCCGTCCTGGCCGCCCTGGGGATCCAGCGCGCGCTGCGCGAGCGCCTCAGCGCTTTCGCTCGCCGCCGCGGCGAGGAGCTCGATGTGCGCATGGGCATCAACACGGGTCTCGTCGTGGTGGGCAAGATCGGCGACAACCTTCGCATGGACTACACGGCGGTGGGCGACACCACGCACGTGGCGAGCCGGCTCGAGCAGCTCGCCGAGCCCGGCACCATTTTGATCAGCGAGGCGACCTATCGGCTGGTGCGTGGCTACGCCCGGGTGGAGGACCTCGGCGAGCTCTCGGTGCGAGGGAAGAGCGAGCGTCTTCGCGCGTACAAGGTCCTGGGCCCAGGCTCGCGGCGGTCTCGTCTCGAGGGCCAGGAGCCGCAGGCCCTGACGTCCTTCGTGGGGCGCCATCGGGAGCTCACCGCGCTCCTGAGCCTGCTCGCCAAGGTGGAGGGGGGCCACGGGCAGGTAGTGGGCATCGTGGGCGAGTCGGGCGTAGGGAAGTCGCGACTGTTCCACGAGTTCCGTCAGCGCCTGTCGGCGAGCTCGCTCACCTGTCTCGAGGGCCGCTGCCTCTCGTACGGGAGCGCCATTCCCTACCTGCCCGTGCTCGACGTGCTCCGGCAGAACTGTGGCATCAGCGAGAGCGATGGGCCCGAGGCCATCATCGAGAAGATCGAGTGGAGCCTGCGCGAGGTCGACATGGACCCGGCTGACGGGGCGCCCTATCTCCTCCACCTTCTCGGCATCAAGGAGGGCACGGGCGGTCTCGCCGGGCTGGGCCCCCAGGTCATCCAGACGCGCAGCTTCGAGACGCTTCGCCAGATGACCTTCAGGGGGAGCCGCCGCCGGCCTCTCGTCATTCTCGTTGAGGACCTGCAGTGGATCGACAAGACCTCCGAAGAGTATGCGGCGTTTCTCGCGGAGGGCATCGCGAGCTCACGCGTTCTTCTCGTGCTGACGTATCGGCCCGGCTATCAGCTGCCGTGGATCGAGAAGTCCTATGCGACCCAGATGGCCCTCCATCCTCTCTCTGCAGATGAGAGCCTCGAGGTGGTAAGGGCGGCCCTCGCCCCACGCGCCGCCGTGGAATCCGTGAGCCGCACCATCCTCGCCAAGGCCGAGGGCAATCCCCTCTTCCTCGAGGAGCTTGCACGGGCCGCCCTGGACCGGCGGACGCTCGAGCCCGGCGCGCCGCTCCCCGGGACGATACAGGATGTCCTCAGCTCACGGATCGATGGGCTCGGGGAGACTCTGAAGCGTCTCCTCCAGGATGCCTCCGTCCTCGGCCGCGAGGTCTCGCTGCGTGTGCTCGAAGCGACCGTCGAGGACAGCGATGGCCTCGAGGATGGGCTGCGCGAACTCACGCGGCAGGAGTTCCTCTACGAGCGGCCGGGCGCTGCGGAGCGGATGTACGTGTTCAAGCACGCCCTCATCCAGGATGTTGCCTACGCGAGTCTCCTCGAGCGTCGCCGCCAGGTCGCTCACCTCCGCGTGGGGCACGCGCTGGAGCGCCTGTACGCGAATCGCATCGACGAGGTGGTCGAGCTCCTCGCCTATCACTTCGGCCGCAGCGCGGAGGCCGACCGGGCCGTGGACTATGCGATCCTCGCCGGCGAGAAGGCCCAGAGTCGCTGGGCGAACCGCGAGGCCCTCGCCCACTTCGGCAGCGCATTGACCCGGCTCGCTTCCATGCCGGACACCTCGGCCAACGCGCTCCGCCGCATCGACGCCGTGATCAAGCAAGGAGAGATCCGGTTCGCCCTGGGCCGCCACAGCGAGCAACTCCTGCTTCTCGACAGCATTCGCCGGCTCGTGGAGGAGTCGGCAGATCCGCCGAGGCTCGCGGCTTGGCACTACTGGACGGGCTTCCTGCACAGCCTCACGGGGAGCCGGCCGGAGGTCGCCATCGGACACTGCCTGGAGGCGGTCAGTGTGGCCGAGAGTACCGGCCAGCTGGAGCTCTGCGCCTTCGCCGAGTCGTGCCTCACGCAGGTCTATGTCATGGCGGGGGAGCTCCACCGCGCGGTAGACGTGGGCGAGCGCGCGCTCAGGACCTTCGAGGCGCTCGGTAATCGGTGGTGGGCGTGCCGGACTTTGTCCCACCTGGCCGCGGCCGCCAACGCGCGCGGGGAGTGGGACGCCGCGCTCCGCTACTGCCAGCGGGCCCTCGAGTACGGGCTGGCCGGGGACGACCTCCGCCTCAAGGTGTCTGCTCTCGTCCGCATGGGCTCCACGCATGTCCAGCGGGGCGACACGGCGGCTTGCCTCGAGCGATGCCGGGAGGCTCAGGCCCTTTCTCCGACTCCCTACGACGCGGCTGCCGTGCGAGCGATCCGTGCCTACGGGCTTGTCAAGCTAGGGCAGCTGGCCGAAGGCGTGAGCGAGCTCGAGGACGTGCTCGCCTGGTATGCCCGTTCGCATCTTCGCTTCACGCGCTCTCAGTTTTCGCTCTGGCTCGCCGAGTCGCGCCTGCGCGAGGGTGACGCCGCGCGCGCGCAGACGCTGGCCGAGGACGTGCTGGCCACGAGCCGAGAGGTGGGCTACGGCCAGCTCGGGGGCGTGGCGCACCGGCTGCTCGCCGAGTGTCTGCTCGCGAGCGATCCGGAGGCAGCCGCCGAACATCTGAATCAGGCCATCGAGACTCTCGAGCGGATCGGAGCGCGAAACGAGGTCGCGAAGGCGTGGGTCGCCAAGGCTGCGCTCGGGCTCGCACGGGGTGACGTCGCTGAACCCCGTGCTCTCCTTAGCCGTGCTCTGGCTCGCTTCGAGGAGCTCGGTACCCTTGATGAGCCCGTACGGGTGCGCGAGGTGCTCACCGAGACGGCCCGCGCAGAAACGACGTGAGAAAGGAGGTCTGTCCGCAGGGCTTGAGCGAGCGATCGCGGAGCGCCGGTGCGAGCGACGCCGGTCACGATCACCAACCCGGACCACGGTCATGGAGGATGCCATGGGAGCACAGACCCTTAACGCACAGATCAGCGCGATCCGAAGGACCCTCGAGGAACTCGGCGAGAACGTAGAGCAGATCGCCCTCGCAGTGAAGGAGAAGACGCAGAGCCAGACTCAGATGCAGAGCGCAAAGCGCGCGCCGCGACGGTAACCTCACAACCTGCTGACAACCAAGGAGGGATGACCATGGCCTTGACTCCCGCGCAACTCGGTCAGCTCATCATGGATGGTGATCCATACACGTCCTCCGGCAATCCTGTAGCAGCGACGGAGCCTGTCGAGGTACAGGCGGACCTGGGCACGTGGCAGTTCAAGGGCACGCCCTACTACATCGAAAAAGCCATCAAGGTTCCTTACACCTACAAGGACATCAACGGTCACTTGATCCAGGACTTCATCCTGATCGGCTACGCGGGAGGTGGAGCCTACTAGTCGAACAAGGGTGAGGTAGCGCGAGCACGGGCCCGTCCGAAGACACCCGGACGGGCGTTTACTTTCGGGCGTCGAGCTTGATCGCCTCCAGGTCGGCCAGCCGTCGGATCTCCTCCTGGCTGTAGCCGAGCTCGCGCAAAACCTCGGCGGTGTGCTGGCCGAGGGCGGGCGCGGGACGGTGGATGGGCGCGGGCTGGCCGGAGAGGAGGGTGGGGAAGCGCAGCGCGTGCACCGTGCCGTGGCCCGGCTGCTCCATGGGCACGACGAGGCCGAGGTGCTGCACCTGCGGGTCCTCGAAGACCTCGTGGAACTCGTACACGGGGCCGGCGGCGATCTGCGCCTTCTCGAAGCGCTCTACCCACGTGGCGGTAGGCTCCTTGGCCAGGCGCGCCTCCACGTAGGCCACGAACTCGTCGTAGCGCGAGATGCGCTCGGCATTGGTGGCGAAGCGAGGCTCGGTGGCGAGCTCGGGCTCGCCGAGGGCGACACAGAAGCGCTTCCACTGGTCCTCGTTCATGAGGACGATGTTCAGGTATCCGTCCTGCGTCCGGTAGGCGCCCCCGGGGGCGATGGCGGAGTTCCGGTTGCCTTCCCGTTTCGGCCGATTCCGCGTGTCGAAGTAGATCGCCGTCGGGTCGGGAAGGAGGGAGAGGCTCGAGGCGAGCAGGCTCACGTCGAGGTGCTGGCCGCGCCCCGTGCGGAAGCGCTGCACGAGAGCCGCGCAGACGCTGCCGAAGGCGGTGATCGCCGCAGCCAGGTCAGACGTGGAGCCGGCCACGCGCGTGGGTGGATCTCCCGGATGGCCGGTGAGGGCCATGAGCCCGCTCATTCCCTGGGCAATCGTGTTGTAACCGGGACGCCGGGCGTGCGGCCCCGTCTGGCCGAAGCCGGTGATCGAGACGTAGACCACTGACGGATTGACCGCCTTGACCACGTCGTAGCCCAATCCGAGCCGACTCGCCACTCCGGGCAGGAAGTTCTCCACGACCACGTCGGCCCGCGTGGCCAGCTCGAAGGCGATCTTCGCCCCCTCGGGATGCTGGAGATCGAGGGCGATGCCGCGCTTGTTGCGGTTGATGGCCGCGAAGGAAGCGCTCATCCCGTTCTTGCCGCGCAGGACGCGGAGGTCGTCGCCGAGTGGAGGCCGCTCCACCTTGACCACGTCGGCGCCGAGATCGGCGAGGAAGGCGGCGCAGTAGGGTCCCGCGATGACGCGTGAGAGATCGAGGACGCGGATGCCTTCGAGGAGGCTCATGACGGGGTCACCTTGTTCGGTGTCGTTGCGATGCGGATGCACGCGATGCCGGATCTGCGAGGGACGCCCATGTCGGCCCCAGAGTCTGGCACGATCACGCGCCCGTCCGCCAGAGCTCCGTGCAGGAGCGGTGGTGCTCGATGGACAGCTGCCCCGCCTTGATCACGAGACGGCGGGGCGCCATGGTGGTGACGACCTCGGCGGGGCGCTCGGTCTCCCAGAGCACGAGATCGGCGCGCGCGCCCGCATAGAGACCATAGTCGGCCAGGCGAAGGAGACGCGCGGGATTCGCGGTGAGCATGGCGAGGACGTCGGCGACGTCGCGTTCGGTGCCCATGTGGCCGGCGGCCGTGACGAGATAACCCATGAGGGCGAGATCACCCGTGCCCATCGGCGTGAAGGCATTGAGGATGTTGTTGGTCGCCGCCGCCACCGTGACGCCCGCCGAGAGCAGGCGTCGGGCGGGAGCGAGGCCACGCCGGGGATTGCGCACGTCCTTCCGGCCCATGAGATAGAGATCCGTGGCGGGGAGGACGATCACCCCGATGCCCGCCTCCTTCAGGACGGCGGCGATGCGATCGAAGCGATCGGGATCGAGGGCGGCCAGCTCGCTGGCGTGTCCGACCGCGACGCGCCCCTGCCAGCCGAAGCGCACGGCCTGCTCGGCCACGTAGAGGACGTGGAGGTGCTCCGGCTCGTCGAAGAAGTCGATGTGGAAGTCCACGTCCACGTCGAACTCGCGCGCGAGCCGGAACACGATGTCGATGTGCGCGTGGGCGTCGGTGTCGTTATAGGGACAGCCCCCGATCAGGTCCGCGCCCGCCTCGAGGGCGCGGGCGAGGAGCGCCTCCGTGCCGGGCGTCTGAAGGATGCCCTCTTGTGCGAAGGCGCAGAGCTGGAGGTCGATGGCCGGCGCGTACTCGCGCTTGAGCGCGGCGAGGGCCTCCAGCCCCTTGAGCTCCACGATGGGATCGACCTCCACGTGGCTCCGCATGGCCGTGGTGCCCGCATGGGTGGCCGCGTCCAGGACGCGACGGGCACGCGCCCGGATGTCCTCCACCGTGAAGTTGCGCTTGGCCGCCGCGGAGACACGGATGGCCTCGGCCACCGTGCCCTCGATCGAGGGCGCGCGGTCGGAGATGAGCGCCTTGTCGAGATGGATGTGGGAGTCCACCAGTCCGGGCGTCAGCACGCGGCCACCGCCATCGATCATGCGGCGCGCGGGCCGCCCGGCGAGGGCGCCGATCTCGGCGATGATGCCCGCCCGCGTGCCCAGATCCGCCAGCCGCCCATCGGGGAGGCGGCAGTTCCGCAGCAACAGCTCGAAGGGCTCGGGCATCTATGCGATCGACAGCGGCGGCGCGCGGCGGGCGAGCGCGCAGCCGGCAAGCCGTAGCCCGTCCAGCGTATCGGCTCCGGAGGTGGCGCCCATGGCGAGCAGCCGTCGCGCGGCGCCCATCGCGCGGGCGGCAGACGGCGCGGCGAGGATCGCGAGCACCGGCTCGGCGAATCGTCCCGCCAGCGCCTCGAGAAGGAAGTCGCGCGCCACGTCCGTGGTGCGATGGCGTGCGGCCTCGGCAATCACGCGCACGGCGCGCGGCTCGAGCCAACCCGGCGCGAGGTGATGGATCGCGGCGAGGGCTCCCACCACGCAGTCGTCTCCAGCCGGCGTCAGTCCCTCGCCGAGCCCGATCAGGTCCGTGGCGGCGGCGGCGAAGGCGTTGCCATCGCGCTCGACGAGGCTGTCCGCGAGCGCGCGCCGCGAACGCCGGCCGCGGCCTGCGCGAAGCGTCGCCGCGCCACGCGCCTTCGGCAGAACGTCCGCGGGGATGGCCAGACGATTCGCCGGCACCTCCAGCGCCACGCTCTCGGCCCGCGTCCAGTCGAGACAGGAGCGGTGGACGATTGTGCCGGGCGCGAGTGCCGACCTCGGCGGGAGGGCCGACAGGGCGACCGCGAAGGGCGCGGCGAGGAAGCCGGGACCCTGAAGCGTGAGGAGATGCCCGTCGTGCCAGTGGAGATTGATGGCGCGCTCGAACACCGAATGCACACGGGCAGCTTCTTCCGGGACGTGCGCGAGACGGCCGAGCGTGACGCTGCCGACGCGCGTGACGTGCAGCAAGGCGGCGGAGGCCAAGGCCGACATGGCGAGGGGCATTCTAGTCGCGGGCGAGAGCGCCATCAAGACGACGGGGCGCTCGATCGTCTGCCCAGGTAGGCCTCGAGCACGGCGGGGTTGCGGCCGACGACCTCCGCGGATCCTTCGAGGGTGATGCGCCCGCGCTCGAGGACGAAGGCGCGGTCGGCGAGGGCGAGGGCCTGCGCGGCCATCTGCTCCACGAGGAGAATGGTCACGCCCTGCTCGCGCAGCCGCTGGATGGCCGCGAAGATCTCGCGCACGAGGATGGGCGCCAGGCCCAGCGACGGCTCGTCGAGGAGCATGAGGCGTGGCCGTGCCATGAGCCCGCGCGCCACCGCCAGCATCTGTTGCTGTCCGCCGGACAGCGAGGCCGCGGGCAGCTCGAGTTTCTCGGCGAGGGCGGGGAAGAGGGCGAGGGCGGCGTCGAGGTCGGAGCGCAGCGTGCCGGCATCGCGGCCGCTCGAGCGCGCGAGGGCGCCCAGCCGGAGATTGTCGCGCACGCTTTGATCGCCGAAGACGCCGCGGCCTTCGGGCACGAGGGCGATGCCGTGGCGCGCCACCCACCACGAGGGCCGACCCGTGATGTCGAGGCCGTCCGCGGTGATGCGCCCCGAGACGGGACGCAGCACGCCGGCGATGGTCTTGAGGAGCGTGGTTTTCCCCGCGCCGTTTCCGCCGATCACGGAGACGATCTCGCCGGGACGCACGTCGAGCGCCACCTCGTGCAGGACGGCTACCGCTCCGTAGGAGACGCGGAGGCCCGTCACGGTGAGCGCGCTCATGCCGTGACCCCCGCATTCACGCCGTGGCCCCCGCATTCATGCCGTGGCGCCAAGGTAGGCCTCGATCACGGCGGGATCGCGACGCACCCCTTCGGGCGCGCCGTCGGCGATGACCCGACCGTAGTCGAGCACGGTGATGCGATCCGACACCGCCATGACCAGATCCATGTGGTGCTCGACGAGGATGATGGCCGGCCCTCCGTGGGCGCGCAGCTCGACGAGCTGCCGATCGAGGGTAGTGATCTCTGCCGGCGACAGTCCGGCGGCGGGCTCGTCCAGCATCAGGAGAAGCGGGTCGGTGGCGAGCGCGCGGGCGATCTCGAGCTTGCGCCGAAGGCCGGCGGCCAGGGCATCCGCCGGCGTGTCGCCGAGAGCGCCCAAGTCCACGCGCTCGAGCAGTGCCTGG
>Ga0209465_10001024_pt1 | contig 12666 bp, 9 predicted proteins | sample PanSoiPlot1MoBio_FD_188321 | JGI IMG/M metagenome (GOLD analysis project Ga0209465, IMG submission 188321) | Tropical forest soil microbial communities from Panama analyzed to predict greenhouse gas emissions - Panama Soil Plot 1 MoBio (SPAdes)... | ecosystem: Environmental > Terrestrial > Soil...
GCCTCGCAGCTCAAGGACGCGTTCTACTACGCCTTCATCAACGGCACGTGGGACGCCTCCTACACCGTGCAGCGCTTCAAGCCGGACTTCGCCTCCTTCCGCTACTTCGACGCCTCCGGCGATCTCCTCAAGGCCATCCGCGACTACGAGCAGACCTTCGATCCGAAGCGGCGCAAGGAGCTGGCCGCCCAGGCGCTCAAGGGACTTCACGACGAGGCGGTGTGGGTCTTCCTCTGGCAGCTCGAGCAGCTCACCGGCGTGTCGAAAAAGGTGAAGGGCTTCAAGATCCGTCCCGACGACTTCATCTGGGCGCGCGACGCCTACGTGGAGGCTTGAGGCGCTTCCCTTCCTCTTCCGTCGTCTCGGCCAGGCCGCCGTGGTAGGCCTCGGCGTGTCCGTGGCCGTTTTCGCCCTCGTGCATCTCTCGGGCGATCCCGTCCTCCTCATGGTCTCGCCCGACGCCCCGCCCGAGGTGGTGACGACTACCCGCCACGTCCTCGGCTTCGACCGGCCGCTCTACGAGCAATTCGGCCGCTATCTCGGCAACGCCCTGCAGGGCAACCTCGGCGTCTCCCTTCGCATGAACCGGCCGGTGACCACGCTCATCCTCGAGCGGCTCCCCGCCACACTTCAATTGACGGTGGCCGCGCTCGTGATCGCGGTGGTGGTGGCCATTCCCGCGGGCATCGTGTCCGCGGTGAAGCGGGGCACCCTGATCGACCGCCTCGCCATGGCGGGCGCCGTCGCGGGACAGGCCGTACCAATCTTCTGGCTCGCCCTCCTCCTCATCGCCTTCTTCGGCGTGCGCCTGCGCTGGCTCCCTGTCTACGGCAGCGGATCGCTCGCCCACTTCGTGCTCCCCGCGGTGAGCCTCTCCACCATCATCATGGGTCGCCTCGCGCGGCTCGTGCGCTCGAGCATGCTCGAGGTGCTGGGACAGGACTACGTCCGCACCGCGCGCGCCAAGGGCGTGGGCGAGTCGCGTGTGCTCGCCGTCCACGCCTTGAAGAACGCCGCCATTCCCATCGTCACCCTGCTCGGGCTGCAGTTCGCTCAGCTCTTAGGCGGCGCAGTAGTGACGGAGACCATCTTCGCGTGGCCGGGCATCGGCCGGCTCGTGGTGGAGGCCATCTTCAATCGCGACTTCCCCGTGGTGCAGGGCGTGGTCCTCGTAGTCTCACTCATCTTCGTGGCCGTGAACCTCCTCGTGGATCTCTCCTACGCCGTGCTCGACCCACGCATCCGCACGGAGACGGCATGAGGCGCGGGGAGCTGACCATGTGGCTGGCCGCACTCTTCCTCGGCCTCACCCTCGTCGTGGCGATCTTCGCAGGCGCGGTGGCGCCCTACCGCGCCAACGAGCAGGACATCGCGCGGCGGCTGCAGCCGCCCGCCCTCGGCCCGCATCTCCTCGGCACCGACGAAGTCGGCCGCGACGTGTTGAGCCGGCTCATCTACGGCGCGCGCATCTCCCTCCTCGTAGGCGTGGTGGCGGTGGCCCTCTCCTGCCCTCTCGGCGTCTTCGTGGGCGTCCTCGCAGGCTACGCGGGGCGCCGCACCGACGACGTGCTCATGCGCGTGACGGAGATCCAGCTCGCCATCCCCGCCATCCTCCTCGCCATCGCCGTCGTAGCGGTGCTGGGCCCAGGCATCCGCAACGTCATCCTCACCCTGTCCGTGACGGGCTGGACCCTCTACGCGCGCCTCACCCGCGGCGAGACGCTCGGGGTGAAGGCGCGGGACTTCGTGCAGGCGGCGCGCGCCACGGGGGCGGGCGATCTGCGCATCATGACCCACCACGTGCTGCCCAACGTGCTCTCCCCCGTCATCGTGGTGGCCGTCTTCGCGGTGGCCAACATGATCATCCTCGAGGCGACCCTGTCGTTCCTGGGTCTGGGCGTGGAGCCCGACGTGGTCACGTGGGGGCGGATGCTCAACGGCGGGCGGCTCTACCTGAGCACGGCGTGGTGGATCACCGCCTTCCCCGGCCTCGCCATCTTCCTCACCGTGCTCGCCGTCAACCTGCTCGGCGACCAGCTCCGGGACTGGCTCGACCCGCGGCTCCGCAACACGCTGCGGAGCCATCAGCTCTAAGGGCGGGATGAGTCGCCTCAGCGGCGTCCTGAGGATCGCAGCCTTCGTGGCGGTTCTCTCGGCGGCCGGCGTTTACCTCTCCGACTATGTCTGGATCGAGTACCGACTGAGCCACGCTTCGGGCCCGGATGCTCTCGGCACGGTGACCTTCTACTACGCGACCCCGCTCAAGAACGGCCGGCTCAACATCTTCTACAACCAGCCCCAGACCGAGGTGTGCGTGTACGCGCTCTTCCCCCATGCCGGCTACCGCCCCTGCTGGTATGCCGAGCGGGAGAGGGTGCGGACCATCTAGGGCCGGAAACCGAGCCAGGTGGGCTGACAGTAGGCAAGCTCCCCTTTTTGCTCTCGGTCGAAGTTGAGACTCGACTCGGCCATCTCGATGGCGAGCACCGGGTGGGCAGGGTGCGCCGTGCGGTAATCGGCGGGACGGCCTGGCACCACAGCCAGATCGGGCTCGGGCTCAGACTCCCCGTCCAGCGAGATGGGTGCTTGGATGACCTCCCGAAGCCGGCCGAGGCAGTCCTAGCCGCCGAAAGCGTCCCAGGCGCGCCGCGCCATCCCGCCGATGAGCCGATACGCGGCGGTGAAGCCGGGGGTGCCGTCGGGCAGGGCGGCAGGCACGTGCTCGGTGTACGCGGTGAGGATGAAGAGCGGGGCGCCGTCCTTGAACACGATGCCCGCGTCCATGAAGCCACGCGAGCCGGTGCCCGTCTTGTGGGCGACCTTGGTGCCGAGAGGCAGCTCCGAGGGCAGACGCGTCTTGAGCTTCTGCCACGAGAGAATGTCGAGGGCGAGTCGGCAGAGCTCCCGCGTGGAGCCAAGCTTGGCCGCCATCGCCTGGTCGTCCACCGCACGCAGGATCATCTCGAGCAGCTTGCCCTGATCGTTGGGCGTGGTGGTCGTCACCTGCTCCAGGGTGTGGTCGGGTCCCAGGCGCGGCGGGATGCCGAAGCGGTGGATGGTGCGCGTCAGGCCGATGGCATCGCAATAGCGCTGGATCTCGCCCAGGCCGACCATGTCGACGACGGTACCCGTGCAGGTGTTGTCGCTCACGATGATCATCTGCACGAGGGCGTCTCGGAAGGTAATCCAGAAGCCCGGTGTCATGTGCTGGAAGGTCCCTGAGTCGTTGTCCTGGTAGCGCGCTTCGATAGTGACCTTCTGGTCCAGGGAGAGTTTGCCGTCGTGCACCGCCTTGAGGGCCGCCATGAGGATGGAGATCTTGCGTGTGCTCGCCGAGGGGACGGGCACGTCGCCCATCCGATCCGCGCTCCGGCCGGACTTGAGATCCTTCAGGTACCAGCTCGTCTGAAAGGGCAGCGCATCGCACATCGCGTTCATCTGCTTCACCAGAGCATCCATGTGAATCTCCTCAATGCGGGTGAGAGGTCCTTGAGCGATTAGCGCGAAGGGCGCGCGTTCTCCCCCTTCGGAGGCGAGGGAAGGAAGGAACGCCAGCGCGATTCCGCTTGCTCGAAGCCGGGGCCGCGATCGATGAGCGCCGTGTCGCGAGCGCGCCGGCCGCGCGCCTCGTCGGTGGCGGTCTTGTCCACGTCGAGCGTAACGGCATCGAGCACCACGCCGTAGTCGTCCAGGGCACCGCGCACGCTGACGAAGCCGCGGGCCACGTCGGCGCGCACCCGCTCAGGGTCGCGTTCGAGGGGATGGCCCCAGCCGCCGCCGCCACAGGTTTCAAGGCGCAGGAGATCGCCGCGCTCGAGCACGATGCCATCGCCCAGAGACAGGAGCTCGCGCTCCTTGGGCGTACCGGGGTTGAGCACGATTCGCCCGGTCCGTCCCGCGCGCCCGCCCGCCACCCCGTAGGGCGCTACCAGGGTGTTCTCCATGCGCGTGGCCAGCTCCGCTCGCTCCGCGAGCACGCGCACGTCCCGAAAGACTCCACAGCCGCCGCGATGGAAGCCCGGGCCGCCCGAGTCGGGACGCACGGCGTAGCGCTCCACGCGCAGCGGGAAGTCGCGCTCCACGTACTCGACCGGGTAGTTCTCCTGGGCGATGTAGTAGATGACGTCCACGCCGTCGGCGAAGGGGCGCGCGCCCAGCCCCACCCCGAGCCCCTCGATGCACAGGATGGGACGGCGGCGCGCTTCGTCCCACGAACGGAAGTAGTAGAGGACATAGACGGGCGAGCCCGCGGGTACCTTGCCCCCATTGGCCTGGGCGAGACTGCCGAAGATGCACGACATGACGCGGAAACGCGTGTTCGCCCGCATGCCGAGGGGCGCCGGGAAGCGCGGCTTGAGGATGCTTCCCTCGCGGGCGATCCACTCGTCCAGATTGTGGAGGAGCCCCTCGTTGACGTCGAGCTCGGCGTCGATGGACTGGAGATAGCGGCCGAAGGCGATGCGGAGCAGCCCCGCGTTGGTCGTGAAGTTGATGGGGCCGCGCGCCTGGTCGTCCGAGCGCGAGCCGTCGAGGCGCACGTGATCGCCCGCCCGCGTCAGCTCGAGCTCGATGCGGAAAGGTCGCTGCTCGCTACCCCCGTCGCTGTCGAGGAAATCGTGGAAGCTCCAGCGGCCTTCGGGCACCATCCGAAGGAAGAGCTCACGCGCTCGCGCCGCCGTCTGCGCGATGCACTCGTCGAAGGCGGCGAGCACGGTCTCCACGCCGTAGCGCCCGCACAGCTCGGTCAGCCGCGCGTCGGCGAGCCGGCAGGAGGCCATCATGGCCCGCGTGTCGCCCTCGACCAAGTCGGGGAGCCGCGAGTTACGCAGGAAAATCCGGTAGGCCTCCTCGTTGAGCCGGCCTTCCCGCACGATGCGCACGGGCGGCACGAGGAGACCCTCGTGGTAGATCTCCGTGGCATGCGGCGAGATGCTTCCCGCACGCAGGCCGCCGATGTCCTGATAGTGGCCGAAGGTGGTGGCAAAGCCGATGAGGCGGCCCTCGTGGAAGACGGGCGCGGTGAAAACCATGTCCTGGTGGTGCTGCACGGCGCCGTCGGAGAGGTACGGGTCGTTGTACCAGTAGACGTCGCCGGGACGCATGCTCTCGAGGGGGTAAACCTCGAGAATGGGCGTGAGCATGCCGGGCCCACTCCCCGAGATATGACAGGCGACGATGCGCCCCCGCGTATCGAACACCCCCACGAAGTAATCCTTCTTCTCCTTGATGAAGGGCGACATCGCGCACCGCTCCATCAGGAGCTCCATGTCGCGGATGGTCGACCCCAGGCTCCCGCGGATGATCTCCAAAGTAATCGGATCCACGAGCTGTCCCTCGCCCGCGGAGGGGGAAGGGTCGCTGGGCGAGCCGAGATGCTCGTCTCGGGCGACGAGGCGAGAGCTGGGTTGATCAGGAAGTAGGGGAGAGCTCATAGACGCTCCAGGAGGAGATTCGATGCATCGTCAACACGAGCGCGGAAGCCGGGGGCTACCAAGGGCGTGGAGTCGCTTTGTTCGATGATGGCCGGGCCGTCGACGCTCGTGCCAGGGGGAAGTGCGTCACGCTGGTAGATCGGCGTGTCGATGAATCCGCGGCCCCGGAAATATACTTGGCGGCTTCCAGCTCTGACGGCACTCCCCCTCACCGTCTCAGCTTTCGTCTCATCGCTCGCGGCGAGCGATTCAGCTCGAACAACGTTCTCGCTCCCCGCGGGGGCGAGGGATGTTCGCTTCGGCAACGTGCCGATGGCGGTCACACGCAGGGTCACGAGCTCGATGGGCGCATTGGGTAGGTCGTACGTGTAGAGACGCCGGTGCTCGGCGTGGAAGGTGGAGACGAGCTCGCGGAGTCGCTCCGTCGTGAGCGGCCCCTCGCCGAGCGGGCACGTGAGCTCGAAGCTCTGGTGCTCGTAGCGCAGGTCGGCCGCGCGCTCGAAGCGCATCTGCTCGCGCGGCACCTGCTCGCTCGCGAGCCACACGCGCGCCTGCGTCTCGAGCTCCAGCCACGTGGCTTCCAGCGCGGGCACGGCGGCGGCGCCGTCGGCCACGCGGCGATGCGCCGTGCCCACCGTGCGCACGAAGCTGGTGCGGATGTCCGTGTCGAGCAGCCCCCACGTCGAGAGGACGCCGGGGCGCGGCGGCACGATCACCGTGGGAATGTCGAGCAGCTCGGCGAGCCGGCAGGCGTGGAGTGGGCCCGCGCCGCCGAAGGCCACGAGGGCGAAGCGCCGCGGATCGTGGCCGCGTCCTACCGAGACGGTGCGGATGGCCCGCGCCATGGCGTTGTCGATAATCTCCACGATGCCGGCGGCCGCCTCCTCCAGGGAGAGATGCAGCGGCCGGCCGATGCGCCCGTCGATGGCGGCGCGCGCCGCCGGCACGTCGAGCGGCAGCTCGCCACCCAAGAGCGCGGCGGGGATGCGCCCCAGCACGAGATGCGCGTCGGTCACCGTCGGCTCGAGGCCGCCGCGGCGGTAACAGACGGGCCCCGGCTCCGCGCCCGCGCTGCGCGGCCCCACGGTGAGCCGGCCCCCGCTCGTCACCGAGGCGATGCTGCCCCCGCCCGCCCCGATCGTGTGGATGTCCACGATGGGCAATTTCATGGGGAAGGGCCCGATCATCCCGTCCTTGGTGATCTCGGGCCGCCGGTCTCGGATCAGGCAGATGTCCGCGCTGGTGCCACCCACGTCGATCGAGATGATGTCGCCGAAACCCGCCGAGGCCCCCACGCTCACCGCGCCTACCACGCCGGCGGCCGGTCCCGAGAGCACCGTCTGCACGGGCTGGCGCATGCAGGTGGCCGCGCTCGTGACGCCGCCGTCGGATTTCATGATGAGGAGCGGCGCCTCCACGCCCTCCGCGTCGAGGGCGTCGCGCAGCACACCCACATACCGGCTCACCGGCGGCATCACGGAGGCGTTGAGCGCGGTGGCCATGCTCCGCTCGAACTCGCGGAACTGCGGCAGCACCTCGGAGGACAGTGACACGAGGACGCCCGGATACTCCTCGGCGAGGAGGGCCTGCATCCGCTGCTCGTGCGCGGGATTCGCGTAGGCGTGAAGGAAAACCACGGCCACCGAAGGAATGCCGAGCTGGGCGAGCTGTCTCGCTACCGCCCGCGCTTCCTCCTCGTCGAACCGAGTCAGCACCGAGCCGTCTGCGTCGAGGCGCTCCGTTACCTCGAAGACGCGATCGGGCGTGATCGGGCGCACGGGCTTGCTCCAACCGTAGAGGTTGCCGTGGCGCGGGATGTCGTGGCGGCCGATCTCCAGCACGTACTTGAAGCCGGCGGTGGTGACGAGCGCGGTGGGCGGCGTCTTGCCCTCGAGGATGGCGTTGGTCGCCGTGGTCGTTCCATGAAAGACGCGCAACACGTCGGCGGGACCGCGGCCGGCCAGGGACAGCACCTTGCGTACGGCGGTGATGAAGCCGGCCGAGAGATCCTCGGGGGTGGAGGGCGTCTTGGCGATCCAGGTCGCGCCGGTGGCCGCGTCTGCGAAGGTGATGTCGGTGAAGGTGCCGCCAACGTCGATGGCAAGCGTGCAGGTCCTGGGCATGGCGCCCCGTCATTGTAGGGCCGCGCCATCCGGGAGGGAAGCCCACCGCTCTTGTGCAGGGCGCCGGCTTTCGTCTACCCTAACGGCCAGACCGTGACCCGCTCCCTCATCGGCTGCGCTCGTATGTACGCGTCGAGCCTCACCCTCTCGACGGCTTGACGCACCCTGCTCGGCTGGGTGTCGAAAACGAGTGGAGCTCGACATCATCGAGCACGCCTATCCCGCCTCGCTCGACGAGCTCCTGCCCCGGTTCGTCGCTCCGTCGTCCGACCGTCTCGAGGTCTTCCTGGAGCGGCGGCACGAGGCGGAAGCGGCGCGCTATCCGCGGCTCGCCTGACTCAGCCTCCATTTCGGAGCGACCCATGAGTGCGGCGTGCGCGGCGAGGCTCGTCGACCCATGAGCGTGTCCCGGCTGCTGCGCCCATCCTCCATCGCCATCGTCGGCGCCTCCGAGAAGGTGGGGCCCGGGCTCAACGCGTGGCTCACCCTGCAGCGCCTCGACTATCCAGGCACCGTGCACCTCGTCACGCCGAGCCGGCCCGAGCTCTTCGGCCGGCGGACTTATCCGACCCTCGACGCCATCGGCGAGCCCGTCGACCTCGTCTTCATCGCGGTGCCCCAGGCCGCGGTAGTGGAAACCGTGCGCGCAGCGGCGGAGCGCGGCGCGGGCGGCGCGGCGATCCTCTCGAGCGGTTTCGGCGAGGCGGGAGCCGACGGAGTGCGCGCCCAGGCCGAGCTCGCCTCCATTGCACGGGCACACGACCTGGCCGTGTGTGGGCCGAACTGTCTCGGCTTCGTCAACTTCGCGGGCCGCGCCGCCGCCTGGGGCACCACCATCCCCGACGACGCCGCGCGGGGCCGCGTGGCCGCGGTGGTGCAGAGCGGCTCCATCGGCATCGCCCTCTTGAATGCCGGCCGCGACATCGGCCTCAGCTACCTCATCACGTCGGGCAACGAGGCGGCAACCACCGCGGCCGAGTACATCGACTACCTCGTCGACGACGACGACGTGGGCGTGATCATCGGCTTCTTCGAGCAGCTCCGGCAACCGCAGCGCTTCGTGGCCGCCGCGCGACGAGCCGCCACTCTCGGCAAGCCCGTCATCGTGGTGAAGAGCGGGCGCTCGGAGCGCGGGCGCGCCGCGGTGATGGCCCACACCGGCGCGGTGGCGGGCAGCGACGAGGTGTGCGACGCGGCGTTCCGCGCGGCGGGCGTGATGCGCGTCGGCTCCCTCGACGAGCTGATCGAGATGGCCGCCCTCTGTGCCGGCCTCACCGCGCGGCCGAAGGCGCGCGGCGTCGGCGTGCTGAGTCCGTCCGGTGGCGAGATCGCCCTCGCCCTGGACATCGCGGAGGCTGCCGCTCTCGAGCTGCCCCCCATCGTCGCCGGCGCCCACCGTATCGAGAAGCTGCTTCCCGACTTCGCCCACGTGACGAATCCGCTGGATCTGACCTGGGCCGGCCTCTACGATCCCGCGGTGGCGCGCCAGTGTGCGGAGACCCTGGCCAACGAGCCCGGCGTGGGGATGCTCGTGCTCCTCCAGGACGCGCCGCGCAGCCTCGCCACGCAGCAGGCCGAGCGCTACGCGCGCCTCCTCCGCGCGGTGGGCGAGGGCGCGGCCGCCTCGAGCACGCCCGTCGTCGTCGTCTCGAACCTCGCCGTGGACTTCCATCCCGCCTTCGCGGCGGCCGCGCGCGAGGCGGGCGCGCCGTGCCTCCGCGGCACCGCCGAAGGTCTCTACGCCGTCGCGCGCTATGCGCGGTGGGCCACCTCGCCGCCCGAGGAAGCCGCCGCGCCGTCGCCCGCGCGCATCGCCGCGGCCGCGGAAGCGCGGCATCGATGGGCCGCGCGCCAAGGCAGTCACGCCCCCGTGGAGCACGAGGCGCGAGCCATCGTAGCGTCGTACGGCATCGACGGGCCCCGCGAGCGATTCGTACGCGATCCCGAAGAAGCGGTGACGGCGGCCCGCGACTTTGGCTATCCCGTCGTGCTGAAAGCCATGCTCGCAGGCGTCGTGCACAAGACCGAGCACGGTCTCGTGCGCGTGGGGCTTCGGAGCGAGGACGAGTTGCGCGACGAGGCAGCGGCCATGCTCGAGCGCGCAGGCGCGGCCGTGCTCGGGCTCCTCGTGCAGGAAATGGTGAAGCCCGTGGCCGAGATGCTCGTGGGCGCTCGGGTGGATCCAGATTTTGGCCCGGTGATCGTGGTGGGCGGAGGCGGAATGCTCGTCGAGGTCTACAAGGATGCGGCGGTGCGCCTGGCCCCCGTCTCCGAGGAGACCGCCCGCGCGATGATCGGAGAGACGCGGGCCGCCGCGCTGCTCGGCGGCTGGCGCGGCCGGCCGCCCGGCGATGTCGCCGCCGCCGCCCGCGCGGTGGCGCGGCTCTCCGAGTTCGTGGCCGACTTTCGGGAGGACGTGCGCGAGGTCGAAATCAACCCGCTCGCCGTACTCGAGCGTGGAGTGTGCGCGCTCGACTGCGTGATCATCCCGCGTGAGCCATCGTGATGACGCCAGATCCCCAGATGCAGGCCATCCTGGATCAGATGAAGGCGGCGGGCTGGAAGCCCACGCACACGCTCTCCGTCGCCGAAGCGCGCCACGCCTTCAAGGCCCGCGTGGCCAAGGGAGCGCCCGTGGCCCGAACCGTCGATCGCACCATCCCCGGCTACGGCGGGGCGTTGCCCGTGCGCATCCACTGGCCTGCGGGCACCGGCCCCTTCCCTGCCCTCGTGTTCTTCCACGGCGGCGGCTGGGTGCTGGGGGATCTCGACAGCCACGACGTGACCTGCCGGTCGCTAACCAATCAGGCTGCGTGCATCACGGTGTCCGTGGACTATCGCCTCGCGCCCGAGCACAAGTTTCCCGCCGCCGTCGAGGACGCCTTCGTGGCCACACGCTGGGTCGCCGAGCACGCGGGCGAGCTCGGCATGGATCCGGCGCGGATCGCCGTGGGTGGCGCCAGCGCGGGCGGCAATCTCGCCACCGTGGTCAGCCTCATGGCGCGCGAGCGGGGCGGGCCCGCGCTGGTCTTTCAGCTCCTCATCTATCCCGTCACCGAGGCGGCCCTCGACACGCCGTCGGCACGCGCCGTCACCTCCGATGCCTATCCGCTCAACCGCGCCGACATGGAGTGGTTCTGGGGCCACTACCTCCGCGACGACGCCGACCGGCGCGATCCGCGTGCCTCGCCCGCCCTTGCCCCGAGCCTCGCCAGGCTTCCTTCGGCACTCGTCATCACGGCGGAGATCGATCCACTGTGCGACGAGGGCGAGCGCTACGCGGAGGCCCTCACCCGAGCGGGCGTCCCCACCGTCTATACCCGCTACGACGGCGTCACCCACGGCTTCGTGGGAATGGCGGCCGCCCTCGATAAGGGACGCACGGCGGTGGCGGAGTGCGCACGGGCGTTGCGCGGAGCCTTCGGCACGAGCTAGCTCAGTCCTCGCGCGAGGGAGACACCTGCACGCTGCTGAATCGCCGCAGCTGCACCTTGCCCGGCGGGAGCCCGCGCGGCTTGCTCACGTCGGCGCAGGTCGCCACGTGGACGGTGACGCTGCCGCCGCGCCTGGCCTTGGAGTAGCTCACAGCGAGAGCGGCGGCGAAGCGTAGTGTGTCTCGCGGCAGCCGCTCGAGACCCTCGGGGTTGCGCACGACGACGTGCGAGCCGGAGCCGGCGGCCACGTGGAGCCACGCATCGCGCGGCTCGCCCAGCTTGAGAGTGAGCAGATCGTTGTCCGCCGCCGAGCGGCCCACGAGCACGGTGAAGCCGTCGGGGGAGACGAAGCGTCGCGCCACCGACCGGCCTTGCCAAATCCCCTGCTCGGCGTCGGCGATCGGCAGGTCTGAATGACTCAGGCTGGACCTCTCAGGGTGATGGTCTAGTCGGCCTTTCCCTTGCCGCGTTCCCGGTAGTCCTGAAAGGGCGCGTCGCGCTGGCTGAGCAGCTGGCGCACGCTCCCACCGTCCCGCTTGAACTGGCGTCGGTACTCGAGGCTGGGCTCTGTCGTGAAGGCCAGCGCCTGCAGCTCGGTGCCGGATCGGATGGCGGCCCGCAGCCCCATGATCTCCATCGCACGGTGGACGGAGCGCTTGTTAATCTGCGAGAGCTCGGTTGGTACGAGGGCCACGCGCTCGGCGACGGTGAGCACGGCCGTCTCGAGCTCGGCGGCCGGAAAAGCGCGATTGGCGAAGCCCTTGGCGGCCGCTTCCACGCCCGTGATGGCGTCACCCGTCAAAAACATCTCCATGGCCGTCCGCATGCCGAGCAGCCAAGGATGGAACTGATTGTCGGGAGGGCTCATCAGGCGCGTGGGCGGATAGCCGATCCGCGCATCCTCGGCGACATAGACCAGATCGCAGCTGGTCGCGAGCTCGCTACCCCCGGCCAGGCAATACCCGTGAACCTGGGCGATGACGGGCTTCGCGAGGTCCCAGATTTTGAACCAGCCGTCCACGACGTGCCGCGCCCACTGCCCCGCGCCGCCGGCTGTGTAGTACGGCTGGTCGACGGCATTGTTCGCGCCGAGATCGTAGCCGGCGCTGAAGGCGGGACCGGCTCCACGAAGGATGGAGACCTTCACGTCGGGATCGGCGTCGGCCTCCTGCAGGGCGGCCAGGATGGCGCCGCGGAGCTCGTTGTTGAGGGCGTTGCGCTTCTCCGGGCGATTCATCGTGAGCCGCCGCACGCCGGGGCGTGGCGTGTCGATCTCGAGCACGTTTGCGGGCATCACACTCCTCCTCTGGATGGGATCGGCACGCTCGGCCGATGGGTCAGCCGAGCTTGACGCCGTATTTCTCGAGGGTGTCCGGGCGCAGCTCCAATCCCAGTCCCGGCGCGTCGGGCACCGCCATGAATCCGTCGACGATCTTCGGGCGCTCGCGAAACAGCTCGAACCAGAGCGGATCGCGCGTGGGATCGGCGAACGACTCGAGGATGAAGCCGGTCGGGCTGGCCGCTACGGCATGGACGTGGATCTGGGGATCGTGGTGCGCGGCGAGTGGCACCTGGTACAGCTCGGTCATGACCGCGGCCTTCTTCCAGGTGGTGAGGCCGCCGGCCCACGTCGAGTCGATGATCAGGTAGTCGACCAGCCCTTCGGCCACCATCGTG
>Ga0209465_10001025_pt1 | contig 12646 bp, 9 predicted proteins | sample PanSoiPlot1MoBio_FD_188321 | JGI IMG/M metagenome (GOLD analysis project Ga0209465, IMG submission 188321) | Tropical forest soil microbial communities from Panama analyzed to predict greenhouse gas emissions - Panama Soil Plot 1 MoBio (SPAdes)... | ecosystem: Environmental > Terrestrial > Soil...
CGATGTGATCCGGGCCCAGGTTGACGCCGTGGCGGACGGAGCCGCGAACGCGCCGGTGCTGCTGCTCGGCCATCGCGACACGGTATTCCCCGCAGGGGAAGCGCGCCGGCGCCCGTTTCGCATAGTCCACGGCCACGGCTCGGGACCGGGCTGCTGCGATATGAAGGCCGGGCTGGTAATCAACGCCTTCGTGCTTGCGGCCTTCGCGCGGTTCACCGCCCCGTCGTCACCGGTCACCGCCCTGTTCACAGCTGATGAAGAGATTGGCTCGCCGTCCTCCAAGGCTTTGATCAAGGAGACCGCGCGGACCGCCCGCGCGGTGTTCAACAGTGAGCCCGGCCGTCCCGGCGGCGGCGTCGTCACTGGACGCAAGGGCGGCAAATTCATACGCATCGATGTCATCGGCAAGGCTTCCCACGCCGGCAACAGTCTCGCCGACGGCATCAGCGCAATCGAGGAGCTTGCCCGCAAGATCGTCAAGCTGCATGCGCTTACGGATCTGCCCAACGGCATCAGCTGCAATGTCGGCACCGTCGCGGGCGGCCAGACCGTCAACACGGTCGCCCCGCATGCCACGGCTGAAGTCGACCTGCGCTTCATCCGTCCCGAGGAGGGCGAGCGCGCCTTGGCGGCGATCGAGGCCATTGTTGCAGAAATGCACGTGCCTGGCGCCCGCTCTAGCCTCGAAATCACCGGCGAGTTCGAGCCACTGGTGGCGAGCGACGCATCGCAGCGCCTGTTTGGGCATTACGCCGCCTGCGCTCGCTCGCTGGGCCAGACGATTGAAGGCGTATTCGCCGGCGGATGCGCCGACTCCGGGTTCGCGGCGAGCGCCGGCGCCCCTACCATCTGCGCCGTCGGCCCGATCGGTGGCCGCGCGCATTCGCCGGAGGAATATCTCGACGTTGACTCGATTGTGCCGCGCGCCCAAGCGCTGGCGCTCGCGATTATGCGGCTCGACGCCGTATGACGGAGCATGCCGACGCTCAATATTATTGAACGTTATTGTGGCACGGTCGTTTCTAATGGAGTTTGTGTGCCTGCGGCGGCTTTCTCTCGACAATGGACACGCCGGACTGGCTTGCCGTGATGGCGCTCTGCCGCAGTCAGTCAGGGTCGTTGGCACGTTTGCTCCGGTGCTCCGAAGATGGCGGCCCCGATCACGACTCGTGCATAGACCTCATGCGCAGTACGCGGGGTTTGGCTCGCGGCTTCAGTCGATATCCCGGAGACATTGGTTCCGCTTCGTGCGCCCTTATTTCGGCGCGCAACGTGTTTTCGCCGATCAGGCTCGACACTGTCGAATTGGACAACCGCAATCTCGCGGTCACGTGTCAGGACAATGACGAGGTCTGCCCTCAACCACCGTGGCCGCCGCCGTCGCAACTGCCACCACCGCCGGAGCCGAAACCTCCGCACGAACCGCCATATCCGTGACCGGCGTCAACGGGCAACCCGATGGAGTTTAGCACCTCGGCTTCGCCGCTCCCACAATAGAGCTCGCGGCTGCGCCCACCTAGTCGCCACCCGCCGCAACCTGTCCGCAGCTCGGCGATGAGCAAAAGCCCTGCCAGCACAACGATCACGTAGGCGATGCCCAGGGATACTAGACTCATTTTTCAGAGCCTCCTGCTTGCGGGCAGCAATCGGGGCCTTCGCGTTTACAGTTATATGTCGACCAAGGACGACCTTTCAATGGGACTGTGAGACAAAAGGGAGCGGGCCGATTACGATATCGCGCATAGTCCGCCTGCGCCGAACACGGGTTGCGGCCGCTGCTGCGATCGAATACCGAAGATGTTTGTTGCCCTTCTCAACGGCCCGGTCCCCACCTCATGCCCAGCGTCCTGTTTTCGCCGATCAAACTCGGCCCTGTCGAATTGGAGAATCGCATCGTCGTAGCCCCTATGTGCCAGTACAGCGCCGCCGACGGTTGCGTCACTGATTGGCACTTTGCCCATCTTGGCATGCTGGCGAATTCGGGCGCCGGCCTCGTCATCGTTGAGGCGACTCATGTGGAGCGCCACGGTCGCATCACCCATGGCTGCATGGGGCTTTATTCGGACGAATCCGAAGCGGCGCTCAAGCACATCCTCGATTTCTGCCGCCGTGCGGGGAGAGTCAAGCTCGGCATCCAGCTCGCCCACGCAGGCCGCAAGGCCTCCGCGCAGCGCCCGTGGGAGGGTGGCGGCCCCCTGAAACCGGGCCAGGAGCCTTGGGAAACCATCGCGCCCTCCGGGCTGCCGTTCGGGCCCGGTTGGCCCACGCCGCGCGCCATGGTGGCGGATGACTTCGCGCGCGTGCGCGGCGGCTTTGCCGCGGCAGCGCGGCGCGCGGTGCGCATCGGCTTCGATGCGATCGAGCTGCACATGGCCCACGGCTATCTTGCCCACAGCTTCATGTCGCCGGTGTCAAACCGGCGCACGGACCAATACGGCGGCTCGGCGGAAAATCGTCTGCGTTTCCCGCGCGAAATTGCCGAGGCAGTGCGGCAGGTGGTGCCACATACCATCGCGCTCGGTGCCCGCATCACCGGCAGCGATTGGCTCGACGGCGGAATGACGGCGACCGATGCCATGTTCTGTGCGAAGACGCTCAAGGCCACCGGCTTCGATTATGTGGACATATCCTCGGGCGGCATTTCAGCCGAAGCCCGCACGCCGACCACGCCCGGCTACAATGCCGATGTCGCCGAACAGGTCCGCGCGACCGGCATTGCGACCCGCACGGTCGGTCTGATCGTGACGGCTGAGCAGGCCGAGGCCATCGTTTCCGACGGCAAGGCCGACATGGTGGCGCTGGCACGCGCCGTCCTTGACGATCCCCATTGGGGGTGGCATGCGGCCCGCATGCTTGGCGCGGACATCAAACGGCCGAACCAGTACCTGCGCTCGGCACCGGCCCTGTGGCCCGGCGCGGCGATGGCGCGTTAGGCGGCATATGGATCAGGCGCCCCCGCGGGGGATCTGGGGGTTGGCACTTGCCCATCGCAGTTGCGAAGTGAGTCGGCGGTGTGGTGAGGGCGTGAACCCACCGTGCCCCCGCGGATACAAATCACCAAGACAGTTGCGCGCCAATCAGTGGCTCGCCAGGACCAAGCCGGAATCCCGCGAGCTGTAGACAACCGCTCACGTGATGGTCGGCGGATATTCTTTGGGCGGCCGCATTGTCGTCGGCCAGATGACACTTGGAGAACAAACCATGCGTTTCTCATTGACGACATTGTGCACCATGCTGGCTCTGTTGACGCCAGCCGCGGCGCAGACGGAAATCACCTCCGCGATCGAATCCGTAACGGTCTATCCTGATGGCGCGACGGTCACGCGCCGGATCCGGGTCGACCTGCCACAGGGCGACAGCGTGCTGCAGGCCGTCGACTTTCCGCCAACGCTCGACCCCGCGTCGTTGCGGGTAGAGGGCGAGGCGCCCGCGAAGCTCACCATCGCGGGGATCGATGCAAGGCCGCCGCGCGCCGAACGTCCGCCGCCGGATCCGGCGCTCGATGACCGCATCGAGGCTTTGCGCGATGACCGTGCCCGCCTCGACGGCAAGATCGCGGCGGCGGCCGCCCGGCGCAAATTCGCCGAACGTTTTGCTGAACAGGCGCCGGCCGGCCTGGGCGAGAAGGGCGAGGCCCGACCACTTGGCGAATGGCGGGCGGCGTTCGCAGCGGTAGAGGATGAGGTCATGACTGCCGACACGGCGATCCGCGACGCTCAGATCATGCAGCGAAACATCGACCGCGAGTTGGCACGGCTCGACGCCGAGCGCACCGCCAATCCGCCGCGAAAGATGGAGGTGCGGATCGACATCAATTCCGATGCCGCGACGACCGCGACGCTGCTCGTATCGTACACCGTCCACGGTGCGCGCTGGTCGCCGCTCTACGATGCTCGGCTCGACACCGGCGGGCGCGACCGCAAGCCGTCGCTCACCCTCGTTCGCCGCGCGGAAATCGTGCAAGCCACCGGCGAGGACTGGCGGGACGTCGATCTGGCCGTGTCGACGGTGCGTACCGCCAAGGGCGGCAGCGCGCCGGAGCTGCGCCCGCTGGTCGTGCGCTATCCGGCGCCGCTGCCTCCGCTGCCTCAAGGGGCACAGCTACGCGGGAACGCAACGCCGCCCCCGCCCGCCGCTCCGCAGTCGAGAGTACGGGGCAATTTTCAGCAAGGATTTGCCGGGGGCAAAGAAGAAGACAAGATTGCGGCCGAAGAACAGGAAGCGACCGCCGATACCGGCGGGTTTCAGGCCGTCTATCGCATACCAGGCCGCATCAGTGTCACGGCGAGCGAAGGCGCCAAGAGCTTCCGCATTTCCTCCACCGTCGTAGTGCCGGACCTCCTGGTGCGTGCCGCGCCCGCGCTCGACGCCACGGCGTTCCTGGAGGCGAACTTCAAGCACGCCGAGGACGCGCCGTTATTGCCCGGTCGAGTCGCGATCTACCGGGACGGCACCTATGTCGGCCGCGGCCAGATGGCGATGACGGCGAAGGATGAAAATGTGCGGCTAGGCTTCGGCGCCGATGATCATATCAAGGTTGAGCGCAGCACGGTGCGGCAGGTCGAAGGCTCTGCTGGCATCATCAACTCCGCCAAGACCGATCGCCGCGAATACAAAACATCGATTCGCAATGGCCACGATGCCTCGATTCGCGTCGTCATCGAAGACCAGGTTCCGGTGAGTGAAATCGAGGACATCAAGGTCGAGTTGTTGCCGGCGACGACAGCGCCGACCGAAAAGGACGTGCGCAACCGGCGCGGCGTCATGGCCTGGAATCTGGAGGTCGGCCCTGGCGAGACCAAGGAAATCCGAGTCGCCTGGCGGCTACGCTGGCCTGCGGACAAAACCATCGTCCTCGCCCCGGGTCTGTGAGGTTCGCGACGCTGGCCACTTCCGCACCGAGTGCCAAAGGTAGAATGATCTCGGCGGGGTACCAAACGTCAGCGAAGTCATTCTACTGCACCGACGTGGGCGCGAATCTTGCGGGAGTCTCTTGAGCGGCCTGGGGTCGGCCTTGCGGCGTTGGCAGCGCGGCCCCCTCTCGCTTGCGCTCCATCCGGGGGCCATGCGACCTCAGCAATGAATCGTTATCGTCGTTTTTGGTCCGAGGCGAGCGATGAATTGCTTTAGCCGGTTGATTGGCAGAGAAATGCAGCCGGCCGTGGGTCCGAAATCCGCCCTGGCCACGTGGATAAACACGGCGCTGCCGCGGCCGGAGGTGCGGGGCCGCTGATTGTGATCCATCTCAATGACCACGTCGTATAAGGCGTCGGAGCGCCACAATCGATCTCCCGGCTGATTGGGCGAAATTCTAATGGCGCGATTATAGCGCCTGTCGGAAGGGTCTTCGCACCAACCGTCGAGAACGCCGATCGGCCTGACCGGCAGCAGTGTCCGCGGTCGCGGAATGTGGCCGGGGCGCCACCACAATCTGACCAGCCGGTAGCGCCCGGCCGGGGTTGCGCCGTCCCCTTCCCGCTTATTGGCCTTGATGCCGGAACGACCAATCGCCACCTTCGTGTACCGTCCACCGGCCGACAACCAACCCTGTCGGCGATTGCCGGGCCTTGCCCGTAAGTTCAGGTTTGCGAGCGTCGTGCGATGCATGTGATCTTCAAGTAGACTGAATTTGGCCACATCGCCATAGCATTCGACAGGAGTTGCACTTGCGCTTTTCTCGCCGATTGCTGTACTTGCGAAAATAAGGACACCGCCCGAGGCTCTCATGGCGACCGCGCGTAGAATTCTGATCGTGGACGATGATGTTGAGCTTCGCGAAGCGCTCGTCGAGCAATTGTTGCCGTACGAGGAATTTGAAGCCATTGCGGTCGATACCGGCTCCAAAGGAGTGCAGGAGGCTAAAACCGGGCAAATTGACCTCGTTATCATGGATGTGGGCCTGCCCGATATTGACGGTCGGGAAGCGGTGCGTATCCTAAGAAAAAATTCCTTTAAGGCGCCGATCATCATGCTGACCGGTCACGACACTGACTCCGATACTATTTTGGGTCTGGAAGCCGGCGCGAACGACTACGTGGCCAAGCCCTTTCGCTTCGCGGTGCTGTTGGCAAGAATTCGGGCGCAGTTGAGGCAGCACGAGGCAAGCGAGGACGCTGTTTTCACCATCGGACCGTATTCGTTCCAACCGAGTTCGAAGCTGCTGCTAGGCAGCAAGGGCAACAAGGTTCGACTGACGGAAAAGGAAACCGCGATCCTGCGGTTCCTATACCGCGCCGGCCAAAAGTCGATCTCCCGCGAAGTTCTGCTGCAGGAGGTATGGGGATACAATTCCGGCGTGACCACTCACACGCTGGAGACGCACATCTATAGATTGCGCCAAAAAATTGAAAAAGACGCGGCGACGCCTGAGATCTTGGTGACCGAAGCCGGTGGGTACAAGCTGGTTCCCTGAAGGGGTCCGGGCCAATGACGATCGAAGACGACATTTCTTTTTTAGGGCGGGTTCAGGTCTTCGCGCAACTCGGATATTCTACATTGCAAATCGTCGCCATCGGATCGGAAACGAAACAGCTGGCAGAGGGCGAGATACTTTTCCGCGCTGGGGAAACAACCGACGCCGGTTACGTTATTCGCGAAGGTGCGTTGAAGCTCACCACCCACGATCCAAGACGGTCTGATCGAGACGTTACTTTCGGCCCTGGCACGCTTATCGGCGAACTTGCTCTCGTCATTGAAACCGTCTGCCCCGCGACGGCCATCGCGGTCGAACCGACCACCGTCATCCGCATCTCGCGCAGTCTGTTCGGCAAAGTTCTCGAGGGGTTTCCGGACGCGGCACGCCTGGTGCGCGATCGGCTTGCCGAACGCACCAATCTGGCCAGCCACGACCTATCCCGTGTGCGCGGGATGTTGTTGGAGAAAACGAGCCACTAGAGTGTGTGTGACCGAATCACCGCTCCACCGTCAGTCATGCCCGTCCCGGGACTTGATCGGGGGGAATGTCGCGGGCATTCACGTCTGCTCACAGGGCGATGACCGCGGTTACCGGCACGTGGTCCGAAGGCCGTGTCCAGCCACGCGCCTGCTTGGTTATCGTCATGCTCGAAACCCGATCGGCGATGGCGGGACTTACCCAGATGTGATCCAGACGCCGTCCGCGGTCGGCAGCCGTCCAATCCCGAGCCCGATAACTCCACCACGTGTAGAGTTTGGCAGGCTCCGGCACGAAAGCCCGCAGGACGTCGAACCATTCGCCGGCCCTCTGCACAGCGGCAAGCTTTTCGCATTCGATCGGCGTGTGCGAGACGACTTTCAGCATCTGCTTGTGGCTCCACACATCGTGCTCGAGCGGTGCGACATTGAGGTCGCCGACCAGGATGGCCCGATCGGCGTTGCCAGGACACACGTCCGGCGCCACCCGCATCTCGTCCAGAAACGCAAGCTTGTGAGCGAACTTTTCGTTATTCGCCGGATCAGGCTCGTCGCCACCGGCGGGAACGTAAAAATTATGTACTGTCAATCGCTCGATGAGGCCGGCGCGTTCGCCGATCTGCACAGCGAGATGGCGGTTGTCCGACTTGCCGCAGTAGCTACGCGCGTCGATTGAGTCGAAAGGCAGCCGCGAGAGGATGGCAACGCCGTGGTATCCCTTTCGACCATTGATGGCGGCGTAGGGGTAACCGAGCCGGGCGAAGCGCTTGAGCGGAAACTTGTCATCTGGACACTTGGTCTCCTGGAGGCAGATCACATCAGGCCGAGCGATTTTGACGAATTTGGCCACCAGGTTGATGCGCAACCGCACCGAGTTGATGTTCCAGGTCGTGATCTTCAAATTCATGCGCGAGCCTGGCGGCGGGCGGACTTCGGCTTCGCCGGAAAATAAGCGCATCGATTCGTGCGGCGTTGGCAGCTGTTTTTCCCCTCCCCGGCTTACTGGGGAGGTTAGGGACGAGGCCACCTCCGCAGCACGGACTCGCTGCTGCAGCCCCTAACCCCCCGCTAGCAGGGGAGCGGAAAGCAAAAGGCCCGACAACTTATCGCCGTCCCCTTAGCAGCAGAGGAGGCTGCACACACACCTTGATGCTTTCTCCCCTCCTGCCATCGCCCCGCTTGCTGGGAGGGGGGATCCGATTTCGGAATGGAGTTTTACCAAATGGCGGCGGACGGGCAACCAGTGCAAGGCCTTTATTGAAACCTTGTCTCGTAATTGATTGTGAACAGGTCTGGGTCCGGTCTGTGAGTGGTATCTAGATTGTAGACCGCAACTGTTGTTTCATAGCCCTGTGGATCGGTAACCGTCCATTGGCGCAACTGCGTGTCCTTGGCCCCGAACATAAGAACAAGCCGGTGGGTGCCGACTAGGATCTGCCTCTCCTCGATCGTGACGCTAATAAAGGTGTTGTCCTGCGACACCGCGACGACATTGGTGTCGCGCACTAGATCGATCTGATCTGCCAAAAGGTACCGCAGGGGTGTCTGCGACAGCGGATAAAGATCCCGCGTGTCAAGATTGCGATCGCGCACCATCACCTGGTAGCCATCGGCGACGAGGTCGATAGGGGTTGGCGGGGTATATTCAAATCGCACTCTGCCAGGCTTCTGGATATAGAACTTTCCCACCGACCGTCCGCCGTCCGGACCGATCTGCACGAAATCGCCGATGAGGGTCTGCAACGAGGACAGATAGGCGCTGACTCGATCCACAAGCGCACGTTGAGATTGAGACCCGTCGAAAACAACGGACTCGGGGGGGCGTACAGGGATCGGGCGTACTGCGGCGTCAGTTTGCGCTGGCGGACGAGCGGATTGGTTGCGACTCCTTGGGTCCCGCTGCGGGGTGGGAATGCCCTGGGCCGCCACCAATACCGGCGCCGCGATGAGCAGAACGCCCACCAATGCCGCTAAACGGGCCGATGTCATTTTCACCTCCGAAACGTGTTTATAGCAAGTCTCTGTCTACGACGGGATATGACCAGATTGATGGCGTCTTCGCGGTTCATTGCCTCACCCCCCGCTTGCGCCGGGACGGTAGGCGGGGCCAATCAATAGCCTTCGTCATCTTCGCCGCCAACCAGGATTTCGCGCTTGCCGGCGTGATTTGGCTGGCCGACGACACCTTCCTTCTCCATCCGTTCCATGAGGGAAGCGGCGCGATTATACCCGACCTGGAGTCGACGCTGGATATAGCTTGTTGAGGCCTTGCGGTCGCGGACCACGATTTGGACTGCCTGTTGGTAGAGGTCTGCACCTTCTGCACCGCCCATGCCGGATGAATCGAATACGGCGCCGCCCTCGCCCTCCAGGTCGTCCTCGGCCGTGACCGCGTCCAGGTACTGCGGCTGACCTTGGGATTTGAGATGGCGAACGACCTTTTCAACCTCATCGTCTGATACGAAGGGGCCGTGAATGCGGCTGATTCGCCCGCCTCCGACCATGTAGAGCATGTCGCCTTGACCGAGCAGCTGCTCGGCGCCCTGCTCGCCCAATATGGTTCGACTATCGATCTTGGAGGTCACCTGGAAGGAAATGCGCGTCGGAAAATTAGCCTTGATGGTGCCGGTAATGACATCCACCGACGGCCTCTGCGTGGCGAGGATCACGTGGATACCGGCCGCCCGTGCCATCTGGGCAAGGCGCTGAATTGCGCCTTCGATGTCTTTTCCAGCCACCATCATGAGGTCCGCCATCTCATCGACGATCACCACCAGATAGGGAAGCGGCTGGTAATCGAATTCTTCTCTCTCGTAGATCGCCTCTCCGCTCTCCGGGTCGTAACCGGTATGCACCGTACGCGCCAGGACCTCCCCGCGCGCACGCGCTTCCGAGAGCCTCACGTTATAGCCATCGATATTGCGCACCCCGAGCTTCGCCATCCTCTTGTAGCGATCCTCCATCTCCCGCACCGCCCATTTCAAGGCAACCACAGCCTTCTTTGGATCGGTGACGACCGGTGCGAGCAGATGCGGGATTCCGTCGTAGACGGACAACTCCAGCATCTTGGGATCCACCATGATGAGCCGGCACTGCTCCGGCCTCAATCGATAAAGCAGGCTGAGGATCATCGTATTGATGGCGACGGACTTGCCGGAGCCGGTAGTGCCTGCGATCAAGAGATGCGGCATGCGGGCGAGATCTACAATTACGGCTTCGCCACCGATCGTCTTTCCAAGGCAGAGCGCGAGTGTAGCGTTGCTGCGCGTGTAGTCGTGGTCAGCCAGGAGCTCGCGGAGATAGACTTTCTCACGGGTCGGGTTCGGCAATTCAATTCCGATGACGTTCCGGCCGGAAACCACTGCAACGCGAGCCGATAGTGCGCTCATGGAACGCGCAATATCATCGGCCAAGCCGATGACCCGGGATGATTTGATGCCGGGCGCTGGCTCAAGCTCGTAAAGTGTCACGACCGGCCCGGGCCGCGCATTGATGATTTCGCCCCGTACGCCGAAATCGCCAAGCACATGCTCAAGGGCCGTTGCGTTCTCGCGTATTGTCTCCATGCTTGGAGCAGCCCTCTCCGAGCCCTTCGGCGCCGCCAGGAGACTGAGCGCGGGCAGCTCGTATCCGTCGGCGCACCGGCGGCCTGCAGGTGCGGTCTTGCCATTCGATTTACGGGCCTGGGAGGTTTTTCCTGGGGGGCCTTGTGTCTTGCCGTCGTCGGCTCGTTGCTTCGCCTCGCTGCTCAAGTTGCCGAGCCGGGGCTCGGTTCGCAGCCAGTCCGGCGACGCTCGGCGATTGAATATCACGACAATGCAGGCTCGGACTATGGCGAATACCAGGATGGCCACTCGAATGGCCCGTCCCTTCAGGCTTAGGCTAGCGTGCATCAGTCGGCCGAGCGAAATCGAGCCGGCATCGCTGTCACGACGGAGGTGATGGCAACCAAAACCACACGCGATCCCGACAGTCAGGAATGCGAGAGTACCGAACATCGATTCCGCGAATGTTTGTCCCGCGCCGTGAAGGGGGCCGCCCGCAAGGCTGGCGATCACGCGGACTAGAGCGTCGCCCGCAACTCCTCCGATTCCCGTTGGCAGCGGCCATTGCGGGGGACGAGTTAGGCACGATGCGAAGGCGGCGGACAACATGAGTCCGCCGATCCACGCGACGATGCGCCAGCGTAGGTGGTCGATGATGCGATGGGTAAAGAACCGCCAGCCCCAGAACGCTGGCGGAAGAATGATCGCAATCGTGGCCACTCCGAAAAGCTGCATGGCGAGATCGGCAGCGATCGCGCCCGTCACGCCGAGCAAGTTGTGCACTGGAGCGCTGGTTGCGTGGCTCAAGCTGGGGTCATTGACCGACCAGGTCGCAAGCGCGAAGACCGCAACACCGACGCCGGCGAACACGATGAGCCCGCCGACCTCGCGCAAACGCCGTCGGATCGCGGCATGAAAGTCGTCCGACAGGGGCGAGCTGTCGTAATGGCGTCGTTCGGCCGATGACATAGCCACCCAAGGCCCCCATACGCACGTTTCACGCGAAACAGGTCACTGTTCGTGCCAGGAAAATGCGTCCAAGTTCGAAAACGCTACCCCAACACGGCGACGATGCGGTGCAGCGCCTGCGCCGTTGTCTCTCTGTCGTGCACCATGGCGACGCGAATATAGCCGTCGCCCGGATTGCTGCCGTCATCCTGGTCACGCGCCGCATAGCGGCCAGGCAGGACCCGCACGCCCGCCTCCCGCCACAGCTCTGTGGTGACGGCCTCGCTGCCGCCCAGTGCGGCGACGTCGAGCCAAAGGAAGAAACCGCCGGCCGGCCGCCGGTAGCCGTACCGGCCTCCAATGATCTGGTCGGCGAGATCGAATTTTTCGCGATAGAGATTGCGATTGGCCTCGACATGAACCTCGTCCCGGTAAGCCGCAACCGCGACCTCCTGCACCGGAACCGGCACCTGCGGGGCTGCAACGCTGCGCAATTCAAGAAACCTCGCAATGAAGCGCGGATCGCCCATGGCGAAGCCTATACGCAGCCCGGGCAGGTTCGAACGCTTGGAGAGCGATTGGAACAGGACGACGTTTTCGAACTGGTGACCAGCCGCCTGCAGCGCACCCGGCGGCGCAGATCGCGTGTAGATTTCTGAATAGCATTCGTCGGAAAACAGCACGAAGCCGTAGCGTCGGGCCATTGCGACGATGCGCTGCAGATAGGTCGGGTCGGCGACGGCGCCCTGGGGATTGGACGGCGATGCGAGAAACATCGCGACGGTTCGTCGAAGCAGTGCACCGTCGAGCGCGTCCAGGTCAGGCAGAAAGCCGGTCCTCTGCGTTGCCGGCAGATAGACAAGATCGCAATCCGCGGCTGCTGCACCGGCCGCATAGGCAGCATAAAAGGGATTGGGAATGAGGATAGCGGGTCGGCCGGCGCGGTTTGTCACGTGTCGCCTGGCCGCGATCGCGGCGAGAAAAAGTCCCTCTCGCGAACCATTGAGCACCAGAACTTCGCGATCCGGGTCTGGAACGCGGTCTAGCTCGTACCGGCGCGCTGCCCACTCGGCCGCCGCACGACGGAATTGAGGCGTACCCTCGTTCCTGGGGTAGCACCCAAATTCACCGATATGCGCGGCCAATACAGGCGCCACAAATGCCGGTACGCCGTGTTTGGGTTCGCCCACTCCCAGGTCGATGACCGGCTGCCCCGGCTTGATGTCGGCAATGAGTTCCGTCAAACGGACAAAAGGAGACCG
>Ga0209465_10001026_pt1 | contig 12644 bp, 10 predicted proteins | sample PanSoiPlot1MoBio_FD_188321 | JGI IMG/M metagenome (GOLD analysis project Ga0209465, IMG submission 188321) | Tropical forest soil microbial communities from Panama analyzed to predict greenhouse gas emissions - Panama Soil Plot 1 MoBio (SPAdes)... | ecosystem: Environmental > Terrestrial > Soil...
CCAGGGGCGCGGCGGTATCTTCAACTTCGTTACCAAGCGGGGCCATTGCCGTGGCCACCGTTCGAGGATTTCCTGGACCCAGGTTGAAACCGGTTCGGCCATCACCTGGAAATACCCGAGCTGCATCCTGCGCGGTGACAATTCGCGCGGAGAGTTCTACTCGATTGCGATCTCCAACGGCCGCCAGCAGGTCGATTCCGGCACCAAGATGCTTCATCTCGGCCGCAATACCACGAGCCGCATCATTTCCAAGGGCATTGCGGCGGGGCATTCCAACAACACATACCGGGGTCTGGTCTCAGCCCACCGCCGCGCCGTCGGGGCGCGCAACTTCACCAATTGCGACTCGCTGCTGATCGGCAACCACTGCGGCGCCCATACGGTGCCGTACATCGAGTCCAAGAACCCGTCCGCGGTGTTCGAGCACGAGGCGACGACGTCGAAGATCTCCGAGGAGATGCTGTTCTACTGCATGCAGCGTGGCCTCTCCCAGGAGGATGCGGTGGCGCTGGTGGTCAACGGCTTTGTGCGCGATGTGCTGCAGCAGTTGCCGATGGAATTCGCTGTCGAGGCCCAGAAGCTGATTTCGATCAGCCTTGAAGGCTCCGTTGGATAACGATCGCGCATTTCAGTTCTGATGGGCGAAGAGAGAGCCAAAGGGGTTTACGTGTCGCTGCTCGAAATCAAAAATCTCACGGTCAAAATCGACGACCGCGAAATACTGAAAGGCCTCGATCTTGTCGTCAACCGCGGCGAGGTGCACGCCATCATGGGGCCGAATGGCTCCGGCAAGTCGACGCTTGCTCATGTGCTGTCGGGCAAGCCGGGCTATGAGATCGCGAACGGTGAGGTGAGGTTCGAGGGCGTCGATCTGCTGGAACTCGCGCCCGATGAGCGCGCGGCGCGCGGTATCTTCCTCGCATTCCAATACCCCCTGGAGATCCCGGGCGTCGCCACCATGACGTTCCTTCGCACCGCTCTCAATGCTCAGCGCAAGGCGCGCGGCGAAGCAGAGCTGTCGACCCCCGACTTCATGAAGCGCGTGCGCGAGCAGGCGGCGAAGCTCTCGATCGACCCCGAGTTACTGCGGCGGCCGGTGAACGTCGGCTTCTCCGGCGGCGAGAAGAAGCGCAACGAGATTTTGCAGATGGCCCTGTTGGAGCCCAAGCTCGCGGTGCTTGACGAGACCGACTCCGGCCTCGACATCGACGCCCTCAAGGTGGTCGCCGACGGCGTCAACCGCTTGCGTTCGCCCGACCGCGCCATGCTCGTCATCACCCATTATCAGCGGCTTCTCAACCACATCGTACCGGACGTCGTTCACGTGCTGTCGAACGGCCGCATCATGCGCACCGGGGGCAGTGACCTGGCGCTGGAACTCGAAGCCAAGGGCTATGCCCGATACCAGGACGAGGCCGCGTTGACGCCATGACGGCCGAGATCACTCCCATCAAGACGGCGGCGGAATCCCACCTCGCCGAAGCTTTCGCGGCGTTTCGCGGGGGATTGGCGGATGACGCCGTCGCCGCGCGCCGGGAAGCGGCGTTCCGGCGTTTCGAGGTGCAGGGGTTGCCTCACCGCCGCGTCGAGGAATGGAAGTACACCGACCTGCGCGCCCTGATGCGGGACGCCAAGCCGCTCGCCCCGGCGCCGGATGCCAACGCCAAGGTGCGGGCAAAATCGGCGGGCAACATATTTGCGGCAGTTAACGCCCGGCGCATCGTGTTCGTTGACGGCGCGCTGGTTCCGGAATTGTCCGATCTCGCGGCGCTCGAGCCGGGCGTGAAAATTTCGTCGCTCGCGGACGCGCTTGGTCACGGCTCGCCTGAGCTGACGAAACGCCTCGCTGCCGCAAGCCCAGCCGAAGGCGATGTGGCCTACGAACTTAACACCGCCTTTATGGGCGACGGCGCCATCGTAGAGGTCGCGGCAGGGGTTAGGGCTGCGCGGCCGCTGCATCTCGTCTTCGTCTACGGCACGCAACGCGCCGCGGCCGTGTTTTCGCGTTCCCTCGTCACGGTCGGGGCGGGGGCGGGCGTGGCCTTGCTTGAAAGCCATGAAGGACCGGACGGCGTCGACTACCAGATCAACACCGCCCTCGATCTTGTGGTCGGCGACTGCGCGCGGCTTAGCCGCATCAAGGTCAACGCGGAGGGCAATACGGCGCTGCATCTTGCGACTCTCAGCGCGACCATCGGCGCAAATGCGAGTGTTTCCGATTTCGCTTTCCTGTCCGGCGGCCTCGTGGTGCGCAATCAGCTGTTCGTGCGCTGCGCTGGCGCCGGGACGACGCTCGATCTCGGCGGAGCGAGCCTGCTTAGGGGCAGGCAGCACGGTGACACCACACTCATGGTGGACCACGCCGCGGGCGGCTGCCAGGGGCGTGAATTGTTCAAGTCGGTGCTGGATGGCGGCAGCCGCGGCGTATTTCAGGGCAAGATCATCGTGCGTCCCGGCGCCCAGAAGACCGATTCGCGGATGATGACGCGGGCGCTCCTGCTTTCCGAGGACGCCGAAGCCGACAACAAGCCCGAACTCGAGATTTTTGCTGACGACGTGCAGTGCGGCCACGGCGCGACATCTGGTGCGCTCGACGAGAATCTCAAGTTCTACCTGATGGCGCGCGGGATTCCGGAAAAGGAGGCGGAGGCGCTTCTGATCCAGTCTTTCGTCGGCGAGGCGATCGACACGGTGCCGCATGAAGGCGTGCGCGACGCGCTGGCGGCTGCGACCCTGCGCTGGCTCGAGGGGCGGTCATGAACACCAAACACCCGGCCCTGACCAACGGCGCCTACGATGTCGATCGAGTACGCGAGGATTTTCCCATCCTGACCATGAAGGTCTATGGCAAGCCGCTGATCTACCTAGACAATGCCGCCTCGGCGCAAAAACCGAGAGCGGTGCTCGATCGCATCCAGCAGGCCTATGCGTGTGAATACGCAAATGTGCATCGCGGCCTGCACTATCTCGCCAACGCGGCGACGGAAGCCTACGAGGGGGCACGTGAGAAGGTGCGGGCCTTCGTCAACGCCGCGCGGCCAGAGGAGATCATCTTCACGCGCAATGCCACCGAGGCCATCAACCTCGTGGCCTACACGTTCGCGCGCGAACGCATCAAGCCGGGCGACGAGATCGTGATCTCGATCATGGAGCACCACTCCAACGTGGTGCCGTGGCATTTTCTGCGCGAACGGCAAGGCGCGATCATCCGCTGGGCGCCGGTCGACGACGACGGGAATTTCCTTGTCGACAAGTTCGAACGGCTGTTGACCGATCGCACCAAGATGGTGGCAATCACCCATATGTCGAATATGCTCGGCACCGTGGTACCGGTGAAGGAGGTCGTGCGGATCGCCCATGAGCGCGGCATTCCGGTCCTGATCGACGGCGCCCAGGGCGCCGTCCATCTCAATGTGGACGTGGCCGACATCGATTGCGATTTCTATGCCTTTACGGGCCACAAGCTCTACGGCCCCTCCGGCATCGGGGTGCTGTATGGCAAGTATGCTCATCTCGCCGCCATGCCGCCGTTCAACGGCGGCGGCGAGATGATCCACGAAGTGTTCGAGGACCGCATCACCTACGGCAGTCCACCCCACAAGTTCGAGGCCGGTACGCCGTCGATCGTCCAGGCGATCGGCCTGGGCGCGGCCATTGACTATGTCAATTCGATCGGCCGTGCCCCGATCCGGGCCTACGAAAAGGGGCTGCTGTCCTATGCCACGGACCGTCTACGCGAGATCAATTCGTTGAAAATCATCGGCAGCGCCAGAGACAAGGGCGCAATCATCTCGTTCGAGATGAAGGGCGCCCATCCCCATGACGTTGCCACCGTGATCGACCGCGCCGGCGTGGCGGTTCGCGCCGGCACCCACTGCGTCATGCCGTTGCTGGCGCGCTTCGGCACGACTGCGACCTGTCGCGCCTCGTTCGCTCTTTACAATACCCGCGAGGAGGTCGATGGGCTCGTTACGGCCCTGAGGAAAGCGCAGGAGCTTTTCACATGACAGACGAGCGAGGCGCAAACCCGCCGACACCGGTGGCGCCCGAGTTAACGCAGGACTCGCCCGCAACAGATTCGTTCGTATCGACGCCCGACGGAGTTCTCTCTTCCGAAGAAATCGGGCGGCTCACCGACGAGATCGTCGCGGCGCTCAAATCGGTCTACGACCCGGAAATTCCCGCCGATGTGTATGAACTCGGCTTGATCTACAAGGTCGACATCGGCGACGATCGTGCCGTCACGATCGACATGACGTTGACTACGCCCAATTGCCCGTCCGCCCAGGAGCTGCCCGGCATGGTGGAAAATGCGGCGGCAAGTGTGCCGGGCGTCGGGCCCGTCACCGTCAACGTGGTGTGGGATCCTCCCTGGGAGCCGAGCCGGATGTCCGACGAAGCGAGGATGGTATTGAACATGTGGTGACATGTTCCATTTATTTTAAGTAGCGTACTTCGGTCCTCCTGAGGAGGTTAGAGGAGATAAAGCACCATGGCCACCGCCAGGCCAACGCCACGACCGCGACCCAAGGTGATGCGGCTGTCGGAGGCCGCTGCCGAACGCATTAGGGATATCATCGGCAAATCGGAGCGGCCGATCGCTGGCGTCCGTGTCGGCGTTCAGAACGGTGGTTGTGCGGGCATGTCATACACGATGGAATACGCCGAGACGATCAATCCCCGCGACGAGGTCGTCGATGAGAAAGGCGTGCGCCTGTTCATCGAACCGCAGGCGGTGCTGTTCCTCCTCGGCACCGAAATGGATTATCGAGTCGATAAGTTCTCCTCCGGGTTTGTGTTCAATAATCCGAACCAGACCTCCGCTTGCGGATGCGGAGAGTCAGTGGCGATCACGCCGGCCAAGCCAGAGCAGGGCGTGGAACAGGCCTCCGACACGCACTGAGTGCGGGCCCGATGGTCCCAACTGGAGCGGCACTGCTCGCTGATGTAGGGGTGAGGACCGTTGCGGCTTAAGCCTTGACGCGAAGCGGCCGCAGCAGGAAGGCGGGGAAATGCCCCAAGTCTGGCGCTTCGTTCCGCGGTCGCTGCTGCTGGTTAGGGCCACGCCGTGAACGCACGTTGCCGATGGTGGCGGCCTTTTCATCGTGTCCAGCAGGAGGGGCAGGCTTGCGTCCTTCAAGGACCGCGGATGCAAGTCCATTGTGCCGCCGACGATGAGAAGGGGCTTCCGGCTGCTCGGTTGCGGGGCTGTTGATCCAGGGTATCGATTGACCGATGAGTTTTTCTATCGAAACCACGGCCTTCTGATCGCTCGGCGTCACGATGGTAACGGCTGTGCCGCTTCGTCCGGCGCGACCGGTACGGCCGATGCGATGGACGTAATCGTCGGGGTGGTGCGGGACATCGAAATTGAAGACATGGCTGACGTCGGGAATATCGAGGCCGCGCGCCGCGACGTCGGAGGCGACAAGCAGCGTTACTTCGTTCTTGCGAAACTGCTCCAAGGCCGCCATCCGCGCCTGTTGGTCCATATCCCCGTGGAGCGCCACGGCGGAAAATCCATGGCGAACGAGCGAGCGATGCAGGGTCGCGACTTCACGCTTGCGGTTGCAGAAAACAATTGCGTTCTTGAGACCGACGGAGGCGCGAATAAGTCGGCGCAGCGTCTCCCTCTTTTCGAACGGTTCGCGGCCGGCTTTGACCAAATTTTGCGTGGTGGAAGCCACAGTGCTGGCAGGACGGGAAACCTCGACGCGGACCGGATTGTGAAGAAACTGCTCAGTGATTCGCCTGATCTCGGCCGGCATGGTGGCCGTGAAGAACAGCGTCTGGCGGGTAAACGGAACGAGCTTGCAGATGCGCTCGATGTCGGGGATGAAACCCATGTCCAGCATGCGGTCGGCTTCATCGATGACGAGAAGCTCGACGCCTGACATCAAAAGCCGCCCGCGCTCGAAGTGATCGAGCAGACGGCCTGGCGTGGCAATCAGCACGTCGACGCCACGCACCAGCTTGCTATCCTGATCATCGTATGAAACGCCGCCGATCAGCAACGCAACATTAAGCTTATGGTTGGCCCCGTACTTTGCGAAGCTTTCCTCCACCTGAGCGGCAAGTTCGCGGGTCGGTTCGAGAATGAGTGTGCGTGGTATGCGCGCGCGTGCACGGCCGTGCTCGAGCTTGGTGAGCATCGGCAGCACGAACGCCGCCGTTTTTCCGGTTCCGGTTTGAGCAATGCCGAGCACGTCGCGCCGAGCGAGGACGTGGGGAATCGCCTGTTCCTGGATGGGAGTCGGCTTGATGTACCCTGCGGAAGTTACCGCTGCGAGAACTTTATCGGACAAGCCGAGATCAGAAAACGACATGAAGCCTCAAAACTTACAGCCCCGTACCCACGACCGCGCCGTCGTTCGAACAAATGAATTTTGTACGAATAGACGGCCGATCGGTAGGAACCAGCCGTAGCTGGAACATAGGCGTGGGCAACGGAAAGTCAACGGCGAAGTCTCTGACAAGTACGAAAGATTCGTAAACATTTGTTTTTTGCCTGCGCAACAACGTTGCAGAAGAACCGGCACGTGTGGGCGAGTGAAGGGCCGTGGAACGTGGAACAGCCCGCGTCGATTTGGCTAAGTATGACCCGATTCCGCAACGACCGTATGAAATCTGCATCGCTCTCGCCACCGCCTAGGCTACGGCTGCATTGTTCCTGCTGGCACTGATATGCGATTGCCAATCCAACCGCAGGGTCAGGCAAAACGCAGCCCCGCCGCTGCGCAGGAATGACGGCAGCGGGGTCGTCATGACCTGGTATCCGCGCTCAGCAAGTTGGCGGTGCAGATGTTGTCCGCAATAGGACATAAGAACGGTATTGCCCACGCAGACCGCGTTGGCGGCAAGGTGGCACGCGTCCTCCATGGGCACCTCGATGCGGTCCCGCGGCGTCACGCGCTCATGGATGCGGGCCAGCCCCTCCGGTGTGAAGGCGGCGGGAACGAACATGATCTCGCCGCGCGATAGCGGACAAAGGGCCGTATCAAGATGATAGAATCGGGCGTCCGCCAGCTCCAAGGGAACGGCATCAACCCCGAAAATGTCCTTGATTGGTGCAGCGGCGTCGCGATCCGAGCGGGGACCGTAGCCCATCCAGAACAGGTTGCGTGTGCGATCCCAAACACAATCGCCGGCACCTTCGAGCACCAGATCGCCCGGCAGCTTGGCAACCATGTCGATGAGACCGCGCGCCTGGAGCGCTCGAAATGCGCTGTCGAAAGGCTCTTCCTCGCCGCGGCGCTCAGGATAGCGGAAGCGCGACAGAACCGCCTTGCGATCGAGGACGACTGCAGCATTGGCCGTGAACACCAGATCAGGCAGATGCGGCGCCGGCGGAACCAACTCGATCGCCACGCCAAGACCGGCGAGCGCACGGTGGAGCGCTGCCCATTCCCGCCGCGAGGCATCGACCAGAATGCTGCTTTCGCTCGCCCAACTCTTCGGGTTCATCCACGGATTGATGGCGTAGTCGACAGCGAAATGGTCGGGCCGGCACATCAGAAAGCGCGCAGTCGTTGCCGTCATTGGAGTGGTCTCCTGATGTTGTGCGTTCAGGCGGCCACGAGCGGTGCCCGATGCCGCTCCAAATCGACGATGACCTCGGCAAAGCGATCGAGGGCCACATCCAGGTCCTCGCGCGCGATCACGAGCGGCGGCGCCAGTCGAACAACGGTCTCGTGCGTTTCCTTCGACAGCACGCCTTTCGCGAGTAAGGCCTCGCAGGCCCGCCGCGCTGTTGCGAAGCGCGGATCGATTTCGGCGCCGGCCCACAGACCACGCCCACGGACCTCCTTCAACACCGGGCTCCTGATGGCGCGAAGCCGCTCAAGCATATGGTCGCCCAGCACGCGGCTGCGCTCTACGAGCCCCTCGTCGGCGATGACCTGAAGCGCTTCGAGGCCGACAGCGGCCGCGAGTGGATTGCCGCCGAAGGTCGAACCGTGTGACCCAGGCGTGAACACGTCCATGACCTCTCGTCGCCCTACGAATGCCGATACCGGCAAGAGGCCGCCCCCGAGGGCTTTGCCAAGCACCACGCCGTCCGGCTGCACATTCTCGTGCTCAAACGCGAACCAGGCCCCAGTGCGACCGAGCCCCGACTGAACCTCGTCGACAATCATCAGCAGGCGATGGGCATCGCAAAGCAGGCGTACTCCGCTCAGCCAGCCCGGCGGCGGAACGATAATGCCGGCCTCGCCCTGGATGGGTTCGACCAGCACAGCGACCGTTTCTGGCTTTATGGCCTGCTGCAGGGCCGAAAGATCGCCGAACGGAACTCTCCGGAACCCCGGCGTCAACGGTCCAAAACCCTCCCGATAGTCCGGTTCTGAAGAAAACGAGATGATCGTCGTGGTACGGCCGTGGAAGTTCCCGTCCATCACAATGATCTCTGCACGGTCGCGCGGCACCCCCTTGACGCGATAGCCCCACCGCCGCGCGGCTTTGATGGCGGTCTCGACGGCTTCGGCTCCCGTATTCATGGGCAATGCGGCATCGAGGCTGGTCAACCGGGTCAATTCGGCGAGAAACGGCCCCAGGCGATCGTTGTAGTAGGCCCGCGACGGCACCGCGAGCCGGCGGGCCTGCGTCTCCAGGGCCGCAATGAGGCGCGAATGGGCATGGCCGTGGCTTGCGGCCGAATATGCGCTCATCATATCGATGTAGCGGCGCCCGGTCGTATCCCACAGGTGGGCGCCCTGACCGCGAGCAAGCACAACGGGAAGCGGCACGTAATTGCGCGCGCTGTGCCGGTTCTCGAGTTCCATCGCATTCATGAGCATGACTCCAGGATCGCCTAGGTGAATCAAATTCGCGCTTAACCCAAATCTAGGTATTTGCGGCGACCGCGGCGGCGGAACCTCAGGCGTTGTGCCGCGGATTCTGCGGTTGAACGGCCAAGCGACGGCGAAAACGGCGGCCAGTGTTCCGCTAGCCAGCGAAAATTCCGGTGGAACATTCGGCATGGATGGCCGGTCATTTCCCAGGGGCGGTCAATAAACCGGCGCGCAAGTCATTTCCGGCATACCGCCGAAAGCGGCGGGCCCCGGAAATCCTTAGCCCTCGGCCCGTGCGTTCGGCCCGTGAGTGTGGACTCCAGGCTTGCTGCCTTCGGCGGCGCCTCGGAATGACGTCGCATATGATGGGATTTAAAATCGCTGAGCTTAGCGCCGTCTTTCGGACAGTGCCGATTCGGGGTAGCCGGCGAAGCGGCGGACCGGGCGCAGCGCCACGTGGCTCACAATCCGCGAAACCCCGAGGCTCGGATCATCGATTAGCAGGGTGGTCAACGCCTCGTAGGCAGCGAGATCGGTGCACATGAACCGCGCCAGGTAATCGGTCGCTCCGGTGACTTCCCAGCATTCGACGACCTCCTCGAAGGCGGCCAGCCGCCGCTCCACTTGGACGCGCTGAGCATGTTTCGCCAAAGTGATTTCGGCAAAGACGTTGACCGGGCGCGACAGGCGCGCAATGTCGATCACCGCCCGATAGCCCGTGATGATGCCCGATGCCTCCAGTCGCCGGACCCGCTCCAGGCTCGCGCGCGGAGACAACCCGACCTTTGCCGCAAGGTCCTGCATGGTCGAACGACCGTTGCATTGCAGGTCGGCCAATATCTTGACGTCGATCCGATCCAGTGCAGGCGAACGCTTGGTGGCCATCCGCGTCTCGATCACGGCGCGGGGCCCCGCGCTGTTCGTCTCCCGGCCTTCTCCCTAACCTTCCCGGCACGGGAAAGGAAATGTGGGCAAGGGGGGACGGTAGGGCAGGGGGCCCGTTGCTTATTCGGTCTCCTCATCCGGCACCGGAATAACATAATTGAGCCCGAGCCGGCCGCCATCGGCGTAGACCGTCTGCCCGGTGATATAGCTTGAGTCTCGGCCGGCGAGAAACACCGCGATCGAGGCAACCTCCTCCGGATCGCCTATGCGACCGAGCGGCGTCCGGCTGAGAATCCTCCGCTTGGCCTCCCGGTCGGTCCCGACTGCCTTGAGAATATCGGTCATGATCGAGCCGGGCCCGATTGCGTTCACGCGGATGCCGTAAGGGGCAAGCGACAGCGCCATGACCTTGGTGAGTTGGGTGAGGCCGCCTTTCGACACGCAGTAGGGAACTTGATTGGGTATGGCCACCACGGCGTTGATCGAGCTCATGTTGATGATGGCGCCGGGCGGCTTCCCCGCCTTGACCTGCACCACCATCCGCCTCGCCGCGGCCTGTCCGACCAGGAACGCGCCCTTCAGGTTAACGCGCAGCACGCGGTCGAAATCACCCTCCTCCAGGTCAAGGAAGTCGGCGCCATGAACGATGCCGGCATTGTTGATCAGGATATCCAGACCACCGAACAGACGGAGCGCGGCTTCGACCACGTTCCCGGCATCGCCCCGATCGCCGACGTCGGTCCGCACGAAGCTGCACCGCACGCCGTCGAGCGCGCTTGCAGCCGCTTCGCCCGCCGCCGCGTCGACATCCGCGATGACGACCCTGGCGCCTTCGGCAACGTAACGTTTGGCGATGGCGAGCCCGATCCCATGGGCGCCTCCGGTCACGATCGCGACCTTGTTCTGGAGTTGCATGACATGCTCCGGCTTATGACCGGAAAGTGTCATGTGGGCGCGCAAAAACAAGCCCCCGAGAAGGCCTACGGCGGTTTTGCACCAGCGTCAGGATGCGTAGGGGCGGCCCTTGTGGTCGCCCCTGCTGGCTGAGCTGATAACAAGGTCGCGGCGTGACGCGTTTTACCCGTCCAGTCAGGCATGCGGTGCGGGCAAACAGGGGCGACCACAGGGGGCCGCCCCCATTGGCGCTAACACTATCGGGCTGCGAACTGCCGGGCGCGGTTGGGCCAGAGGTCTTGCCGCTGGCCGCGCAGTGCCTCCCTCCCCCCTTGGGGGAGAGGGAGATCGCCCAAGGGCACCGCCGAGCCTCAACTTGGCACCGATGGGGCGGGCGAGGGCCTCGTCGCCGGGAAAAAAACCTTCCCGACGGGTCAGTCCAGCGGTTCCACCTTGACGATGGAGGCACCGTGGTTGTTGCCGACCCAGAGCGTGCCCGGGCTCTTCGAATCATCGACATGGACCCGCCGGATGTTGGTCGGGTGCGGCAACTGGTACTCCGTGTACTGGCCCGTCTTGATATCAAGGCGTGCTACGCGATCGGTCAGCATGGAACCGGTCCACGCCTCGCCGTTGCGGCCGGCCTCCGCGTCATAGGGCGCGCTCCACGGCGTCGGTACCTTCCACTCCGAGATCTTTTCGGTCTTGGGATCGAACATTCCGATGGCGTTGCCGGCGTATTCCGCGAACCACAGCCGTCCTTCGCCGTCGACGCGCCCGCGCCGCGGACGCGAGTTCGGGGTCGGCGTCACGTAGACAGTCGATCCCTTGGTCTTGGCGTCGATCTTGACGATGTTGCCGGCCGCGAAGTCCAGCAGATAGATGTTGTTCTGGGCGTCGGAATGCAGCCCGTAGGTGCCGATGCGCCGCCCGGTGCGCGGATCCTTGGGGGCGCCGAGGTTTTCCATCTGGTCGGAATCGAGATTGAGCCGATAGATGTTTCCGCCATCGGAGTTCTTGATCCACACCTTGTGGTCGACCGGCGTACCTTCGAGCGCGAGATGCCCGAGCTGGCCGGCGTCCGTGTCCCATTCCTTCGGAGTGGACCAGGTCTTGAAGGTCTCGGTCTTCTTGTCGAACTTGGCGATGGCGCTCTGGTACATCACGCCGACCCAAGGGTTATCGTCCTTGTCGAATTCGAGATTGAGCGTGCCGACCGGATAGCCCCTCTTGGTCTCCGGAATGGGATATTGGGTCACCTTCCCGGTCTTCGGGTCCATCTTGCCGAGATACATCTGGCCGAAATCCGAGTACCAGACGGTGCCCTCGCGATCGAGCATCACGTCATGCGGCTGGATCAGCGGGTTCGGCAGGTCGTATTCGGTGATGACGACATGCGTGGACTTGCCGGTGAGGCGCGGCAGGGTCTTGAGCGGATAGCTCCAGGTCTCCTGCTGGCTCAGGTTGATGCTGGCCAGGTATTCGGCGTTCTTCCTCGCATTGTCGCCGCCGCGGCCGACCTCACGAGTTGCGTCGCCCACGAGCCGCTGCGGCTTGCGCGGCGTGCTGCCGGGATAGTAGCCGCCCATGCGCTGAAATATCTGCAGGAATTCGTCGGCCGTGTGAACCGACTTCACGATGCGCTCAACGGTATGGCAGCTGTTGCAGTTGAGCAGGATCGCCTTCTGCTCGTCCGTGCCCGGCATGCTCATCATCCATTCGGCATTGGTGAGCTGCGCGGGCAGGTTGCGGGTGGGCTTGAGCTTGATGTCGACGGTGGCCGCCTGACCAGCGGTCACGTCGGCGGCCTTGGGGCCGTCAAGGTCATAGCCCGCGGCGCGGGCGCCGAGCGTGTAGCGGCCGGACTCGAGCCGCTCCGCCGGGAAGCTGTAGCGGCCCTTTTCGTCGGTGACCACCGAGACAGTGATGGTGCCGCCAGCCCGCTTGGCGCTGACGACGACGCCTTCCATGGTGCCTTCCTTGGCGGACGACACTTGTCCCGCAAGGGCTGCCGGCGCCTGGGCATTTGCCGTATGAGCGGCGGCGAAGCAAAACGCCGCCAGGCTGGCGGCGGTG
>Ga0209465_10001028_pt1 | contig 12627 bp, 17 predicted proteins | sample PanSoiPlot1MoBio_FD_188321 | JGI IMG/M metagenome (GOLD analysis project Ga0209465, IMG submission 188321) | Tropical forest soil microbial communities from Panama analyzed to predict greenhouse gas emissions - Panama Soil Plot 1 MoBio (SPAdes)... | ecosystem: Environmental > Terrestrial > Soil...
ATGCAGGGGGGGTGGTACTTTTGCGACACCCCTCCCCCCTTTTTCGAAGTTGACTTACGGATTCCCTTTCACTGTCTTTGATTCAACTTCCTTTTGGACTTTCCTATAAACACCATTCACATTTTCGGAAACAATTTCATCAATTGCATTCTCTATCGCTATTACTCTGTCTGCTTCCGAAGTTTCGAATGAATCATTAGCAATTCGACCAAGCAAGTCGAGTGAATGGTAACCACTTTGAAAGTCCCATGCATACCATGAATCAAACTCATCGAATGGATCGAAAGGATTGTCAACTGTGGTTAGCATTGAACGCAACACAGTCAGTCACTTCCTTTCGTTGCATCATCCAATGTAGTCTTAGACACACCAAGAGCCTTAGCTACTTCTCCTCTTGTGAAGCCAAGCTCAAGCATTGACTTAGCTCTTGCTGTCTTGGCTGGTGTCATGAGGTATGCAGTAGGAGGTGTGGCATAGTGGCGTACGATCTCCATGTCTGCATGTCTTAGTATCTCACTAAGCTTGTGTGCACTGATGGCATTGGCTTGTATTGCATCCCATTCGTCAGGTGTGATCTTGATCTTGTGCTTGTCAGCACCTGTACGGGCACGTGCTACAGTGAGAGCCTGAAACTCTACCTTCTTACGTGTCTCATCATCCATGTGTGGATTAGCATGCCAAGCAGCACGCACTTGCGTAGAGGCTAGTACTTGAGCCTGGCGTTCAAGGGGCGCATTGCGCTGGGCCAGGTTTAATTGAGCCTGGAGACTCTTCACCTGAGGCTCCCATGCCTTTGCAGCAGAGGGGGATCTTTTTTCACTCTTGGTACCCAGGTATTCAAGTCTTGCTTCGTTAGCCAAGGCCTTCAACTTGTTGGAGTGCTTGGCATACAACACCTCCATAGGAAGCTTGTGCTCAGAGACTAGGCTCATAGCATCAGTAGTTTCAGCCAACTTAGTAGACGTGATCTTCAAGAGTTGCTTGTTTCGATCTAGTCTATTAGTAGGCTGATACCGCTTCTCTCCAGTGACGGGGTCAATTGGACCACCAAGGGACTGGAGTCTTGGCTTCCGATCGAGGACCATCTTGTCTGCTCGAGCTCGTGAGATTAAAGTCGAAGCACCCCTACCTTTCTCTTGGTACTTCCTCTTCAATGCGATAATGTTGTTGTCGATGTAGGATTGCTTGTAATTGAGCTCTTTCTTTTCGGCATCGATAACAACCATCGAGTGTTTAACGGCTCTTGCCATCTCATCAGCTGGTGCGTTACGAAGAGACATGTCAGTAATGAGATTGGAAATCTTCCCCATCTCAGTACCCTTTTCATCTGCCGTCATTACATGCATACCTTCGTAACCAGGGTATTCATGAGTAGGATCGAAAGTCTTTAACTCCTTTAATGCAGGAGTACTCAACACACGACCATGCTCATTAGGAATGATGAGAACGGTGTCTCCATCAAAGTCTGCACCAGACAACCTATGAGCTGTAGCAGGACCAATTCCAATTGCATCTTGCGCATCACCCAACAATTTCTTAGCGTCTCGATGCCGGTTGTTTACAGTGAGTTCAGGAATCTCAAACGTACCACCATGAGGATGACGAACCAAGATCACACGCTCACCATTGTCAAAGCTGGGGGCGTAAACTTGGGTAGAAGGCATATTGGGTACTGGAATTAGTACCTTCGATTCCTGACGAGGCATGGCTGCTGCTTCAAGATGAACAGCAGAGGAGTCTGTTGAGTTAGCGAAATCTTCAAGCAACTTCTTCTTGACTGTGGGATTGGTCAACGCTTTGATAGAATCGAAGTTATCCTTACGAAGCTCATACGTCATGTCGAGTTGCTCTCGAGCAAGTCGTGGGCTTTGTTTGGACAAGAACTGAGAGGACAAAGTCTTAGACCAAGTATCCCAGTTTCCTTCAACGTTACCCAAGCTGCCTGCTTTCTTTCCTGACACGATGTTCAAAGCAGACGTAACTGTTTCCTTACCGTGTTCGTCTTTCGTTGTGATCTGGCGAACAACAGAACCAAACGGATTATCTTCGCTCTTGTTTTCCTTGAGCGCATCCATCTTGTCTGGTGATCGATTCTTGTTACTGTTGAACACGATGTCCACACCTTTGGGTAGGTCATCCTTGTAGATGGCCATTCCCTTCATGAAGTGATCAGATCCAATAGCAATACGAACCTGACCATAATTCTTGCCACCTAGGTCCAGATCAGGAACGCCAGGTCGAAGATAGATGACACCATCTGCAGCAGCTCCTCCATCTTCTTTCCAGTTAACCTGAACTCGCTTTGGATTGACCTGAAGAGGTGGATGAAGCCCAGTGAAGGTCTTACCGTAATCGTCAGAGAACTCCACAATCTGCTTGATCTTGTCACGATTCATGAATGCGTCGTATTGGGTTACGCCAGGCTGCACCAAGATCTTCATCTTAGTGTCATGACTCGTTCCTACTTGAGGCTGGGGTACTCTGTGAACGTGATACCCCTTGGCCTTCAAGACTTCCAACGCTGAGTCCAAACGAGTTGAACTAACACCAACGATGTTCTCCACACCCTTACCCACATCAAGGTACTTCACATCATCAACACGTTTCTGCAACATGTTGGCAGTGGTAGTTACCTTGTCTGCTTTGTCAGCAGCTCCAGGCTTCAAATATGATCTCACGGTGGAGTCTTTGATGCCTGTTCGTTGACTGATTGCAGCGGGAGAATATCCCTGGTCTTTCAATCTCTGAACCAACGCAACGTCAGCCGCTCGCTTCTGGTGAATGGCCGCAGTCCTTGCCCCACGCATCGCTTTGATGGTCATTCCCATCCCATCGGCGATTTGCTTCTCAGTCATCCCCTTCTTCTTCATGTCATCCATGTAGGCAATAATGTCAGGATTACGAGGCATGTCTTCTTCGGCTCCAGGTACGTTGTTGTGAGAACCCCAAGGGTAACGCCCAGAGTGTCTGGGTGTTCCATAGTGAGCAAGGTAGTCCTCTTCTCTAATTTCCACAAACACCCCCTTTTAGAATCTATCGGACATTCGCATCTCTTCGATTTGTTGATCGAACATTACAATCTTATCCATGATTTCCACGATGAACTCAGGAGATGGCTCAAAGATTCTGATCTCATCTCGCTGATAGATTCTAAGTTCAATCTCAATATCGAATGGATTGATGCCGTACTCGAGGCAGAACAAAGCGGCGTAAACTTCCAACTGTCTCTCAGAAGCATGGACAATCCCAGTCTTCAAATCATGGATTCGCAACTTTCCACGACGGAAAGAGATGGTGTCAGGAGTTCCAAAACAGTTGTCGGAATAGTACAGCGTCTGTTCGCAAGTCATTTTGTAGCCAATGGCATCATTGACATAAGTAGACAACGCTAGGTTGCCCTTAGATAGTTTGACTCCAAGACGAATTGCTTCATGCGCCAGACTATGAAGATCCGTGCCTCTTTGGGCTGCCATTGCAGCAACGTACCGGGCTTCGAGTTTCTGTTCGTTGTAGTTCAGCCAGTGGTAATTACTCGGGCTAAGGAATGCGTGCTTCCCGTACAAATCCGAATGCTTGTTGTAGATCACTGAGCACTCTCTCCTCATTCTCCGGGCATATAAATGAGGCGAATGACATCCCGTTGAACTTATCAACGTAGTACTCTTGATTGGGTTGCCTGTTTCCATCATCGGAGAGCTTCACTTCAAGCATCGCCCATTTGTTCTCAAACAAGATCAAGAGATCTGGTACGCCTTGAATGAAGCGGGGGTCGTTTTTGATGATGGTACACCCGGGGAACAAGGACTCGAGCCGCCTCACCAATCTTCGTTGGTAGGCGGATTCCCTCATAGCGTTACGTCAGCCCAACCAGACCAGCCAGCCTTGTCAGCTCCAGTCTGCCAACGATGGAATGTGCGGCCATTCTCCATCGTAACGAACACTTCGATTGTGTCCATCGGAGCTGGGTTGGAGAATGCGGTGACAGTGGCGAAGTCCTTCATACCCCCGGACAAATCCTTCCAGTCTCCCCAATCGCCTCCGGTCGCTGCGCGGATTCGATAGTAGAGTCGCTTATCACCACCTACCTGAACCACAACAGGACGGCCGTCATGATTGATTGCAGATGCCAGATCCACGAAGTCTTCCTCCTCTGGTGGCTTAGGTTCTGGACCGGGAGCAGCTCCTGCCCGACAGGCATTGACTACGTCGTTCCAGACGTTCATTGTTCGATCACCAGGGCAAGCTGTTGCAGATCCTGGCGAGTTTCGGTGAGCAACAACCTCGGGGACGGCAATGACTTTGCCATTGTCATAGTAGAACTGGAATGCTTGATGGATCAGATTGATGTCATTAGGTGTAACATCATGATCCATCCGATTACCAGACAGGCAAATGGTCACATCCTGTCCATTGAAATTCAAGGTGGCCCAGTTGTCTTCGGGCCAACGCCAATGCTCCCACATGGTTACACCGATGCCACAGCAGTAACCACCTTCGGAGAATCGACCTACGTTGTCAGACGGTGACCCTCCGCCCTCGTGGTGGATAGTTACACGATTGACAGTCAATCTTTCTCCCTTCAGACAAAATTAAGAGCGTGCCCGTGAGGCACATCCCCTCACTAAAGGACGTGTAACCTAGACCAGTTTGTATATGTACTCCTCTCCAGTAGGGAAAACAGTGTCTCCGTTGAAGATTGACCTGCGAATATCGTTGAAAAGCTGACCTCTGGTGATCGCTGCCTCGTAGATGTTCGTATACTCAATCTTGTTAGTTATGTCTACCACTGGGCGATCGTAAACCCACTCAGGAATCTCGTAGAACTGTCTCGAGTACAGCCAAGCAAACCAACGAGGTCTCCAGACGATGTTGCTGGCGTGTAGATTACGAAGATTCCCGTCCAACTGAATAGGAGTACCGAACAGTTCTGAGTATCCGTAACAGAACGCATTAGCCACTAACACCTTCACAGAACGGCGGTATTGCTTGTGGTCTCGATGGAGACCCACGGTTAGATCTCCATGGATGGTTGGAGACAAAACCATTTCCCTACCCGTCTCCCGATTGAAGACTCGACCGAAGTTAGTAACCTCGTATCCGGGAAAAGCAGGAATTGTCCTAGTTTGTTCGATTTCTTCCAGGTCTCGCATATACACACCCCCTCGGCATTTTGGCGAAAATTTTGGTACAAAGACTTTTTAGAATTATGGGGGGTATTGTATATGTATATTTCCCAGATTTTGGTATACATATACATATACTACTTTTTCCCTAGAGTTAATAGAAAGAGAAAGTAATATATGCCGAAAATGACTACAACCCCAGGTCAAAGCCATGGCACCCCCTCGTCAGACTGCTCGGCAGCAGCCGTTAAATCCTCCAAAAATCGTACTGTTCACGCTCATTGAAGGATTTCTTGTTGTCTAGGGCCTTGCGGACCATCCGATCGATGTTCGCACCGCTCGACAAAACGTAATAATACAGATTTTGGAAGCCAGTATTTAGCCGGTCGATTCGCCCTTGACATTGAACGAAATTCTTGTAGGAGTAGGTGAGTGAATATAGGACCATAGCGTCCGTATCAGTACAATTCCAACTCTCAGCGCCTGCCATGTACTGGACCAGATACACCCAACTATCAGTATCCGGAATCGGCTGCTTACGGTGCCCGTTCCACTCAGCCAATGCGATCTCATCCCCAAGGCCCCTAAGAATTTCGAGCTCGTAATCGAAGTTGTAGAAGATGATCAACTTCGGATGAAACTTCATCAGAAACCGAACCGCCTCGAGACGGCTGGGATCTGAGTTGACGATTCGCCTCATGACCCGGAACAGCTCGGCTACGTCCTTAATCGGTCGATCCTCGTAAGGATGCCAACGAGCAATTGCGGTCTGCATAAGCTCTTCGTCAAAACCCACATCAAGGTAATTAACGATCCTCTCCGTGTGATTCTTGTATGGCATCTCCACCAAGACATCATCGCGTAGTTGTTCAAGACGTTGTTCTCCGACATACCTCTGCACCTTAGGGAAATTAACGTACGGAGCGTAGATTACGTGCTGCCGTTTGAAGTCGGTGATGTTCTTGTACCACCCGTTGGCAATGAACACGGGGGCATAATCCAGCCAGTGATCCCCGGGAGTAGCACTGAGCAAGATCCATCGATTTCGCTTGGCTATCTTGAGAAAGGACTTAACCCAGGCTCCATTTCCAACCAGACGCTGTTCGTCGAAGATGAAGAAAGCCCGATCAACATCAACGTAGCGACCGATGTTATTCCATGAATCGACGTGGAGCAGACCCATGACCGTACCGTCCGGCTCTTTACCGATACCGAACTTAGCGGCCTCAGTCTCCCAATCAAGACTGTCACGTTTCTTTGCTGTGGTGATAACATACAGGTCACGGAACCACTCTTTCTCCCGGTAGTAAGCCAAGGCAGTGGCGGACTTTCCGGCCCCTACTCCTCCCCACAGGATCTTCCCATTGTCCAAGAACTGAATTGCCTCCTCTTGGTGAGGCATGAGCTCCAAATAGACTGGGGGTCTTTCATCACCCATCAGACACGGGTCCATCCCCATCTCGTCGATCTCTTTCTTCTCGGTATGCTTGTATGAACGTGGGCCACTTCCACCAAAGGATGAGCAGCCCCACGAACAACAGCGCCAGTATGGTTAACGCAAAGATCCTCAATCGTTCACCTCCCTCCAGCAAGATGCTCTTGCACCCTGGCATCTTGATCTTTCTTGTCTCTCTGCCAACACCAATGGCAGATCAGCTCAGGCTTCAATGCCCATACGATCGAGTATGGAATAGCTATGAATCCAGGCCGTTTGTACCAGTCTGCTGCATGTTGACGCACGCAGTCCTTGCGATGGGCGATGCCCCTACTGCCGTTTTCGTTCCAGTACCATTGGATTAGTTTCATTATGTTCCTCCTCCATATACAATCCGACAAAACAAAAGACAAAAAGGGAATGCTTGCTAGGCACTCCCTCTTGGAATCATCACGCGGCCCATGCCTCATGAATCATCTCGTTGAGCGTGTTCATCTTCGCTTGAACGGAAGACGTCGGGGCCTCGAACTGCACCATGTCATCCCTCAGTGCGCAAAGCGCCTGAATGGTCAGACTACGGCGGATCGAGTCCTTCTCCGTCTTCTCGAACTTGCGAATCTTACGCTGCTTCGAGTTAAACATGAAATTCATCTCCTTGTAGTTGATTATTCCTCACTACAGGACATGTAATTCCTGTGACTCAATATGAGGAAAAAGTATAGAGAGTGTACCCTATTTGGGCACCTCTCCATACTCTTGGTTGAACCATTCCTCAAGCTCATCCGTAAGAGGTTTGCGATTCTTCCAATAGTTTACGAGTTCCGGCCCGTCATAATTCGACAGGTCGTTATCGTAAGCTTCGATGTCATCGCGAATCTCTTTCATTGTTCGCTCGGTCATTGTTCTCACCTCCTATTACAGGACATGTAATTCCTGCGATTCAGCAGCTGAAATGCTCTGACAAGGGGGTCACGTGAAGGGCTGGGATCTTTGGTTGATCTTCCTCAACCGTCAGGAACATCGATTCGAAGACTGCTTCCCGCCTGAACATCTCGTTCAAGAAACGACAAGCGTTCTCAACGCTGTCATCCCCATCCAAGACTTCCTCGGGAATGACAACGTGTAGAACGTACTCCATGTTACCTCCCTGAAAAGAAGCGCCAAGTGAAATATGCCGTAGCGACACTGACGACGGCCTTGCAGATGATCTGTGCGATTTCCACAGACGGATCAGGTGCGGTTGTAGCGGTCGGGGGCTTGATTTGACTCATCCATTGGTGTTGTTGCATTATGCTGCCAACCTTTCGAAGTGGAATCCATTTGCGTCTTGGAACTTTCCTCCAAGATGTTGGGAAATTACAGAAGGCGAAATGTTCATGTCTCGTGCAGCGTCTCCTTGAGATAGATAAATAGCCCCTGTTTCTAAGCATTTTACGATGTAACCAGGATGCCCTCTTCCTTCTCGAGAAACAACGGTTACAACATTCTGCTTAGACAAAAACGAGAGAGGGCGCACGGTAACCAAGTCTACGATCGTACTTGGTCCATCTGGAACATCAATAATTCCAGCGTGACGCCTTCTCACTATAAGGAGTGTAAGAGATGCGAAAACAAGTCCGCTACCCGCATACCACTCCCAATTATCCTTGACGTGGGCCTTGATCTTTTCGATTTGCGCCTTCAAGATTACCTCCTTAATCGATTAGTGAGACACAAAAAAAGAAGTAAGTGGTACCTGCCGCTAGAGAAACTCTTCTCGACACCTACTTCTCACTATAGGACGTGTTTTATGTGCGAAAAGACAAAAGGAGAGTCTGTTTCCAAACCCTCCTCATTGATCAGTCCTCCTCGATCTTGTCGAGTTGACGCTGCTTGTTAGCACCGCGCCGTTCGATCATGCGGATCGCACGCCGACCCAGGAGATACGTCCCAGCGATGGCTGCAACTCCAATCAACGTGAAGCTCGTTTGCTTCGCGCAGTTGGCGTTGTTCTCGCTGAGGATCTCCCGGACGGTGTCTGCGAACTGCTCGACCACGTCTGTGGTGACTTCCTCCACAACATTCACCTCCTCAAGTGTGTTGATTTCCTCTCATTAAAGGGGGTGTAAAATCTGCGACCAAACCCCGCCTCACCGGACCGGACCATGGCTAAACTCGACCTACCACAGCGTGCCATACCCAACCCAACCGAACCGAGCCCCAACTAACCGGACCTCGTCCCGGCTTACCCAACCCAACCAAGCCGTTCCTCACCGGACCGTAGCCCACCAAAGCCCACCACGACCCAGCCGAACCTCGCCATGCACTACCTGGCCAAGCCTCAGCGTGCCCCGCCAAACCTAAGCACACACGGCCCTAACCAACCTAACCATTGCACACCCCGCCCTGGCTAAACTCACCCAACCCAACCTCACCCTGCCTAATCTCTCCCTACCTAGCCTTACCCTGGCCTGCCTTTCCAGTCCGTACCCCACCCTGGCTAGCCCATCCTGTCCTCACCCTGCCCTTAGAATTATGCCAACCACCCTCCCAATTCCGTACCGCACCAGACCAGAGCCCACCCCGGCAAACCAGAACTCACCGCACTGAACCGGACCGTGGCCCACCGCACCGCTCCACACCTGAGCAAACCGGATCCCGTCTCGCCTAGCCTTACCCCACCCTAGCTTGCCATGCCTGATCTCGCCCTACCAAGGCACGCCTTACCTTACCTCTCCCCACCCAGCCTTACCCTTCCTTACCAGACCCGACCCAACCGGACCCCACAACACCATGGCCAACCCCTCCCCAGCTGACCCGACCGAATAAGACCCGGCCTAGCCGCACTCCGCCTGACCTTGCCGTGGCCCACCTAGCCTTACCGTTCCACACCAAAATTCCCATCCAACCCTCCCCTAGCCCGACCTCGCCTGGTCAAACCTAACCTGACCGAACCTCATCACGGCTTAGCTCACCTAACCAATCCACGGCTTACCAGACCGCTCCTCACCACTCCTAGCCAATCCCGAACCGAGCCTGGGCGAACCACTCCACAACCCGCCTCATCCAACCCTGCCGTGGCACACCAAACCGCTACTAACCCCGCCCAACCTCACCTAGGCACACCACACAAAGCCCAGCCCTGCCAGACCTGAACTCAGCAAACCTAGCCAAGCCACTGCCGCTCCGTACCCCGCCCAACCTTGCCTAGCCTGATCTGTCCCCGCCTAACCTCGCCGAACCGGGCCCCGTTAGAGGCGAACCTTGGCTTGCCATACCCGGCATCACCTGACCAGACCTTTGCCTACCGGACCCCGCCTAGCCGGACCTTTCCGGAGCAAACCTCACCCAGGCCAACCGCACCACAAAAACTAGATGAGATGGAGGCTGCTGCCAATCATCTGGCCATTTAACCTGTTTACAGGCACCTCCACTCACTACGACTGAATGACTTCGAAGTGATTGATCTTGAACCGTCCGAACGTGGGACGGAAGTCAGCAAGACCAACCAACAGCCCCGCCTGAGTGAGCACGTCGTGCAGCAACGCTGGAGCAATGTACTCCGGCGTCAACACCTGCAAGAAGAACTCTGCTTGCCATCCGGTCATGAAGGCCGGGCGCACACGGGTGATGGAATTGCGCTGAACGTTCACTCGCCGAGCGTCCAGATAATCCCAGTCAGCCGTCCCCAGGCTGGCGAGGTCCGTGAGGGCCACCACACCAGCTCGGAACAAGTCCAAGGCCGACTTCCTCGGGGATCGAGGATCCTGCCTGTACTTCGCTGCACCGTTGCGAGGATCGGTCATGGAACCGACCAAGTACGTTCCCGGGATGCAGATATGACCATCCACGTTCCGGTAGACGTACGACTCGACGTCGTCTTCCTTCTTCGCCTTGGAGCCTTTGGCTGCCGCAGCCTTCTCCGCTACCGCTTCGTTCGACCAGCGATGGAACAAGATTGGAGCCGTTCCTTCGATGTTCACTTGAGCGACGTACGGCACCCGAGTTGCGATGTAGGCCTCGGCGTCGTTCGACGCATCGCCAATCGCGTCTGCCTGCCCGTTGTCTGTGAGTGTCACTTGCTGTTTCTCCTTAGTCGATGATTATCCTCGAAAAGACAGGGAGTGGACCAGAGGTCCCGCAGTGCGCAAGGACTTAGTCCACTCCCCGACCGTTCGTGGTTGGCACCTCGGCCTCCGTAATCGGAGAATCCTACCAACACTTGAGTCCACCTGCGAGGACAGGCTTTCTCTCCACTTATCCCTTGGGATAGTTGAACGAACGGATCCTGTGGCCTACTTCTTCTTGGCGGCGACCGCCTTCTTAGGACGACCGCGCTTCGGCTTCGGCCACATGGCGTAACAGACCGTCTTGCCGTTACGCACTCGAATTGTTGCTTCCACTCCGACGGCCTTGAGCTTGGCTTGCAGGGGTCCGTAATCGGCGTGCCTGCTCCCCGGCTTCTCCGCTACGACAGCCCAATCTCCAGGGTATGCTTGCAGAGTCTCGAGAAGCTCTGTAAACATGTCCGGCGGGTTCTCCCAACGGATGACTTCGTACTTCCCATTACCTGGCATTAACCCTCCTTGATTAGACAAAAAAGAAATGAGAGGCTTGGGTACATAGCCCAACGAAAGCTATGCTTCGATCGTTTGTACGATCACCAGTGGGAAGCGACTTCTCTCGCTCACAATTTCGTGTCTCCACTCCTCTCACTAAATGGTGTGTATTCTCTGCGATTCGGAATGGTGGCCTGACATACCCCCGTGGTCTACAGACTGTAAGCCTTACACAGGTGGGGGCCGGGTGGGGGTTGGACCAACCTGTGTCGGCTTAGCACCATCCCGAGCTACGCCTGAGCAGACATGAATTCGACCCAGGGCTTTACGTTCTCATCCTCCTCGACGAATTGTTCCTTGAAGATTTTGCGAGAGTAGCAACGAACGTTCTCACCCATCTTGGTCATGAAGAAACCAGGATAGACTCGAAACACGTTTGGGACGAGGCGTCGGTCGACGAGGATGTACTTGGTACCGTCTTCCTTCTCACGAAGGTCGCCAACGTACTTAGCAACTTCCTCGATATTATCTACAGTTACCTCGACTGCCTCTACGACAAATGGCTTACGTACGAATGTCGTAAAGTGCATATCGCCATCTTCCTTGGGCTGGGGGTCAATTTGCGAAGCGCGCTTCTTACGTTTTGGTGGTTTCGGGTACCTTTCCTTTCTCTTATTCCGGCGGAAACTCATTGATCGCATACTTACGCTCCAGGGCATCCTCGTGAATTGTTACAAATAAGGACTGTAGATATGCCTTGGTCCCGGTCTTGCCGTTGACTGTCCATTCGTATCCACGCCCGATCACATCAGCCTCTTTGATGTCTGCCCAGTCCAAGACATCGATGGTGTCCTCATCAAGCTGGGTTCTAGCTGTAGACGTCAGGAGAACGACTCGAGGCGGGCGATTTCGGAAATTGACAGCGATTGAAATATAGGGAACCGGAAGATCCCCTTCGTCACGTGGTTCCAAAAATCGCACATTCCAACCGTCCGCCAACATCTGTTCAGCTAGATTCTGAGGGAGGATTGCTGCGAAATTGCGGTCGCCTTCTCGATTGTATTGACCTTCCTTTCCCGCAAAGTTGCGAAATATCATCTGGAAGTCTTCGACCATGAACGTCTTAGCGGAATCAGGCATGTCCATCCCCTCATGAAACCAGATCTGAGTAAGGTACGAACTGTTCGATGGTCTTGATCGCATCATCCCTCAGCTTTTCGAAATATGTCATGTCGATGACAAGTTCGCCCTCAGACTCTCGGAATGCTGCGAGTTCTCGTTCAATCCAAAGATGACCCTTCGTACCAGTTACAGTGTACAACTTGTCATCCTTGACTCGGTAGAGAGTTCCGCCCCGCTCCGCTACAGGCACAAAGCTACCCGTCTGCCCGACGTGCCTCATGTCCTCGAGTCGTTGGGTACCAAGCGTATCGAGATACATCCGTCCCTTCTGTACGCTCTTGGTTTCGCAATAGTCGTCGAAGGTAGGCGGCTCATGCGATAGAAGCGTCTTGTATACGTACGGATGCTG
>Ga0209465_10001029_pt1 | contig 12618 bp, 10 predicted proteins | sample PanSoiPlot1MoBio_FD_188321 | JGI IMG/M metagenome (GOLD analysis project Ga0209465, IMG submission 188321) | Tropical forest soil microbial communities from Panama analyzed to predict greenhouse gas emissions - Panama Soil Plot 1 MoBio (SPAdes)... | ecosystem: Environmental > Terrestrial > Soil...
TTCAAGCGCGAGCTGCTGGGCGCGGGGATCGACGTCGTCGACGTCGGGATCGTGCATTCGCCCGGGCTCTACTTCTCGGTCTTTCACCTGGGCGTCGACGGCGGCGTCATGATCACCGCCAGCCACAACCCGTCCGAGGACAACGGGTTCAAGATCGTGGCGGGCCGGACCACCATCTTCGGCGCCGAGATCCAGAAGCTGCGCGAGCGGGTCGAGACGCGCGCCTTCCGGACCGGCGTCGCGCCCGGCCAGGCGACCGAGCACGACATCCTGAAAGATTACGTCGCCTACGTCGCCAACAACATCCAGCTGGGCCCGCGCCGGTTCAAGGTGGTCGTCGACGGCGGCAACGGCACGGGCGGCGTCGCGATCCTTCCGATCCTGAAGACGCTGGGCGTGGACGTCGAGGACATCTACTGCGATCCCGACGGCCGTTTCCCCAACCACCATCCCGATCCGACGGTGCCCGCCAACGTCGCCGACCTGATCGCGAAGGTGCGCGAGACGGGCGCCGAGCTGGGCATCGCGCTGGACGGGGACGCGGACCGGATCGGCGCCGTCGACGGCAAGGGGCGGATCATCTGGGGCGACCAGCTGGTGATGCTGTTCGGGCGCGACATCCTGACGCGCAAGCCGAACGCCACCTTCGTCAGTGAAGTGAAGTGCAGCCAGGCCTTGTTCGACGACATCAGCGCGCGGGGCGGCAACGCCATCATGTGGAAGGTCGGGCATTCGCTGATCAAGGCGAAGATGAAGGAATTGCACGCCGACCTGGCGGGCGAAATGTCGGGGCACATGTTCTTCGCCGAACGCTGGTTCGGCTTCGACGACGCCGTCTACGCGGGCATGCGCCTGGTCGAGATGCTGACGCGTTCGAAACAGACGCTCGCCGAGCTGTACGACACGCTGCCGGTCCTCTACAACACGCCCGAGATCCGGATGACCTGCCCCGACGACGTGAAGTTCGAGGTGGTCAAGCGCGCCCAGGGCTGGTTCCGCGAACGCTACCGAATCGTCGACATCGACGGCGTGCGCGTCCAGTTCGAGGAGAACGGCAAGAACGTCGGCTGGGGGTTGATCCGCGCGTCCAACACCGGGGCGGTGCTGGTGCTGCGCTTCGAGGCCGACAGCAGCGACCGGCTCGCGCAGATCCAGTCGCTGGTCGAGGGGCGCCTGTCGCAGATCATGGCCGACGTCGGCGCGCCGCCGCCCAAGGTCGCCGCGCACTGAGCGCTGTCACGCGTCTCGAGCGGCGTCGCGCGTCACGTACGGACGTTCGGGTATGCGAAAACCGGACGGTTCATTGCCTTGACGGAACGGTCGGACCTCGATACGACGGGCCGAATCCGTGAACGTTCGAACGATTGGAGGAAACGATGCTTCGTAGACTTTCATGTTTGTTCGTCCTCGCTTCACTGGCCGGGGCCTGTGGTACGGAAGATCCCGGATCGTCCGGCACTTCGACGACCGACCCGACCGTCAACGCTCTCGAGGCGTCCGGGCAAGTCGAGTTCTTCGTCAAGATCGTGGGCGCCAACGGTACCCCTTTCATCGGAGACTCGACCAACGCCCAGTTCAAGGGTTTCATCGACGCCATCCGCTACTACTCGGATGTCAACAAGGGATCATCGGGCGCCACCCATTGCACTGCCTTCCGTTTCACCAAGGTGGCGGACAGGTCGAGCCCGCAGTTGGTCGGGGCCGTGGCGTCGGGCGAGACCCTGCAGAGCGCGCGCTTCGACTTCGTGCATCCCGACGGATTCGAATGGCAGCGACTCGATCTCACGGGCATCCGGCTGTCGATGGTGGAACAGGCGGTCGCCCCGCCCGACAACCTGTCGGCTTCGGTGGTCCTGGAAGAGGCGACACTGGTGCCGTCGGGCACCGCGAATGTCACGCTGACCTCCATCCCTCAGAACCCGGACGGGTCGGGCGGCGCGGCCATCGTTACTTCGTTCACCTGCAAGCCCTGAGGGCTCTCACCGGCGACCGACCATGTCGCTCTAGAGAAAGTTCCACCCGAGGAGGATGGTTCCGCCGCGGAGATGGCCCGACTCGGGTTCGATCTCCGCGCGCGCGAGCAGGTGTAGCGATAGATCCAGACCGCCCGGGTTCGATTCGGAATCGTGCATGAACTTCACGCCGAGCTCGGGCGACAGGTTGACCGCGCCGCCGGCCAGGCCGACGCCCGCGCCGCCGAACGCATGCCGGCGGCCGTAGCGATAGCCGAGGCGGCCGCGCCACGAGACGCCGCCGGAGCTCGGAAGCAGATCGACGCCGCCGACGACGCGATGGCGCGAGGCGTATTCGACCAGCTTGCCGGCGTCGATGGGGACCTGCCACGACCAGCCGATGACGAGCCTGTCGGCTGACGGACCGGCGGCCGAGATCGCGACGCCGATCTCGGACGGCGCCAGAAGGCCGGCGGCGCCGAACGCGAGCATCGTCGTCGCTTCGCCTCCGCACGCGTGCGCCCGCGCGGCGGGCGCAAGAGGCGCAAGCAATCCGGCGGCGACGACGATTGGCATCCGAAGCTTTCGGTTCTGCATGACGTTCCCTCCTAGATGAAGTTCCACCCGAGTAGCAGCGTGGCGGCGCGGACGTGCCCAGATTCGGGGGCGACGTCCGCGCGCGCGAGCAGATGCATCGAGAAATCGAAGCCGAAGACGTTGTCGTTGAAGGCGTGCGCGAACTTGACGCCGAACTCGGGCGACAGCGTCATGCCGGCGCGATCGACGCCGACGCTCGCGCCGGCAAACAGGTCGCGGCCTGTACAGCGATAGCCGAGTCGGCCACGCACGAAAGTATCTCCGGCCCACGGAAGCAGCTCGATCGCCGGGACGATGCGGTGTGACGGCGCATCGACGAGCCGGCCGGAGCCGATCGGGATCTGCAACGACCAGCCGATCACCGGGCGTGGGCCGACCTGCAGCCCGAATGCCGTGATGCCGACATCGCTCGGCACCAGCAGGCCGACGACCGTGGTGGCGATCGTGTCGCTGTCCTGGCCGGCGCGAGCGCGACCGCTCGGGGCGAGCGCCGCCAGCAGCCCCGCCCCGGCGATCAGCCACCTCGACGTCGTGTTGAACATCGCCCGGTCGCCTCCTAGATCAGGTTCCAGCCGAGCAGGATCGTGACGCCGCGAACGTGGCCCGACTCGGGCGCGATCTCGGCGCGCGCAACCAGGTGCAGCGATCCGTCGTCGTCGTGCACGGTGGTGTGCTGCTGGCCGAACTTCACGCCGAGCTCCGGCGTCAGGTTCAGGCCTGCGCCGTCGACCCCGACGCCGGCGCCGCCGAACAGGTAGCGGTCGCAGTAGCGATAGCCGAGGCGGCCGCGCCACGAGACACCGTCGGCGTGGGGGAGCAGGTCGACCGCCCCGACCAGTCGGTGATTCGTCCCTGGTTGGTTGAGAGGGAGCATGATCGGGACCTGCCACGACCAGCCGATCACCAGATTGGCAGCCGACGGATCCGCCGTCGGGACGGCGGCGCCGATCTCCGACGGGAGCAGGATCGCACCCGCCACGACGGCGACGACGACGCCGCTGTCGTAGCCGAGGGCGCCGTCCGCGTGCGCGGCCGCCGGCACGAGCACGGTCAGCAAGCCCCCCACACCGGCGATCCACGCTCCTGGTTTGCGAATTCGCATGCCCATCAACATCGCGAACGGGCGTGACGGGCGGGCGGCCCGCGCGGGGAGAGGCCACGGAGAACCCGTGGCAAAGCGGTGGCAGCGGCCGAGCTCGTCGGGGCGGGCCCCGGACCGTGCCTCGGCTCACCTCTGGATTTCCTCCGCTCCGGCTTTAGGTTTTTGCGTTGTCGGAGTGGTTGACCTGTGAGTCGACGCGTCGGAATCGCGATCGGGTTGGCGACGGCGCTCGGATTGAGCGGCGGGTGGATGGCGCTGGACGCCGCCCGGGCGTCGGCCCACAAATCGCCGTATCGCCTGGAGAAGGCGCGCGTCGAACGCGGCGACGTCACGGGCCGCGTCACGGCGACCGGCACGCTGTCGGCGCTGGTGACGGTGCAAGTCGGCAGCCAGGTTTCCGGCCGGATCTCCGAGCTGAACGCTGACTTCGGCCAGCGCGTGAAGCGCGGTCAGGTGATCGCGAAGCTGGATCAGCGCATGTTCGCCGCGCAGGCTGAACAGGGACGCGCCAACCGTGAGGCGGCGACCGGCGATCTCCAGAAGGCGCGTGCGCAGGCCGAGGAGGCCGACCGGAAGCTGGCGCGCGCCCGGGCGCTGTCCGAACAGAACCTGATCGCGAAGGCGGAGCTGGACGCGGCCGAGACGGCGGCGAAGGCGGCCAAGGCGGCGGTCGCGGCCGCCGCCGGAAACCAATCGCAGGCGGCGGCCGGCTATCACCAGGCGAAGGTCAACCTCGGCTACACGACGATCGTGTCGCCCATCAACGGCATTGTCATCTCGCGCAACGTCGACGTCGGGCAGACGGTGGCGGCGTCGCTGCAGGCGCCGACGCTGTTCACGATCGCGGAGGATCTTGGAAAGATGCAGGTCCACGCCGCCGTGTCGGAGGCGGACGTCGGCCGGCTGCAGCCCGGCATGACGGCGACGTTCGTGGTCGACGCCTATCCGGATCGGCGGTTCAAGGGCGTCATCCGGCAGATCCGCGACGCGCCCCAGACCTTGCAGAACGTCGTCACCTACGACGCGGTCGTCGACGTCGACAACGATGATCTCCGGCTGAAGCCGGGGATGACCGCGAACGTCACCTTCGTCTACGCCGAGCGAAAGGGTGTGCTGCGCATCCCGAGCGCGGCGTTGCGCTTCCGTCCGCCCGACGAGCTGCTGGCGACCGGCGTGCATCTGGGGGGCGCCGCCGGCAGCAAGAAGCACAAGCACAAGCTGGAGAAGCAGGCCGAGGCTGCGGGGGCGATGACGACCCCGTCCACGTCCGCGCCGGCGTCAGCGGCAGCGTCGGCGATGAAGACGGTCTGGGCCATCGACGGAGACAAGCTTCGGGAGGTGCAGGTGGAGATCGGGGTGTCGGACGGGACGAAGGTCGAGGTGCGCAAGGGCGAGCTCGCCGAGGGCGACGTGCTGGTCACGGACGCCGTCGCCAAGAACGAGGCGAGCGGCAAGAAGAAGGGCTTGTTCTGAGCGCGCACGCCGCAGGCAACATCATGGTCCGCCGGGCGCCGCTCATCGAGATCAGCGAGGTCGTGAAGACCTACACCATGGGCGAGATCGCCGTCGAGGCGTTGCGCGGCGTCAGCATCGACGTCGCCGCCGGCGAATTCGCGGCCATCATGGGCCCGTCCGGGTCGGGCAAGTCGACCCTCCTCAACATCATCGGCTGCTTCGATCGTCCGACGCGCGGGCAGTACCGCCTGGCGGGCGACGACGTCTCCAGCCTGGATGCGGACGCGCTGGCCGAGACGCGGAACAGGACGCTCGGCTTCGTGTTCCAGAGCTTCAACCTGCTGGCGCGCACCAGCGCGGTCGAGAACGTCGAGCTGCCCCTGGTCTACGCGGGCGTTCATCCCCGCCTGCGCCGCGAGCGTGCCGTCGCCGCGCTGGAACGGGTCGGCCTGGGCGATCGGCTGCATCACCACCCGAGCCAGCTGTCGGGCGGGCAGCAGCAGCGCGTCGCCATCGCCCGCGCGCTGGTGAACCAGCCGCGCCTGGTGCTGGCCGACGAGCCGACCGGCAACCTCGACTCACGCGCCAGCGACGAGATGATGACGCTGCTCGCGGGCCTGGCCGCCGAGGGCATCACCATCGTGCTCGTCACGCACGAGCCGGACGTCGCGGCGCGGGCGCTGCGCGTGATCGTCGTGCACGACGGTCTGATCCAGGAAGATCGCGCGTCATGAGACCGGGCGACATCGTCCGCGTCGCCCTGCGCGCGCTGATGCGGAACAAGCTGCGCTCGCTGCTGACGGCGCTCGGCATCATCATCGGCGTCGCCGCCGTCATCGCCATGGTGGCCATCGGCGAGGGGGCGCGGGCCCGCGTCGAGCAAGCGTTCTCGGCGATGGGGACGAACGTGCTGATCGTGTCGTCGGGCGCCAAGACATCCAGCGGCGCCAAGGCCGGGGCCGGCACGCTTCCGACGCTGACCTGGGACGACCTGCGCGCCATCCGCAGCGAGGTCGCCGACGTCCGCTTCGTCGCGCCCCGCGTCCACACCACGGCACAGGTCGTCGCCGAGGATCGCAACTGGTCGACCATGGTGACCGGCACGACGCCCGAGTTCTTCGAGATCCGCAACTGGCCGGCGCGCATCGGCAGCGTGCTGACGCCCGAGCAGGTCGACTCGGGCGCCAAGGTGGTCGTGCTGGGCCAGACCGTCGCCACGACCCTGTTCGGCGCCAGCTCCGACCCGATCGGCCAGACCGTCCGCATCGCGAACGTGCCGTTCCTGGTCGTCGGCGTGGCCCAGACCAAGGGGCAGTCCGCGGGCGGCAGCGACTACGACGACGTCGCGTACGTGCCCGTGTCGACGTTCCTCGCGAAGATCCAGGGCAGCCTGCAGAAGTTCATCCCCGGCACGATCCTGGTCGAGGTCGTGTCGGACGACGTCACCGAAGAAGTCGAGGACCGGATCGGCGCGCTGCTGCGCGACCGGCACGGCATCGCGATCGGCGCCGACGACGACTTCACGATCAAGAACCTGACCGAGACCGCCGCGCGCAAGGAGGAGAGCCGCGAAGCGCTGACGCTGCTCCTGGCCAGCATCGCGGCCGTGTCGCTGATGGTGGGCGGCATCGGCATCATGAACATCATGCTCGTCAGCGTCAGCGAGCGGACGCGCGAGATCGGGGTGCGCATGGCGGTGGGGGCGAAGCGGCGACACGTGCGGCTGCAGTTCCTGGCCGAGGCGCTGGCGCTGGCGCTGGCCGGCGGAGTCATCGGCGTCGCCGTCGGTGTGGCGACCGCCGAGCGCCTGGCGACCCGCTTCGGCTGGCCGATGCTGATCCGCCCCGAGATCATCGCGATCGCCGTCGGCTTCTCGGCCGCGGTGGGCATCGGCTTCGGGCTTTATCCCGCGCACAAAGCGTCGCGCCTCGACCCGATCCAGGCGCTGCGGTACGAGTGATGTCGCCCGCGCCGATCGTCCTGCTGGCAGCCCTGTCCGCGCGGACCGTGACGCTGGAGGAGGCCGAGCGCGCTGCCGAGGCGCAGAAGCCCGACGTGCGGGTCGCGCAGGCAAACGCCGCTAGCGGCGACGCGCGCCGGATACAGGCGCGCGCCCCGCTGCTCCCTCAGATCAAGGCTGAGGCTGAATACGACCGCACCACCGGCAACCTGAAGCAGAAACCGGGCAAGACGGTCCTCGTCGACAACACGTGGAACTTCTACAACTGGTTCCAGGGTCAGGTGACCGCCACCCAGCTGGTGTGGGACTTCGGCCGCGCGCTAAACCAGTGGCGCGCCGCAGAGATGCGCGCGGTCGCGCTCGCTGACACGGAGCGCGCGGCGCGCCTGGAAGCCGTCGCCACCGCCCGTGCCGCGTTTTTCCGGGCCCGCGCGGGCAAGTCGTTGATCGGCGTGGCCCGCGAAACCTTCACCAACCAGGAGCGCCACCTCGCGCAGATCACCGGGTTCGTGCAGGCGGGGACCCGCCCCGAGATCGATCTCGCCCAGGCGCGCGCGGCACGCGCCAACGCACGCGTCGGTGTCATCCGCGCCGAGAACGAGTACACCGTCGCGCGCGCCGAGTTGAACCAGGCGATGGGCGTTGCCGCCGATACCGACTACGACGTTGCTGACGAAACCTTCGCGGCCGTGCCGGGCGAGACCGGCTCTATCGGCGATCTGATCGACGAAGCGATCCGCGCCCGTCCGGACGTGGCCGCGCTGGATCGGCAAGTGCGGGCCCAGGAGCTGGCGGCGCGCGCCGCGCGCGGCGCCTACGGTCCGGTCCTTAACCTGATCGCGGGCGCGCGCGACGAGGGGCAGAGCCTCGAGAAGTCACCCAAGATCGACAACTTCGGCCAGGTGTACCAGAGCGGCGGTCTGGCCTGGAACGTCTGGGGCGGCGTGCAGCTGACCTGGCCGCTGTTCCAGGGGCTGCTGACGCACGGTCAGGTGCGCGAAGCCGACGCGCAGCTGGACGCCATGCGCGCCGACCGCGACAAGCTGGTCCAGCAGGTGTGGGTCGCGGTGCAGCAGGCGGCCGCCACGGTGCGCGCCGCCCAGGAGGCGGTGACGGCGTCCGACGAAGCGCTGACGGCCGCACGCGAGCGCCTGCGCCTGGCCGACGGCCGTTACACCGCCGGCGCCGGCAGCATCATCGAGCTCGGCGACGCCGAGCTGGTGGCCGCACAGGCGGGTGCACAGAAGGTCGCAGCCGACTACGCGCTCGCGTCCGCGCGGGCGGCGCTTGTGCTTGCGCTCGGCCGCAGATAGCGGTCAGGGCGCGGCGACCAGCGCGAGACCGAACCATTCGTGGCCCGGCAGGGGCGTCCCGATGTCGTTCAGGCCCCAGGCGACGACGACGTTTGACCCCGAGCGCGCGCCGCGGATCCCGTAGGTCTGCGGGTTGGCCTCGATCGTCTTCGCCGAACCGGACAGGTTTCCCGCGCCATCCATCCAGAGCAGCTTGGCGCCGAGCGTTGACCCGATCCCGATGTTCGGCGTCAAGATCATGATCCGGTCACCGCCGAGCGGCACGAGCGAGACCGGTTGGCCCAGAATGCTCTCGGTCGTGTCGAGCGGGACCGGGCCCGACTGGAGAGCGCCGGTCGCATCGAGCTTTTTCCAGGTCGGTGTCGGGCCGTCTGGAAAAATCATGACCGCGCCGCCGTCGGCCGTCGGCGCCAGGCCTGGAAGCTCGAGGTCTGGATCGATCGCGATCGGCGGGCCCAGCGGCTGACCGTCGGCGCCGGTGACGAGCGTCGCGTATGTGCTGAAGCCCAGATTCAACACGCTCGTGAAGCTCGCTACCACGAGCATCCCGTCGCCCAGCGCCGCCACGGCAAACGAGTTTCCACTGAGCGGACCGATCTGCTGTTGAGCCCGGACCGTCGTGCCGTCCGCGGACAGCGCGGCGTCGTAGAAGTCGTTGGAGGGTTTGACCCAATTGCTCCAAAGCACGATCGGACCGTTCGCGCCCGCGACCAGCTTGAGCCAGATGTCAGTCGACGTGATCGGCGGCGTCTGGTTCTGCGCGAGAACGAGTGTCGACGTCGGCGTGCCCTGCCGATCGAGCGTGAAGACACGCACGGAATCGGTGAAATCGGCGAGCAGCCACCCCGACGGCGTCGCCATCAGATCCAACGCGCCGATCGCAGAGTCAGCGATCCGCACGGCCGCCCCGCTGGTCGACAGATCCGGCGCCAGCCGCTGGAACCAGAGCGCGTCGTCCTGCTGCCAGGCGATCGCCACGTCGGTGTCCGTCGCGGCGAGCGCGATCGCCGCACCGGCCTGAACGCGCGGCGTGCACGACAGCAACTGGGCATCGAGCGGAGCGCACGTCGTGCAGTTCGAGTCGTCGAAGAAGCAGTTTTGGCAGGCGAGCGTGCCGTCCATGTACCCGCGCGATTGGCAGGTGGCGTGCTTCAGATCCGTGCCGTCGCAGTCTTCGAAATACTGTTGTGAGTTGGTGCAATAGACGCTCTCGGCGACGTTATTGCCGCAGACCGGTCGCCCGCAGGCGCCCCCGGCGCCGCCGCCACCTTGCCCGCCCCCGGCGCCGCCACCACCACCGGCTCCGCCACGCTGCACGCCCCCACCGGCGCCACCCGGTGCGCCGGATACGCCGGTGGTGCCTCCACGCGCCGAGCCATCCGGCGACGTGTTGAGTGCGCCACCGCAGCCGGCGGCGAGCGCGAGGACGCATACGCCTGACCACCGCCGTGCCTGAGTCATGAAATAAGTCATCGTCAACCCGCCCGCGACCAAGGAAGAGAGGAACCCGATTTTCTCGCTGGCGACCCGAGAGCGTCAACGCGAATTGTTTCGCGCCGGTTTCGCCTCGGGCGAGGAACCGGTTTCGCAAACCACCAAAGTCAGGTTTCGTAAGTGACGAGCGTTCATTTCCAAATTACATAGCAATTTCAACAATTTAAACGTTGTCCGGTGCGGGTCGGATCGCTCATCTTCAATGTCTGATGTCTGCGAACAGCCTGCTGGTCGGCGAGCTTCTGCTGAAACAGCGTGAGATGACGGCGGTGCAGCGATTCGCCCAGCGGCACGCCGCCGGCGACACGCCCGCCGCCGGTTGCTACGAGGACTTGATCCCGCTCGCGCGGCCGGGCGCCGGCGAGCAGTACGGATTCCGCGTCGACCTGGACAGCTGCACCGGCTGCAAGGCGTGCGTCGCGGCCTGCAACAGCCTGAACGGTCTGGACGACGACGAGGCCTGGCGCAGCGTCGGCCTCCTGCACGGGGGATCGGTCCACCTGCCGGTGCAGCAGACCGTCACCACGGCCTGCCATCACTGCATCGACCCCGCCTGCATGAACGGCTGCCCGGTGCGCGCGTACGAAAAGGATCCGGCGACCGGCATCGTGCGCCACCTCGACGATCAGTGCATCGGCTGCCAGTACTGCGTGCTGACCTGCCCTTACGAGGTGCCGCAGTTCAACAGCAAGCGCGGCATCGTGCGCAAGTGCGACATGTGCAGCGATCGGCTGGCGGCCCGCGAGGCCCCGGCCTGCGTGCAGTCGTGCCCCAACCAGGCGATCGCGATCCAGATCGTGGACAAGACGCGCGCGCTGGAGGACGCGCAGGGCGGCGCGTTCCTTCCCGGCGCGCCGTCGCCGGCGATCACCGTGCCGACGACCGAATACGTCACGAAGCGCGCCTTCCCGCGCAACCTCCTGCCGGCCGACTTCTATCAGGTGCGCAGCGGCCACCCGCATCTGCCCCTGGTGTTCATGCTGGTGCTGACCCAGCTGTCGGTCGGCGCGTTCGCGGTCGAGTTCCTGCTGCGGCGCCTGTTTCCCCAGCTGTCCGTGTTCGGGCTGGGCCGGGCGCACGCCTATCACGCGATCATCGCGCTGGCGGCCGGCCTCCTGGCGCTGGGCGCGAGCGTGTTCCATCTCGGACGGCCGAAGTACGCGTTCCGCGCCGTCATCGGCCTGCGCACCTCCTGGCTGTCGCGCGAGATCCTCGCCTTCGGCGCGTTCGCCGGCGCGGCCGCGGCGTACGCCGCCTGGGTCTGGCGCGGGCCGCTGCTGGGGGCGCTGCGCGTGACGGCGCCGCCGGAGTGGCTGTCGGCGCCGTCCGTGGGAAACGCGCTCGGCACGCTGGTGGTGATGACGGGGCTGGGCGGCGTCGGCTGCTCCGTCATGCTGTACGTGAAGACGGCCCGCGAATGGTGGAGCGGCGCGCGCACCGCTTATCGCTTCTACGCGACGGCCGCGGTGCTGGGCCTGGCGACGACGCTGGTCAGCATGCTGGCGTTCGGCTGCGGTCCGGGCGGCGAGATCTGCGCCGGGGCGGGCAACTCGGCGCGCCTGCTGGCGGTGGTGGCGGGCGCGAAGCTTCTGTGGGAGGCGGCGATCCTGATCCACCTGCGCGACAAGCAGCTCGGGCCGCTGCGCCGCACAGCGCTGCTGTTCATGGGCGATCTGCGGCGCGAGGCGGGGGCGCGGCTGGCGCTCGGCCTCGCGGGCGGCGTGCTGGCGCCGCTGGTCGTCGCCCACATGGCCGACACGGATGGCGCGTCCGCGCCGGCGGTGGTGATCGCGGCGCTCGGCTGCGCGGCGCTGATCGCCGCCGAGCTGGTCGAGCGCGCCCTGTTCTTCCGCGCGGCCAGCCCGCCGCGCATGCCCGGCGGGGTGTAACGCCATCATGGGACGCACGCCCAAGGTCCCGGACAAGATCGCGGCGCTGCTGCACGCGCGCACCGGACCGCTGACGCAGGAGCTGGTGCGGCGGCCGGGCGGCTTCGGCCTCGGCCAGGTGCCGACGCGGCTGGCGCCCGACGCGACGACGACGGCGGTCTGCGGCTTCTGCTCGACGGGCTGCGGCCTGGAGATCCACCTGCGCGACGGCGAGGCGATCAATCTTTCGCCCGCGCGCGACTATCCGGTCAACCGCGGCACCGCCTGTCCGAAGGGGTGGGAGGCGCTGACGCCGCTGGCCGCGCCCGATCGCGCCACGCGGCCGCTGCTGCGCAACGCCGCCGGCAAGCTGCAGCCGGCGACGTGGGACGAGACGGTCGGCGCGATGGTGACGCGCTTCAAGGCGATCGGCGCCGCCCACGGTCCGCAGGCGGTGGCGTTCCTCGGGACAGGTCAGCTCCCCAGCGAGGAGCTGGCGTTTCTCGGCGCGCTCGCGAAGTTCGGGATGGGGATGGTGCACGGCGACGGCAACACGCGCCAGTGCATGGCCACCGTGGTCGTCGCCTACAAGCAGGCGTTCGGGTTCGACGCCCCGCCCTACGCCTACGCCGACTTCGAGGAGTCGGACGCGCTGGTGTTCGTCGGCGCCAACCCGTGCATCGCGCACCCGATCATGTGGGAACGCGTTTGCAAGAACAGGCGCAAGCCCGAGATCGTCGTCATCGACCCGCGCAAGACCGAGACCGCCGTCGCGGCGACGCAACATCTGGCCGTGCGGCCGAAGTCGGACCTGCGTCTGTTCTACGGCCTGGCGAACCTGCTGATCGCGCGCGGCTGGATCGACCGCGACTTCATT
>Ga0209465_10001031_pt1 | contig 12606 bp, 9 predicted proteins | sample PanSoiPlot1MoBio_FD_188321 | JGI IMG/M metagenome (GOLD analysis project Ga0209465, IMG submission 188321) | Tropical forest soil microbial communities from Panama analyzed to predict greenhouse gas emissions - Panama Soil Plot 1 MoBio (SPAdes)... | ecosystem: Environmental > Terrestrial > Soil...
GCCCAGGTTGGTGCTCGAGGCCCCTGTCTGGTTGGCGATGTAGATGCCGTACGCATTCGCCACCCCCGCCGCGCCCAGGTTGTAGACGTACAGCCCGTACAGCGAGGTGATGGCCGACCCAGCGCCGATGGTCGGACTGCCCGCCGCGAAGATGAAGGCCGTGCCCTGTGTGTAGCTCGCGGCGGCTGTGCTGACCTTGGAGTAGACACCCGCGCACCACGAGGTCGCGGACGAGTCATAGGTCACACCCGAGAAGAGGCCGATCTCGAAGGCGGCTGAGACGGATGGTCCGCCTATGTAGACGCCGTAGCCGTTGGCGGGGGCGACTCCGACCCCGAGCGCGCCGCTGAGTTGCGCGGCTCCGCTCTGTTGCAAGGCCGCGCTGGCCCACGACACGACCTGAGCGGTTGCCGCGCGCGGCGTGACGACCTCGGGCGCGACTTGCAAGCTCATGCCGCCAGCTTGGCCTCGAGTTCCGCGATCCTGGCGTCGGTGCGCTGGATGTACAGCTTCAGCGCCTCGAAGGTGATCGCCCCGATGGCCCCGTAGTCCAGACCCTCTGGCCTGTTCGACAGCCGAGGCCGCGCGTCAGGCATGCCATACTCAGGCATTGACTCGAACTGGTACTGGACAACGTCGGGCAGCACCTCATGCCAGTAGTCGGCCACGAAGCCAATCGCCGGTGAGTCGTCATGGACGCGCCTGAAGGCGACCCCATGCAGGCGGTCGTCGCGCACGATACTCAGCGGATCTGCCAGGTTGCGCACGTCGCGTTTGACACTGAGCGTCGAGACGACGGTGAAAGCTGAGGCGGTAATGGGCTGAGCCGCACCGTTGTAGGTGTTGATGCGCACAGCGGTCGAGCCGTTGCAGATCAGCACCAGCGTGCCGTTGTCGATACCCAGGCCGTAACAGTTGCCGCCGCCATTGTCGTACACGAGGTACTGCGTCCCCAGGCGCGACGGAATCGCGCAGTAGGCCGAGGGTGAGTTGCCACCCTGCGCGATGTTGAGCGGGTGGGAAGTCCCCATGCCGTTGCCGACGACGTTGAGGTAGTAGCCGCCGTTGGAGTTGAGGTAGACCGGGCCGGCGCTCATCAGGTAGTGGGTGCACTGGAAGCCGCCGCCGTTCCACCAGATCCCATAGGCCGTGCTGTTGTTGAAGTAGATCCCGGTCTGCCCGACCAGCAGCGAATGCGAGAACTGGATGTAGCCCGAGCCGCCGCCGTACCACTGCACGTAGATGCCCGAGTTGTGCACGAAGTAGTAGGTGCCCGCGCCGTTGTCGATAGTGGCCGCCGTAACAATGGTGCCTCGGGCGTAGAAGTTCTGGCCGACGTTGGCGTACGAGCCGTCCCAGTACAGGGTCATGCTGCCGTTGGAGATGTTCACGCCCCCCGCGACGGTGAGCAGGCCGCTGGTGTGATTCAAGCTCATGACAGCCGTCCACGGCACCGTGGTCGGCGTTCCCGCTGCCGCACCGTACCAGGTGAAGTCAGTCGCCACGACGTACAGCGCGAAGCTGTTGGCTCCGTTGATGGGCACCCAGTTGGTGCCGTCCCAGTAAGTGTTGTAGCCAATGTGCGTTCCGGCGGCGCTCATCAGCATGAGGTACTGGCTGCGCGCTTCGATACAGATGCTCGTAGCCGTGTTGCGAAACAGGCTGGTGCCAGACGAGAAGGCGATAGCGGCGTTGATGCCACTGGCCCCGCTCTGCTGCACGATGTAGAGGCCGTAGGCGTTGGTGATGCCAGCCTTACCCTGGTTCTCGACGTACATGCCAAACGTGTTGCTGATCGCGCTGCCCGCGCCGAGGGTGGGTACGCCCGCGTAGAAAGCGACACCCGTTGCCAAGGTGAACGAGGCCGCCGTTGTGTTGACGTATGCTCCCACCGCTCGCCCAGCGCCGGTCGCCGTCGCGGGAAACGTGGGTGCGCTGATCATGCCCCACGGGTTCGCATCACCACTGAAGCTGTTCGGTGCAACGTACAACCCAACGTTGGTTACTGGTGCCAGGCCAAGCCCCATGTTGCCGGTCACCGCTAACTGGCCGACCGACAGGCTCGAGGCGAGCTTGGCCGAAGTAACCGCCAGATCCTTGACCGAGTTGGTGGGGACGACCTGAACACTCATGCCACCAGCCTCATCCGATCCTCTGCGCCATGAGGTAGGTCGCCGGGCTATTGAAGTAGATGTTCTCGGTGGCGAATGCTTGCCAACCTGCAATCTGGCCGCATGCGCGCAGCGCGATCACTGTGTTCGGAGCCGTCGTCGTATAAAACAGGCTGAGTGATACTGAATCTCGGAAGCCGTTGGCGAGTTGCGAGAACTCACCACCACGCAGTGAGGTACCAACCGTGTCGTCACTGATCTGGAAAGACGCGGTGCTCCCTCCACCGCTGGACGGCGCGAAGAGCAGAATCTCTCCATCTATTCGGTAGATGCCAACCGCCGCGAGAGTAAGTGTGCAGAGGACCGTGGAGGATGGTCCCGGGGAGTTCAAGGTGATGTTGGCCGACAGAGTTGCCTGGTAGTAGATCGGCGTGAACTTGTCGGGCGTGATACTGCCCGCGAGCATGGGCGTGGTGACCGTGTTCGCTGGCAACGAGACTGTCCCGATGAGGACTGTTGTTCCCGCGTTGTACAGGCCGACATTCGCGCTCGAGGCTGCGCTTTGGGCTTCGATGTAGATTGCGTAGGCGTTGGTAACACCCGCCGCGCCCTGATTCGAGACGTACAGACCGTACAGCGTGGTGATGGCCGAGCCGGTGTAAAGGAACGGCCCCTGGATCTGGACGCCGTAGGCCGTGGTCCACGTGTTCGCCTGGTAGTTGCCGAACGACTGAATGCCGAGCGCTTGAACGGTGCCTGAGATCGACGCGTTGGTGAACTGCGGCCTGATGAAGACGCTCGACTGGTTGGTACCGGATAGCCCGCCCGAGCCGATGTACACGCCGATTGCATAGGTGCTCGAGGGCGGGATTCCGATGCCGACGCACGACATGAAGTTCGCCATGCCGCTGCAGTACAGGCTGTAGTTGTTGCCCGAGGCTCCCGATTGGCTCGAGAGGTACATGCCATAGGCGTTGGTCACCCCAGCCCTGCCCTGGTTCTGGACATACACGCCACACAGAGAGGTGACGGTCGAGCCAGCGCCGATGGTTGGTGCGCCAACATACAGCCCGCCCAGGAAGCTGTACGAGTACGGATTGGCCGAAGTGTGAACCTCGGCGTAGATCTCGCCACCACTGCCGCCGCTTGACCAGGCGAACGGCGACTGAACCTGCACCGGCCCCCACTGGTTCGCGTCGGTCGATGTCGCGTCGACCTGCAGCGGTTGGCCGTACGAGCCACCGATGTGCACGCCGTACTCAGCGTTGGACGGCGCGCCAACCATCAGCGCCGGACCCTGGACGACCTGGCGGCTCATGGCCCACCCACCGGCGGCGGCCCACCCGGGTCGAGCGTGCCGAACTTCGCCAGGACGTACGTCCTGAGGTTGGTGTCAATGGTGCCCGCGATGTTGGCGGGCGGGACGTAGGTGTTCGAGATGTACGCCACGACCACGCGCTCGGTGCCGTCGAACGCGTCGGTGAACGTGAGCGTCTGGCCCGCCAGGCTGTAGTGACCGTCCGACTGCGACTGGATGACGCCTGCCCGAGCGATGGTCAAGATGACGCTGACCGGGTTCGCCAACACGACCGTCGTCGCCGCGCTGACCGGGCGAAACTCCTCATGGAAGCCAGCGGTCGGGCCTGGCGGCCCCTGTGAGCCGAGGCCGCCCACGACGTAGCTGATCTCGACGCGCTCGGTGCCGTCAAAGGCCGTGGTGAAGGTGAACACCTGACCGCTGTTGGACCAGTGCCCATCGGCGTGTGACTGGACCACGCCGTTGCGGCTGACGAAGACCACGGTCGAGGGCACCTGAAGCGTCTGCACCGTCGTCGCGCCGTTCGAGGGCAGGAACTCCTCGAGCATGGCTGCGCCTGTCGGCGGGCCTTGCGGACCTGTCGGGCCAGCCGGGCCTGTCGGACCATTGGCTCCCGCTGGGCCAGTTGCACCCGCCGGCCCTGCCGCACCAGTTGCTCCTGTCGGGCCTGCGGGGCCTACCGCGCCGTCCACGCCCGCTGGTCCATCTGCACCTGTCGGTCCTTGCACGCCCGTAGCGCCTGTCGGGCCTGCGGGACCAGCCGGTCCGGTCGGCCCCACCGCACCCTGAGCGCCAGTCGGGCCTTGCGCGCCCGTCAAACCCTGCGGCCCCGTGTTGCCAACCGGACCTTGCACGCCTTGAGGCCCTGCGTTGCCAGTCGCGCCTGTGGCACCTGTGGGACCGGCTGGACCCTGTGGCCCCGTGTTGCCAGGCGGACCCTGCGGGCCTGCTGGACCCTGCGGCCCGACGCTGCCCGCGCCCGCCGTGGTGACGTACTGCACGATCACGCGCTCGTTGCCCTGGAAGGCGTCGGTGAAGGTGACCGTCACTGTGTCCGCGCCGAGCGAGTAGTTGCCGTCCGTCGAGGACTGCACGATGCCCGCTCGAGACACCATCGAGATCCGCGCGGCGGCCTGGGTCAGCACCACCGTCGTCGCGGCTGCGGCCGGCAGGAACTCGTCGTGCCAGCTACCGCCCGTCGCACCTGTCGGACCCGTCGCGCCTGTTGCCCCCGCTGGACCCGTGGCACCCGTGGCACCCGTAGCCCCCGCCGCTCCGGATGGCCCAGCACCGCCCTGTGCGCCCGTAGAACCCTGTGCGCCGGTCGATCCCGTAGGTCCGGCTGGTCCTTGCGCACCCGTGGTTCCTATGGCTCCCTGAGGCCCCGTAGGGCCTGTCGGCCCCGCTGGCCCGGCTGGGCCTGCTGGACCCGCTGGGCCGGCTGGACCTATCGGCCCTTGCGCGCCACCACCGCCTGTACCACCGCCGCCTGAACCGCCGCCGCCGCCCGCGTCGGTGATGTCGCGCGGCAGCATGACCCCGATCACGACCGCCGACTGCGCACCCGCCCAAATCATCAGCACGCGGTCGCCATCCTTGAGCGCGGTGCCCGGGATGGTGTGCGAATGCTGCAGGTTGTGGCCCGAGATGCTGAGGCCGATCAGCGCGTCGTCGGTGACGTAACCAGGCTCGACCGAGAGGTACTGCAGCACCGAGTAGCCGCCCGCCGTCTGGTCGCCGGGCGGGAAGAGCACGCCGTTCATCGAGTCGGGCGCGAGCATCAGCGTCACGCCGTCGTCGCCAAGCTGCATGGTGGCGAACTCGGGCGGATGCATCTGCTCGCCGCGCATGCCGATCAGCAGCGAGGCGATGCCCGAGACGCCCGCGCCGACCAGCGCGCCGTTACCGTTCGCACCTGGCACTCAGCCGACCCTCCCGAAGCCCGCCAGGTGCGACTGCCAGTAGGCCGTGTTGAGGTTCTGGCGGCCGACGTGCGGCTCGACGGCGCTGACCATCTGGCCGTTGCCGACGTAGATGCCGACGTGGCTGATGAAGTCTGGCCCGCCGTAGGTGCCCTTGAAGAAGACGAGATCTCCGAACTGGGGCGTGCTGGGGTGCACCGAGCACGCGGCGTACTGCTCGGCCGCCGTCCTGGGCAGGCTGACCCCTTGCTGGCTGTAGACGTTCTGTGTGAAGCCCGAGCAGTCGATGCCCTTGGCCGTGGTGCCGCCGAAGACGTACGGCGTGTTGACGAACTGGTTCATGGCCTGCACGAGCGCGGTCTGCGGCATGCCGCTGGCTCCCTGTGACGTGCCCGCCGCCGTCGAGGCGGGTAGCTCTGAAGCTGGCGCTCGAGAAGCCGCCTGGGCGCGGTCCATGTAGCTCCTGGCCGCCGCCGGGTAGGTCGACCAGGGTTGCCATGAGTGGCCGACCGACCAGATCTGGTACGCCGACTTGGCGTTGGTGACCGGGTCAAACAGCGCGTTCGGGTCAGACGGGATCGCGCCGCCGTCGTGCAGATGGCACGAGTTGATCTGCCACAGGCCGTAGTCGGTACTCTTGTTGCTATTGGCGTTGGTCGCCTTGGGATTGCCGCGCGACTCGGCCAGCGCCACGGCCACGGCCATGATCGCGTCGTTCCCCGTGAAACCCACCGACAGCGCCAACTGGTAAAGCTGGCCGTCGCTGACTGGCCCGCCGCCGATGATCAGCGGGCTGAGCGAGCCGTTCATGCCACCCGTGGTCTGCTCGGGCGGGATGGCGCTCTCGTCGACCAGCGTGTAGCGGCCCGTGACCGGCGAGAACGTCAGGTTGCCCAGCGTCACGTCCATGGTGCGATCCGTCTCGTTGTGGCTGATGCTCTCGACCGAGAAGTAGCCGTCGAGCGTGCCGGCCGTGACGCGGATCTGGTCGAACTTGCGGATCATCGGCACGTCGGGCGCGGTGATCGAGCGGTCGTCCTTGGGCTGGCCCTTCTGGTTGAGTTCGTCTCGAGCCAGCTTCTCGACCTGATCCGTGGAGACGTGCTGGGTCAGCGCGATGATGTCCTGGCGCACGCCGTAGCTCGCGGCATAGTCCGACACCATCACCGCCACCACAGGCGGCTCGCCCGGGTCGCTCTTCTTGCCGGTGATGACGACCTGGGTGACGAGGTCGGTGATCGACTTGCGCTCGCGGACGCTGGTGGTGTTGTACGTCTCGCGCAGCCAGTACACCGGCTGGTTGTTGCCGATCTGGACGATGCTGATCTTGCCCTGGTCGGTGCGGATCACGAAGCGCGAGTTCTGGTCGGGCGAGAGCAGGCTGACGCCATCGGTGACCGTCTTGACCATGATGTCCGCGATGGTCTGGCCGTGGAAGACGCTCGCGCCCGGGAAGGCCACCTCGGTCGAGTTGAGCGTCGGGTCGATGGTGCCGAGCGGGATGCCTTCCTCGGTGAACAGGTCTTCGATGATCTGCGCGGGCGTCATGCCCGCTGCGTAGAACTTGTCGACCTTGCTATTCAGCAGCGCCTTGATCGGGTCGTAGGCGATGATCTCGAACGTGCCGCCCGTACCGTCGCTGGGCGCAAGCTCTTCGACGATACCGCGACACACTTCCTGCCACGGGCCGTCCGCGTACGCGCAGAGCACCGCGACGGGCGTGCCCAGCGTGATCAGCGTCGGCAGGTACGTGCCGTCCTCGAGCGTGGCGTCGGGTAGCTGGGCGGTGATGCGCACCGCCAGTTCGTTGCTCTGCTCCTCCCACGACAGACCCGAGACGGGCACGCGACCACCTTGTGCGCCGCCCTCGCCCATCATCGCGTACAGCGAGTAGCTGAAGCTGGCAATGTTCAGCGGCTCGTCGAGCGTGGCCGCCAGCGACAGCGCTGGCAGGTTGGGCATGATCTGCGCCTGCAGCACATCGGGCGTCGCGGGCGGCGGAAGGTCGGCGGCCTGGTCGCCTACACCGAGATCCGGAGCTTCGTCGGTCATGGTCATGTGACGGGCGTCCCGGGTTGCCAGGTCGGGCCAGTGTTCGAGTCGGAGCCAGACGCCGCGTAGCCGTCCAGATCAGGCTCGGCCTCGGTGCCACCTGGGATGTGGAGGACTTGACCCGGGTAGATCAGGTTCGGGTTGTCCCCGATGGTGTCGCGGTTGGCGTCGTAGATCTCCGTCCAGCGGCTCGTGTCCCCGAGGTACTGCTTGGCGATGTAGCTCAGGTTGTCGCCCTCTTGCACCGTGTAGTCGGTGGGCACCGGCTCGTCCTCGGGTTCTTCTGACTGGTCGGTGTTCTGGCTCGAGCCAGCGCCAGGGTCCATCGGGTTGCTCGAGGGCGTGCCGTCGTCGATGGTGATCTGCAGCGTGCGCCACTCTACAAACTCGAGGTTGTAGTCCACGTCGCCGGCGTAGCCGCGCCTGGTGAAGCTGTACTTGCTGAGGTACACCAGCACCTTGTTGCCGCCCGCGATGGTGTCGGCCTCGTAGCTCAGCCGCGTCTTGAACTGCAGCCAGCCCTTGATCTGGTCCATAAGCTCGGACGGCGGCCTGAAGTCGTGGATATGCGGCGGGTTCTGCAAGCTGCCCGCGATCACGTCGGTGTCGTAGCGCAGCACGCCTGGGAAGTAGCCGCTGACGGTGAAGCTCTGCTCCTTGCGGCCCTGCGGAAACGAGAAGCTGCCCGCGCCGATGACGTTGAACTGCTTGGTCACCGCCTCGCCCGTGTCAGGCAGATCCTTGGGCGTGATCGGGAAGATCAGCGCGATGCCCGGGTGGTCGAGGTCTTCGATGGTGACGACAGCCATCAGGCGGGCGCTCCCACGCCCGAGACGCGGTTGTCGAGTGCCCTCGAGAGCTTGGCGTACAGGTCGTCCCACAGGCCGTCAGCCGCCGCTGCCCAGTCCGCTGCGGGGCCATTCGCGCCCGAGATCTGCACGGCTCCTGGGTGCACGTTCAGGGTGATGCCGCCACCCCCGCCGCCCGCGTGCGCGTTGGCTGCGCCTTGCGCCAGACTGCCCGCCGGCGAGATGTACTCGTTGGCGTGCAGTTCGTACTTGGTACCAGATGGTCCCACACCGCGTATCGGCTCGCGTAGCCAGCCGCCCGTCGCCTGGCTGACATCCGGGAAGGCCAGTTGCGCCGCAGCAGCGCTCGAGTCGCCGCCGCCCGCCGCGCTCGCACCCGCGCCGAGGCCCGTCTGAAGGTGGGTGCCCATGCCCGAGAAGAAGTCCCCGATCTTGTTCTTGAGATCCGGCATGGCGTTGGTGATGAAGTTGGTGACCGCGTCCCAAAACGTCTTGCCCAGGCTGGTGCCGGCCTCTTGGATGGCGGGCATGCCCGTGCCAGTGATCCAGTCCTTGATCGCGGTGACGATGTTCGCCAGGTTCTCAGGCAGATGGGTGACCACGTCGATCTCCCACTGGCCGAAGGCGACGTACCACTGCGCCAGTTGCTCGATGATCTTGGGCACCGTGTCGACGACCCAGGCCGAGATCGCAGTCCAGATGTTGCCCAGTTCACCAGGCAGCGCCGCCAGCGCATCGGCCGCCCACGACAGGAAGGCGTCCTTCCAGCCGCCGATGACGGCCCCCAGCTTGGGAGCCTGCACGCTGATCCAGCCGAGTACGAAGCCGATCAGGTAGGCGAGTTCGCCAGGCAGCGCCGCGAGCGCGTCCTTGGCCCACTGCACGAATGCGTCGAACCAGGCGTGCATCTGCGTCCCGAAGGCGCTCGCGGCGTTGCCGATCCACACCCCGATGTTGTCGGCCAACTGCCTGAGGATCGGGCCGATCATGCTCCACGCCTGGCCGAGTAGCTCCCCGATGCGCTTGATGCCCTCGCGGAAGTCGTCCCAGGCCTCGCCCCAGTTGCCCTGCAGCAGATCGAGGAACACGTTCCAGATGGTCTGGAAGGCCTCGAGGTGCGCGTCGATGATCGAGGCAATGCCGCCGATGATGCCGCCCTGGTCCTCGAGGTCGCCCAGGAAGTCGTGGATGAGGTCGACGACAGCGTTGAAGGCGTCCTGAAACGGCGAGACAATCAACTGCTGGAAGTCGCTGAAAGCCTGCGCGAAGTTGCCAGACATGATGTCGCCAAAGACGGCCTGGATGCCTTCCCAAATCTGGCCGAGCGCGCTGACGACCTCGTCGACCGTCTCGTGGATCTTGGGGATGAAGTCCATGAACCACTGCAAGAACGGCTGCAGGAACTCCGCGACCGAGTCGCCAAAGACCTTGCGGATGATGTCGTAGACCACGCCCATCGCGCCGGGATCGCCCGTGATCGCTTCCCAAAACGCCCTGAAGAGATCCCCAGCGTTGTCGGCAAACAGGTGGATGAAGTTCAGCAGATCCATGAGCTTCTGCAGGAACGGCTGGATGAAATCGGCCACGCTATCCCCGAAGACCTGGCGGATCACGTCGTACACGACCCCGAGCGCGCCCGGGTCGCCGGTGATGGCCTCCCAAAACGCGTTCAGGATGTCCCTGACGGGCTGCACGTTGTTGTAGAGAATGACCAGCACGGCGATCAGCCCGACGATGGCGGCCACGATCAGCCCGACCGGGTTGAGGCTCATGGCTAAATTGAGCGCGTACTGGGCGATGGTCTGACCCTCTGTCGCCAGCGTCCAGAACTTCGTGACGGTGCCGACCACCGTGGTGATGGCCGCCTGCGCCTCGGTCGCCAGGATGTAGGCCCCGATCACCGCCGTGATCACCACCAGCACGTTCTTGAGGACGTTCATGATCTGCTCGTTCGAGGTGAGCAGCCCGACCAAGTCCTGCAGCGGCTTGGTGAGTTGGTTGATGACGTTGGCGAAGGCCTGGATCGCGGGCACGATGGTGCTCGAGACGAAGTTGCCAAGCTCCTTGATCGCGGGCATGAGCGTCTGGTTGAACGTCTGCGCCAGATTGGCCCCGATATGCGCCAGCGCCGCCAACGCTGGCATCAGCGCAAGCCCCAACTGTAATTTCAACCCGTTCATCGCTTCGCCCAGGTCTTTGTTCGCCATGCCGAAGTCCTTGACCTGGGCCATGTTCTCGGCGGTCAGTTGCATGCCGAACTTGGCCGCCGTGTCGGCTGCCTCCTTGATGCCCTCGCTGCCCTGCATCAGCAGCGGCAACATGGCCTTGCCCGAGCGGCCGAACATGACCATCGCGTCGGCTGTCGCCTCGGTGCCCTTGCCCATCTCCTTGAACTTGTCGGCCGTCTGCATCAGCACGTCGATCATCGGCCGCGTCTTGCCGGTCGAGTCCTCGGTGTTGACGCCCAGGTCGTGCATCACGTCCGCGAAGCCCTTGAGCGGCTTGCCGTTGGCGTCCAGGCCGGATCCCAACTCCTCGAGGTCGATGGGCGTCTTGGTGATCTGCCTCGAGAAGATGCCCAGCGAGGTGCTGGCCTGCTGGGTGCTGACGCCGAAACGCTCGAAAGCGGCGACCACGCCCGACAACTGCTCGGGAGCCGCGCCCGTGATCATCTGCAGGCTCTTGACCGCGCCGGTGAACTCCTGAGCCTTCTCGATGGACCCCGAGATCTGCTGCTGCAAGCCCTGGCCGAGTTGCATGGCGAGGTTGCCGACCGCGAAGCCAGCCGCCATCTTGCCGATGTCGCCCAGCGCACCCGACAGCTTGCTCAGCGGGCCTGAGCTTCTGCTGGCCGCCTCCTCGGCGGCCGGGCCGATGTTCTTGACGTGCTTGGCCGCCGAGTCGGCCGCCTGGTCAACCTGCTTGAAGTGGCTCTCCATCTGCGCCGTGGCCGGCCCCGTCTCGTCGACGGCGCGCATGCGTACGGTGATGGTCTGATCAGGCATCAGTCCTCACTGCCGTCGCCAGCCCACATACGCCCCAGCGCGTTCAGGAACTCCTGACGCTGCTCGTGCTCGCGGTTGCGATGGCGCACGGCGGCCATCTCGTACCACGTGCGCTTCACGTCATCGAGATAGAGCATCTGCCACGGATGGACCCCGAAGAGCACCGCGACCTCAACCCACAGGTCTAGCCGCCCGCCGGCCTCAAGGCTTTTCCCAACGAGTCGGCGTATTCCTCGCCCAGGCCCTCAAGCTGTTGCACGGCATCCAGGCAGTAGCCAAGCTCGCCCAGGTTGAGCCGCGCGCGCATGAACTCCTCGCCGGTGCCCACGGCTTCTTCGCCCCACAGCTTCGGGTTGTCGAAGTACATCTGGCGGCACCACGGCAGCATGGCGATGTACGCGATGTGCACCGCGAAGCCCTCGTTGTCGAACTTCTCGTCGAACTGCACGCGACCGGCGCGTTTGACGGGCACCTTGATGGTGAACGTGTCGCGCATCGCCATGAGCGTGCCTGGCTCGAGCCGCCGGAAGTACAGCACTAGCGGCCCGATCTCAGTCTTGCCTTCGGGCGAGCGCATCAGCTTGCCGCCGGGGTCGCGCTGCGGGACGTTCTTGTAGCGCAGGATCTCGACGGCGGCGACCTCGGTCTTCTCGCGCTCGCGGGTCGAGGCGAACGCGGCCATGATGGCGGCCTCGGCCTCGGAGTCGACCTCAACCTCGTTGTCGACCTCGACCACTTGGAACTCGCGACGGGCTGGCATGCTCATCTCCCCTAGCCAGAGATCAACTGATCAAACGTCGGCACCGTGTCCAGGCGGAAGGTGATGTCGCGCTTCCTCGACTGGCCGCGCGTGATGCCGCTCAAGAGCAAGTCAGCGCTGATGCACGCGCCGTCCATGCGTACGCGCTCGGTCTGCTCGTCGTTGCGGCGCGTCTCGCCAATGAACAGAAAGCGCAACTGCTTCTGGCTGGCGTCGGCCTGCATGACCTCGTGCGAGAAGCTCGAGTCGAGGACTAACTCGGACACCTTGAGCGTGTAGCTCAGGGATTGCTCGACCGGGATGGTCACCTTCTGGTCGAGCACGCCGTCCTCAGTCAGGGTGGTGTTGCGCGTCAGATCCCAGCCCGACGCGCCGAACCACTTCTGGCCGTTGCGGTAGAAGCTCCCACGGAAGCCGGCCGTGAGTTGAGTGGACGTTACTGGCATGGTCTATGGCCTCCTTATGGGGTGCCGAACGGCAGCGACAGCACCAGGCGCTCGGCGGACAGCGCAACCACCAGATTCTCGAAGGTGAAGTACGCGGTGTTGCCCACGGATGGGTGTGTCGGGTCGACGATCACGTCGCCGCCCTGAATCCAGTTGTTGTCGGTGTACTGCTTGGCGATGCCG
>Ga0209465_10001035_pt1 | contig 12591 bp, 8 predicted proteins | sample PanSoiPlot1MoBio_FD_188321 | JGI IMG/M metagenome (GOLD analysis project Ga0209465, IMG submission 188321) | Tropical forest soil microbial communities from Panama analyzed to predict greenhouse gas emissions - Panama Soil Plot 1 MoBio (SPAdes)... | ecosystem: Environmental > Terrestrial > Soil...
AGCCGGCCGCGGTCGGGTGGCGCTGCACGACCAGGAAACCCTCCAGCGACTTGCCGGAGAAGATCGGCGTCGACATCGTCGACCCCCGCCCGGCGGACTGGTCGCCCGGCAGCAGCGTCGGCGTCACGGGCATGAGACCGCGCGTCGCGATCGGTCCCCAGACCGCGTGCAGCGAGGCGAGCAACTGAGCGCCGGCGCGCGCGTCGCGCACGCCGCGCAGCGGCCGTTCTTTTTCGGGCAGGAAAAGATCCGCGTCCGCCACGTCCGACCAGAGCATCGCGACGGCGACGGCCAGGCGCTGGGCCAGCTCCGACGGAGAGCCGGGCTCGCCGATCGCGGCGAGGGCCTGACCGATCGGAATGTCGCCGACGACGTTATCGCCGCTCGTCGCGTAGTCGTAGATCACGACCGGCGACTCGACCTCGATCTCGCCCGATACCATTTTCATGACTGACTCTCCCTGACCTCTCCAAGCTGTGTGCCGAAACGTGCCCTAGCGTAGTTCAAACGGGGACGATCAGACTACCTGAGACCACCATTTAAATCCATCGAATAAGAGTGAGTTGCGTGACGAATTTGTAAACAGCCGGAGGTGAAGATCCGCTACCGGCTTACGCGTGGCGGCGACGGCTTCTTGTCGGGCCGCAACATGAAGCGATCCAGTTTCAGCAACTGGAAGATCGCGAGCGGCTGATCGCGGATCCCCTTGATGACGACGTTGCCCCCCTGGCCGCGCACCCGCTTGTAGAGCGAGACCAGCGCGCCGACGCCGGAGCTGTCGATCATGCGAAGTCGCGACAGGTCGACCTCGACGGAGGGGGGGCGGGTCGCAACCAGCTTCTCCAGCTCGACACGCAGATCGCCGACGCTGACGGCGTCGAGTTGCCCCTCGATCCAGAGGTGTGAAGTGCCGTCTTTGGAGGCGATTTCGAATTTCATATTGGTGTTGTCGATCCGTCCGTGACGCAGTGTGTTCTGGGGTGCCGCGCCTGTAAAGATGAAAGATGCCGTTCGGTCTCGATCAGTCTCGCGCGCAAGCCATAACGGCGAAGCGCTGTCGTTATTCCAGCCAAAGTTGGTTTTGATCTCGCTATCGGCAGAACGGTCCGACTTCGATAGCGACATGTTAGAAACAGCCAATGGACCAGCGGGTACCGTGGGATCAGTACTTCATGAACATCGCCCAGGTGGTCGCGTCGCGCTCGACCTGCCCCCGCAAGTTCGTCGGATCGGTGATCGTCCGCGATCGCACCATCCTGTCGACGGGCTACAACGGGTCGATCCGGGGGATGCCTCACTGCACCGAAGCCGGTCACATGATGGAGAATGACCACTGCGTCGCGACGATCCATGCGGAGGCGAACGCAATCATCCAGGCCGCCAAGAACGGCGTGATGATCGACGGGGCTGCCATCTACGTGACAGCCAGCCCCTGCTGGAACTGCTTCAAGATGATCGCGAACGCAGGGATCCGCCGGATTGTCTACGGCGAGTTCTATCGAGACGAACGGATCTTCAGCGTCGCCGAGCGCCTCGGCATGGAGCTCGTTCACATCCAGAGTCACGTCGCCACGCCCTGAGCGCGGGGCGTCGCGCGCGCGTCGGGCGAAGCCCTGGGTGGGGCAATGTGCGTCGCGCGCCTCCGTGCAATTTGCGGAAATTGTCGACGCGCCTGCGAGCGCTTTTTGGTTGACCCGTGGCGTGAGGCTGGCGCAGCCTGAAGATTCGGATGTTGTTGCGCCGAGCCGCGTTGGGAGCCGCGTTCACCGCCTCGCTCGCCCTGGGGGCCGTGGTCGGCGTGCGTCCAGCGCTGGCCGACGATGGCGACGAGCCGGGCGCGGAGCCGGCGGCTGCTGCGGAGCCGTCCAGCGAGGCGTCGGCTGCCGCGACTGACGACGGTGCGTCAGGCAAGCGCGCGCGCAAGCGGCACGGCAAGTCGCGCCGCGGCAGGCACACTGCGAGGTTCTCCGGACGCGTCGTGCCGGAGGAAGAGCTGCGCACGGATCCGCTGCCGCGGCCGTCCGGCAACCTCGAGATCATCAGCGTCAACAACGCGACCGACCGGGCGAAGGTCAACATCTACAACAAGGACGGCTCGTACAGCATCGACGCGGTCGAGGAGCTGAACTTCGTGCTGCGCTGCCGGCGCACGGACGCCGAGAAGCCGATCGACCTCCAGCTGCTGACGTGGATGTCGCTGATCTACGACCACTTCGGCAGCAAACCGCTGCAGATCGTGTCGGCCTATCGCAACCAGCGCAAGCAGTCGAGCAATCACGCCAAGGGCCGCGCGATGGACATCCGGATCGACGGCGTCTCGCCGAAGCAGATCCGGGCGTTCGCGCAGACGCTGGATCGCGGCGGGATGGGAATCGGCCTCTATCCCGTCAGCCAGTTCGTTCACGTCGACGTGCGGTCGCCGCCCAGCTATCGCTGGATCGATTATTCGCCGCCGAATTCGAACGCGTCGGAGAAGCGCCCGCCGCGCGGCTGGCACCGCAAGAAGCTCGAGAGCTAGCGGCTGGGCGAATAGACGCGGGCGGATAACGCTCGAGGTCAAGTTCCGCCAATAAACTGTCGAGCGGGTTCAGTCGATGGCCTCGACTGGATTCCGAGCTCTCGCTGCTGCGGCAGTTTCTTTGCTGATCGTGGCCGCCGGCTGCGGTGACGACTGGCCGGCGCAGACGGGAACGGCTGGGGCTGGCGGCGGAGGGACATCCGGCACGGGTGGCGATCAGGGGAGCGCGGGGACGGGCGGGGGCACGGCGGGGAGTGGTGGGACAGGCGGCAGCATTGGCGGCACGTCGGGAACCGGCGGAAGCGGCGGCAGCGGTGGCGGCGGCAGCGGTGGCGGCGGCAGCGGCGGCAGCGGCGGCTCGACGGCCGGGACGGGCGGAAGTGGAGGAACCGGGGGCGCGACGGCGGGGACGGGCGGCAGCGCGGGGAGCGGCGGCTCTGCGGGCAGAGGCGGTTCCAGCGGCACCGGGGGCTCGAGCGGCTGCCTCGCGCGCGGGACGTGCTCGGGTGGAAAGATCTGCGACCTCGCACAGCAAAGCTGCATCGACTGCGGCAGCGACGGCGCCTGCTCCACCGAATTCGGCGCGGGCCACATCTGCGTCGGCGGATCGTGCGTCGTCGGCGATTGCCACACCAACTCTGACTGTCCGACCGGGAAGACCTGCAACGGCAACGTGTGCGGACCGTGTCCGAACGACGCGGCCTGCGGCGCCGGCAACGTCTGTGTCTCGGGCGGGTGCGTGCCCGGCGACTGCCACGCCACCTCGGATTGCACGGGCGGGCGGCTCTGCGTCTCCAACGTCTGCTCGCCGTGCACGACCGACAACGCGTGCCTGGCGGGTTACGGTGCGAATCACGTCTGCGTCAACAGCGCCTGCATGCTCGGCGACTGCCACACCGCCGCCGACTGCAGCAACGGGAAGATCTGCGTCTCCAACGCGTGCACGCCCTGCTCCGACGACGCCGCCTGCACCGCGGCGTACGGCGCCGGCCATCTTTGCGTCTCGAACGGATGCGTGCCGGGCCAGTGCCGCACCGCCGCCAACTGTCCGACCGGCCAGATCTGCACGGCCGCCTTCACCTGCGCGGCCTGCAACAACGACACGGAGTGCGTGTCGGGCTACGGCGCGAACCACCTCTGCGTCAACAACCTCTGCATCCCGGGCGAGTGCCGGTCGACGGCCGACTGCCTCGGCGGCCGGCTGTGCGACGTCGCCACGTTCACCTGCATTCCGTGCCCGGACGATGCGTCCTGCGTCTCGGCCTTCGGCGCCGCGCATCTGTGCATCAACGGAAGCTGCATCCCCGGAACCTGCCGCCAGGCCTCCGAGTGCTCGGCCGGCGAGGTGTGCGACGCCAACAATTACATGTGCCGCATGTGCGGCACCGACGCCGAATGCGTCGCGGGCTACGGCGCCGATCACCTCTGCGAAAACGGCACCTGCATTCCGGGCCAGTGCCGGACGTCCCCGGAATGTGCGAACGGCGGGCTTTGCGACGTCCCCAGCCACACCTGCGGGCCGTGCACGACCCACGCGCAGTGCATCGCCGGCTACGGCACCAATCACCTGTGCGTGAGCGGCAGCTGCGTCTCCGGGATGTGCCTGTCGACGGTGGACTGCGGCGGCGGGCAGATCTGCAACACGACGACGCGCCTGTGCGAGGCGTGCAGCAACGACGCCGCCTGCGTCACCGCCTACGGGCCGCAGCACCTGTGCGTCGGCAACGTCTGCATCCCGGGCCAGTGCCGCGTGTCGTCCGACTGCACGGGCGGGCAGATCTGCGACGCGCCGACGCACACCTGCCACGCCTGCGGCAGCGACATCTCCTGCCAGGTCGATCCGTCGTACGGCTCGTCGACCGTGTGCATCTCGGGCGGCTGCGCGTCGGGCGACTGCCACGGCTCCAGCGCCGACTGCCCGACCGGTCAGCTCTGCGGGATCGACACGCCGAACACCTGCGGCGGCTGCTCGACCGACGCGCAGTGCACGTCCGATCCGCAATACGGCGCCGGCCACATCTGCTTCCAGGGGATCTGCCAGCCGGGCAACTGCCACGGCACCAGCGCCGACTGCATGGGTGCGCAGGCCGGCCTGGTGTGCGGCGCCAAGAGCGCGAACACCTGCGGCACCTGCGCGACCGACCCGCAATGCCAGTCCGACCCGACCTTCGGCTCCTCGACGATCTGCAACACGACGACCGGCCAGTCGGCAAGCGGCCAGTGCGTCAGCGGCGCGTGCAACGCCAGCGGCGCGTGCACGGCGAATCCCAGCGACTTCTGCTGCGGCGGGCAGTGCACGCCCGGAAACTGCTGCGCCGACGCCGACTGCGCTTCGTTCGGGGCGGTCTACCGCTGCATCAACAACAGCTGCACGGGCTGCGCGCCCGCGGCCGGGAACAAGTACTACGTCGATCCGATGAACGGCAATGATTCGATCGCGACCGGCAGCGGCATGGTGGGCGGCGCCGCCAATCCGAGCTGCAGCTTCCGGACCGTGACGCGCGCCCTCCAGGTCGTCGGCAGCTTCGCCGCCGCCGGCACGCAGATCGTCATCGTCGGCACCAGCGGTCAGACCGTCCCGCTCGATCCGAGCGAGGCGCTGCCGATCATCGTGCCCACGAACGTCACCATCGCGACGCAGGCCGGGCCGATCCGGGTCAACCTGCCGGCCAGCAGCGATCCGACGAACCTGAGCGACGTCGCCGGCTTCCAGCTGGGCGGCGACCTGGCGGCCATCACGCCGGATCCGTCCGCGCCGGTCACCATCGACGGTGCGGCCAACACGTCGGGCATCGGCATCGGCGTCTCACCGGGCGCCGGCAAGTCGGTTTCGCTTTCATACGTCACCATCCAGAACACGGGCGGCCACGGCATCGCGGTTTCGAACGGGACGCTCGCCATCGGCCAGGGCGTCACCGTCACCGGGGCCGGCACGGCGGCCAAGCGGCGCGACGGCCTCAACATCGCCGGGGGCCTGGTCAACGTCAGCGTCATGGCCGGCCAGGCGCCGACCGCCTTCAACAACAACACCCAGCACGGCATCTACGTCACCGGCGCCGGCGTCATCAACATCACCGGCTTCCCGGTCATCGTGCCCGCGCCGAACGGGCAGGGCACGGTCGTGGCGAGCGGCAACGGCTTCGCCGGCCTCCGGATCGTCGAGGCGCCGGGCGCGGCCGGGCTGAGCACCGTCAACGGCTTCGTCGGCTGGCAGAACGCCCAGTACGGTCTGCGCCTTTACGGCGGCGACAAGGTGAAGGTGCGGAACAGCGTCTTCCTCGCCAACATGCTGAACGGCGTCTACATCACCTCGTACGACAGTTCGGCGGCGGGCAACGACCTGTCGGGGCTCGACCTCGGCACGGCGGCGGACGGCGGCCGCAACGTTCTGCAGGCGGCGGTCGGATCGATGCCCGACCTCGCCGGCCTGTGCGTGCAGATGTCGTCGGCCCGTGGGACGCTGACGCTGTCGGCGCGCGGCAACGTGTTCGCCGGCCCGATCGACTGCACCAGCTCGACGTCGCCGATCGTCCGCTCGACGGTTTGCAACGGCTTCGTCGACCTGGGCGTCGTGCCCGCGGCGGGGACGACCGTCAACGTCGACGTCGCGACCTGCCAGTAGGTCGCGGTCAGGGCTGCGCGCCCGCCGCGACCCAGGCCTTGATGCGGGCGATGATCGGTTTCGGCAGCCAACGGCGCGGCGGCATGGAGGGGCGGTCGCGATGTTCGATCTTGGCGATCAGCATGCTCTTCTTCGCGTCGCCCGCGATCACGGCAGGACCGCTGTCGCCGCCCCGCATCAGGTTGTCGTAGTTATCCAGGCGCAGCCCGCCGTGCTGCTCCTTTTCGCCGTGGCAGAACTCGCAGTAGCGGCCGAGCGCGGGCATCACGTCGCGCGCGAACGTCGGCGGCTCTTCCGGCTCGGCCGCAGCCTCCTTCTTGCTGGCGGCGGCCGCGACCGCGCCCACCAGGAGCAGGGCCACGACTGAGGCGATGGTGAGGCGGCGGCGCATTCGGATGGTATGACGATGGAACGTCGAGCTTTCTTGCAATTCCGATCCCACTCCCTTAGGGTCCAGGGAACTTATCGCGATGGCGTCTCGTCAGCTCGATCTTCTCGCAGCCGACGCCAAAACCGCCAAGAAACCCAAAGCGGGCAAGGCGGGTGGCGGGTCCGGTCGTGGTGGCAAAAAAGGGGGTGGGGGCGGGGACGACACGCCGCCGCCCCCGGCCGACGCGTCGCTCGCCGCGGAGGCGCAGCGCCGCTACCTGAACTATGCGGTCAGCGTCATCACGTCGCGCGCGCTGCCCGACGTGCGCGACGGCTTGAAGCCGGTCCAGCGCCGGATTCTTTATTCAATGTACGCCAACCTGCACCTCTACCCGGACAGCAAGCACCGGAAGAGCGCGACCATCGTCGGCGACGTCCTGGGTAAGTTCCATCCCCACGGCGACACGTCTTGCTACGACGCGATGGTGCGGATGGCGCAGCCGTTCTCGATGCGCGAGACGCTGGTCGACGGCCACGGCAACTTCGGCTCGCTGGACGGCGATCCCCCCGCCGCCTACCGCTACACCGAGGCGCGCCTGGCGCCGCTGGCGATCGAGCTCTTGGACGAGATCAAGCAGGGGACGGTCGACTTCCGGCCGAACTTCGACGGCACCACCGAGGAGCCGATCGTCCTGCCCGCGAAGATCCCCCACCTGCTGGTCAACGGCTGCACCGGCATCGCGGTCGGCATGGCGACCAACATCCCGCCCCACAACCTCGGCGAGGTGTGCGAGGCGGCGGTGGCGCTGATCGACGACAAGAAGCTGGAGACCAAGGACCTCTTGAAGTTCATCAAGGGGCCCGACTTTCCGACCGGCGGCCAGATCACCAACAGCAAGAAAGAGCTGCGAGACATCTACGAGACGGGGCAGGGGGGCGTCCACCTGCGCGGCGAGTGGAAGACCGAATCGGGCGGGAAGGGCGGCGGCGACAAAGTAATCGTCACGTCGATCCCGTTCGCGCTGCAGAAGTCGACCGTCATCGAGCGGATCGCCGAGGTGATCATCGGCAAGAAGCTGCCGATGCTGGTCGACGTCCGCGACGAATCGACCGACGACGTCCGCATCGTGCTGGAGCTGAAGCAGGGCGCTGACCCGAACCTGGTGATGGCGTACCTGTTCAAGCACACGCCCCTGGAGACCGGGTTCCACGTCAACCTGACCTGCCTGGTCCCGACCGACAACAAGGAGATCGCGGGGCCGCTGCGCGTCGATCTCGCGGCGATGCTGCGCGAGTTCATCGAATTCCGCCAGGAGACGGTGCGGCGGCGCTTCGAGTTCGAGCTCGCCGAGCTGCAGAAGCGGATCCACATCCTGGAAGGGTTCGCGAAGATCTTCGACGCGCTGGACGAGGCGGTGAAGATCATCCGCAAGTCGGACGGCAAGGCAGACGCCGCCGTCAAGCTGTCCGCCCGCTTCAAGCTGTCCGACCTGCAGACCGACGCGATCCTCGAGCTGAAGCTCTACAAGCTGGCGCGCCTGGAGATCCAGGCGATCCTCGATGAGCTGAAGGAGAAGCGGGCGCGCGCCAGGGAGATCCAGGCGATCCTCGACGACAAGCGCAAGCTGATGCGCGTGGTGCGCGGCGAGATCGCCGAGGTGGCCGCGCGCTTCCCCGACAAGCGCCGCACCAAGATCGGGGGCGGGGGCGGCGAGGACATGGAGTTCGTCGCCGAGGACTTCATCGTCGACGAGCAGGTGACCGCGATCGTGACCCGCGACGGCTGGATGAAGCGCGTGCGCGAGGTGAAGGACCTGTCGGCGACGCGGCTGCGCGACGGTGACGCGATCCTGGCGGTGATCCGCGGCTCGACGAAGGAGCCGATGGTGGTGTTCTCGAACCTCGGCTACGCGTACGTGCTGCGCATCAACGACGTCCCGGCGTCGACCGGCTACGGCGAGCCGGTCCAGAAGTTGTTCAACTTCCGTGACGGCGAGCGGGTCGTCGGCGCGCTGCCGATGAGCCCGACCGAGACGCCCAAGGGGGCGCTGGCGGCGGCGGTCAGCAAGCGCGGCTTCGGCATGCGCGTCGGCCTCGAACCGCACCGCGAGCTGTCCACGCGTGCTGGGCGCCGCTTCGCCAAGCCGGCCGACGGCGACGAGATCGTCGGCGTGGCGCGCGTGGTCGAACCGAAGGACGTCCTGTGCGTCGTCACCAGCGACGCGCGCGCGCTGATCTGCAAGGTCGACGAGCTGCCCGAGCTGGCCAACCCGGGCCGCGGCGTCACCGTCATCAAGGCGGGCTCCGAGGCGGTGGTCGGCTTCGGCGTCGGGCGCGCCAAGGACAAGGACGTCATCATCGCCGAGACCGACGACGGCAAGGAGCTGCCGGTCGGGCCGGGGCGCTTCCACGTCACCTCGCGCGCCGGCAAGGGGCACGCCCTGAAGCGCAAGACGAAGATCGTGCGCGTGACGTCGGCCGAGCCGCTGGCGGCCCCGCCGCCGCCCACCCTCCTCAACTGACATGGACATGGCATCCGCTTCATACACGTCCGAACACATCACGGTCCTGGAGGGCCTTGAGCCCGTCCGCCGCCGCCCCGGCATGTACATCGGCGGCACCGACGCCAAGGGCTACCACCACCTGCTCTGGGAGATCGTCGACAACTCCGTCGACGAGGTGATCAATGGCTATGGCTCGCGCATCGAGGTGACGCTGCACAAGGACGGCAAGTCCGTCACCGTCGACGACGACGGCCGCGGCATCCCCGTCGACATCAAGAAGCAGCACAAGAAGTCGGCGCTGGAGCTGGTGCTGACGACGCTGCACGCGGGCGGCAAGTTCGGCTCGTCGCAGTACGAGTTCTCGGGCGGCCTGCACGGCGTCGGCTCGTCGGTCGTCAACGCGCTGTCGTCGGAGATGGTCGCGCAGGTGAAGCGCGAGAGCACGCGCTGGGAGCAGACCTACGAGCGCGGCAAGGCGACATCCAAGCTGAAGAAGGTCGGCCCGGCGCGCGGCACCGGCACGCGGATCTTCTTCCGACCCGATCCGGAGATCTTCGGCAAGCAGCAGTTCTCGGCCGACACGATCCGCTTCCGGCTGGACGCGAAGGCCTTCCTGCACAAGGGCCTGACGATCGTCTTCATCGACGAGGCGGCCAAGACCGAAGAGACGTTCGAGCACGCGGGCGGCATCGCCGACTTCCTCGGCAAGATGGTCACCGAACGCGGCAAGCCGCCGACGGCGCCGCAGGTCTTCTACTTCGAGCGCAGCGGCGAGAAGGGCTTCCGCATGGAGGCCACGCTGCAGTGGACGGAGTCGCACGAGGAGACAATCCGGTCGTACGTGAACGGCATCCCGACCACGCAGGGCGGGACGCACGAGCAAGGTTTCCGCGCCGCGATCGTCAAGGCGGTTCGCGCGTTCATCGAGCACGAGAACCTGGCGCCCAAGGGCCTGACGCTGACCGCGGAGGACATCCGCGAGGGGATCGTCGGCATCCTGTCGATGTACATGCAGGAGCCGCAGTTCCAGGGTCAGACCAAGGAGCGGCTCGGCAGCCCCGAGGCGCAGGCGGCCGTCGACGGCGCCGTGCGGCCCGCGCTGGAGCGCTTCCTGCTGGAGAACCGGACCGCCGGCACACAGATCGTCGAGCGGATCGCGCTGGCGGCGAAGGCGCGCGAGGCGTCGCGCGCGGCGGCGCAGGCGGTGTCGCGCAAGACCGCGGTGTCGCACCGGCTGAACCTGCCCGGCAAGCTGGCCGACTGCGCGTCGACCGACCCGGGCCGCAGCGAGCTGTTCATCGTCGAGGGCCAGTCGGCAGGCGGCACCGCCAAGCAGGGGCGCGAGCGCAAGACCCAGGCGATCCTCCCGCTGCGCGGCAAGGTGCTGAACACCGAGCAGGCCTCGCTGCAGAAGGTGCTGTCGAATACGGAACTCCAGGACGTCGTGTCGGCGCTGGGCTGCGGGATCGGCGCCGACATCAAGATCGAACGGCTCCGCTACCACAAGATCATCCTGCTGATGGACGCCGACTCGGACGGCCACCACATCTCGACGCTGCTGCTGACGTTCTTCTACCGCCACCTGCAGCCGCTGATCGCGGGCGGCTACATCTACCTGGCGCAGCCGCCGCTTTACCGGATCGACCACGGCAAGGAGACGTTCTGGGCCCTGGACGACGCCGATCGCGAGCGCATCGTGGCTGAGCTGCCCAAGAACGCGCGCCCCGAGATCATGCGCTTCAAGGGCCTCGGCGAGATGCAGTCCGACGACCTCAAGCGTACGACGCTGGACCCGGAAACGCGGCGCCTGCTGCGCGTCACGGTCGCGGACGCGACCGAGGCCGACAAGGTGCTGGGCGAGCTGATGGGCAAGGACGTCGAGGCGCGCTTCAAGTTCATCATGGAACGCGCCGCCCAGGCCGATCTGGATCTGTAAGCGCGCCGCAAGCTCGTCGCGCCGAACCTGACACGCAGTCGGGGCCACAAAATGACAGGGTGGCGGCCAATCCAGCAATAGAGGTCGTGCGCGAATCGGCGAACGCGGGCGATGTGGGAACGGGGACGACATCACCCGCTCGAACTTCATATTTCGCGCCGAATTGTGAGCCGCGCGCTATCGTAAAGGTCGCTTACTATTTAAGGGTTTTCGCCAAACGCGCCGACTCGGATCTAACGTGACCACTCGTCTGACGCTCGGGCTCGCGCTGTTGGCGGCGTTCAGCGCCGCGACGATGGCGGCCTGTGGTGGCGGCGGTGAGGCTTGCAGCACCTGTGAAATGGGCCTCGGCGGGACACCCGGCACCGGCGGGAGCATCTCGGGTCTGGCCGGGCGCGGCGGTTCCAGCGCCGGCGTCGCCGGCTCCGCCGTCGGCGTCGGCGGGTCGGCGGCGGGCGCGAGCGGGACGACCGGGGCAAGCGGGCGAGGCGGCACGGTCGGGTCCGGGGGAACCAGCGGGGCAGCGGGGACGGTGGGGACGGGCGGAACTTCGGGGACGGTGGGGACGGGCGGAACTTCGGGAACGGTGGGGACGGGCGGGACTTCGGGGACGGTGGGGACGGGCGGAACCTCGGGAACGGTGGGGACGGGCGGCACTTCGGGGACGGTAGGCACGGGCGGAACCTCGGGGACGGTGGGGACGGGCGGAACTTCCGGGACGGTGGGCACGGGCGGGTCGGCGGGGACGTCGGGAGGTCGCGGCGGAACGGTGGGCACGGGCGGCAGCGCGGGAAGCGCGGGCACCGGCGGCAGCGCCGGCACCGGCGGATCGGCGGGCACGGGCATGGCCGGCACGATCGGGACGGGCATGGTGGTCTGGTACAAGCTCGACGAGGCGAGCGGCACCGCCGCCGCGGATTCGTCCGGCAACGCGCGCAACGGCGCGGTGACCGTGGCGGGCACCGGCACAGGGACGTTCTCGACCACGCACATGGTCGGCACGCACGCGCTGAATCTCGCCGGCAGCAGCAACGCGAACGGCGCTTACGTCGTCGTCCCGGCGAGCCTCAACGCGATGGGCGCGACGACCGCCGTCACCATCGCGTGCTGGGTCAACATCACGACCGATCGCGGCTGGGCGCGCGTCTGGGACTTCAACAACTCGAGCACGACGGGGTACATGTTCCTGACGACGTTCCAGCAACAGGCGACGCCGAACTCGGTGCGCTTCGCGATCACGCAGACGAACAACGGCGCCGAGCAGGTGATCTCGTCGACCGGGCAGCTGACGACCGGCGCCTGGCACCACATCGTCGTCGTGCTCGACGTCGGCGCCACCTACACCGGGACGCTCTACATCGACGGCGCCGTCGCCGGCACCAACACGGCGATGACGCTGCGGCCGTCGACGATCGGCAACACGGCCAACAACTGGATCGGGCGCTCGGCGTTCGCCGCCGACCCGTACTTCGCCGGCCTCGTCGACGACTTCCGCGTCTACAACCGCGCCTTGACCGCCGCCGAGATCACGATGCTGTACGCGGTCCGCTGACGCGTTTTCGGGCGTTCGCGTCGCGGCATTCGTCAGTTTTCTGAGGGCGGCGGGCCGCGACCGCGGCTCCTCGGGGCCAACGTCTGGTCC
>Ga0209465_10001036_pt1 | contig 12578 bp, 7 predicted proteins | sample PanSoiPlot1MoBio_FD_188321 | JGI IMG/M metagenome (GOLD analysis project Ga0209465, IMG submission 188321) | Tropical forest soil microbial communities from Panama analyzed to predict greenhouse gas emissions - Panama Soil Plot 1 MoBio (SPAdes)... | ecosystem: Environmental > Terrestrial > Soil...
GCGCAACGCAAGCAGCGGAGGGGGACGGGGAGCTCCGCAGCCGCAGGCTAGGCGGCCGCTCTGATCGTTTGCGGCCGACGGGATTCCAAGCTTGCTGCCAGAGGCGGAGGAGCTCCCCGTTCCCCTCCGCCCTCGACGTATAAGCCGAGCGGAGCCCCTACAGGCGCACGATCGCCGCGACCGACGGGACGCCGTTCGTGTCGACGATGAACAGCATGTAGTTGCCCGTTGCGGCCAGGGCGCTGTTCACGGGCGCCGTCACGGTCAGCGATCCGCTGCCCGCGGTGAACGACAGCGGAATGAAGCGCTGGCCCATGTTGAAGGTGTGCGTCACCGCGCCGAAGCGGATGAGTGAAACCTTCGCGATGCGCGCCGCGTCCGGCGTCGTCAGCGTGAACGTCTGACCGTAGGGCAGCTGCGCCGGCGCCGAGCTGATCACCGGCCGCGCGCCCTTGAACAGATAGGGCGGCGCGAAGAACTCGGCGCTCAGCTGGTCGGTCGGCTCGTTGACGCCGTTGTAGCGGCCGCCGCCCGAGCTCAGCACCCGGCCGTCCGGCATCAGCTGCGCGGACGAGTGGTAGAGGCGCGGGGCGTGCATGGTGCTGGCCAGCGACGTGAAGGTCTCCGCCGTCGGCGAGAAGATCTCGGCGTGCAGGTTGGCGTTCGCGACGTCGACCGCGTTGGTGTTCGGTCCGCCGCCGGAGATCAGCACGTTGCCGTCCGGCATCATGGTCAGGTTGTGGAAAAAGCGCGGGAAGTTCATCGACGCGATCTGCCGCCAGGTCGGCGACGCCTGCGTCGCGTCCAGCACGTAAGCGGTGGCGGTCGACGGAACGATGGGATCGTCGGGATCCTGCGACTTGCCCGTCTTCAGCACCTTGCCGGGCAGGTACATGATGGCGCCGCCGCCGTCGACGGCCGGTCCGCCGATCGCGGTCCAGGTGCCGGTGCCGAGATCCAGCACCTGGCTCACCGTCGGTGATTCATCGGTCGAGGAGACCAGCACGCGGCCGTCAGGGATGACGAAGACGTGCGGGTAATACGAGAAGGTAGCCTGCGATCCGGTCAGCTGCGCCCACGCGTTGCTGGTGGGGTTGTAGATCTCCGGCGTCGGCACATAGCACCCGTCGCACGCGGTCTCTCCCGAGACCGTGATCAGCCGTCCGTCGGGAAGCGTGGTGACGCTCGGATACCAGCGCGGGTTGCTCATGTCGGCCAGGACCGTCCAGGTCATCGTGCTCGGGTTGAAGGCGTTCAGCGACGTGATGCCCATGTGCGCGCCGACGTGTCCCCCCACGACCAGGATGCGTCCATCGGCCATCTGCTCCAGGCCCGAACAGAAGATGTTCGACGGCGCGGCCACGCTCGTGAATGAGTTGAACATCGGATCCCACACGCGCGCGTCGAAGCCCGCGGTCTGACCGTCCCACATCAGGATCTTCCCGCCCGGGAGAAGAGCGGTCGCCGTCGAGACCATCGGGGCCGGAATCGTGCCGGTCCAGAGGCCGTCAACCGCGGGGTTGCCGGGGCTGCCGTTCGAGAACGTCACCGACACCGGCGCGGCGTTTCCAACGTTCAAGGGTTGATCCCACGCGTAGGCCTGCAGCGTGTGGGCGCCGTTCGCGAACTGGGTGGTGTCGAGCGGAAGGCTGTACGGGCTGGCCGTATCCGGCGGGCCGAACGGGATCCCGTCGACGAGCAATTGCACGCCCCCGATCGCCGAGGCGTCGCTGGCGGTCACACCGACGTTGATCGATCCGGTCAGCGTCGCGCCCGCCGCGGGGCTGTTGATCGAAACCGTCGGCGGCGTCGTGTCGCTGGAACCAGACGCCGAGGCGCGGAACGCGACCACTTGCATCACCCACCAGCCGGCGCTGCCGAGCGGAATGGTGGCGGAGTAGCTGCCGGCCGCGCCGGCGACGCTGTCCTCCAGCACGTCGCCGTCCGGATTGGTGTTGAGACGCTGCGTGAAGCCGAAGCCCGCCCCGGTCGAGCTGGTCGCGTTGTAGTTCGCCGCGACCAGCAGGTCCGCCGCGCCGGTCGTCGTGACCGGACCGGCGCTGCAATTGGCGCTGTTGCCGGTCCCGCCAGCCGCCGCGTCCAGCGGGTTGGTCGGGTCGATGCCGCTGTATTCGGCGATGCGAACGTCGGGGAACGGCGCCGCCGCCGAGAACGTGACGGTGACTGTGTTCGCCCCCGCCGCGGCGGATGCGATGTTCTTCGCGTAGTAGACGGCCTGGGTCGCCTGCCCGCTCAAGACGGTGGGCGACAGCGCCGCCACATACGTGTTTCCCTTCATGTCGGTCACGGAGCTGATGCTGGATGTCGTGTTCGTCCAGCCGATGAACACCACGTTCAGGTTCCCCGGCGACTGGGCGCCCGTGTACGTCACCGTCACCGACGTCGGGGACGACTGCGGATCGGCGGCGTTCGCCTGCACGAAGGCCGGGTTCGCGGGCGTCGGCGTCGACGCGACCGCGACGTTCGAGTAGCCGCCGAGGTTGTTGGCCGCGTCGCTGGCGCGGACCCGGTAGCTGAACGTCGCCCCCGTGCCGAGACCGGTGTCGCCGAAGGTCGTGTTGGTGCCGGGCGTGGTGGCGACCTGGACGAAGGTCGAACAGCCCACGCCCTGGCAGCGCTCGATCAGATAGGAGGTGACGGCGACGTTGTCGGTCGCCGCGGTCCAGGAGAGGTTGATCTGGCTCGTCGAGGCCGTGGTCGCCACCAGGTTCGACGGCGGCGTCGGCGCCAGCGTGTCGGCCGTGGTCGTTGTCGCCTCGGCGACGTTGGAGGGACCGCTGATGTTCATGGCGCCGTCGGTGGCGCGCACGCGGTAGTCGTAGGTCGTCGCGGGCGACAGCGAGCTGCTGTCGGCGTAGGTCGTGCCCGTCGCCAGCCCGACCTGGGTGAAGTCGGTGCAGCCGCTGTTCACACAGCGCTCGATGAGGTAGCCGGCGACGCCGGTGTCGTCGGTCGAGGCGGTCCAGGAGAGGTTGATCTGGTTTCCGGAGACGGCGGTCGCGGCCAGGTTCGACGGCGGCGTCGGCGGCGTCGTGTCGGGAACGGTCGTCGTGGCGGTGACGATGTTGGAGTACCCGCCGACGTTGTTGGCAGCGTCGGTCGCCGCCACCCGGTAGCTGTAGGTCTGCCCCGCGGTCAGCCCGCTGCTGGTGAAGGTGGTACCCGACGCCGAGCCGATCTGCGAGAAGGTGGAGCAGCCCGGGCCGTCGCAGCGCTCGACGATGTAGCCGGTGACGCCGACGTTGTCGGTCGCCGCCGTCCAGGCGAGCATGATCTGATTGTTGGAGACGCCCGTGACGTTCAGGTTCGTCGGCGGCGTGGGTGGCTGCACGTCGGGGCCGACGGTGGTGGCGGTGGCGACGGCGGAGTACCCGCCCAGGTTGCCCGCGCCGTCGGTGGCGCGCACGCGGTAGCTGTAACTGGTGCCGGTCATGAGGCCGGTGTCGGGGAAGGCGGGGGTTGCGCTGGTCGCGATCTGCGCGAAGCCCGAGCAACCCGGGCCCTGGCAACGTTCGATCAGGTAGTTGGTGACGCCGACGTTGTCCGTCGCCGCCGTCCAGGCGAGGTTGATCTGGCTCATCGACGTGGCGGTCGCGGTCAGGTTCGTCGGCGCGGTCGGCGGCGTCGTGTCCGGCCCGCCCGCTGCGCCCTTGAAGGCGACCATCGACATGATCCACCAGCCGGCCGGGTTGAGCGCCGCCGTCGCGTTGTACGATCCGGTCGCCGTGACGACCCGGTCCTGCAGGATGTCGCTGTCGGGCGAGGTCAGGACGCGGCGGGTGAATCCGGTGCCGATGTTGCCGGAGTTGGTGGCCACGTAGTTTCCGGCGACCAGCAGATCGTTCGCGTTCGTGGTGGTGAGCGCGCCGCTGTCGCTGGTCTTGCTGTTCCCCGTCGCGGCGATGGTGACGTCGACCGGCGACACGGTGTTCATGCCGCCGTACTCGGCGATCCGGAGGTCGGGGAACGGCGCGTTCGGGCTGAAGGTGACCGTCACCGCGTTCGAACCGGCCGTCGCGGCGACGATGCTCTTCGCGTAGTAGATCGACTGTGTCGCGGTCCCGGTCACCTTGGTCGGACCGACCGCCAGCTGGTAGCTGTTCCCTTTGCTGTCGGTCACGTTGGTGACCTGGGCGGTCGTGTCGCTCCACGCGATGATCACGACGTTGAGATCGCCCGCCACCTGGGCGGACGCGAAGGTCGCGCTGACGGACGCCGGGGTCGACTGCGGATCAGATGATGCGACCTGCACGAACACCGGATTCGCCGCCGAGGCCTGGGTGGTCGCGGAGGCGGTGTTCGAGTAGGGACCGAGGTTGCCCGCGGCGTCGGTGGCCCGCACGCGGTAGACGTAGGTGAGGCTGGCGACCAGGCCCGTGTCGCCAAAGCTGGGCGTCGTCGACATCCCGACCTGGGCGAAGGTCGTGCAGCTCGCCCCCTGGCACCGTTCGATCAGGTAGTTGGTGACGCCGACGTCGTCCGTCGCGGTGGTCCAGGTCAGGCTGATCTGGCTGCTGGACGTGGCGGTGGCGGTCAGGTTCGACGGCGCGGTCGGCGGCGTCGTGTCGGGCGCTGTCGTCGTCGCGCTCGCGACGTTCGAATACGGGCCCAGGTTGGCGGCTGCGTCGGTGGCGCGCACGCGGTAGCTGTAGCTGGTCCCGGCCGAGAGCCCGGTGTTCGGGAACGTCAGCGACGTCGACGTCGCGATCTGCGCGAAGTTCGTGCAGCTCGCACCCTGGCAGCGTTCGATCAGATAGTTGGTGACCGCCACGTTGTCCGTCGCCGCCGCCCAGGCGAGGTTGATCTGCATGTTCGACGCGACGGTCGCCGTCAGGTTCGACGGCGCGGTCGGCGGCGTCGTGTCCGGCGCCGTCGTCGTCGCGCTCGCGACGTTCGAATACGGGCCCAGGTTCCCGGCCGCGTCGGTGGCGCGCACGCGGTAGCTGTAGCTGGTCCCTGCCATGAGCCCCATGTTCGGAAACGTCAGCGACGTCGACGTCGCGATCTGCGCGAAGTTCGAGCACCCGGTCCCCTGGCAGCTTTCGATCAGATAGTTGGTGACCGCGACGTTGTCCGTCGCCGCCGTCCAGGCGAGGTTGATCTGACTGCCCGACGCGGTCGTCGCGGTCAGGTTCGACGGCGCCGTCGGCGGCGTCGTGTCCGGACCGGCCGGCGGCGGCCGGAACGCCACCATCTGCATGATCCACCAGCCGCTCGGGCTGAGCGCCGCCGTCGCGCTGTACGATCCAGTCGCGGTGACGACGCGGTCCTCGACGAGGTCGCTGTCGGGCGAGGTGAACAGCCGTCGCGTGAAATTGGTGCCCGCCGTGCTGGACGAGGTCGCGACGTAGTTGGCGGCCACCAGCAGATCGTTCGCGTTCATCGTGGTGACCGCCCCGCTGCTGCTGGTCGCGCTGTTGCCGGTCGCCGCGGCGGTGACGTCGACGGTCGTGCCGGGGTCCATCCCGCCGTACTCGAGGATGCGGAGATCGGGAAACGGAGCGCTCGCGTTGAAGGCGACCGTCACCGTGTTGGCGCCCGCCGCCGCCGCGAAGATGTTCTTTGCGAAGTAGATCGACTGCGACGACGTGCCGGTCAGCCGCGTCGGACCGACGGCCAGCTGGTACGCGTTTCCCTTCGAGTCCGTCACCGACGTCACCTGCGTCGTCGAGTCGCTCCAGCCGACGATGACGACATTGAGATTGCCGGCCGTCTGCGCCGACGCGAAAGCGACGCTCACCGACGACGGCGACGATTGCGGATCGGCAAACGTTGCCTGAACGAAGGTCGGCGTCGTTGCCGCGCTCTGAATCACGCGCGTGTCGTCGTTGCGGCTCGTACAGCCGATCGCCGATGCGAGCGCGACCAGGAAAAACGAAAACGACCCGGCCGGCGCAAGCGCGCCCTTCACTCGACGACTCATGAAAACCTCGCGTGCTGCGGCTTACGCCAAGAAAACCGAAGGCCCCCCGGAATGGGCGCAACGTAGCACATCCATATCTGTTCAAACGCCCGACATCGCGCACACTCCGTTACGTTTTTTGTTTACGGGGTGTGGTGCCAAAGATCTGGCGTCCGCCCGGTGCTGCGAGCCGCGGCGCGCGCCGAAACGGCAACGATATTAATTAAGTTCGCGCTCAGACGACGAAGGCCTACACGTAAGTGCCTGTGCCACCAGCGTAAAACCTTCACTGACTCTGCGCTTCTGTGAGCTGGATCCCCACTGTTTGCTACTGCCGGATCGTAGGCATTTGCGTCTACGTGTGCCGAGCGGGTTCGCTTTCGCGTCAATTTTTCCCTGAACATCCCGGGACGAGGTGAGCGCATGAACACCTGGAGAACGTTAATCGTTGGCGTCGCGCTCCTGGCCGGCTGCCAAGGTGCGATCGGCGGATCGCAGTCGACGACGGGGAACGGCACCGGCGCGGGCGCGAGCACCGGATCCGGCACCGGCAACACCGTCGGCACCGGCACCGGCAACACCGTCGGCACGGGCACCGGCAACACAACCGGCACCGGCGCGGGCGGGACCGGAACGCCGGTCGACCCGACGGTCTGCACGCCGGGCGTTCCGACGACGTCGCAGCTGCCGCGCCTGACGCGCGCCGAGTACGACAAGACGACGCGCGATCTGCTGGGGATCGACGTACAGCCGTCCAGCATGCTGGCGCCCGACACGGTCGGCTCCGTCGACCAGCGCGCCTGGGACGGTTTCAAGACCGCGGCGGATTCGCTGGCGACGCAGGTGATGGCCAGCACCACCGCGAAGGCGAAGGTGCTGCCGTGCACGACCGACAGCGCCGCCTGCATCCAGCAGTTCGTCACCGCGTTCGGACAGAAGGCGTTCCGGCGCCCGATGACGACGGCGGAGGTGACCCGCTTCACGAACCTCTACGCGAACCGCTCGACGCTGACGCAGACCGGAACGTTCAACGAGGCGGTGCAGCTGATCATCAAGGCGTTCCTGCTGTCGCCGTCGTTCCTGACGAAGGCCGAGACGTCGGAGGCCGCGAACGACGGCAGCGGCAACTTCCAGCTCTCGAGCTGGGAGATGGCGTCGCGCCTGTCGTACACGTTGTGGGGCACGATGCCCGACGACACGCTGTTCACGGCCGCCCAGAACAATCAGTTGCTCGCGCAGTCGGACATCCTGGCGCAGGCGCAGCGGATGCTGCAGGACCCGAAGGCACGCGTGAAGATGGCCGACTTCCACACCGCCTACGCGCTGCAGGGCGACGCCACGCGCTGGTCGGAGGCGGCGCACGACCCGACGATGTTCCCGATGTTCACCACCGCGATGGTGCCGGAGCTGACCACGGAGGCGGCGAAGTTCTTCGACTACGTCACCTTCGATCTCAAGGGGTCGTTCCAGGACCTGCTGACGAAGCCGGTCGCGTTCGTGAACAAGGACCTGGCGCCGATCTACGGCCTGTCCGCGTCGAGCTTCGGCACGGATTACACGCTGACCAACCTGGATCCGACCCAGCGGGCGGGCGTCTTCACGCACGCCGGGTTCCTGGCGTCGTATTCGTCGTACAACCGGACGTCGCCAATTCTTCGCGGCGCGTTCATCGAGAAGCAGGTGCTCTGCCGGCAGATTCCGGCGCCGCCGCCGGGGGCCGCCAACACGCCGCTGCCGGCGACGGGCAACACCAACCGCGACATGGTGACCGCGCAGACGTCGGCCGACGCGTGCGCCGGATGCCACGCCAGCATCGTCAACCCGCCCGGCTTCGCACTGGAGGCGTACGACAGCATCGGCACCTGGCAGACGACGGAGAAGGCGTCCGGCGCCGCCATCAACAGCGTCGCGGACGTCGAGATCGGTGGGAACACCGTTCACGTCACCGGCCCGATCGACCTGATGACGGCGATTGCGAACTCGACGGAGGGACAGAGCTGCTACGCGCAGCGGCTGGTCACGTACTCGTACGAGCGTGACCTGACCAACCAGGACGTCTGCACGGTGCAGATGATGGCGGGGAAGATGGCACAGCCCGGCTACACCATCCTCAGCATGCTGACCGACCTCACCCAAACTCAGTCGTTCCGCTATCGCGCGAAGGAGCTGCCGTGAAAAGAAGACTCTTTCTCAAGGGTGTTGCCGGCGCGTCGCTCGCGGCGCCTTTCCTGAGCTCGCTGCAGCCGCGGAGCGCGAAGGCTGCCGGCCCGACCGGTCCGCAGCGGCTGGTCATCTTCTACACGCAGAACGGCTGCCTCACGAACCGGTGGTTCCCGACCGTGGAGAACGGGACGATCGACGCCACCTCTCTCACCGGGACCACGCTGGCGCCGCTGTCCGACGTGGCGAGCAAGCTGCTGTTCCCGCGCGGCCTGGCGATGTTCCCGAAGGGGACGATCAACGGCTACTTCGACCCGCACGATCAGGGCATGGGATCGAAGCTGACCGCCGCGCCGATCCAGCCGGACGGCAGCCACTGGGCGACGGGCAAGTCGCTGGACTGGGTGGCGGCCAGCATGGTCAACCCGGGCACCAAGAGCCCCCTCGTGCTGTCGGTCGGAAACGCGTTCGCCAACGTGAAGGGCATCCTGTCGTACAGCGACGTGGCGACCCCGTACTCGCCCGAGACCAACCCGAAGAACGTCTACAGCAACCTGACCGGCCTGTTCTCGACCGGCACGACGACGCCGGCCGACTACAGCGTCCTCCAAGGCAACAGCATCCTCGACCTGGTCAAGTCCGACCTGACGACGCTCCAGGGGATGGACATGAGCATGGCCGACAAGCAGAGCCTGTCCAACTGGGCGGACCTGCTCCGGTCGACGGAGGTCAAGGTCGTCAGCGCGGCGTGCAACTCGACCAGCGCGACCAACCTCGGCATCACGTCGACGACGGTGCAGGCGGCGACCGCGCGCGACACCGCCACGGCCTTCAAGGCGGGCGGCGACATGATGATCAACCTGATCGCGCTGACCATGATGTGCGACGCGAACCGCGTCATCATCATGCAGTGGCCCGGGTTCGTGACGTTCACCTGGGACGGGATGATGCACACGTCCGACCACCACGGGCTGTCGCACCGCAACGGCAGCGTCGCCGTCGGCGGCACCTGCGCGGCGAACGTCATCGACAACATCAACCAGATCGATCAGTGGTACGCCGGTCGGTATTCGAATCTCGTTCACCTGGTCAACAGCATCCAGGAGAACGGGATGTCGATGCTCGACAACTCGATGGTGATGTGGCTGCCCGAGCTGGCCGACGGCAACGCCCACAACAACAACAACCTGCCCATCGTCATCGCCGGCAGCGGCGGCGGCTACCTGAAGCAGGGGCAGTCGATCAACGTCGACACGAAGACGCTGGGGACCGGCAACAGCGAGGCGAGCTGCAGCAACGGCGGCACCACCGTCAGCTTCAACACCGGCTCCAGCACCGGCAACGTGCCGCTCAACAAGCTGTACGTCACGCTGCTGAACGCCCTCGGCAAGAACGTCACCGGTTTCACGCCGCAGACGACGTTCGGCGTGACCGACTACAGCGACGCCAACGGCGCCGCCGGATTCAAGAACCCCGGCGAGCTGACCACGCTGAAGGCCTAGCCTTCTCCGTCATTTCACCCGGCCGCTCAGCTCTTCGTGTCGCGGATCGTCCGTGTTGTCGCCGCCGCGGGCGGCGGCGAACGGATCCTTGCCGCCCAGCCAGCGGGCCGGCACGCCGTCGGGATCGTCGGCCAGGATCCGGACCGCGGCGGTCAGCTCCAGCGGCAGCACCTCGAGGCCGTGCAGCTCGTCCAGCGCGATCTGCAGACCCGCCGTGACGGCGTGGAACGCGCGAATCGGTTCGAGGTAACAGGGAACGCTGGCGGTGCCGGCCACGAACGCCGCGTGCGCCTCGGGATCGCGCAGGTTGCGCTCGCAGGCCGCGGCGTCGAGTGAGTTCGTGCCCCGGCACGACAGCGGCCTCACCTCGTAGATCGAGCAGCGCTGGTCCTCCAGGAACGGGCACGGGTGGTCGGGCGACAGCCGCGCGGCGGCGGCCAGGCCGCGCGTCCTGTCGTCGGCGTCTCGCACGCGCGCCAGCGCCGCATCCAGCTCGCCCGCCGTGCGCGTCGCGCGCAGGTGGTCGTAGATCGCGAAAACCTCGGGCGGCGTCACGCCGACGGCCTGGTAGCAGCAGTGCGCGCAGCCGGCCCGGCAGGCGGGCGGGCGGTCCGGCGACTGCGCCAGCGCGCCGTCCACCAGCTTCGACGCGCCCACCATCGCGCTCTTGCCGACCTCGGCAGCGGCGGCGAACGTGTAGTCGTCGGCCAGCATCGCGTGCGCCGACCCGGCCGCCGCGAGCGCGACGTCGTTCTGCCACGCCTCGCCGAACAGCGGCCGCGACAGCGCCATCCCGACCGTCCGCCCCTCGTCGTCGCGCTCGATCACGAGGTGCGCCCGGCCGCGCGCGTCGCGCTCGACGACCTTCTCCTTGTTGCGTCGCTTCTTCTGCTTCACGCGCCTCCGATCCTAGCTCTTCTTGGTCTCGCAGTTGAACATCCACGACACGCCGTACGCGTCGGTCAGCATGCCGAACTTCGCGCCCCAGAACGTGTCCTGCAGGGGCATCGTGATCTTGCCGCCGCCGCCCGACAGCGCCTCGAACTTCCGCGCCATGTCGGTCGGGTCGTCGAAGTCCAGCGTCACGTGCGCGTTGGTCCCGGCCGTCACCGGCTGGGTCGGCTGCGAATCGCTGACCATCAGGATGCCGTCGCCGATGCGTAGCCGCGCATGCATCACGAGGTCCTTGGTCTCGGGCGTCACCTTCGAGCCCGGCGCTTCGTTCCAGCGCATGACGTTGTCCACCTTCGCCCCCAGTGCCGTCTCGTAGAGCCTGATCGCCTTCCCGGCCGTGCCGTTGAAGTTGAGGTAGGGATTCAGCTGCTTGATCGCCATGGGCCGCCTCCTTCTTTTGTCCTGACGACGAACCTAGGCGTCCGGGGGGCGGGCTGTAATCCCCGGCGCCCTCATCCGTCTGCATCTACAGAAAGGAGCCGAAATGACCCGAACAACCTCGACCTCGACCCGGAGCGGTGGCGCCCCAGCGGCGCAGGCCGAGCTGGCACGGCCCGGCGGGATCCCTCAGGATGAAGTGGGTTCCCCACGCGCCGACGACGGCCCGGATTGCGAATGCGATGACTGCGACTGCCCCATCTGCGGTCCCGGCTGCTGCTGACGTGGCCGCGGAGGCGACGCCGGCGTCCGCGCGGATCGCGGCGCCGGCGCTCGCCGTCCTGGTGGAAAACCGCGCGCGCTTCCTCGCCTTCCTGGAGAAGCGGGTCGGCGCGCGCGACGCCGCCGAGGAGATTCTGCAGCAGGCGTACCTGCGCGGCATGGACCGGGGCGGCGGCCTGCGCGCCGGCGAATCGGCGATCGCCTGGTTCTATCGCCTGCTGCGCAACGCGCTGGCCGACCACCGCCGTCGCTGCGACGCCGAGCGCCGCGCGCTGACCGCGTACGCGGGCGAAGCGGCGGGGGGCCGCGACGACGCCGGCCTCCTCGAGGCGGTCTGCGGCTGCGTGACCGGGCTGGTCGGCACGCTCAAGCCGGAGCTCGCCGAGATCATCCGCCGGGTGGACCTCGACGGCGCCCCGCTGCGCGCGTACGCCGCGCGCGCCGGCATCACCGCCAACAACGCGGCGGTCCGGCTGCACCGCGCACGTCAGGCGCTCGGTCGCCAGATCCGGCGGACCTGCGCGGCCGGCAACCTCGCGGCGTTGCGCGACTGCGACTGCGACTGCGCCTCGACTGGCTGAACCGGATCAGGGCGTCGTCGGTCGCGTGAGCGGCCCGCATGGGCCGGCCGGCATGCCCGCCGCTACCCAGTCGATCAGGACCGCCCGCTCGGCGGCGGTCGGAACGGCCGTGGCGTTATAGGGTGGCATCTGGTTGTTCATGACCCGCATGGCGGCGTACTGGCCGAACGTGCCGGCGTCGCCGCGGGGGGCCAGGAAATCCGCGCGCGTCGTGAACGCGGGGCTGTAGGTCTCCCCCGTGTGGCAGGGGGCGCAGTACGTCTCCAGCACCGCCCGCACCTCGCAGGGAAACTCGGCATCGACCGGGGCGTCGGGCGTCGCGGGCGAGCTGGCCTCGGGTTGCGGCGCCGGCGGCGTCGATCCTTCGCTCAGGGTTCCGCTCTGGGTCAGATCGCAGCCCGGTCCCGCGAGCACGACGACGACCGCCAGGGGGATCAGTAGCTTCGACATGCGATCCACGATGCGCCGCCGCCGTCGTAAACAGAATCAGTATTTTCGTGACACGATAGTAAAGACGTCATGAACAACCGCATCGACCCTGAGGGCCCGACGTCAGGCGCGGCGGCGCCGCCGTTCATGATAGCTTCGGCCCCATCTCTCATGACTAGACTGAGCCGATTGTTCGTCGCGGCGTTGCTGGCCGCGGCCTGCAGCAAGGGCGAGTCGCTCGGCAGCGGCACGGGTGGCAGCGGCACGAGCACCGCGGGGACGACCGGCACCGGCACCGCGGGCACGATCGGCAGCGGCGGCAGCACCAGCCCCGGCACCGCCGGCAGCACCAGCCCCGGCACCGCCGGC
>Ga0209465_10001038_pt1 | contig 12576 bp, 8 predicted proteins | sample PanSoiPlot1MoBio_FD_188321 | JGI IMG/M metagenome (GOLD analysis project Ga0209465, IMG submission 188321) | Tropical forest soil microbial communities from Panama analyzed to predict greenhouse gas emissions - Panama Soil Plot 1 MoBio (SPAdes)... | ecosystem: Environmental > Terrestrial > Soil...
GATGCCGCCGCCACCGCGCACGCGACCGGCCTCGCGCGTGAGGACGTGGTGTCGTTCTTCGGCTGGTTTCGCGCAACGCCGCGCGTCGTCACGTGCTACTCGCAGGGCGTCAACCAGTCGGCGCAGGGCACCGACAAGGTCAACGCCATCATCAATTGCCATCTCGCGACCGGCCGGATCGGCAGGCCCGGCATGGGGCCGTTCTCGCTCACCGGCCAGCCCAACGCCATGGGCGGCCGGGAGGTCGGCGGCCTCGCCAACCAGCTCGCGGCCCACATGGGCTTCTCGTCGACCGAGATCGATCGCGTGCGCCGCTTCTGGCAGGCGCCGCGCATGGCGACGCACGAAGGCCTCAAGGCGGTGCAGATGTTCGAGGCGATCGAGGCCGGTCGCATCAAGGCGTTGTGGGTGATGGCGACCAATCCGGCGGTGTCGCTGCCGCGCGCCGGCATGGTGCGCGCCGCGCTCGGCAAGCTCGATCTGCTGGTCGTGTCCGAGACCGTTCGCTCGAACGACACGGTCGAGGCGGGTGCGCAGGTGCTGCTTCCGGCGGCGGCCTGGGGCGAGAAGGACGGCACGGTGACCAATTCGGAGCGGCGCATCACGCGCCAGCGGTCCTTCATGCCGCCGCCCGGCGATGCCCGCCCGGACTGGTGGATCGTCGCCGAAGTCGCACGCCGCATGGGCTTCGGCACGGCGTTCGCGTATCGGTCCGCGGCGGATGTATTTCGCGAGCATGCGGCGCTGTCCTGTTTCGAGAACAAGGGCCGGCGCGATTTCGATCTCGGCGGCCTCGCCGCATTGACCGACGCCGAGTACGAGACGTTGGAGCCGGTGCAGTGGCCGCTGCGCGCGCAGGCGAAGCGGCGGCAGCGCCGCTTCTTCGCGGAGGGCGGCTTCTTCACGCCCGACCACAAGGCGCGCTTCGTCGCACCTGCGCCGCCGGCGCTGCGCCAGGCGACCTCCGATGAATTCCCGCTGCGGCTCAACACCGGGCGGGTGCGCGACCAGTGGCACACCATGACGCGCAGCGGCCTGAGCCCGCGGCTCGCGCTGCATTGTCCCGAGCCGTTCGTGGAGGTGAACCCCGACGACGCCCGCGCGGCCGGACTCGATCCGGGCGGCTTCGCGCGCGTGACGACGCGGCACGGCGCGGCCGTGCTCAAGGTCGCGGTGAGCGAGAGCCAGCGGCCCGGCTCGCTGTTCGCGCCGATCCATTGGAGCGACGCGACAGCGTCGTCCGCCCGCATCGGCGAGCTGGTGGCGCCCGAGACCGATCCGTTGTCCGGCCAGCCCGAGGCCAAGGCGACCCCGGCCGCAATCGCGCCCGCCGCCTTCGCGGCCCGCGGCTTTGCGCTGGCGCGCCGCCCGCTCGCGCTGCCGGACGGCACCTGGTGGGCGCGCGTCGCAGTCGCGGGCGGGACCGGCTATGTGCTCGCGACCAATGACGGCGTGCTCGCCTGGCAGCAGGCGGTCCGTCGGCTGCTGGGGGAGGGCGTTGAACCGGCGGAATTTGCCGAATATATCGATGTGCCGCGCGGGTTCTATCGCATCGCCACCTTCGCGCGGGGGCGGCTCGAAGGGTGCCTGTTCGTCGGGCCGGCCGCGGCGGCGCCGCAATGGGACGCCGTCAAGTCGATGTTCGCGTCCGAGGCGCTCGCCGCCGCCGAACGGCGTATCGTGCTCTCCGGCAAGTCGGCGGACGGCCTGCCGGACGCCGGGCCGGTGATCTGCTCGTGTTTCGGCGTCGGGCTCAACGTGATCCGTGGCACGCTCCGCTCGGGCGCGGCCGCGAACGTGGAGGAGATCGGCAAGGCGCTGCGGGCCGGCACCAATTGCGGCTCGTGCCTGCCGGAGTTGAAGAGGATCGTGCAAGGGATCGTGCAAGGGACCGTTCATGAGCGTGCCGCCGTCTGAGATCCGCTCGCCGCGCATGGAGGCGCTCGCCCGCCTGCCGGTGTTCTTCGCGCTCGGCGGCCGGCGTGCCGTGGTTGCGGCCGAGAGCGCCATGGCGGCGTGGAAGATCGAATTGCTGTCCGCGGCGGGCGCCCGGGTCGACGTGTTCGCGGCCGAACCGGCCGAGGAGGTGGTCGGAGCCGCGCAGGCCGCGGACGTGACGCTGCATCGGCGCCCGATCACGGATGAAGATTTCGCCGGCGCCGCGCTCGCGATCGGCGCCTTCGATGACGAGGCGCTCGCGGCGGATTTTTCCGCGCGCGCGCGGGCGGCGGGCGTGCCCGTGAATGTGGTCGACCGGCCCACGCTCAGCGATTTCTCGTTCGGCACCATCGTCAACCGCTCTCCGCTGGTGGTGGGTATCTCGACCGATGGCGCCGCGCCGGTGTTCGCCCAGGCGATCCGCGCCAAGATCGAGGCGATGATCCCGCTCGGCTTCGCGCGCTGGGCGGAGGCGGCGCGGCGCTGGCGCGCGGCGGTGAAGTCGTCGGGCCTGTCGTTCGGCGGGCGGCGGCGCTTCTGGCAACTGTTCACCGGCCACGCGGTTGACAATCCGGGCCGCGAGCCGGCAAGCCAGGATTTCGACACGCTCATCGCGGCGGCGCACCGCGAGGGCGACGCCGTCGACCACGGCTCGGTGACGCTGGTCGGCGCGGGACCGGGCGATCCCGAGCTGCTGACGCTGCGCGCCGTGCGTGCGCTGCAATCCGCCGACGTGATCCTGTTCGACGGCCTGGTCTCGCCCGGGGTGCTCGACTTCGCGCGACGCGAGGCGAAGAAGATGCTGGTCGGCAAGGCCGGCTACGGACCGTCGTGCAGGCAGGACGAGATCAACCGCCTGATGATCTCGCTCGCGCGCGCCGGCAAGCGCGTGGTGCGGCTCAAGGGCGGCGACCCGATGATTTTCGGTCGCGGCGGCGAGGAGCTCGCCGCCTGCCGCGCCGCCGGACTTGCCGTCGAGGTGGTGCCCGGCATCACGGCGGCGCAGGGCGCCGCGAGCCGGCTCGGCGTCGCCCTCACGCACCGCTCCGCGGCGCGCCGCCTGCAATACGTCACCGGCCACGGCGCCGACGGCAGGCTGCCGCGCGACATCGATTGGGGCGCGATCGCCGACCCGACCGCGACGACGGTCGTCTACATGCCGGCGCGCACGCTGTCCGAGCTCGCCGCAACCGGCATCGCCAACGGCCTCGATCCCGCAACCCCGGCGGTTGCGATCGTCAAGGCGACGCGGCCCGGCGAAGCTGTGGTGGCCGCGGCGATCCGCGACCTGCCGGCGCGGCTCGCCGAGCTGCCGCCCGGTCCGGTGCTGGTGATGATCGGAAAGGTGTTCGCGGGGATTGAGTCTGCCGAACACCCCGACGTCATTCCGGACGCTGCGCGCAGCGCGGCGATCCGGAATCCATAGGCTCCGCTCCCATCCTCGTCATTGCGAGGCGCGCCAATCTCGGGTTTACCCGAGATTGGCAAATAAATATGCGCAAGTCGGGCAAGCCCGACTTGCGAAGCGCGACGAAGCAATCTCAGCGCATATTCCGGCGAAGTGGCCACCGGTTCGCCGACAAGAATATGCGCCAAACAAATGAATCTAGAGCGCGTTCCGATTCCGTAGGAACGGAACGTGCTCTAGTCGCACGCGCATGCGCGAGATGCGGAGATTGCTTCGTCGCTTCGCTCCTCGCAATGACACCAGAATCACACCCCGGTCATCGCGCCGGGCTCGCGGCCCGCGCGGCGGCACCAGTTCTCCCAGGCGCGATCGAACGCGACCGCACCGGTGGTGGCGAGGATCTTGTCGACCTCGCCGGCGGTCAGGAACTTGATCTTGCCCATGGCCATCGCCTGCATCTGCAGGCGCGCGTTGAGCTCGAGATAGACCGAGATGTAGACGACCTCGCGGATGTTGCGCGCGGTCACGACCGAGCCGTGACCGCGCAGCAGCGCGGTGCGCCCGGTCCCGAGCCGGCGCGCGAGATCGCGGCCCATCTCGATATCCGACACCAGCATGTTGGTGTCGCCGAATTTCTCCCCCGAATCCCAGATCGGCACCTCGTGACCCATGCAGGCGCAGGTATGCAGCAGGGGCCTGATCAGGGTGCCGGTCACCCCATAGGGAATGACGCTCGGCGAATGGTTGTGCACGACCGCGTGCACGTCCGGCTTCGCCTCGTAGATGGCGCCGTGGATGAAGCGCTCGAGATAGGGTTTGCGCCCGCGCGCGTCGACGGGGCTGCCGTCGAGCGTGAACTCCATGATGTCCCCGCGCTCGATGCAGTCGGGTGCGCGCGCCCGCGACAGCAGGAAGCGATCGGGCCGGTCCGGATGGCGCGCGCTGACATGGCCGAAGGAATCGACGACCTCCTCGCGCGCGAGAATCCGGTTGGCGGTGACGAGCTCTTCCAGCAGCGTGTCGAGTTTGCTCATTGGGGGGACCTTGGAGGGGGAGGGACGCGAGACGAGGCCCATCTTTGTCATTGCGAGCGAAGCGAAGCAATCTCCCTCGCGGGCGTTGCGCGCGACTGAGATTGCTTTGTCGCACGCAAGTCGGGCCTGCCCGACTTGCGCATTATAGTTGCCGATCTCGGGTAAACCCGAGATCGGTGCGCTCCTTGCAACGACGTCCACGAAGGCGCCTTGACAGCCCGGCGGCCATCACCTCTATGGTTGGCCCGCCGATGACCAACACGATCCTGACGCTCCTCAGCGCCGAGCTGATCAAGCATCACTATGCGAGCGGGCACTGGCGCGACGACACGATCTACTCGCTCGTGCGCGCCCACGCGCAGGCTGCACCGGAAAAGCCCGCATTGCGCGACCGCGTCCGCCGCATCGGCTATGGCACCCTGGTCGCGGCGGCCGACGCGCTGGCGATGGATCTCGCTGCGCGCGGGGTGCGGCCGTGCGAGCGCGTGTCGGTGTGGCTGCCCAGCCGGATCGAAGGCGTGGTGGCGCTGCTCGCCTGCTCGCGCAACGGCTATGTGTGCTGTCCCTCGCTGCACCGCGATCACACGGTGGCCGAGATCGTGGAGCTTCTCGGGCGCACGCGGTCGGCGGCCTTCATCGGCCAGCGCGGTTACGGCGCCGACGCGGCGAAACACGACATTTTTCCCGAGCTTGGCGCCGTCGAGACATTGAAGCACGTGTATCGATTGGAGGCGCCAACCAGTGACGCGTCATGCCCGGCCTTGGGCCTGGCCTTGGGCCTGGCATCCCCGTCTTCGGCGAACGTGCAAGACGTGGATGGCCGGGACATAGGCGAGCGAAGCGACGCCGTTCTTCGAACGGCTATGCCCGCCGATGACGCGATCAAATCCGATCCCAACCAGGTGGTCTATCTCGCCTTCACGTCGGGTACGACCGGGCGGCCGAAGGGCGTGATGCACAGCGACAACACGCTGCTCGCCAATGCCCGCGCGATCGCGGCGGACTGGAGCATCGACGGCGAGTCGGTGGTCTATTCGCTCAGCCCCTTGAGTCACAATCTCGGCTTCGGCGCGATGGTGATGGCGCTCGCGGCCGGCGCCGAGCTCGTCATCCACGATCTGCCGCGCGGCGCGAGCTTGATCGACCGGGTGATCGAGACCGGCACCAGCTTCCTGGTCGGGGTGCCGACCCATGCGATCGACCTGCTCGGCGAGATGCGCGAACGGAATTTGGCGGGCGTGAGCCGCCTCAAGGGCTTCCGCATCTCCGGCGCTGCGGCGCCGCGCGAGGTGGTCGCGCAGCTTCTCGCGCACGGTGTGGTGCCGCAGAGCGGCTACGGCATGACCGAGACCTGCTCGCACCAGTACACGCTGCCGACCGACGATCCCGCGCGCATCATCGAGACCTGCGGCAAGGCCTGCCCGGGCTACGAAATCAGGATCTGGCGAGCCGACGATCCCGACGCCGAGGCCGCGGTGGGCGAGGTGGGCCAGATCGGCGGGCGCGGCGCGAGCCTGATGCTCGGCTATTTCGACGACCAGGCGGCGACCGAGGCGGCGTTCAACGCGCATGGCTGGTTCATGACCGGCGATCTCGGCTCGATGGACGAGAACGGGTATTTGCGTATCACCGGCCGCAAGAAGGACGTCATCATCCGTGGCGGCCACAACATCTATCCGGCGCGCATCGAGGATCTGGCCATGCGCCATCCGGCGGTCGAGCGCGTCGCGGCCGTGCCGGTCGCCGACGCGCGTCTCGGCGAGAAGGTCTGCCTCGCCGTGATGTGGCGCGCCGGCGCGCGCGCCGGGTCGGCCGAGATGCTTGCCCATCTCGATACGATGGGACTTTCGAAATACGACATGCCTGAATATTTCCTCGACGTGGAGCACATTCCGCTCACCGCGAGCGGCAAGATCCGCAAGCGCGATATCGTGGATTGGATCGCGCAGGGGCAGGCGGTGCCCATGCCGGTGCGCACGAGTCCGGACAAGGCGGCGGGCGGATGATATGACGGCGATCGCCCCGATCGCGTCATGCCGCGCCCGGCGTTGCGTTTGCGTTGTCCACGCTGATCCGGGAAGCAGACCCGATGTAACGGTGTTGACCTAGTTGCGGGCAGCGGCGGCGATTGGGCTGCCGAGGGGCGCAAAGGGTGGTGGATGCGATGCGGGCTGTCATCGTTCATGAGTTCGGGCCAGTGGAGGATGCGGCGATCGGCGAGTTTCCGACGCCCAAGCCGGGGCCGCACGAAATCCTGCTGGAAACGCATGCGACCGCCGCGAATTTCGTCGATCTGCTGGTGATCGGCGGCCAATACCAATTCCAGCCCGAGCTTCCGTTCGTGCCCGGAAAGTTGCCGACCGGCGTCGTGGCCGAGGTCGGCTCGGCGGTGAAGGGTCTGGCGCCGGGCGACCGCGTGCTCGCCATGGCGGAGGTAGGCGGCTATGGCGAATTCGTCGCGGTAGCGGAAGCACAATGCTACCGGCTGCCCGACTCGATGTCCTTCGTCGACGCGGCATCGATGGCGCTGGTCTACGACACCGCGTGGTTCGCGTTGCGCGACCGGGCACGCTATCAGGCGGGCGACAGCGTGCTGGTGCTCGGCGCGACCGGCGGCGTCGGTCATGCGGCGGTGCAGCTCGCCAAGGCGATCGGGGCCAAGGTGATCGCCGGCGTGTCGAACTGGGACAAGGCCGAGATGGCGAGCGACGCCGGGGCCGACGAGGTGATCGACCTGTCGAACCCCGATCTGCACGAGACGCTGCGCGAGCAGGTCTATCAGGTGACCAACAATCGCGGGGCCGACATCGTTCTCGACCCGCTCGGCGGCGACATTTTCGAGGCCGCCATCCGCGCCGTCGCCTGGCGCGGCCGGCTGGTGGTGATCGGCTTCGCGGCCGGGCGCATTCCGATCGTCAAGGCGAACTATCTGCTGGTGAAGAACATCGAAGTCAGCGGGCTCCAGATCAGCGACTACCGCAAGCGCATGCCGGGCCAGATGGCGGTATGCTTCGGCGAGCTCTTCGCGCTCTATGGCGCCGGAAAGATCAAGCCGGGCCCGACCACGGTCCTCCCGATCACCGAGTTCATGACCGCGCTCACCGACATCCGCGACCGCCGCGCGCGCGGGCGGATCGTGCTGAGTCAGGGGAAGGACTAGGCTCGGAGCGCGAGAAGAAGCCGGCCGCGTGCGCATTCGCGAGTCCGGTCGTTGGAATCATTGACGTTTTTGACCTAGCTTCGTTCTGCCAAAATGCCTTGAGGGATCGCACGGTGCGCGGCACCCGGGCAGCGCTCGTCAAGCGTCCGGCTGTCGGCGCAATGCGGCATCGTCCCATTTCGCCGATAGGCGAATTGGTGAAGGGTGGGAAGAATAAATTCGCGACGCCTCATGGGTGAAGGCAATGCGCCTGCGCTCCCTCTCCCCACCGAACTCGGGCCTGCCCGAGTTCGGCATCAATAGTGCGCAGGTCGGGTAGACCCGACCTGCGTGGGAGAGGGCGGGGTGAGGGGCTCTCGGAGCCAGAATTAAAACGCCGAGCGCCCCTCACCCGGCTCGCTTCGCTCGCCACCCTCTCCCCTGCGGGGAGAGGGGAACATGCAAATGCGATTCCCTGCCCTGAAGGGGGGAGAGGGAGCGCTGGCGCGGTGCGCGCGGCGTCAGGCGGCCGCAATCGTGATGCCGGCCTGCTCGCAGGTATTGGCGATGTCGCTGACGGTGGCGCGCTGCACGTCGCGCCGCCAGCGCAGATCGTCGAAATCGCTGCCGCGGTGCATGGTGCAGCGGTCGTCCCAGATGACCAGATCGTGGACGCGCCAGCGGTGGGTGTAGACGAACTGCCGCTGCGTCGCGTGGGCGACGAGCTCGTCGATCAGTGCACGGCCCTCCGGCTCGGACATGCCGAGGATGCGGCCGGCATGTGAGGCGAGGTAGAGCGACTTGCGGCCGGATTCCGCAATGGTGCGCACGAGCACCTGCGGCACCGGCGGCATGTTCTGGCGTTCCTCGTCGCTGAAATCGGTGAAGCCGAGGCGGGCGCGCGAGTTGAAGATCGAGTGCTCGGCGACGAGCGTGTCGAGGCGGCGCTTCGTCTCCTCGGGCAGCGCGTCATAGGCGGCGCGCTCGTCGGCGAACTCGGTGTGGCCGCCGATCGGCGGGATGGCGCGGGCGTAGAGCAGCGAGGCCAGCGCCGGCCGCCGCTTGAACGAGCTGTCGGTGTGCCACAGCCGGTTGCCCAATTGAAACATGCGCTGCCGGCTGTCCTTCTCCCACACCGTATCGTCGTGCGCGAGATTGGAGACGTCGGACAGCTCCGGGCGCAGGCGCAGCTGGGCGTCCTTGCGGTGCAGCGCGATCGTGGTCTCGAGCGGTCCGAAGTATCGGGCGAAATCGAGATGCTGGTCCTGCGACAGATGCTGATCGGGGAAGATCAGCACCGCGTAGCTCGCGAACGCCTCCTTGATCGCCTCGAGATCGGCCGGCGCGAGCGGCTTCGACAAGTCGACATCGCCGATCTCGGCCGCGAAGCTCGGCGTGACCGGGCAGACGGTGATGGCCATTGCGCGTTGCCTTGGGTCGTTGCCTTGGGGTCGTTGCCTCCGGCGCGATGATACGTCGCCGCGGCCGGCGCGCGCAACCGGCGTTGACTTTCCTGCCGCCCGTCCAAATACTAGATCACGATCCGATAGCATCGGATCATGATCTGGATTCGAGACTTGGTGGCATTTTCTACGGCGAACCAGGTGTCCACCCCGGATCAAGTCCGGGGCAAGCTTTCGCCGGAAAATGCTCCAGGCGCCACTCAGAAAAGCGAAAAAGCCGAACCGAAGTTCGGTGCAGCCAGGGAGGAGGACGCCATGACGACCTCACGCCGGTCGCTTCTGAAGAATTCCGCCGCCACCATCGCGGCCTTTGGCACCTTGGGCCTCTCCGGACGGGTCGCGCGCGCGCAGGCCGAGAGCGTCCGGATCGGCGTGGTCTACGACCTGTCGGGCCCGTTCGCGGCGGGCGGCTCGGTCGCGTCGTCGATCGGCGCCCAGATCGCGATCGATCTCGTCAACGAACGCGGCGGCGTCGGCGGCAAGTACAAGGTCGTGCCGGTCAACGCCGACTGCCAGAGCAAGGTCGACGTCGCGATCAACGAGGTCGAGCGGCTGATCAGCCAGGAGAAGCTCGATATCGTCACCGGCGTCTATTCCAGCGCGCACGCGGTGCCGCTCGCCGCCAAGCTCGAGGCGCAGAAGAAGATCCTGTGGATCACCACCGCGGTCGCGACCGCGGTGTTCAAGGACAAGAACCTGCAATACGTCTTCCGCGGCCAGATCCATTCCGACCAGTACGGCCAGGCCTTCGCGGCCTTCATCGTCGACAACGCCAAGGCCAAGCTCGGCGCCGAGCCGGACAAGATCAAGGTCGCGATCATCCACGAGGACGGGCCCTACGGGGTCGGCGTCGCCGATGCGACCGACCGCTTCGGCAAGGAGAAGGGCCTGCAGGTGGTGCTGCACGAGGGCTATACGGCGACCGCGCCGGACCTCTCCTCGCTCGTCACCAAGCTCAAGCGCGCCGGCGCCGACGTCATCTCGCACGTCGGCTACAACCCCGATATCACGCTCTTTCTGCGCCAGGCGCGCGAGAGCGGCCTGCGGTTCAAGATGCTGGTCGGCAACGGCGCCGGCTACAGCCAGCTCGACAAGCTGCGCGCGACCTTCGGCAAGGACATCGACAACTTCTGCAACATCGATCCGGTGCCGGCGCAGCTCATCAATCCGGCCTCGCTTGCGCCGGGCATCGGCGACCTGACCAAGATCATGGTCGAGCGCTACACCGCCAAGACCAAGGCGACCGACGTGCCGCCGCACTGCTCGATGGGCTTCAATCAGACCTGGGTGCTGCTCAACAACGTGCTGCCGGTCGCCAAGGAGAAATACGGCGGCTTCGACGCGGAGGCGGTGCGCAAGGCGGCGCTCGACGTCGATATTCCGCCCGGCGGCACGATCCAGGGCTACGGCGTGAAGTTCTACCGGCCCGGCACCCAGCTCTCGGGGCAGAACGAGCGCTCGACGCCGGTCGTCATGCAGGATGCGGGCGAACACATCTCGGTGGTGTGGCCGACCAACATCAAGACCCAGGAGCCGGTGCTGCCGCTGCCGACGTCGTCGGTCTACGCCATGCGCTGAACATGCTCGCGGTCGAAGGGCTGTCCAAGCGGTTCGGCGGCTTCCTGGCGGTCAACCAGGTCTCGTTCGCGGCCCGCGAAGGCGAGATCGTGGGCCTGATCGGGCCGAACGGATCGGGCAAGAGCACGACGTTCAACCTGATCGCCGGCGCGCTGCGGCCGAGCGCGGGATCGATCCGCTTCGAGGGCGACGAGATCGGCAGCCTGGCGGCGCACACGATCTGCCGGCGCGGCATCGCCCGCACGTTCCAGATCCCGCGGCCGTTCCGCAAGCTGTCGCTGGTGGAGAACGTGGCGCTCGCCGCCCATTATGGTGCGGGCGATGCCATCTCGCGCGCCGAGGCGACCCGGCGGGCCGAGGAGGCGCTCGGCCTGGTCGGGCTGCCGGCCGGCGCGGCGGCGACCACCGACGGGCTCGGCGCGGCTGCGCTCAAGAAGCTCGAGCTCGCCCGCGCGCTTGCCACCAGGCCGCGGCTGCTGCTCGCCGACGAAAGCCTCGGCGGGCTGGATGCGACCGAGATGGAGCGCGCCGCCGACCTGTTGGAGACGATCCGCAGCCGCATGGGCATCACCATCATCTGGGTCGAGCACATCATGGGCGTGCTGATGCGTATCGTCGATCGCGTCATCGTGCTCGACCACGGCGAGAAGATTTTCGAGGGCGCGCCCGCACAGGCGGCGGCCGATCCGCGCGTCATCGAAGTCTATCTCGGGGCGCGCGCGTGAGCGCGCTGCTCGCGCTCGACGCCGTCTCCGCCGGCTACGGCTCGTTCCGCGCCCTGTTCGACGTGTCGCTCGAGGTCGCGCAAGGCCAGGCGGTGGGCGTGATCGGCCCGAACGGCGCCGGCAAGACCACGCTGATGCGGGTCATCTCCGGGCTGTTGCCGCTGCGCGGCGGCGCCATGACGCTCGACGGCCGCGCGGTGGGCGGCCTCGCGGCCCACCGCATGGTCGAGCAGGGCATCGCGCATGTCCCGGAAAACCGCCGGCTGTTTCCGCGGCTCACCGTCGAGGACAACCTGCGCATCGGCGCCTTCATCCCGCAGGCACGGAAGCACTTCGCCGGGCAGCTCGCCCGGGTCTATGAGCTGTTTCCGCGCCTCAAGGAGCGGCGCGACCAGGCGGCCGGTACGCTGTCGGGCGGCGAGCAGCAGATGTGCGCGATCGGCCGCGCGCTGATGTCGCGGCCGAAGATCCTGCTGATGGACGAGCCGTCCGCCGGCCTTGCGCCGCTGGTGGTCGCGCAGGTGTTCGAGCTGGTGCGCCGCATCCGCGCCGAGGGGCTCACCGTGCTGATCGTCGAGCAGAACGTGCAGCAGGTGCTCGACGTGGTCGACCGCGCCTACCTGCTGGAGGTCGGCAGCATCCGGCTCGCCGGCAGCGCGGCCGAGCTCAAGGGCAACGACTTCATCCGCAAGTCGTACATGGGGCTGTAAGGCAGGGGTTGCGGGGCTGGGCTGACGGGATGGACATCTATCTTCTCGAGGCGGTCATCAACGGCATCCTGCTCGGCGGCGTGCTGGCGCTGCTCGCGCTCGGGCTCAACCTGATCTTCGGCGTGATCGACGTGGTGTGGATCGCCTATGCGGACCTCGTGATGTGCGGCATGTACGTGATCTTCTGGCTCTACGCCGATCTCGGCTGGCCGCTGCCGCTCGCCTGCCTCGCCGCGATCGTCGGCGTCGCCGCGCTCGGTGTGCTGGTGCATCTCCTTATCATCGCGCCGATCCTCGGCTCGGCGCCGATCAACCAGCTGCTCGCCACCGGGGGTCTCCTGTTCTTCCTGCAGAACTTCGCGACCCTGCTGTTCGGCACCGATTTCCGCAACATCGGCGTGCGTCTGCCGATCATCGAGCTCGGCGACATCTATGTCAGCTCGGCGCGGCTGCTCGCCTTCGCGATGGCGCTCGTCGGCGCGGTCGCGCTCTGGCTCTTCCTGCGGCGCACCTATATCGGCACCGCGATCCGCGCGATCGCGCAGGACCGCGACATCGTCGGCCTGATGGGGGTCGACCAG
>Ga0209465_10001043_pt1 | contig 12552 bp, 11 predicted proteins | sample PanSoiPlot1MoBio_FD_188321 | JGI IMG/M metagenome (GOLD analysis project Ga0209465, IMG submission 188321) | Tropical forest soil microbial communities from Panama analyzed to predict greenhouse gas emissions - Panama Soil Plot 1 MoBio (SPAdes)... | ecosystem: Environmental > Terrestrial > Soil...
TTTTGACGGGCGGGAACGACAGCCTACGGCTCCAGAACCAGAGAAGTTCGAGTCCGATGGGTCACTCTAACCGAGCGCCGCCAGATAGCGAAGCGCCCTCAGACTGGGAAGAAAAAAGTATGCACCGCCGCGCATGGTGATGAACTGCGGCATTTCTGGGATACGCCTGCACACACCCATCTCCTGCGGCATCGAGAAAGTATCGACGATGGGACACCCTAGAACAGGCTGGCGATTGCCGAGCAGGGGGTCGCTCTCTTCGGTCATGGCGTTGAACTTCGTGCTCATCACCCATGCGTTCTGTACGAACTCGAACTGGCGCGAGATATTTGCAGCAAGACAAATGAAATAAATGCCGTGCTCGCCCGTGTCTGAGCCATCGGCAACAGCTTGCTGAGGTGACAAGCCGGGACCGTACTCGCGTCCGCGGCGAAGCAATCGGTGAAAGCGGGTCGAGGCGATGATGTCGTCGCGGAACTTCTTGCTGCCGAAGCCGAGCGTGTGGAGCAGCTTCGCGATCAAGTCGCTTGACCCAGATGGCAAGTCGGCGTTGCGAGGATTGGCACGGCGAATGTGTGCTCCGAAGGCACAGCGGGTAGCAGCGGCATCAGAATCATAGGTGAACTGGTTTTGCGCCGCATCGCTCGGGTCGATTCCTGCAATAGGCTGGGGGTTCAGCGGCAGAAGCGGATCGCCGTTTATCCTGCGGCCCACCATGCGCTCAGCCAAGTTCTGCCGGGCCTCTGGGTCGGAGTTAGCCTGCTTGTCAAGGAAGCGCCAGAAGCCGCGCACGTCTTGCTGTAGCTGACGAAGTACCAAGTAAGTGCCATTACGCCCGAGGTCGCGCTTGTGAGTAAAGTCTTCGGCGAAGGGAAGTAGAGCGCTTGATGGTTGCACGGGGTCGAGCAATGGGCGGTCGGTGTACTTGCCGTACTCGTTAGGGTAGCCAAGCAGAAACTCTCCGAGAGCGACGAGGTTGCTATAGGCGAGCTGATCACCGTGAACGGAACGTTGCCGCTCCCAGTCGAGCGTGGGTTGGCTGACACCGTCGGCGAAACCGAAAGGCTCAACGTTTTGCAGATTCGAGGTGAGTAGACAATCAAGCACTTGGAAAGCACTGTTCCAGTGCGGGCCTTTGACGTTCTGCGTCCAGTCCGTAAGCTGGCCGGTTTGCGCGTACAGCATCACGAGCACATGCGGAACTTTGCCGGGCCCGCCCCATCGCCAATACTCCGGGGCGCTGACGCCCGCATCGCCGAGCCGTCGGGAGCGACTCTCCTCAGTCATGCCGGAGAGGAATTCGTCCGAGAAGCCGGTGAGGACCTCGTCCGGTACCCCCAGAGATTGCAGGCCGTCCCTTGTGAAGGCCACCTGCAGAGCAGTCTTTGGCGGCCCGTCTAGTTCGATCGCGCTGGAGACCGGCGCCGAAGCCAGCCAGGAGCGCGCTGCCGAGGGGTCGCGGACGTTGAGCAGCCAGAAGGACGCCTCGGTGAGCTTGCCGTGCCCGAAGCGTACTAGACCCTGAATGTCGTTGAAATCCACGGGTACGCTCATCGTGCCGCCCTCACAAAAGTTGCAGCCATTCCTGTAGCTCGGAGTCCGTCATGTAGGGATGATCCAGTCCCTGACGAATCAGCATGTTGCGTTTCATGTCGAGATTACTGACTCCAGGAAATGCGTTGTACCATACCTCGGTCGCCAGTTCATGCCGGCGAATGTAGTACTTGAACTTCTGCTCGTCTTTTGCGCCATCGAGAATAAGCCAGTTGGTCGTGGGATAACCAATGCCATTGCTGAACACGAGGTTCAGTCCCAAGGCGACTTTGTTTATGAAGTCGTCCATGTAGCTCTCGAGGCTGCCATCATAGTTGCTGGCAAATAGCAGCCGCTTCTTGCCATCAAGAAAAACCCAGCGCGCGAAATGAATCGTCGTCACACGCGCCAGGCGTCCGCGATTGTAGATGTGCCGAGTCGTGTAGTTGACCACCCAGAGGAAGAACGCGAGGATCCAGCGGCGAAACAATCCAGGCTTGACGCTGCCCATAGCGCTGAACTGGTTGGCGATGTCATGGTCTTCGAGGTCCGCGAGTTGTCGAGCATGCCCCGGATCGATGCGGGGCGCGATCTCGGGATCGGACGTCTCGCGGCGCCGCAGCTGAAACAGGAAAAAAGGAAGATAGAGGAGGAGAAACGGCGAGAGGGCCAACAGGATTAGTGGCACTCCGGCAAGATGGAGGAAGTTGAGAACCCTCCAGCCGAGCGGCGTCGGCTCCGGAGGCGTCAACGTGATGCGTCCGGCCCGCTGCTCCTCTTTTACGAACTTTGTTAGTTTGTCGTAGATCTGTCGGGATGGCATGATGCGAAGCGACGGCGCGTCCCGGATGAACTTCTCCATCGCCTGGCGCAGCGCTTCCTCTTCACGGACCTGCTGTGTGGTTCTCCCAATCCAGTTGACGTAAATCGTAGCTGGTCTCACGTTGTGGGACTTCATCCAAGCGAGGAGGTTTGTGGTAGGGGTAAAGTCTTCGCAGTAGGAAAAAATGCGCCTCAAGCCCTCCTCGGTCCGGTTCACCATGCTGGCCAGAAAGCTGTCGAATGAACCGTCGAAATCGCCTAAAAACGCGAGATAGGTCGGGTAGCTGACGCGAGGCAATTTGTAGGCGGTAATGTCATTCAAAGTACGGTCTTCCAGCACGACGATGCGTGCGAAGTGCAGCCGTGGTAACTGCGCGAAAGGAACCAACGGATTCTGCGGATCGACGACGCCCGGCCTCCGATTCATGGAGGCCAGCAACCGGCGTAAGTCGTCCGTTCTTCCGGCAGCGACTGACGCTAACACCATAAAGTTGGACTGAGGCGTCATGTGCCAGAAAATTGGAGCGCGAAGTTGATGGTCCTGGTTTTGTCCCAGAACACGATGCCCAGATACATCCCCGGGCCAATCTGGCGAATCTCGTCACGAATATGCTTGGCCAGCAGCGAAGTCTTGGAGTAATCCAGTACGATGCACTCCAGCCCATCGAACCAGCTCTTGTCTTTGTACACCTGGGCAACAATCGCGTTGAGGCCGAAGGCGAGAATGCGATTGGTCAATGTGCCATGTGCTGCGTCGAAGGTCTTTCCCTGCCAGCCAAAAATGTTGATCAGAGACGCAGTCTCGGCAGTCAGGACGGTGTCTGTTGCAATGATGGCAGTACCTTGGGCTTCACCGTTGGGAATGTCACCCGCCGGGCTGCCGCTGAAAAGGTCGTCAAGTTCCTTCTGAGACATGGCTAGAAGTTGTGCAGCAGTGTAGGCCATAGATCAGGTTCCTCCGTCGCCGGGGTTCGTTGCTCGACTCGGCGGTTCAGCAGGCGCAGCAAGGACCTAGAAAGTGGTGCCCACTATCGCTGCAATCCAGAGTTTTGTCAATGGCACGAATATTGGCAAGAATGTCGGGTGCACTCGAGGTCCTAACGAGCCGCTAGAGATCAGTCAAATACCTCGTCACCCGTTGGCTCGTAATGCGGGACAGCGTTCATATCGTGCCGCAGTTGTGAAAGCACCCAATACATTCGTTTTCGAGCTCGGCTTTGATTGCCCAAGGGACGATGATCGGGGATACAGTGCCATGGGTTGTACGAGAGCCGCTTTTCAAACTCTATCTGCGCCGGAGAGTTGAACTTCTGCCGCGGTATGCGCAAAGTGGCTGCTGCTATGCGCGGGGAACGCTTCTCCGGCCAGAGCACGGCGTTATTCTCGATGGGCATCCGATAAGGATCGGTTTGCAGTTGCAGGCGAATGTCGAATTCGACGTCTTCCTGCTCGAGCGTAGCCACCATGGCATTGCGCAGATAGTCGTCGGGAGGGCGGAAGGGGAGCCGCGGAATCCGGGTTCGTTTCTTCCGTTTCGGCCACACCGAGTACTGCATTGCCTGGCCTTCGCCAAGCAAATATGGAACGCAACTAAAGTAGGGCGCTTCAAATGGGCTGCTCTGCGTCTTGATGTAGAGCGACTGCATGATGAGATCGAACACATGCGGACGATGCAGATTGAGGAAGTAGAAAATCTGTGCGTTCTTCAGGCTCTCCAGTTGCAACTGCGCGTTCGCGTTGACGTCCGGCGTTACGAAAGTTGGGGTGGAGACGCCGGTCATGTCCTGCGTGAACTTTTCCTCATCCATTAGCTTCGGCCCGGGCACGCCCATCAGCTTGATGCTTATGCTCATGAAACCAACATCGTCGATGTCCGGCGTTACGTAAGGGCCGGGTCCGGAGAATCGAACCCAGGCGCGAAATGTTTGCGGCTTCGCATAAATGCCGTGACGAAGCTTGGGCGGCAGATTGTCGTGGACGATGAATTCCCCACGCACAATGCCGTGTGTCTTGGTGTTTCCTCCGCGCTCGAACCCGCCAGGCTTCCACAGCAGACGCATTTGCTTTTGGAAGCTGTCGATGATGGAGTCAATATAGGCCTCCTCGTCGGGAATCGGGCGCTCTTCAGCGATTTTCAGCCCAGCGTCGGGACGCCGCAGATTGATGAGGGCCGTCGTCAAGCCTGCCAATGGATCGCGCAGCACCGCATCAAATACCGGGCGGAAGAAGGGATCGAAGCGGCGCTCCAGATGCACGAAGGAGGTCGAGGCCCCTGCCACCCAATTTAAGAACGCCGACCCAGTATTGGGAGGCGGTATCGGCCGGCTGATGTTGGAATCGGTCAGAGGCACGACGTAACCCCAAGCGACTCTGTTGAACTAAAAGTATTCGTGAAACTATGGCTGCGAGGACGATTTTTGTCAACGAGCTAGGTTAAGGCTAGGCCGTATACTGTTCGACCGGAGATGCCACTGATGTGGTTGCCTCTGCTCACACGCATGCGATTTGGTCTCGCGGGGCCTCTAAGCTGGTCGTCTTGCGTCCGCCAGAATCACGTCGGCAGCCTTCTCCCCGATCATGTAAACCGAGCTGACGATGAAAAACCCGGGAATGCGCGGAAAAACCGAGGCATCCACCACCCGCAGGCCGCGCGTGCCATAGACGCGGAAATTATTGTCCAGGACCCCGTTCTGTTCGCGCGGCCCGATCGCGCAACTGCAGGAAGCGTGATGGCCCCAGGCGTTGTAGCGGGCAAAATCCCGCAATTCCTCGGTAGACTGCACATGCTCCCCAGGCAGCGTTTCTTCAGCAATGAGGCCCCGCCGCTTCAGCTTCTCAGTCAACTTGCGCACAAAGCGAATTCCATCCACAACCGAGTCTAGGTCCTCGCCGCCATCGCTGGTACCTTCTTCAAAATAGCGAAAATTGACCTGCGGCAAATCGCGTGGATCGGCGGAGCGCAGCGTCACCTCACCTGCGCGATTGTTGGTGTGCGCCTTCAGCACCGCCCAGGTCAGATAGTTCAGGTTTTTCACGAAGAGATCAGAGTAGCCTGGGAAATATCCCTCGAAACGGCCAAGGAAGGCGACACAGAACAGATCTGGCAGCGGGCGCCCGGCTGCTGACCTCTTGAACATCGCCAGCACTCCCCCGTTGGTGATATATGGACCGCTTCGCCGGCTCTTCCATTCACTAAACTGAGGATCCGTGGTGTCGAATTTCGCTCCTTGAAAGATGTGCCATTGGTCGAAGTTCATTCGATTAACCACGCCGACTTCGTAGCGATCCTGCAGGTTCTTACCGACACCTGGCAGATCGACTTTGACTCCGATTCCATGGCGTTCTAGCTCGGCCCGGGGCCCGATTCCGGAAAGCATCAGCAGTTGGGGAGTGTTGAAGACTCCGCCTGAAAGGATAACTTCACCGGAGGCGTAAACCCGCTGCATTTTGACAGAATGCTCGTTCGGCTGTGCATGTGCGCGAAAAAGCCGCTCCCCGCTAAGGTATTCCACGCCGATCGCGCGGCAGTTCTCATCGAAAAGGACGCGCGTCACTAAAGCGTTCATTTCAATCTTCAATTGCTTCGGGTACCTATCAGCGACCTCCAGCACGCGCTCGCGCGAACCGACGCGCTGGTGGTTGCCGGTGGCGAGCGGCGTGTAACGCATGCCGAAGGAATTCTCTTGCACCAAGCGCCAGTCGTTGGGATCGAGCTGACTCTCCACCAGCCAGCGCACCCGCTCGCCCAGATATCCGATCTCCTTCGCCGCCTCCACCGTGCAATCAGCAATCGTCTTAAGCAAATCGTAGTTCCCCACGGAGATCATTGGGGTTGCTTTCTCAGTGCTCAGCCATCCTTTGAACCCATGGCGGGTCGGGTTGATACCGATCTTGGCGAGCCAGCGATGGAGGGGACGATGATGGCAGTTTTCCACACGCTGGAAGTAGCGCCGCATATTATCGGCGTTCCAGGAGGAATCACCGGTTAGGGCCGCGATGCCATCCCAGTCGGCATTGTGCGGGTAAACCATGATCATGGCATTGTGCGCCGTGCACCCACCCAAAGTTCCGGCGCGGGGATAGAGCACACCCTCGACACCCGGCTTATTCCAATCCTGGCGATATTTCGTATCGTCGCGCCGTAGTTGCTCGGCACTGCGATACTTGGGGTCCCGCCGCTGGACTTCGTCGTTGGAATAGTGACGAACGAAGAAGTCCCACTTCATGGCTTCGTTCTCGGTCGCGAAGGGGTGGAAGCAGGGAACGTCGTAGTCCGCCGGCAGGCGGTCCGGGTGTGACATGGGGTGGTCAACGCCGCGTGCTTTTTTCGCATCGCTGCCTGCCTCCAGCAACACAACGTTATGACCCGCCTCGGCAAGACGCGCGGCCACCGTGCCCCCGCCAGCGCCAGAGCCTACAACAATGTATTCGCAATCGGATCGCGGTATGTCGTCTGCGGTTGGGATTGCCATTTCAGATTTGCGGGATTAGCCGTCAAGACAGCGAGAAACTCTCTTGCCCGCTGTTGCCGCTTCAGAACGGTGTTTGCTGAACGGCGGCTAGATTATAGCCACGGAGGTGGGCACTATGAAACTTGTCCGTTCTGTGCCCACTGCCACAAGAAGTTCGGCTGTCGAATGTTTTGCGCGGAACAGTGTCAGAGGTGCCAAAATCACCACTAACATGCTATGGCCGCGGATTACGGTTTTAGCTATAGTGCTCAGAATTAATACACCCAAAGCGCGGCACGAAGTCGCGGCAAGCCTTTCCACCATAATCAATTTGCGCCGTGCGGGACTTCTGACCTTTTTGGAGCAGCCAGAACGGCATTCTCAAGCGCCCGTCAAACAGATCTAAATTCCCTGCAAGGAGCGAAACCTGATGCCCATATCAAAACCTCGCTGCTTTTGGTCGTGTGGACTGTTAGTTTTGCTAACCATGTCCGGTTGCCATAAGGGACCGGAGCCAGGACAGGTTCAGGACGAAGCTCGGCTTGCCGGGCGCTCGCCGTCTTCATTCCCCGCCGCCGATGAGGATTACTTCCACGACATGGATGGTGGCATCGCGCTGAACAGCGACGAAGTCAAGGGGCGTAACATGTGGATCGTCTGGACGGGTGGTGACGACAAGATGTGGGACACCCTAGCGGTCACCAGCGTTGGCACTGTCGATCTCTTGAAGACGATTTCATCCCACCCCGCATTGAAGAACCTGCGGGACAATCGCTGGAACTATCTTGGCTTGGTAAACGAACCCTGCTTCAAGAAAGCTACTGGTCCCGATCCCAATCGTTACGGGCTGTGGCTCGATCAGCGGGACCCGAGTTGTCCACCAGATCCCTTCGAAAACGAGAGCAAGTATCCAGGCGTAAAAATTGGCGCGCGTGGCAAAAATCTTCCCGTAGGCTCGTACTATGGTTATGCGACTGGTGTGGTTGGACTGCGCCTCTTCCCCAATCCCGACTTCGACGAGGCTGCAGCCAAGAAATGGGACCCCAAGCGCTACTACGAAGACCCCAGTTACTACAACGATAAGAACCTGGTACGGCCGTATCGTGTCGCTATGTCGTGCGGCTTTTGCCATGTCGGACCTAGCCCGACCAAACCTCCTGCCGATCCGGAGAATCCTAAGTGGGAGAATCTGAGCTCCATCGTCGGGTCGCAGTATTTCTGGACAGATCGCATCCTGGCCTGGGAATCCGACGAGAGCAGTTTCCCGGTCCAACTGTTTCATTCTTATCGCCCTGGCACCCTGGATACTTCGTTCATCTCCACCGACAACATCAACAACCCACGCACTATGAATGCCTTCTATGGCTTGCCGGCGCGCATGGAAGTGGCTCATCGTTGGGGGAAGGAGACCCTCGCTGGTGGAGGACTGAATAACAAACAGCTCAACGACTACGTTCACGAGGGGCCATTGACGCAATTCTTCCAGTCGCCAGCTACAGTTTGGACGCCACGCGTCCTGAAAGATGGCTCTGACTCCGTAGGAATTTTGGGAGCACTAAACCGTGTTTACCTCAACATCGGACTGTTCAGCGAGGAGTGGCTGCTGCACTTTCGGCCGCTGGTTGGGGGAAAGCCTATCACGCCCATCGAAATTGCCGTTGCCAATAAGAATTCCGCCTACTGGGAAGCCACCCAGATGCAGACACCTTACACGGCGCTGTTCTTGCTGAAGGGCACTATGGGCCACCATCTGAAAGATGCGCCTGGCGGTGATGCCTACCTCACCAAAGACAAAGCCCAACTGGAGCGAGGCAAGGTCGTTTTTGCAGAGCGCTGCGCGCGTTGTCACTCCAGCAAGATTCCAACGCCTGCTCCGGGGCTCGACCCGGCCGGTTGCTCAGGCAAAGACTACCAGGACTGCTGGAACAGGTACTGGGCCTGGACCAAGACCGATGACTTCAAGTCCAAGATGACAGCAATGGTCCGCCAGCCCGATTTTTTGGACAACAATTACCTCTCCACCGACCAGCGCGTGCCTGTGACCTTACTACAGACAAACGCTTGCAGCCCACTGGCCACCAATGCCCTAGGCGGCAACATCTGGGACAACTTCTCGTCGCAGACCTACAAAGAGTTGCCATCGGTTGGTAGCATCACCGTGTATCATCCTTTCACTGGCGAAGCCAGCAGCTACAACATGCCAGCTGGAGGGCGCGGCTACACGCGTCCGGCATCGCTTATCGGCCTCTGGTCCACAGCGCCGTTTCTCCTGAACAATAGCGTAGGTAAGTTTGATCCTAACCCGTCGGTGGCAGCGCGCATGGGCTCGTTCCAGGATTCCGTCGAGAAAATGCTGTGGCCGGAAAAGCGCGACCAGGATCCGGAACTGAAGGACAAGATTCCCGGCTTGCCGAGCCTGATAGACCGCACGCGGGCTACCAGTTACCTTCGCGTTCCCGCCGGTTATTTGCCGGACTTCCTCAAACCTGATTTGCTGAGTTTCGGGCATCGCTGGTTCCCGTGGTTGTTTGGTGAAGGTGGAGTGGAAATCGGGCCGATTCCTAAAGGAACCCCGGTTGCCTTGCTGTCGAATCTCGACCTATTAGGCGAAGCAAGAACTCCGGAAGAAAGGCTGGCACACCAGAAAGAGGTAGTGGATCTGTTGCTCACCATGAAGCACGACTTGGTGTCTTTGCCACCAGGAGCGAGCGACGCCGAGGCCAACAAGGTGTTCAGCAATCTTGTTCCTAAGCTGATGAGGTTGAGCAAATGCCCGGACTACATCATCAATCGCGGCCACTACTTCGGCACCAGTTACTTCAAAGAGGAGCCTGGGCTCAGCGACGCCGATAAGCGCGCGCTGATCGAATATCTCAAGACTTTTTAGGGGGCGCTAAACTGATGGTGGACAGCTGCTGTTGGTGACGGTCGCTTCGCAGATGCCATGAACAAGGTCGTGCTGTGGGTTGGTACTCTGATCCTCGCGGGAGTTAGTGTCGTGGTCTGATTTCTTCGGCATTGGCCTCCTGCGATCATCGATTGATGCCAAAGCTGCGGGCTCTCGACGTCTGGACCTACAATCTGCAAGACGGTACTTCCGCACGCTTCACCTTCGGCCCGGCTGAGAAAACAACCAGCGTGTGGTCCCGTGACGGCAAGATGATTACATTGCATTTCGATCCGGCAGTGTTTCGAAACACGAGCACATTGCGCAAATAGCAACCCAGTCGAGTCATTCCCCAAACGAAGATCCTGCCTGTAACCCTACCTTCGAGCCACTGACGATCTTGGGTATTGGCGTATGATGCTGTCCTACTTACCGTCGGTCTCGTCCCTGTCCAATCTCGTGGGGCGGTTCGTTGAGATTGCGACTCACACATTCGCTATTTGCTGCCGCTCTTCTCGCAATTTCAATCGCAAATAATCTTCACGCTCAGACAACAAACTCCGGTGGTTTGACTGGAGTCATTACCGATCAGAGCAGCGGCGGTTGTGCCTTATGCGATTGTTGATAGGGGACCAGGCCAAGGTAACCACCCAAACAACTAAAACCGACCGGGAAAGGGGGTGCCAGTTCTTCTTTCTTGCGCCGGGCAGATATACGCTGACTGCCGCGCATGAGGGGTTTCAAAATGAGAGGCGAGCCGTGCTTGGGTTTAGACTGATCACCATAAATCGAGCTCAACCGAGTTTTAAGGTGCTCCGTGATTGTTCTGAATTCACGCGTGGTTCGGATTGCCGTCGCGAGTCTGGCGAGCGGGTTGCTGATCGGCATTGTGGGCGGTGGCTTTCAACTGTTGCTAACTGTGGCTAATTCGTTACGCGGTGCGCTCATCGTCCGAGCGCATGCTTGGCCACACGTTGGGTGGTTGGCTCCCGTGGTCCTGGGACTGGCTGGAGCAGCCTTGGCCCGACTACTGGTTGTCTACTTTTCTCCGCAAGCCGAGGGCAGCGGAGTGCAGCGGGTGCAGGCATTCTACAGTGGTGACATTGAGCCTGCGACGATTGCCATTCTCCCTGTCAAATTCTTCGGGGGCATAGCGGCGATTGGCTGTGGCCTGGCGCTGGGGCGGGAGGGGCCGACTGTTCAAATGGGATCGTCGCTCGCTGGGCTAGTTTCACGCTTTTTGTTGAAAAGCGACGACGAGTCAAAGATGGTGGATGCGGCAGGCGCTGGCGCCGGTCTTGCGGTGGCGTTCAACGCACCAATGAGTGGTACCATTTTCGTCTTCGAAGAACTGACTTCCAGTTTCAGTCAATACTTGCTGGTGGCAGCTACGGGAGCGGCAACCACTGCGGTTGTGGTTTTGCGTCTGGTATTTGGAGATCAGTTCGACTTTGTTGTCAAACAGGTGAGCCTGACTACTATATGGAGAATCTGGCCTTTCGCAATTCTCGGAATGCTGATCGGTGTGGTGGGTGCGCTTTATAACCGAATCATCATTCTCTTGCTGCGAATCAGTGACAGCTACGTGAAATTGAACTCGGTTTACCGAGCTGCTGTCATTGGCGCAGTCATAGGCATCACTGCCTGGTTCGCACCAACGCTAGTAGGCGGCGGTGACAATCTGACCCAGGCCATACTCTCCAGTTCACTTACCGTTCGAGCGTTGGCGGCCATTTTTGTCCTTCGCTTTTTTATCGGCCCCTTTTCCTACGCTGCAGGCGCTCCCGGAGGTCTGTTCGCACCGATGCTGGTTCTCGGAGCCTCGTTTGGAGCTCTTTTCGGTCAGCTGATGAACCGTTTCGATCCTAGCCTCGGCGTAAGCCCATTGGCTTGCGCCGTGATTGGAATGGGCACGTTATTTTCTGCCTGTGTAAGGGCTCCCCTGACAGGAACTGTTCTGACTGTGGAGATGACTGGGCGGGGAGATCTGACCTTGGGGTTACTGGCCGCCTCCATGGTTGCAATCGTTGTTGCGATGTGGGTGGAAAGTGAGCCGATCTATGAAAGTCTAAAACGGAGGACGATCGAGCAACAGAAAACAGCGAAGAAAAGAAAAACACTTGTCGAGCATGGCGTCTCCACGACCTGAAGTAACATTCGGGCGAATGCGAGAGACCGCTCCTCGTGTCATTGCCAGGCCCACGACATGGATGAGCACGGTCAGAACGATTAACGGTAGTCCCCATGCCCAGTCGGCCCTCCCAGGCAAAGGCGCATCGACCAGACCAGTGAAAAGGAATTGGCTCAGCATCCAGGCCTCTTGTCAGGAACTCTTGCGCCCGGTAGTTGGTGTCGAGATCGAAGTTGCCGATTCCACATCGTCGTTCCAGTTGATCTCGCCTTCGTCAGCCTGGTCAAGAATGCCGGCACCGCGAGCCTTGCCAAAATAGTCCCAAGCCCATTCCACAAACGCTTCGATCTTCGCCTGCGTCGAGGACAACAATGAGGCGTGCACGCCAAGCCAAGCCGCGAAAGCCAGTGAGCCGGTCAACTCGTGCCGATGTTTGCCCATTTCAGCAACCGCTGAATTGCGCCCGATCATTGCCATGATCCCTTTATCGAAATAGGCGAATGGCTTTCTTGGCTCTCCCGCAATATCCGCAAGAATGTTTTTCGCACACCATTTGCCGGACTGCTCCGCGACGAGCCGGTCCACCAGATCCGCGATGTCCTGCACGGTGCGGACCGGCACCCGTTCATCCGGCATCCTGATCCCGAACTTGTCCTCGAGGTCGGCCATCACCTCCAGCACCGTCAGGGAATCGACCTCGAGCGCCCCCAGGGGGCTGTTCGGATCAA
>Ga0209465_10001044_pt1 | contig 12537 bp, 8 predicted proteins | sample PanSoiPlot1MoBio_FD_188321 | JGI IMG/M metagenome (GOLD analysis project Ga0209465, IMG submission 188321) | Tropical forest soil microbial communities from Panama analyzed to predict greenhouse gas emissions - Panama Soil Plot 1 MoBio (SPAdes)... | ecosystem: Environmental > Terrestrial > Soil...
AATCGACAGGTCATCGCTTCACGTCCGATCGTCGGCACCAGAAACTAAAGTGCTTATGCGCTCTCGCGAGGGGCTCTTGTGTCATTCGGTCCGACACTGTCGGATGCGGGACCCGCCCTTGAGCCAATCGCCATGGATCATCAGAAGAAGAGCTTCAATCCGAGTTGCAGGATGCGAGCGGGATGAGCGATCCCGATATAGAGAAAGCTGGACGAGCCGAGACAGCTCGGATCGCCTGCAGAATTATTCGGTCCTCCATAACATCCCATGGAATTGGTGTTCGACGCGAAACCGTTGGCCGCCGCGCTGCCGCCTGCAGCGCCTCCGATTGGGCCCCACTCCGTGTGATTGAAAATGTTGAACGCTTCAGCACGAAACTCAAAATGGAAACGTTCGCTCACTGGGATGTTCTTGTAAAGCGCCATGTTGAAGTTCCAGTAGCCGGGGTTCCGTAAGGAGTTTCTGCCCGCATTTCCGAAGGTCAGGCCCTGTGGAGCGGCGAAGGCCCCCGGATTCTCATGCAGTGGACCGAAGCCTGTGAGCGGGACATTCGGAATGGCAGTATAGGGATCTCCAATTAGATCTGGGTAGGAGCCGGCGCCGTTCGCGCCCCCACCACCGCCACCGACACCGGCATTGTCGCTGTAATTAGCAGTGTTGATTGGAGAGTAAGGGGTGCCCGTGAGTGCGGTGAAGATGCCCGAATATTGCCAGCCTCCCAGAATCTTGTTTGTGAGCCCGGGGTTGCGGAAGAAGGGCAAGTCGTACACCCATCCGAAGTTGAACATGTGCCGGATGTCAAAAGCAGAACTAGCGCGATTCGCGGCTGGGTCATAGGTGTTTACGAAATCGGCGTCATAACGGTCAGATCCGTCATCAATCGAGTGGCTCCAGGTGTATGCAAGGGTGAACTGCAGTGATCCCGCTGTCTTCCGCGCCGCAACTTGCAACGCATTGTAAGTGGAGGAAGCGGCATTCTGCAGTTGCGTTATCGTCCCTATTCCGTAGTAAGGCCGAAACGGATTGGGATCGCTGCCGCATGCCACCATTAGGTTATTCACGGCTTGGCCGGTAACCGGTACACCGCTCGGCGTAGTAAATGACGAGCAATCACCATTTGTGTTGTTGATTCCGCCAATCGGCTCGCCGGGCATGTACGGATTCAGCGCCGCAGGCACGGGATAAATCTGATTCAGGTTGTCTTGCCGGTTAAGATGCGTGCCTTTGCTCCCTACATAGGCAAGCACTAACACTGTGTTCTTCGTTAACTGCCGCTGAAGATCAAGATGCCATTGCTGCACGTAAGGCCATATCGCTTTCGTTGGGATGGAGATGAATTGCAGCGGGAAGACGGGCGTCGAGCCAGTTGTGCCGCCGCCGATATTGGTATACCCGGAGATGTTGTATTGCGTCACAGTCTGGATTAGAGGCGAGGACTGCCCTTCCAGACTTTCCGTATTCGCTTCATTCCCATTCGTATGTTCGTAGAAGATTCCATAGCCGCCGCGGATGGCGGTCGTCCCGTCACCGAAGACATCGTAGGAAAAGCCCACTCGCGGTGCCGGATTCCAGAGATGCCCGCTCATGCACGACCTCGGAACTCCGTTTACACCGCAATGCACCAATCCATCGAAGGGATTGCCGGTGCCGGGTATCAACGCTCCCTGGAAGCCCGTCACGGAGCCATCTGTGTCAATCTGGGGGGCGTTGGCGGTGCTGTAAGCCGACGGAGTCCAGTTGTAAGCGCGGTTGTACTTTTCGTAGTAAGTGCCAAACATGCTGATGCGCAGGCCCAGGTTGAGGGTAAGTCGTGAGGTAACGCGCCAGTCATCCTGGAAGTACGGCTCGAAAATCTTGTAGCGGTTATAGAACTTGATGTTCGTGCTGGATTGCTGAAAGCTTGCGATTTGCCCCATAAGCAGGTCAGCAAAGCTGTTTCCAGTGGTCACGGAAGTTGCACTTGTGTCGAAAGTCAGCGAGCCATTCACCAGCTGGAAGCTGTACTCGTTCTTTTGGGCTGCCACATAGTAAGCGCCAAACTGCATGTTGTGGCGACCGACGATCTTTGTGACGTTATCGCGGAAGGTGTAAGTGGGGTTCGCGTTGTAGGCGCCCTCGGGCCATTCACCATTCGGATCTTGGTAGAACGTTCCGCCGTAGGCTGCATTACCAGTCAAGGTGATGGCAGCTAGTTTTCCACCAAATCCGTTATTGAAGATCGCACCCATCGGCAAATTGGGCGGCCGCTGCCAGGCGTTCGGGTTGGGAGTGCCAGTGGAAAAAAAGCTGATGTGGTCGGTGGTATAGCTGAACAAAAATTCGTTCACCAGGCTTGGCGAAGGGTTCCAATTTAAGCGGGCCACCAAACTCACGGCGGGTCCGATGAAATTAGTCTGTACAGTTGGGAAGTAGCTTCCGGTGAAGACGGGCGTGGGCGTAACAGTGTTCCAGGAATCGTGGGTCCAGCGGAACATGGCTGCCCACTTGGTTCCGAAGTTCTGATCGATACGCAACAGCTCTTCACGCCAGTTTGTGGGCTGGGTCGGTGATGCATTGTAGAGGGCTGCACCGGGGACTCCCGCATTCGCCAATGGGATCAATGGTAGAAGGGCGGCCCCAGCCGGATCGATCGGCACCTGGTTGTTGGGGAAGAACTGGCCTGTGGCAGGGTTGACCGGGCAGTCAGCGAACGACCCGGTTGTCTGGTTGGGGCATAGATCATTGAAATTACCCTGGCGCTCGGTATTCGAGGGCACCGGCGTATTGAAGACCTGTCCGGGAACGCTCTCTTTACGCCACTCCTGCGACCAGAAGAAAAAAGTTTTCGAGCGGTCGGTGTTGTAGTGTCCCGGAATAAAGACGGGTCCGCCTATCGTGTATCCGAAATCATTCTTGTGATAGGGAGGAACCGTCGATTCGAAGTAATTGCGGGCATTGAATGCAGTGTTGCGCACAAATGCGTAAACATCTCCGTGGAAGTCCTTGGTACCGGACTTGGTTTCCACTTCAACTGTGCCAGAGCCACTGCGCCCGTACTGGGCACCGTAGTTCGAGGTGAGCACCTTCACTTCGGCAATGGCGTCAATGCTGGGATAAACGTTCAGCGAGGAATTGCTTCCGTTATCCATATTGTCGCCGCCATCGAGCTCCCAGTTGTTGTACTCGGTGCGACCGCCGTTAAAACTGAACGCGACGTTCCCACTGATTCCAACCGTACCTTCATCCTGGCCGCTCTGGTTGTTCACTCCAGGTGTTAAAGTCGCCAATTGCGTGAAGTTGCGCCCATTCAATTGCAATTGGGAAATTTCCTTGCCAGTGATCACACCCGACATCTCGGAAGACTGGGTTTCGACGGCGCCAATGTTCGTGCCCTCGACAGTGACTTCCGACGTAGTACCACCCACACTTAACGTGGCGTCGGCGCGGGTCTTTTGTGCTACGCGCAATACGAGACCTTTGGCTTGATACTTCTTAAAACCCGGTGCCTCAACTTCCAAGTTATAAGTGCCCCCGGGCAATCCGCTCACGACATATTCCCCATCGGCATTGGTTTTGGCGCTGCGGTTGGTGCCACGTTCTGAACTGGTGACTTTGACTTGCGCATTGGCAACGATGGCTCCGGATTGATCGCGGACGGTTCCAGTGATCTGGCCGGTGTCCTGAGCCAGAGCAATTCCAGCAAGCATCACCAGTAGCAAGGAAAGGCCGCCACTGTATTTCATATCCGCCTCCAAGAGTTGAAGGTTCGACTTCGACCGGGCCAGGGCGAAGGTGGGTGGGAACCCAACAGCTTTAAAACGTTTTAAATAAGACTCCAACAGTTGCAGGCTTGTCAAGTTGCGCGTATCGAACTACTAAACGGCTTGTGTGGATTGGCGTGCGACTAAGGTGGGACTCACTAGCTTCAGGTTGCCATTGGACACCGGAACAGCTCCCGTAAGGCTGCCCCAGATTACTTCCGAGGCGATGGTTCCCATCTTCAGCATCGGCTGGCAGATGGTCGTCAGGCTGGGGCTTGCGAGGGCCGCCATCGGGATATCGTCGAAGCCCACCACCGAACAGTCCTGCGGCACACGCCGGCCGTGGTCGGCCAGCGTGCGGATCGAGCCGAATGCTGTCATGTCGTCGAACGCGGCGATTGCGGAGAAAGGCTGCTGTGCATCGAGCAATTCCCATGTTAGTTCTGCGCCCGAGGTGAATCCCGAGAGCGGGTCGGAGGAGGCAGACAGTTGCTTCACCAGCGCGGGTCGAATCGTTAGACCGGCTTCTTTGGCGAAGCGCTGCATGCCGGCCCAACGCCGGCTGGTGTCACCAAGCTGCTTCGGACCGAGAATGAACGCAATGTTGCGGTGGCCGAGGTCGTACAGATGTTGCAGCGCAAGATAGCCGCCCATTTCGTTGTCTACCAGAATCGAGCGGATTCCCGAGCGGTGCAAATCGCGACCCACCACGACGGTTGGCAAATTTCGCGCAATCACACCTTTGAGAGCGTCGATTCTCACAAACAACCAGTTCGCCACCACAATGAGACCCTCGACCCGACGATCGATCATCATCTCCAGGTAACGCTGAAAAAGATTGCGGTCGTTGTGCGCGTCCATGACAACTGGTAAGTACTCCGTTGGCTGTAAGCGCTTATCGATTCCCCGCAGGATCAACGTGCAGAAGGGATCAGCCAGATCGAAGACCACCACTCCGATGGTGTTACTGCGTTGGTTACGCAGCGAGCGGGCAAATAGGTGAGGACGGTATCCAAGCCGTTCGGCAACCTCGCGAATGCGGCGCTTTGTTTCGCCCCTCAGATGCTTTGCCAAGGGAGCTTCGTTCAGAACAATGGAGACGGTCGATACCGAGAAGCCGCTCTGCCTGGCGACTTCGACAAGCGTAACCGTCTTGGGCGGAACCCTACGTTGGTTCAAAGCATCAACAAGATACCACCTCTCCGGGATGAGCTAATTTGACGGTCAGTGCGACGAGTGCACTATTCGGCATGGTTGGTGCCGCCTTCTGGGCTCACGGGTGGTCACATTTCGCGGTAATTTAGCAGGCCTGCGCCGATCAAAACAAAGCAGGCTGGCCATATCCAGGAGGGAATCGTCCGGTCTTTTTGCGGCAGGCGCAACTCGAGCCAGCGCGCCCATCCCGCAAACACCGCGATGATACCCATGGGGACGTGGCTCAACTCGACTAGGAGATTTTCTTTCACGTTGGTGATGGCGTGCGAGTGTGTGAGCAGGACCGCGCCGCCCACGGCACACATCAGGGGGAAGACCAGCGCCCAGTGATCGTTCTCCCGCTTTTGCTTGCGGACGCGCAGCTCAAACACCGCGAAGCCGACGCATACCAACGCCGCCATGCGATGCTGGAACACCTCAGGATCGGCCCAGCATGCGCCCATGCTCTTCCACCCAACGGGCCAGCATTCGGTGTCTGCAAAGAGGAAGATAAATATTGCGATGCCGATCAGCAGCAAAGGCCAGAACTCCGCCCATGGGGCTTTGCCCGTGCGCGCCAGCAGCGCTAGCACACCCATCGAGAGCACGACCACACCCATCCAATGGTGGTTCGACTCCGATTCGATTGAGTTGTTGATCAGCCGCGGCGTGAGCCGCAGGCCATCGACGTTGTACCCGTGAACCTTGGGAATTGCGGCTGTGCCGTCGGGGTTCGTCTCGGGGATGAACTTGTAGGTGAGCCGCGGCATGGTCGGCTGAAAGCGTTGCCAGATCTGCTGCATCGTAACCGTTTCGCTGAGCTGGTCAACCGCCGGAGGCTGCGAAGTCAGCGACGCTGCGGTCAAAATCACTGTGATTCCGATGCCGACCTCGGCTTCGATCAGTCGCCGCAATCGCGGCATGACTTGTTCCTGGGTAGAATTTCGTAGCATCAGGGAATTAACGGCGCCGAGCACCAACAGAGCTCCCAGCATGAGCGCCTTGGCGCCCACCATCGCTCCATAGGCTGTGCCCAGCACCGCGCCCCACGATCCGATGTAGCGAATGCTCAGACCTAGGCCGCTCAAAACCAGCGCGCAAACACTAACCAAGGCCATGCGCGAAAAGCGCTCCGTCACATACCACTGCGTGGCCAGGTCTTTGGCGCGGAAGAGTGCCAGCACCAGGAAGGGGAGGCCTCCAATCCAGAAGCCGGTGGCTAACTCATGTACGCATGAAAGCACAACCAGAAAGGTACGTCCTTCGATTCGCGAGGCGGCGTGATTGGTCATCACCGACGCGCCCATGATGACGAGCGCCAGGATCGGCAGCGCCCACTTCGCGAATTTCTTGTTCCCGCTGGCGATGATGGCGGTGAACAGTGCCGCAATCAGCACGATACTGCCGGAGATAAAAAAGTTTGCGCCGACGACCTTCTGGATGCCGATCTCGGCAGTCACCATAAGCACCGCGGAGTTCACATACAGGTATCCCAACTGCATAATTGCCAGTCCGACAGCGCTGATACGAAGCAGCTTCCAGGAAGAAGCCTCAATGCGCCTGATGCTGTCTTCCGACATATCGGCCGAGGGCCGCGTGGTCCAAAGCACAAACAGCACGCCACCGAGCAGCACCGACTGGAATACCAATGTTCCGGCACGCAGCACCACCGAGAAAAATGCGAATAAATCAACTAGCTTCAGCAATGGGTTGTCCTGATTTTCCTTTTCCCTCGCGGGCTGAAGCCCGCCGCGGAATTAAAAGGACCGCTGACGGCACGACTGATGTCACGCAGAGACACGAGAATATCGTGCAAACAAATTTTCTCCCCGGCTCGTGGAGTCGAGCCCTTACTCATTGTCATCGCACGACGCTCGAAGTCTTTTCCCGGGCGTTGTAGACCGGGAAATCAATTCACGGTAAATGGAATCTCACCCTTACTGATGTGCCCGTCTGACGCGAGTACCTGCCACTGCAGCCTGTAGGCTCCTGGCTTCAGGCCCTTGGCCTGGGTTTGCAACGTATCCGGTGTAGCCTGAGTCGCAAGGGTCAGGATTGAAACGGTACCGTCTGGCGCGACCAGCCGGAGACGCGAGCGGCCGCCGTCGATCCGCACATTGAAGCGCAGGTTGACGGCAAAATCAGGTCCCTTGATCGTGGAATTCAGCTTGGGGGACGATTCCATCAGAATGGCGTGCGCCCAGCAAACCTGGGCTGCACTGAGAATCGTTAAAACTGCGCACACTAATGAAATACGGTGATAACTCATGCCAAACAAATAACGTTTCCTCCGTTCGGAGAACTCTGTCATCAACCATGATGAGGACTGTTTAAGGATACTCGTGCGCAGCGGCACATCTCAACCGTATGCCATTGGCATGTACTAAAAACCGCGCTGACGGTCGTGCATGACTGCATCTGCATGAAGAGGGGCGAGTTTAATGGGGTGACAAGGATTGCGGACAAACGCGTTTCGCGTGGTGAGCGTTGCGCCATTGACATGTGATATGGCGTTATTCTTGTCGCCAGGCGCTGCTCAGAAGCCTGTTGCGGCGCTGCGGTGCGTCAAACTGGATACCACTTGGGATGAGCCGAAGGGCGGCAAGCGATGGGTCGGTGCGACCGCTGGGTACTATACGCTGGCCGACCTGCAGTTTACCGATACAACCGAAGGGAAGCCGGCAGGTGTGGATTTTTCTGCGCTGCCGACGATAAACAACGACAACTGAAAACCGTCGGTTAGCAGTTAGCAACAGCGGGGATGCAATCTGTCCCATCTATGCGTCGCAACTATATGCGCAATGCATATAATTTGGCATATGAGCGAGGGCCCTAGCGCTGAATCTTTACTTCCGCTTCAACCGACGACATTCCATATCCTGCTTTCGTTGGCTGAGGAAGACCGTCACGGCTATGCAATCATCCTCGATGTAGCTCGGCGTACCGGTGGCAAGATTCGGCTCAGTGCTGGTACCCTGTACCGCTCGATCCAGCGCATGCTGGAGCTGGGACTCATCATTGAGACCAAGAGCAGGCCCATCCCTGAAATGGACGATGAGCGCCGACGATATTACCGGATCACTCCGCTGGGTACAGCGGTGGCAAAAGCCGAGGTAAACCGGTTGAGCAGCCTGGTAAAGATGGCGCGGGCTTGCGGCGTCACACCGAGGACAACCTGATGAAACTCTATCGAGCCTTGCTACACCTGTATCCGTCGTCGTATCGCACCGAGTATGGCGCCGAGATGACCGGCATCTTTGCGCAGGAAGTGCGGCTGCGCAGCACCGTGTTGGGTCGCTTGTGGCTTTGGGTCGAGACTTTTTTGGAAGTGTTATCAAATGCCGCCGCTGTGCACCGGCAGATTGCGCGGCGAGATCTCCGTTATTCATTGCGTTCGCTGTTGCGCTCTCCGGGCTTCACGGCCACCGCGGTTTTGCTGGTTACCATCGGCATCGGAGCCAATGCCGCAATCTTCAACTTGGCGGATTTCGTACTGGTGCGGCCACTGCCGTTTCCTGAGCCGGAGCGGCTGGTCAAAGTGTACGAGAAGCATCCCGGCTACTCGATGATGGAACTCTCTCCGGCAAACTACCGCGACTTCATCGTCAGCACAAGTTCGTTTGAATCGCTCGCGGCGTACACCGATATCGATATGAATCTGCTGGGACAGGGAGAGCCGTTGCGGGTTGAAGGCGCCATTGTCACTGGAAATCTCTTTTCTACTCTAGGCCGTTCGCCATGGATTGGCCGCTACTTTGCAGAACGAGACGATCAAGCCGGCGCTCCTGCAACCGTGATGCTGAGCTACGGGTTCTGGCAGACAGAGTTTGGAGGCGACGCGAGCGTCGTAGGGAAGTCGATCATCCTGGATGACAGAGCCTACACGGTTGTCGGGGTGATGCCTCCGGACTTTCATTTTCCAACGCGCGAGACCAAGTTCTGGAGGACCTTTCAATTTCAGGAAGAGAATTACAAAGACCGGAACGATAACTGGATCATCGGAATTGGCCGCCTCAAGCCGGGGATTTCGATCGATCAGGCGCGCACCGGGTTGCAGCTGATTGCGAAACGGTTGCAGCAGCAGTATCCCAAGGAAAACGAGAACGTTGGGGCAACGGTGTTGTCGATGCGCGACGAGTTGAGCAAGCAGTCACGCTGGTTGCTGTTTGCTCTGGTGGGAGCGGCAGTTTGCCTGCTAGTGATAACGTGCGCCAACCTGGCGAATCTGCTGCTCGTGCGTGCGATTGCGAGGCAAAAAGAGCTCTCGATTCGTGTGTCGTTGGGAGCCAACCGCAGAACCATTCTTCGGCAGTTGCTTTCGGAGAGCGTAATTTTGGGTCTTGCCGGCGGCCTTGGTGCAGTCGGCGTCGCCGCTGCAACGCTGCCTTTGCTGGCGCGACTGGTGCCAACAGCACTTCCAACACAAGAAGTACCTCCGGTGGATTTCCGGCTGCTGATATTGGCGCTCGGCCTTACGGCGATTACGGTGATCGCCTTCGGCGTGGCGCCCGCGATTCGGGTGTGCAGAAATGCCGGGTTAAGCGGCTTGCGCGAAGGCACGCGCACCGGAGGCAGTGGAAGTCAGCGGGTCCGTTCGGCTCTGGTGATTGCAGAAGTAGCGGTGTCAGTTGTGCTGCTGATTTCGTCTGGCCTGCTGGTCCGCGCCATGTGGAAGGTGCAAGAGACCGACCCTGGCTTTCGCGGCGAAAATGTGCTGACCTTGCGCACCGCGTTGCCTCTTCCGAAGTACGAGAAGACCGATGTGCGCAAGCAGTTCTATACCAAGGTGCTCAGGGACGTGCGCCGCCTACCCGGTGTAGTCAATGCGGCGTACATCAGCGCGCTGCCGATGGTGTGGCGCGGCGGCATCTGGCCGGTTGTCATCGGCGGGCGGTCGCAAAACCGCTCAGAAGGCACGTCGGCCAGCTTGCGTTACGTGACACCGGATTTCTTTGCGACCATGGGAATCCCCATTTTGTCGGGGCGCGACGTCAGCGAAGCGGACACTAACGCCAAGCCTTACGTCGCGGTAGTCAGTGAATCATTTGTTCGGCGTTACTGGCCCGATGAATCGCCAATCGGCCGCCACTTCGAATTCGCTGCACACGACAGGGAGGTAGCCGGAGTGGTAAAGGATGTTCGCGTACGAGGGTTGGAGCGAGCGAGCGAACCCCAAGTGTATATACCCTATACGCAGGTTCCGGATGGATGGATCATTGGCTACATTCCGAAGGACTTGGCCATTCACGCCAATAGGCCACCGCAGTATCTCGTGCCCCAGGTGCGACGGATTATCGGAGAAGCTGATCCGCAGCAACCGATCTCTGACGTGAGAACCATGGACGAGATTGTGGCCGGTGAAACCCAGTCGCGCGCCGTGCAGACGCGCGTGCTGATGACATTTACCGCAGTCGCAGTATTTCTGGCTGCCTTGGGAATTTACGGTCTGTTGTCTTTCACGGTGTCGTTGCGAGAACAGGAGTTCGGCATACGCATGGCGCTCGGTGCCCAGCAAGGCGATATCTTTCGCATGGTGCTCAGTAAAGGAGCGGTGCTGACCTTGTCAGGGTTGATTCCGGGGTGGCTGCTTGCTTACATGTCAGGGCGGTGGCTGCAAAGTTTGTTGGCGGGGTTAAAGCCCTGGGATATTTTGATGTTTTCTGTCGCTTCGGCTTTGTGCTTCGCAGCAGCTTCGATTGGCACACTGATTCCCGCGATGCGTGCGGTGAGAGTGGACCCGACCAGCGTAATGAAGGCGGAATAGCAGATCCCCACATATTCCAAAAGCAGGAATGTGCAGTACCCCCTCACAGTCACAATGGCACGCTAATATTGCGCGGGACAATTTTGCGCGTTTAGTATGATTGGGATTCTTTCGACACCAATCAGCCTTGCGGAGAAGTGTCTTTCACGACTAGGCGGATGCGAGGGCGATCTCATGTCATGTGCGAACGGCAGAACGGCTGGTCTCTTCACGAAGTTCGCGTCGGGTCTTTGTGTAGTTGCGGCGACAGTCGTTTTGATCGGGCATGAGTATCCAGCCGAAGCTCAAGAGGCGAAGAAGAGCTCTACAGCGCAAGCTCCTGCGGGCGGCTCGGCTGTTTCGCGTGGTCAGTACATCGTGGAAGATGTAGCCATGTGCGGACAGTGTCACACGCCTCGACTGCCCAATGGCAGTCCCGACCGCAGCCGTTGGTTGGCCGGCGCTCCCGTTCCGTACCAGCCTTCACAACCGACAGTCAACTGGCCAACGGTCGCTCCACGGATTGCTGGCCAAACTCCGACCAGTGTTGAAGGAATGATCATCCTACTCACAACAGGAATCTGGACTGACGGCAAGCCCTTGCGCGATCCGATGCCGAAGTTCCACATGACGAAAGCTGACGCCGAAGCCGTGGTGGCCTATCTAAAGTCACTAACGCCGGGACGCTAGTCTTACCGCACCGTCACATTGATGGTGGCGGTGTGCGTGATGCCGCCGCCCGTGGCGGTAATCGTTAAGTTTCCAGTGAGGGGAGTAGGACCGTTCGAATTCCCGCCTCCATTGTTGCCGCCACCGCAGGAAACCGTGCCGAGAATCATGCAGAGTGCGAGCAGGCTCCACACCATCCCGTGTAATCTACGACTAGATCTTAGAGTTCGGCGCCGTTTTGCGCCCGGTGTAGTCAATACCATTCCGACGGCGAAACCCAAACTTGCGTAATCGCCCAACCCGCGATGCTGGAAGGGTAAGGGTGCCCCACGGTCGCGGGTCAATACAGCGCCGTTGATGGTGACCAGCGCCGTCCCGCTGCCACCTGTGACTGTGGTTGGGTTGATGGTGCAGGTGGTCGTGCCTAGCGACGACGGAACACTGCATGTGAGTGCTACATCCGAATTAAAACCGCCGGTGGGCGTAATCGTGAGATTGTTGGTGATCATGCCGCCGCTTGGGATCGAGACCACCGGGCTGGCAACGGTAAGGGTGAAGTCAGCCGGAACGGCATTGACAGTCACGGGAATTACGCGGTTGTGCGTGATATTCCCGCTGGTGGCGGTTACCGTGACAGCTCCGGTGGCGGCTGTGCTGGACGCATTCACTGTAAGCGTACTTGTGTAATTATTGCTGCTAACGGAACTCGGATTGAGTGAGCAGCTGAGGCCGGAACCGTAACCAGTGGTTCCCGCGCAAGAGAAATTCACAGTGCCGGCGAAACCCATCAGGGGCGTGATGGTAACGGTGTCAGTCGTGGAGCCGCCGGTATTTACCGTTTCGCCCGTGGTGTTGCCGTAAGTGACTTGAAAACCCTGCACGCCTACTGACAAGCCGATTGTGGCGGAGTTGGTCAGATTGCCGCTGGTACCCGTGACAGTCACTGTGGTGCCGCTCTGGGTAGCCTGCGAGCCAGCTTGGATCGTGAGATGAGCCACGCCAGGCGTGGAGACGGTAGGAGTAACTGTGGGCGTGTCATAGCTGCAGGTTCCAGCCATCAGCGGCAAAACGGTGCACGTCAGAGTAACGTTCTGGGCGAACCCTTCTTTAGACGGCACAGTTACTGTTATGGCGCTGCTGCTGGTGTTGGGTGACAGAGACACACTGCGCGAAGCGGGCAGGACCAGGAAA
>Ga0209465_10001045_pt1 | contig 12535 bp, 12 predicted proteins | sample PanSoiPlot1MoBio_FD_188321 | JGI IMG/M metagenome (GOLD analysis project Ga0209465, IMG submission 188321) | Tropical forest soil microbial communities from Panama analyzed to predict greenhouse gas emissions - Panama Soil Plot 1 MoBio (SPAdes)... | ecosystem: Environmental > Terrestrial > Soil...
CGTCAGCCGCGGACGAAGCGCGTCCCGAAAGCGATCAGCGCGACGTCTTCGAGCGCTCCGGCGACGGCGTTGGCCCAGGGGCCGCCGCCCAGGCGCCGGGTCAGAGCGAGGCGGAGGCGAAGCCCGCCGAACGCACCCGCGAATGCGCCGGCGATGCCGAGCGCGAGCGCGGCGCAGGTCGCAGTCGAGCTCCGCCGCGGCCGCAGCGCCAGCGCGACGCCGGCGGCGCTCGCGATGCGCAGCCCGAGACCGAGCGGCGCCGTGCGACTGGGCGTCCACGGCAGCTTGTCGCCGATCAGCTCACCAGCCGCCATCAGATAGACGGCCTTTCGCGCGAGCCGCCGGCGCGCCGACGCGCGCAGCGCCAGGGCCGGCCCCAGCGTCGTGCGCGATCCCGTGATCGCCGCCAGCGCGGCAAGGCGAAACCAGGAACGTTCGCGAACGGGCATGGTCACGCGCGGCTCAGCAGGCGGTACGCACCGTCGGTCGCGGCCGCGTAGACGCCGTGATGAAAGGCGTCAATCGCGACCTCCTTCGCGCCCCAGCGCCAGAAGGGCTTCGCGACGCCGAGCGCGGGCAAAAGCGCCAGCCCGGCGCCCCACACGGCCGCGAAGAACGCGACTGGCTCGAGGAACGACGGCCGCCGGCGACGATGCAGCCAGCGTCGCCCTCCGCCCGCGACAACAGCAGCGGCCAGCGCGGCGCGTCCCAGGCCCCAGCCGGTCCCGTACGCGTAGTGCACCAGGTTTCCGAAGCGCGCCTTGGCGCGCTCGTCCTTCGGCTGGATGCGCAGCACCTTGCCGGCGGCGGCGGCCGGCGCCGAGCTCGCCGGCCGGTTCCGCAGCTTCATCTCGATCGTGCTCGCGATCGTCATCGCCACCGTGCCGACGAATCCCGCGATCAACCCCTTGCCCAACTCGGTCGCGATCCCACGCAACATCTTCATCGCCTGGCCTCCCACACCGCCCACATCGCCCACACCGAACCTTGGTCAGCGCGCGGATGCTGTCAAGAAGTCAGCGACCGGCGTACGATCGTGGGATGAGGTCTCTCTTCACCTCGCGGATCGTCGCGCTCTTGATCGCGGTCGTTGCTCTCGGGGCGATCTCCCAGTCGTGCGGTTCCGTTTCGACGACCTCCGACGCCGCCACCTCCGGCGCGGCCGGAACCAGCGCCGGTGGCAGCGGTGGCAACGCGGGCACCACCGGCAAGGGCGGCGCCGGCGGCACGACCGGCGTCGGCGGAACGGGCGGCGGCGCCGCGGACGGCGGCTTGCTCACCTGCCGCACCGACGTGGCCGGCGATTGTCCGAACGGCTTCACCTGCGCCTGCGGCGGCCCCGGCCCCGGCATCTGCACCTGCCACCGGAACTGCACCGACGTCAGCCAGTGCCCGATGACGGATCCGATGTGCGGCTGCCCGTCGACCACGGCCACCGGCCGCTACTGCGTCAACGCGTGCTTCTGCAGCTGTCAGTGATCAGTGGCAGCGGAAGATGATGAAGCCCTGGAACACCATCTGGTTCGGCACGACGTAACCGTTCGGGGTGACGAACGTTCCGAAGCGGGTCCCGTTGTCCAGCAGCTGGTAGCCGGACGGACCGCAGATACGATGGGCGCGCGCGTCGCATCCGTAGGGATTGTCGCGGCGGCAGCTCACGCGCATCGCGGACTGCCCGTCGGGCCCTGTCACGATGTGATAGGTGGCGCACCCGCCGAGCAGCACCACCGCCGCGAGTGACCACTTCACGAGCCGAGACAACGCCATCGCGCACTTCATGATACCGCCGCGCCGAGCAGCTTGCCGATGCCGTACGTCACGGCGCCGGCGGCCGCGCCGATCAGCAGCGATCGCAGCCCGCCGCGCACCGCGCCCCGCCCCGAGAAGAGACTGGTCGCGCAACCGACGCCGAACAGAACCACGCCGGTCAGCACGATCGCCGCCACCAGCGCCCCGAAGCCGCCGCCCACGAGAAACGGCGCCAGCGGGACGGCCGCGCCGACGGAGAACGACGCGAACGAAAATCCCGCCGCGCCGTACGGCGATCCCAGCGCCCCTGGATCCAGGCCCAGCTCCTCGCGCGCCAGCGCGTCCAGCGCGTAGCCGGGGTTGGCGACGATGCGGTCCGACATCCGGTCCGCGTCCTCCTTGCCCAGCCCGCGGGCCTGATAGATGAGCGACAGCTCCGCCGCCTCCTCGTGCGGATACTTCGCCAGCTCGTCGCGCTCGGCGCCGATCTGGTACTCGAACATCTCGCGCTGCGAGCGGACCGAGATGTATTCGCCCGCCGCCATCGAGAACGCCCCCGCCAGCAGGCCCGCCACGCCCGACACCAGCACCGCGCGCCCCTCCCCCGCCGCGCCCGCCACGCCGAGGATCAGGCAGGCGTTCGACACCAGCCCGTCACTGGCGCCGAAGACGGCCGCCCGCAGGTTGCCGCCCGCGATGCCCCCACGATGCCGCCGCCCGATCTCGGACACCGAATGCGGCATCGGGTGCCCGGACGGGTGCGCGCTGGTCGAATAGACCGACATCCCGCGGACCTTCATCGCGGCCAGCACGCTGCGCATGTGACGCGGGCCGAAGCGGCGGACCAGCGCGGCGACGACCCGCGTGCGCGCCGGCGGAACGTAGGCTTCCGGGGGCCGCCCATCGGTCTTCTGGATCTCGTCGGCCCAGATCGCCGCCTGTGCCTCCGCCTCACCCGCCAGCTTCGTGAACAGGGCGCGCCGGTCCTCCGCCGGCTCCGCCTCCGCGACGACCCGATAAAGGAACACGGATTCCATCTCGTGCCCCCAACTTTCCCGTGCGCTCATCGGATTGCGACTTATACGTTAGCCGCGCCCGTGCGGCCGGCGGGTGTCTCTCCGATTTTCAAAACCGCTCCTGCATGTCCGATTGCGTCGGCAACGAATCAGGGATTTCCTGAGACCTGGAATTTGTCTGCATTTTTACCCGCCGTTAACCAAAGCCGAGAGTATCTTCTGTGCGGAAATAGACCACATGCCCGAATCCTCACCTGCCGCAGGCGATCTCGTCTCCGAAATCCTCGCTCTAATCGGGCGTGATGACAGCGAAACCTTGCCGTCGGCGAACGAGTTGTTCGCGCAGGCAACGAAGAAGCAGTTGCTGGATTGCGCGGCCCGGCTCGGCATCAAGGGTGTCTCGAAACTGTCCCGCGAGGATCTCGCCGGCCGCATCGAGGTCGCCTTCATGGGGCTGGCCGGCACGACGATCGCGCCCGGAGATCACGACGTCATCGAGCCCTCCGGAGTCACCCCGCCTCTGAACGGCGGCGGCTCGTTCGCGCACAAGTTCGACCTCGGTCCCAGCGCGGAGGCCGAGGCGATGCCGAAGGACATCCCCTGGGGCTACGGCTACGACCGCGTCACCGCGATGGCCGTCGATCCGATGCGCCTCTACGCCTACTGGGAGGTGACCGACGGCGCCATCGCGAGCGCGCGCGCGGGCCTGGGCGCCGCGGGCGAGCGCGCCTGGCTGAACGTTCGCATCTACGACATCACGGGCCGCCTGTTCGACGGCACCAACGCGCACAGCTACTTCGATCACCGGGTCGAACGTCACGAGCGCCAGTGGTTCTTCGGCGTCGACAAGCCGACCTCCACGGCGTGCGTCGAGGTCGGCCTCAAGTCCGACGAGGGATACTTCGTCAAGATCATCCGTTCAGGGCGCGTCGAGTTTCCGCGCAACGAGCCGTCGGGTGACGGAACCGTCGAGTGGCTCAGCGTGCGCAGCGCCAGCGGTCCGGTCGGCAACCGTTTCGCCGGTGCGCCCGCCGGCGCGGGCGGCGCCTACGGCGTCGGACCGGGTGCGGGTGGCGGCGCGCCCGGCGGCGGCGCGCCCGGTGGACCGGGTCCCGAGGGCAACGCCGACGAGGCCTGGCACGACTGGACGCAGTTCGCGGGCTTCCCCGTGCCGCGCGGCCAGCGCCTGCTCGGGCGAACCTGGACGCGCTACGAGGCGTCCGGCGAGAGCTGGACCAGCGAGTGGACGAAGAGTGAATGGGCCGGCCCGGTGCTGCGGACCGAATGGGAATCCGGGCCGTTCAGCACCCCGGTCGACATGCCCGAGGGGAGCATCGAGGTTCAGGACAACGGCGAGGTCTCGGTGCGCGCCGAGGGCGGCCGGACGCACGTGACGTACGGACCGTGGCAGGTGATCATCCGCGGCCTCGGGGCGCGCGCCGAGCGCCGCGTGCTCGGCACCTGGGAGTACCGACGGCGCGTGTCGGTCGAGGGTGGCGTCGAGCGGGTCACGACGGGCGGCGGGTACGCCCCCGGCAGCTCGGAGTGGATGATGATGGGCGCCAGCGAGCGCGCCTGGATGGGCGCCAGCGAGATGCTCTGGCGCGGCGCCAGCGAGCTGTGGCTGCTGGGCGCGAGCGAGCTTCTGTTCGGGGGCGGCAGCGAGCGGGCGTTCCTGGGCGGCAGCGAGTACCGCTTCCGCGGCGCGAGCGAGCGACGGATCTCCGGCGCCAGCGAGCTGCGGCTGGGCGGCGCGAGCGAGCGGAGCGTCGGCGGCGCCAGCGAGACGATGTTCGCGGGCGCGAGCGAGCGGATGCGCGTCGGGGCCAGCGAGCGCCTCGGCGGCGCCAGCGAAAGATCGGGCGGCGGCGCCGGCGCGGCGTACGAACACGACCCGAACTCCCCCTACCCCGCGCCGCCCCGAGACCATAAGTAGACCCGTCATGCCGACCGGATATTTCGCGCTGGTATTGCACGCCCACCTGCCGTTCGTCCGTCACCCCGAAGATCCGACGGTGATGGAGGAGCAGTGGCTGTACGAGGCGATCACCGGCACCTATCTGCCGCTGATCCAGATGTTCGAGGGGCTGCTGGTCGATCACGTGCCGTACCGCGCGACGGTGTCGCTGTCGGCGCCGCTGATCACGATGCTGACCGACGATCTCCTGAAGCTGCGTTACGCCGAGCACCTCGACAAGCTGATCGAGCTCAGCGAAAAGGAGATCGATCGGACCCGGCCCGAGCCGCACTACAACCGGCTGGCGCACATGTATCACGATCGGTTCCAGTCGCTGCGCCACACCTGGCGCAGCCACGAGGGGGATCTGGTGCGCGCGTTCCGCCAGCTGCAGTACGCGGGGCGCGTCGAGGTGATCACGTCGACGGCGACGCACGCGTTCTTTCCGCTGATGGATCGCAACTGGGCCAACATCCGCGCCCAGGTCCACGTCGCAGCCGACCTGTACGAGAAGCACTTCGGCTGCCGCCCGCGCGGCATGTGGCTGGGCGAATGCGGCTACGTCCCCGGCGTCGACGAGCTGCTGCGCGAGGCCGCCATCCGCTACTTCTTCGTCGATTCGCACGGCGTCTTGTTCGCCGACCGCCGTCCCGTCTACGGCGTCTTCGCGCCGCTCTACTGCCCGAGCGGCGTCGCCGCGTTCGGGCGCGACATGGAATCGTCGGAGCAGGTCTGGAGCGCCAAGGAAGGCTACCCGGGCGATCGCCACTACCGCGACTTCTATCGGGACATCGGCTTCGACCTGCCGCTCGACTACATCAAGCCGTACATCCACCCCGAAGGGCATCGCGTCTACACCGGCATCAAGTACCACGCGATCACGCACAACCAGCTTCACGACAAATGGGTCTACGACCCCGACATCGCGCGCGGCAAAGCCGGCCTGCACGCGTCGCACTTCCGCGGCAACCGCGTCAAGCAGGTGCAGCACCTGGCGGCGCACATGGACCGGCCGCCGATCGTCATCAGCCCGTACGACGCCGAGCTGTACGGCCACTGGTGGTACGAGGGGCCGCTGTTCCTCGGCGATCTGTTCCGCCAGCTGCACTTCGACGAGAGCGCGATCGAGACCATCACGCCCGGCGACTACCTGGAACGGCACGACACCAACCAGGTCGCGACGCCGTGCGCGTCGTCGTGGGGCTTCAAGGGCTACAACGACTACTGGCTGAACGAAAGCAACGCCTGGACCTACCGCCACCTGCACACCGCCAGCGAGCGGATGGTGGAGCTGGCGCGGCGCCACCCGGCCGCCGACCCGCTGACCACGCGCGCGCTCAATCAGGCGGCGCGCGAGCTGATGCTGGCCCAGTCGTCCGACTGGACGTTCATCATGAAGACGGGAACGACCGTTCCGTACGCCACCAAGCGGATCAACCAGCACATCCTGCAGTTCAACAAGATTTACGACGACCTGCGCGCGAACAAGCTGGGCGCGGCGGCGCCGGATGCAAACGTCCGCTGGCTCGCCGATGTCGAGAGCCGGGATAATATTTTCCCAAACATCGACTATCGCATTTACGCTAGCTAGCTCATTCGGGCCTGTCGCCCCCCTCGCGCTTCGTGCCTGCGTCGCCGCTAAAGGTTCTGTTCGTCTCGTCGGAGTGCGCGCCGTTCGCGAAGACCGGCGGCCTGGCCGACGTCGCCGGCGCGCTGCCGAAGGCGCTCCGCGCGCTGGACATCGACGTGCGGGTCGTCATGCCGCTGTACGCGGGGATGCCGTGGAACGACCTCGAGGTGCTGGACGGCTTCCTGACCGTGCCGATGTGGTGGGGCGGCGCGCGGGCGCGCGTGCGCGTCGGCCGCCTGCCCGGCAGCGACGTTCCGCTCTACTGCCTCGAGTACAACCGCTACTTCGATCGCCCCTATCTGTACGGCCCGCCAGCCCAGGGTTACGACGACAACCTGGAACGCTTCACCTTCCTGTCGCGCGGATCGCTGGAGGTGTGCAAGGCGCTCGGCTTCTTCCCCGACATCATCCATTGCAACGACTGGCAGACGGCGCTGGTCCCGGTCTACGTCGACACGGTCGAATGGCTGCAGCCGCTGCACGCCGCGGCCACCGTCTATTCGATCCACAACCTCGCCTACCAGGGCGTGTTCGACGGCGGCGGCATGTTCATCACGTCGCTCGGCCGCGAGCACTACAACTCGCGCGAGCTGGAACACTTCGGCGCGATGAACCTGACCAAGGCGGCGCTCTACCGCAGCACGATCCTGTCGACGGTCAGCCCGACCTACGCGCGCGAGATCCAGACCGGCGCTTACGGCAACGGCCTGGACGGCATCCTGTCGTGGCGAAATGGCGATCTGGTCGGCATCCTGAACGGCATCGACACCGACGAGTGGAACCCGGCCACCGACAAGCACCTGCCCGCCACCTTCGACGCCGGTGATCTCACCGGGAAGGCGGTGTGCAAGGCCGCGCTGCAGAAGGAGGCCGGCCTGGCGGTGCGCCCGGACGTCCCGCTGTTCGGCATCGTCGGCCGACTGACGCCGCAGAAGGGGTTCGACGTGCTGGCGCACGCGCTGGATCGGATCCTGAACTGGGACGTCCAGATCGTGCTGCTCGGCACCGGCGACACCGACGCCGAGCGCTTCTTCGCCTGGGCCGACGGCCACCACGGCGATCGGTTCCGCGCCTGGCTGCACTTCGACAACGGCCGCGCCCACCGCATCGAGGCGGGCGCCGACTTCTTCCTGATGCCGTCGCGCTTCGAGCCGTGCGGCCTGAACCAGATGTACAGCCTGCGCTACGGCACGCTGCCGATCGTGCGGGCGACCGGCGGCCTGGTCGACACCGTCTCCAACTACGACGAGGCGAGCGGCGGCGGCACCGGCTTCATGTTCAGCGATCTGTCCCCGAACGCGCTCGCCAACACGATCGGCTGGGCGGTCTCGACCTGGTACGACCGCCCTCAGCACATCGACGGCATGCGCCGCCGGGCGATGGCGCAGGATTTTTCGTGGGAGCGCGCGGCGCGTGACTACCGCGATCTGTATCTCGGCGCGTACGAGCGCCGCCGCGGCCACGCTTTCAAGTAGCGGCCCTGCGGGCGTATCATCCGGCGCATGCCCGATCCCTACTTGCCGCCGTCCGCGTCGATCGACGCCGCGCCGTCCGGCGCGCTGAAGTGCCCCAAATGCGGAAACGAGCTGTACACCAAGCTCGGCTTCACCTGGTGGGGTGGCGCCCTCGGCCCGAGGCTGCTCAATGCGGTGCGCTGCAACCGCTGCAGCGCGACGTTCAGCGGCCGCACGGGTGCATCGCTGACCGGGGCGATCGTCATCTATCAGGTGGTCGGGTTCGCGATCGCCGCGGCGATCGCCGGCGCGTACTTCGCGTTCAAAAACTGACGCCGCGCGCGCGCGACACCGCGCCTGTGGCAGCGGCGGCACACGGGGAGACGGCGGCCGTGCGCCCGCCCACGCGGCGCAGCCGATCGGCTGGCACGGAACCTGTAAGGAAGATGGCGGCGTGCGTGCAGCGGTCAGCCTGTTGACGTTGGCGTTCTTTGCCCCGGTCGCGGCCGGGTGCATCTCGAACGAGTATGTGATCCCGAACGAAGAGTTGAACCGGCTGGTGTCGACGCCGCCGGAGGTGCGCGGGCAGCACGTGCACGTCATCCAGGAGCTCGGAACGCGGCGCACCGATCCGATCCCGACGGAGAAAACCAACTACGGACAGGGCGGCGCGGCGTGGGCGCAGCCCGAGGTCACGCCGGACCAGCCGATCGTGGGCGAGGAGACGCGAGACACCGATGTCGAGCTGGACGTCCGCATCGACGGCGACGTCGACGTTTCGGGCGGCAACAGTGGCGCCGGTCGGCCAGCGGGAGGTCGCCCGTGGCGCGGAGCCCCGCGCACGGGTGGATCCGCCTCGACCTCGGGCGGCGGCTGGCAGGGCAAGCCGCCGAGCGGTGGCGGCATCACCTGGCATAACGCGCCGTCGTCCGGCTCCGGCGGCGGATGGCACGGCGTACCGCCTTCGAGCTCCGGCGGCGGCAGCAGCTCCGGTGGCGGCAGCTGGCTCGGCGGCGGCTCGAGCGGCGGAGGCAGCGGGGGTGGGAACGGCGGCGACGCGATGATCGTCCTCGCGGTTGTCCTCGCGGCGATCGCAGTGGTGGCGGCGGTCGGCCTGGTCTCGAGCGAGGGCGTCCGCTTCGACGGCCTGGCGGAGATGTCGCCCTGGCAGCCCGTTCACCTGAAACAGCGGGCCGGCGACGAGCTGGTGATCGCGCTCGGCGATCTGTCGCCCATCGCCCTGCGCGACACCGTCGAGGCCAAGGTGATGGACGACGAGGGCTACGGCATCCGCCGGCTCGGCCACCTGCCGATCTCGCGGGTCTGGATGCCGACGTTCAAGCTCGACGGCGGCTCGATGACGTTCGCGCGCAACGGCGGTCCCGCGCTGAGCGGAATCGTCGCGAACATGCAGTTCGGCGTCTTCGTCCGGCCGTGGCTCGGGCTTCTGCTGACCGCCGGCGTCGGCGGCGCGGGCGACGAGTACGGCGCGACGCTGACCCGCCACAACTTCGGCTTCGAGGCGCAGTCGCTGCCGCTGGCCCTCGGGCCGCTGCGCGTGGGCGGCTTCGCCAACGTCGGCGCGGCGGCGATCGCATCGACCGCCAGCGGATCGGGCGGCGTCGAATGGGGGCGCGAGTTCGGCGGCGGCCTGCTGACCGAGCTGGAGCTGACCGGACGCCTCGCGCTCACCTTCCGCGCCGGCGCGAACGAGGCGTTCTTCACCGACAGCGGCACGGTCTCGCCCGCCGCGACGTTCACGGGCGGCATCGCCATCTACTGAGCCGGTCAGCGCCGGGCGCGGCAGGCCCAGAGCTGGCGGCGGATGGCGTCGCCTTCCAGGCCGTCGCCGATCAGCACCAGCTCCGTCGCGCGCGGTTCGGGACCCCACGGCTCGCCGGGCCGCAGCGCCGTGCGCTCGCCCGCTCGCTCGAGAAAGCCGCGTCGATCGTCGCCCGCCAGGTGAATGAAACCCTTCGCGCGCACCAGCGCCGCGCCCAGCCCCTCGATCACGGCCAGCAGCGGCTCCGCCAGCAGCGGCTCCGGATCGGCGAACGTGACGACGGTCAGCTGGCCGTGCGCGTGGGCGTGACGATCGCGGCGCGCGGCGCGCGGCGCGGCGCGCACGGCGAGCAGCCAGGGGACCAGCGCCGCCGTCCCCTCGTCGCCGGCGGGAAAGCTGGCGCGCTCGGCGGCCGGGTTGCGCCGGCCGAGCTCGCGGTGCAGCGCGACGACCGCGTCGCCGGCGGCGAGATCCAGCTTCGTCAGAAGGATCCGGTCCGCGGCCTCGACCTGCGCGCGCGCCTCCTCGTGTCGGGCGAGCTGCCCCGCGCCCGCCTCCGCGTCGACGACGCAGACGACGCCCGCCGCGACGGCCGGGGCCGCGTCGCCCAGCTCCTCCAGCCCCGACAGGATCGACCACGGCTCCGCGATCCCGGTCGTCTCCAGCACGACCACGTCGGGCCGCGAGCGCCGCTTCACCTCCTCGATCGCCGCCCAGAGCTCGGACTGCACGCGCACCTCGTGACAGACGCAACCGCCCGCCAGCTCCATCACGTCGCCCGCCCGGCTCTTGACGAGCCGCGTGTCGATGTCGATGCGCCCCAGCTCGTTGATGATCACGCCGACCCGCAGCCGCAGCTGGTGGCCGAGCACGCGGTTCAGCGTCGTGGTCTTGCCCGCGCCCAGAAAGCCCGTCAGCAGCACCAGCGGCGGCTTCGGCACCGCGTCGGCGTCGGTCGTCGTTTTCGCGTCAGTCTTCATCGACGTCGTCCGATCGGCGCGGGGTGCGCTGGCGGCCCGGCATCTCCGCCGGCACCCGGTCCGGGAACGCCGCGGGCAAGCAGGCCCGCACCGCCCCCACGATCTCCGCCGTCGAGCGATCGAGATCGATCGGACACGGGCGCGGCGACATCCCGTCGAACGCGCGCCGCGCGTAGTACCGGACCAGCGGGAACGGGTTGGCCATCTGGTGGGCGATGTCGGGCAGCGCCTCGGTCCGGTGGGCGTCACCCAGAACCGCCACCGCGACCGCCTGCTCGTGCGCCTTCCCGCGCATCAGCGTCGCCGCCAGCGGGCTCGCCTGCATCGTCCCGTACAGCGCCTCCAGCGCCGCGCGATCGTACTTGCGCCCCCACCACCCCTCCATCTTGTCCACCAGCTCGGCGACCGTCTTGTCGACGTGGCAGAGCGCGCATTCGATCGGCCGGTCGCGCTCGACGCGCGCCGGATCGTCGGGCTTGCCGATGCGGTGATAGCGGGTCAGCGCATAGCCGAGGCCCATGTTCTTCTTCGGCATGTGGCAGGCGATGCAGCTGGCGCCGGAGCCGGTCGGATCGTGGTGCGCGTGCGCCGCCAGCGCGGGCGCGGGCGCGTACTGTGGGTGGCAGCGGACGCAGACCGCGTTGCCGGTCGTCGTCGCGAGCCGATCGAGATCGGCGCGGCGATCCTCGCCGTGCGGATCGTGGCAGGTCGGGCACGACATCTGTCGCGCGCAGCCGCCCAGCAGATAATCGCGCGCCTCCCCCGACGTGATCGAGCTGCCGCCCGGCTTGCCGCCCCGTCGCGCCTCGCCCTCCCAGGTGTACGGATAGCGGGAGAACAGCACCTGGTGGCAGCGCGCGCAGACCCGGTTGACCTGCTCGGCGCGCGTGATCTCGCCGCCGCTCTCCGACCGCGCCTGCAGGAACGGCGCGCGCGGCGCGAAGTCGGTGCGAACGTGCGGGTCGCCGGCGTGCTCGCGGCTACCGCCGTGGCAGGCCTCGCAGCCGATGCCGATCTCGACGAAGTCGCGCGCGCCGAAGTGCGACCGTAGCTCGCGGATCGCGTGCCCGAGCGCGGCGCGCCGATCGTCGCCCGCCCGCGGCGGCGTCCCCCCGACGACGCGCACCTCGGCGCCGACGGCCTCGCGCATCGCCGGCTCGCCGTCCGCGTCGACGTCGAGGCGCCAGCGCCGCTCGCGCGGCAGCAGGTGATCGACGACCGTGCCTTGATAGACGGGCGCGCCCGGACCGGCCAGCTCGCCCCACAGCGCGTCGAAGTACGGCACCGTGTTGTGGCAGAAGACGCAGGTCTCGCTCCAGACGCCGCCGGCCCGCAGCCCCGGCCGCTCGTTGACCAGCACTGAGTATCCCTTCAGGCGGAAGCTGCGCGTTTCGAACACGTACGAGACGGGCAGCAGCAATTCGCGCGGGTCACTGCCGCCCTCCTCGACGCCGGCGAAGTCCTCCCGATAGCGCCCGCCGATGACGCGGGTGACGCGGTACCGATGATCGCCGAACTGCGACGACGCGAGATCGACGTAGCGCGCGCCGTCGTGTTCATAGAGGCGCGCCGTGTCGTCCTTGAAGCGAAACGTCGAGGCCGGCGCGCCGTCGCCGCCGCCGAACGGCGTGTGCACCCTTACCGCTTCCCCCGCCGGCAGGCGCGTCATCAAGTGCATCGGCGAGCCGCGCCACGCCGCATAGATGTCCGCGTGGCAGCGCGCGCAGCTCTCGGACCCGGCGTAATCGCTGCGCAAGATGTTGCTGCGCGTGCGCGCGGGGCCCGCCGCCGTGCTGCGCGCGACCTCCGGCCCCGACCGCGACGGCTTCGGACGGGCCGCGCCGCAGTGCGCGCCGAGGGCGGCGCCGATCAGCAACCATGACAATCGGGGCACGTCCGGAGATTATCCGATTCGAACAGCGCAAACTGCGTTGCAGCTTTCCGATCCGAGCCGTAGGCTTTCGTC
>Ga0209465_10001047_pt1 | contig 12531 bp, 6 predicted proteins | sample PanSoiPlot1MoBio_FD_188321 | JGI IMG/M metagenome (GOLD analysis project Ga0209465, IMG submission 188321) | Tropical forest soil microbial communities from Panama analyzed to predict greenhouse gas emissions - Panama Soil Plot 1 MoBio (SPAdes)... | ecosystem: Environmental > Terrestrial > Soil...
AATCGGTGGGGGCCAGCATATCGCGGATGATCTGGCGATTATCCGGCTGGTCCTCGACCACTAGAATGCGCTTGCTCATGCGGCCTCCACCTGCCGCTCGACTATAACCGGGAGCGTGAAAGTAAAGGTAGAGCCTTGCCCCGGCTGTGACTCGACCCAAATCCGCCCGCCGTGCATTTCAATGATGCGCTTCGATATGGCGAGCCCTAGGCCGGTGCCACCTTTCTTGCGAGTGATCGCATTATCGGCCTGCTGGAACTCTTGAAACAACTTGGCCTGATCGGCTGCGGAAATGCCAGGTCCGGTGTCACGGACCGATACATAGAATGAGCCATTGTTGGCGTCGGCCTTGATGGCCACTTCGCCGGCATCGGTGAACTTAATCGCGTTGCCGACGAGATTGATCAGGACCTGGGTCAACCGCCGACCGTCACCGTGGCCCGGTGGTAAGGCAGGAGCCAGCTCGAGCTTGAACGCGAGTTTCTTGTCGGCCGCTAGTGGTTCCAGCGTGCTGCGAACGGTTTGGGCAATGTCCTGAATGCAGTAGTCAGAAAGTTCGAGTTCAAGTTGACCAGCCTCGATCTTGGAGAGATCGAGCACGTCATTGATCAATCCCAGCAGATGTCTGCCGTTGGCCTCAAGGCGCTGGAGGATGCCCACCATCTTTTCAGATGGCTCACCGTAAGCTCCGTCCGCCATCAATTCGGTATAGCCCAAGATAGCGTTCAGCGGCGTGCGCAGCTCATGGCTCATATTGGCGAGGAACTGCGACTTGTGCTGGCTCGCCTCTTCTAGCTGCCGGCTCTTATCCTCGATTTCGTTAAACAGGCGAACATTCTCGATGGCAATTGCAGCTTGGTCGGCAAATGTTGTGGCCAACTCGATTTGCTTTTCGGTGAATGGTCGCACGTCGGAACGAGTCAAAGCGAAAACACCAATTGGTGCGCCCTCGCGCAGCATCGGAACACCAAGGGCCGTCCGGAAGCCGCCGAGCCGCTGCGCTTCGTTCCAGGTATACTCTGGATCAGCTTGTACGTCGGGAATATGAATGACTTTTCGTTCAAGGATAGCGCGTCCGAGGATCGAGCTGCGCTCCGGTACGACTGGAATACCACCGACGTAATCTACGAATTCGGAGGAGAATCCGTAGTACGCTGCGCGATAGAATACATCCCCTTGCTGCCGCGTAATGCCTGCACCGTTGGCATCGCAAAGTTTAGCGGCCGATTCGATAAGCGTTTGTAGCACGGTCTGCAAATCGAAGGTGGAGCGACTAATCACCTTGAGCACGTCGGCGGTGGCAGTCTGCTGCTCTAAGGATTCAGTAAGATCGCCGGTACGCTGCCGAAGTTCATTGAGTAGCCGTGCGTTCTCGATGGCGATGACAGCTTGGGCGGCGAAGGTACTTACAAGCTCGATCTGCTTATCGGTGAAGGGCCGGACTTCCTGACGGTAAATGCTGATGATGCCGATCAAGTCCCCGTCCTTAAGCATCGGAACGGCAAGTATGGTCCGCGCCCCGGCGAGCTTTGGGAGTAGTGCGCCGCTGTAGCCGGACGGTAAATCTAAATATTTCGCATCATCCAGGACGTCAGCGATGTGAACCGGCTGTTTACTCGCCAGCACACGTCCAAGCGTCGTTGCCGGGGCAGGTCGAATCACTGGATTGCGACGCCGCTCCTCAACATACGGCTGCGGTGCGCCATGCATCGCAACAGCCCGAACGGTATCTTCACCTTCGCAGAGATACAGAACGCCGAATTTGGCCCCACAGATACGTGTGGCGTTCTCCAGCATGGCGGTAAAGACAAGCTCAAGTTTGCCCTGCGAGCCTGCGATGACTTTCAAGACTTCAGAGGTCGCCGTCTGCTGCTCGAGCGATTCAGTGAGATCGTCGGTGCGCTGGCGCAATTCGTTGAGCAGCCGCGCGTTCTCGATAGCGATGACGGCCTGATCGGCAAAAGTGGTAATGAGGCCAATCTGTTTTTCAGTAAAAGGCCGCACTTCGGTCCGCCGGACCGTCAGACAGCCGATTGCCTCGTCCTTGCGCAACAGCGGCACTGAAAGAATGCTGCGGTGGCCCATACGCAAAGCCATCGCGCTGCCTTCTGGAAACTCCTCGCTTTCGCCGGCTAGATCATGAACATGGACCGGCTTCGCGTCGATAACTGCGCGGCCCGCCGTCCAGTTTCTGGATAGTTTCCAGCTTTTTAAACCGATTGGGATTGGGCCGTGGTGGGCGCTGAACACTAGCGAGTCATCCTCGCGTAGCGTAATTACAGCGTCATATGCGTCGCACTGTTTGACAGCCGATTCGACGAGCGTGTCGAGGACCGTCCCCAAATCGAAAGTTGAGCGGCCGATGATCTTCAGCACATCCGCAGTTGCAGTTTGCTGCTGCAGTGACTCACGCAATTCATTGAGCAGCCGCGTATTCTCGATGGCGATGACGGCTTGAGCGGCGAAGTTCTGCATCAACGCGATCTGCTTGTCCGTGAATGGGCGAACTTCCTGCCGGTAAATGCCGATCGCCCCGACCACCTCATTCTCCTTGAGCATCGGAACGGCCATGAGCGTGCGAGCCCCGCCGAGCTCGACGACCGCCACCATTCCCGGATGGCGCTGAACGTAACCTTCATCGATCCTGGCATCGTGGACGTGGACAACTCCCTTTGTTATCAGCGCGCGGCCGAGCGTGACTGCCGGATGCGGAGCAATATTGTTGTGCCCCAAGAAATCGGCCCATGCGGTCGGCAAGTCCTTCGTGCCGACAGCACGAAAGTCTTTGCCGTCATAGAGAAACATCTGGCCGTATTTCGCCTGGCAAATGCGCACCGCGCTGTCCAGCATGGCCTGGAACACTGGGCTGAGTTCACCTGGCGAACTCGAAATGACGCGCAGCACATCTGACGTTGCCGTCTGCTGCTCCAAAGACTCGGTTAGGTCGGTGGTGCGCTCACGCAATTCATTGAGCAGCCGCGTGTTCTCGATGGCAATAACCGCCTGGGAAGCAAAATTCCGCACCAGCGCGGTTTGCTTGTCAGTAAAAGGTCGAACCTCTTGCCGGTAAATGGTAATCGCTCCAACCAATTCATCGTCTTTGATCATCGGCACGCAAACAATTGACCGCGCTCCGCCTAACGTTGTCGCCCTTCCAGGATTGGCTTCAACGGCATTATCGGCCGTTACGCTCAACTGCTTCGTGCGCAAGACGTTGTCGAGCTGACTGCCGGGTATCGGTCGATATCCGCCCGGCTGGTCTTTGAGCCAATTAGCGAAGGCGAGCGGCACATTGTGCATCGCGCCGACGCGGAACGCCCCATTCTCGTGCAGGTTCAAAACGCCAAAATTGGCTTCGCAAATACGCGTGGCGTTTTCAAGCATCGCCTCAAACACCGGCTGCAATTCGCCTTGCGAACTGCTGATGATTTTCAGCACTTCCGATGTTGCCGTCTGCTGCTCTAGCGACTCGCTGAGATCAGCTGTCCGCTGGCGCAGCTCATTGAGCAGCCGCGTATTCTCGATCGCGATGACGGCCTGGGCGGCGAAGTTCTCGAGTAGCGCGATCTGCTTGTCGGTGAATGGGCCTACCTCCTGTCGATAAATGACGATAGCGCCAACCAGCTCCCCCTCCTTGAGCATCGGCACGTTAAGAAGTGCGCGAAAGCCGCCGAGTTCTACGGTCATTACGAACCATGGATGGCGGTCGATATAGGCCGGATCTGCGGTAGTGTCGGGGACGTGAACGACCTTTTTCGTATTGACCAGGCGTGAAAGGGTGGCCCCTGGCGCGGACAACGGATCGCGCCGTCGCACTTCGGCGAGCGCCGGTGGCACGTTGTGCATCGCGATCGCGCGGAAAGCGTCACCTTCACGAAGATACAAAGTGCCAAATTTCGCCGCGCAGAGCCGCGTTGCGTTCTCTAGCATCGCGTTGAATACAGGCTCTAGTTCGCCTGGCGAAGAACTGATGACTTTCAGAACTTCCGACGTCGCCGTCTGTTGCTCCAAAGATTCTGTGAGATCGTCCGTGCGTTGACGCAATTCGTTGAGCAGCCGCGCGTTCTCGATGGCGATAACGGCCTGCGCGGCGAAATTTTGCAGCAACTCGATTTGTTTCTCGGCGAACGGTCGAACTTCGCTGCGATAAATGGTGATCGCGCCAATGAGGTCTTCATCCTTGAGCATGGGGACAAAGACGAGCGTGCGGCTTCCGCTTAGTTTGACGGCAGTGACGACATACGGGTCGCCGTCAATATAGCGTTGCTCCGCCATCGCATCGATGATGTGAACGGGCTGGCGGGTGCTAACGATCCGGCCAAGTCCACTGGACGGTAAGGGATGGATCGGTGCGCGCTGCTGAAATTCTGCAAAACCGGGCGGCGCGCCACGCAGTGCGACCGCGTGGAAGGCGCCCCCCTCATACCGATACAGAATGCCAAAATTCGCCTCGCATAGCCGTGTTGCGCTATCCAACACGGCCTGAAACACCGGCTCAAGCTCGCCAGGCGAACTTGAGATAACTTTCAACACCTCCGAAGTTGCAGTTTGCCGTTCCAACGATTCACGCTGTTCATTGAGCAGCCGCGCGTTCTCGATGGCGATGACAGCCTGAGCAGCGAAAGACTCTACCAGTTCAACCTGTCTGGCAGTGAAGGGCAGAACTTCCCTGCGGTAAATCACGATCGCACCGACTGCTTCGCCCCCCTTAACCATGGGGACGGTGATCATCGTTCGAATACCGCCGACATCAGCCGCACTCACAGCCAGCGGCTCGCGCTGCAGGTAGGCTCTTTCTTTTCGCATGTCCCGGGTGTGGACAGTCTTTCGGGATCGGATCGCACGCGCTATCGGTAAGTTGGCTTTGGGAAAGTGCAGCGTTCCGCTACGCCACTGCTCGACATAGGGCCGTGGTAGGTCGCCGTGCATCGCTGCAGTCCGATACCCTTTGCCGTCGACGAACCACATCGCACCGAAGCTGGCCTCGCAGAGCTCGACGGCCTTCGCCAGTATGGTTTTGAACGCCGGCAGCGTGTCGGTCGGTGAATTGCTGATCAGGCTGAGAATCTCTGCGGTTGCAGCCTGCTGCTCTAATGCCTCGTCGCGGTCACGAGTTCGCTGGTCGAGCTGTCTTTGCAGGTCGGCAATGGATACGCTCGCGGCTGGCGCCGTACGGGGCTTGCGCCCAACCGCGCGCCGCCGCTTTCGCGGTTTCCCGCTCCTACCGCGTCGCTTCATGTCGCCCCCCTCCGGCGGATCGACGAGGGCAAATCCTATGCAAGTCTTGGGTTTTGCGCCATCCCGGAGGGGAATGGCACTCGGTGCCCGAATGTCCGCTTTGGGTCATTAGCGGACATTCCAGCAAGTCCGCGTGATGTCCGTTTTACCCCCAAAAGCGGACATCAGTTCGCGGTTCGACGAAGTTCACTAAGTGCCAAAACGACTCATCCAATCACCTTGAAGCGGATCTCGACGTTGTGACTGGCGTCGACCCAACCGCCTACAATCGTCCGTGATTGATTATTCTAACCGGACCCACAAAAGGCCAGCCGCAGCTCTGAATGCGTTCTTTCATATTCATTTGGTTCGGAGTCCGCCGGTCGCATCTGATTTTGACACTTTCTGAAAAACGCCTTTGCCATCAAAGCCGCGAGATAAGGCGCTTTGACAGTGCAAACCCTTGAACATGCTTAGGCGGCGCACAACTGGCCGGATTGTGGGATGAATGGCGATCGCCGGAAGACGAAAGGATCAAATCCTTCGCCATCATCACCACGAACGCGAACGCGCTGCTGGCATCGTTGCATGACCGCATGCCGGTCGTCATTCCGCCAGACGGGTGGGACGATTGGCTTGGGGAAAACCCGATGACCGAGCGCGCGGTTAAGACCCTGCTGCGGCCTTATCCGGAAAACGCCATGGCGTTCTGGGCGGTCGATCGGCGGGTGGGCAATGTCAGAAACGACAGTCCGGATCTGTTCGCACCCTTAAACGGCGCGCAAAAATAGGGCTCATGGGCAATAGACAAATCCCGCCAATGTGTTCGGCCGGTTCATGACTCGCGTCATAATGCCTTCACGGAGAAGAGTTGCGCGGTTCCCCGACCGCCTATATCGTCTGGAACTTGCTGAAAGGAAGGTCTCCATCGGCCTTCGCGCCGCAAGGGGACAGGGGAGATTCCCGCGACACCGGGTCGCTGGGGAACATCTCTGCGATTGCTGTAGTTGGTTTCGAATGTTCGGGGCGAACCGAGGCCAAGTCCCGAACCGGGCCGGGAGGACATATTGCGGCTTTCCAACAGCCTCCGCGAGCTGATCGGCAAGCGTGATTTTTACGCGGGCGGCTTGATGCTTTTGTTGGGCCTCGGCATTGCGCTCAAGGGCACGACCTATCGCGCCGGCACGCTCATGCATATGGGGCCGGGCTTTTTACCGACCGCCCTTGGTGTCCTCCTGATGCTGCTCGGAATCGCGATTGCAGCAGCAAGCCTGGCACCTGGGCCGGACGAGCATGGCGGTGACCAGAGCCTGTTACCGGAACATCCGCAATGGTGGGCGTGGTTCTGCATCCTCATGAGCCCGATCGCATTCATATTCTTCGGCCGCTATTTCGGCATGGCGCCCGGTACTTTCGCTTGCGTATTCATTGCCGCGCTTGGCGATAAAACGGCGTCCTGGAAAGGCACGATTATCCTGGCCAGCGTGGTGACCGTGTTCGGCGTGTCCTTGTTCTCCTACTTTCTTCAGGTACCGATGCCGATCCTGACGTGGAGGGGCGAGTTTTGATCGAACAAGCGCTTTCCGGCCTCTGGTACGGTTTCGGCGTCGCCTTCGAGCCGCACAATATATTGTGGTGCTTCGTCGGCGTGCTGGTCGGCAACATGGTCGGCGTGCTGCCAGGCATGGGCCCGCTTGCGACTATCTCGATCTTGCTGCCCCTGACCTTCGGCATGAAGCCGGTCGGCGCCATCCTTATGCTGGGCGGCGTCATGTACGGCGCGCAGTACGGCGGGGCGATCTGTTCCATCCTGCTCAACTTGCCGTGTCATCCACCACACGCGGTGACATGTCTCGACGGCTTCCCAATGACCAAACAGGGGCGCGGCGGCGTAGCGCTCGGCCTCACTGTCTTTGCCTCATTCGTCGGCGCTTCCTGGGGGATCACCGAAATGATCTTCCTCTCGCCGCTTCTGGTGAAGGCGGCGTTGCAATTTGGTCCCGCCGAGGTTTGCTCGCTGATGTTGTTGGGTCTGCTCGCTGGCTCGACGCTGGCGCGCGGTTCGCCGATCAAGGGCGTCGCCATGACTGTGCTCGGGCTGTTCCTGGGTTCGGTCGGTACCGACCTCGAAACCGGCTCAGAGCGCTACACCTTCGGCATGACCGAACTCGACGACGGCATCGAATTGATCGCGCTGGCGCTCGGCCTCTTCGGCATCGCCGAATTCATGAATAGCGTGAATCAAGTCGCGCCGATCAATACCAAGTACACCAATGTCGGCATCAAGGACATGCGCCCGACCAAGGCCGACATGAAGCGCGCCTTCTTCCCGATGTGGCGCGGCACGATCGTCGGCAGCCTGTGTTCGTTGATTCCGGGCACCGGCCCAACCATCGCTTCCTTCGTTGCTTACGCGACGGAAAAGAAAATCTCCAAACATCCTGAGAAATTCGGTACCGGCTTGATCGAAGGCGTAGTGTGCCCCGAAGCCTCCACGCACTCTTCGGTGCAGGGCGATTTCATCCCGACGATGAGCCTCGGCATTCCCGGCGACGCGGTGATGGCGCTCCTGCTCGGCGCCTTGATGATCCAAGGCATCGTGCCGGGCCCGCAGCTGATCTCACAACATCCGGATATTTTCTGGGGCCTGGTCGCGAGCTTCTGGATCGGCAACATCATGCTGGTGCTGCTCAACGTGCCGTTGATCGGCATCTGGGTGAAGATGCTCGCGATCCCGTATCGTTACCTGTACCCGAGCGCGATGTTCTTCGTCTGCATCGGCGTTTATGCTGCCAACAACGACTTCTTCCAGGTCGGCGAAGTCGCGGTGATTGGACTGTTCGGCTACGTCCTGCTCCGGCTCGGCTTCCATCCGGCGCCGATCCTGCTCGGATTCGTACTCGGACCGCGTTTTGAGGAGAATTTCCGCCGCGCCATGCTGATATCGCGCGGCGACATTCTCGTCTTTGTCGAGCGGCCGATCAGCGCGGTCTTCGTCGCGCTGTGCGCGATCCTGATCGGCTCGCAGATCTATTTCCGCCTGAAGGGCGCCAAAGCCGATCTTGAACCGGCGGCCGAGAACGCCGTGGGCGGCGAAGCCCCAACCAGCCTCGCCGCGCAACGCGTGCCGGCCACGCCGGCGGAGTGACTACCCCTGTCATTGCGAGGAGCCCAAGAAGGGGCAGCGAAGCAATCCAGTGTAAAGCATTTAGATTGCTGGATTGCTTCACTCCGCTCGCAATGAAGAAGACCTAGCGCAATCCGCGCTTGAGCACGCGGGCCAATCGATCGGAAAATGACCGGGCATCGGCGGGGCGATCGCCGTCGAGCAAGCGCGCTTCGTCGTAGAGAAGATGCGCGACATCTTCTTTGAATGCGCGGTCCTCCGCGCCAAGCGCCGCAAGCGCCGCGATCAGCTCATGCTGTGGATTGACCTCAAGCACCGGCTTCGATGCCGAAGTTAAACGGCCGGCGCCGGCGAGAAGCCGCTCGAGAGCGCGATCCGGCCCCTTGTCCGGGGCAACCAGACAGACTGCGCTGGCGGTAAGGCGGTCCGAGGCGCGCACCTGCGCGACCGCCTCCCCGAGTGTCGATTTGAGGAAGGCGAGGAAATCCTTCACCTGCTCCGAAATCGCCGGTGCCGCCGTTTGTGCGGCATCGAGATGGGAAACAAGTGCGAGATCGGCGGCGCCTTGGGTTACCGACTTGAACGGCTTGCCGTCAAAACCTTCGCTCGGTACGACCCAGAAGGTGTCGACCGGATCGGTCAATAGCAGCACCTCAATGCCGCGGGCGCGGAAGCCTTCCAGATGCGGCGACGATTTAAGCCGCGTGAGATCATCCCCTGCAATGTAATAGATCGTCGTCTGATTGGGCCGCAGTGACGCCGCATAGTCCTTCAGGCTGCGCCAGGCATCGGACGCGGTCGTCTTGAAGCGAGCGAGCTTTAGCAGTGCGTCGCGGCGCTCGAAGTCCTCATAGAGTCCCTCTTTGATCACGGCGCCGAACACGTCCCAGATCTTGGCGTAGTTTTGCGGCTCCTTATCCGCAAGCCGCTCGAGCTCGCTGAACACTCGGCTCGCTACGCCCTTTTTGATCGTGGCCAGGAGCGGACTTTCTTGGATCTTTTCGCGCGACACGTTGAGCGGCAGGTCCGCGCTGTCGACCACGCCACGCACGAAGCGCAGATACCGCGGCAGGATTTCTGCGTCTTCGGTGATGAAAACGCGCTTGACGTAAAGCTTGATGTGGCCCGTGCGATCAGGATCGAACAGGTCAAAGGGGCGCGAGCTCGGAACGAATAACAGTGCGGTATAGTCCTGCCGTCCTTCGGCACGGAAATGAACGGTCACGGCCGGTTCGTCGAAGGCGCCCGCCACGCTGCGATAGAAGTTGGTGTAATCGGCGAGTGCGATCTCGGATTTGGCCTTGGCCCATAACGCGGCCCCGTCGGTGATTTCGACTGGCGCAGCCCCGGCCTTCTCGACGATTGCAATCGGAACCGGCACATGTCCGGACCGTTCCTTGATCAATCGCTCGACGGTTGCGCGCGCGGTATAGCTCTTCGCCTCATCGGTGAGATGCAGCACCACGCGAGTGCCGCGGCGTGGGGCCACGGCGCCCGCAGCCGGCGTGACCGAAAAGTTTCCCTTGCCATCCGACGACCACCGCCATGCCTCCTCGGCACCGGCGCGGCGCGAAATGACCTCGACACGTTCGGCGACCATGAAGGCCGAATAAAAGCCGACGCCGAAGCGGCCGATTAGCGCCTGTCCCTCGGCGCCCTCCCCGCTTTTGCCTGCTTCGATGCGGTCCAGAAAAGCTTTGGTGCCGGAGCGCGCAATGGTACCGAGCGCATCGATCAGCTCGTCGCGATTCATGCCGATGCCGTTGTCTTCAACGGCGAGCTGGGCTTGGTCGATCGCGACCGTAATCCGTGGTTTGGGGTCATCGCCGAGAAGCGCCGGCGTGGCGATCGCTTCGTAGCGCAGCCGCTCGCAGGCATCGGCGGCGTTGGCAATCAGTTCGCGCAAGAATACCGATTTGTCGGAATAGACCGAGTGCACCATCAGGTGCAAAAGTTTGGCGACGTCCGCCTCGAACGGATGTTGTTCCGATTGCGCGCTCTCGGCTGTTTCAGCGTCACCCACGATTTTATCCCGGGCAGGTTTTGCAATTGGCCGATTTCGAGATGGCAAGACAGTGTTGGGGATTCAAGCCCCTTTACCCGGCGCCTCGCGGATTGTCCATTTCACCTTGGGGGGCCTCGCCGGTTGCTTCCGGGCAAGTGTAGCGCGCCCCAAATTATCGTCATACGATCTGCAGAAATGCTGCTTTGGAGAATGCGCATGAGGCGACGAGAACTTATTGCGTCACTAGGAAGTATCCTGGCGGTGTGGCCGCTGAGCGTCTCAGCGCAAACAGAAAGTACCCAGACCTGGCCCACACATCCAGTGAAAGTCATTGTGGGATTCGCGCCCGGCGGTCCGACTGATCTGGTCGCGCGCCTGGTCGCGCAAAAATTGACCGAAGCAACCGGCAAGAACTTCTTTGTCGAGAACGTCGCGGGTGCAGGTGGCAATGTTGGCACTATTCGGGCGGCGAAGTCATCGCCAGACGGCTATACGCTTCTGGTGACAGGCGGCAACATCACGAACAATCAGTATCTGTTCGCGGCGCCCGGATACGATCCGCTAAAGGATTTCGACGCGGTAACGCTCGCCGCTGCTACTCCCGTGGTGCTCGCCGTCAATCCGTCCGTCCCTGCGACAAGTGTCAAAGAGCTGGTCGCATGGATTCGCGCCAATCCAGGCAAGGAAAGCTACGCTTCGCCCGGCGCTGGCACCCCGCCTCAACTGGTTGGCGCACTGTTCCAGCATGCGTTGCAGCTCGATCTCGTGAATGTGCCATTCGATGGCGGTGGCCCGGCTGTGCAGGCGACGGTCGGCGGCCATACGCCGATCTCGTTCGGCGCCATGGCGCCTGCAGTGCCGCTGATCAAAGCTGGTCAGCTGCGAGCGCTGGCGGTGACGGGAAAGGAGCGATCCCCGGCACTGCCGGAAATCCCGACCATGGCTGAGGCAGGATTTCTGGAGGTTGAGGGCGAAACATGGACTGCCTTCGTAGCACCCGCCGGCACGCCCAAAGACATTATTGCGAGGCTGCACGACATCATCGTCACGAGCCTCACGCAGCCCGACGTGAAGGCGAAGCTTGCGGCAATGGCCTATGTGCCGATTGGCTCCACGCCACAGGAGTGTGCGGAATTCTTCCAGTCTGAGATGGCAAAGTGGGGGCCAGTAATCAAACAAGCGGGTCTGAAGGCGGAATAGTGACTCCGGGATCGAGGAAAAAAGCGCACATCGCTCGATCGCAAGCGCATATCGCCCTCTATCCAGCGGACGTCGATTACGACAAACGCTCTCGCAATTCCGCAGAAATACGTTCCGCGCCCAGTACGATTACGAAGATGATTATGAGCAGCAGCGAAACTTCTTGGTACTGAAACAGATTCATGGCGGTCAGTAGTTGGAAGCCGATGCCGCCGGCGCCGACAAAACCGAGCACCAGGGACGAGCGGATGTTCTCGTCCAGTCGATAAAGCGTAATCCCGAGCAGCGACGGCAGGATACTCGGAATGATGCCATGGCTGAACACCTGGATACGGCGCGCTCCGGTAAGCTCAAGCGCATGGATCGGCGCCATGTCCATTTGCTCGATCGTCTCCGCGAAGAGCCGGCCGAGCATGCCTACCGAATGTACGCCAAGAGCTAAGCCGCCCGGGAAGGGCCCAAGCCCGACCGCAGTCACAAACAACAGCGCCCAAACAAGGTCGGGCACTGCACGAGTGAATCCGATGACCGCGCGCGCCGCATAATAGGCAAAACGCGATGGTGTCATGTTGGCGGCGGCAAGAAGCGCCAGCGGCAACGCAATAATGATTCCAACCAAGGTGCCGAACAAGGCGATGTCGACAGTTTGCACGGCAGGCCAGAACGTCGAGGGCAGCTCGGCGAAAGCCGGCGGCATGGCGCGGCCACGGCCGTAGACTTCAGAGGCAGTTCACGAATTTCAGGACGCCGTTCTCGATGATAGCAGTGAACTCGACGCTATCGGGCTTACCGTCAACCTGCTCAAAATCCATTTACGCACCGATCGCTCGATCCTGCCACAGCATCATGAGGCGAGCGAGGTCATCGGCCGAGAGCAAGCCGCCCTGCTCCTCCATGAAGGCGACGATCCTCTTTGCGATATCACCGCGATAGAACGCGTCGCGCGCCGCTTCGAGACCCTTCTCGCGGCCGCGCGAAGACG
>Ga0209465_10001048_pt1 | contig 12510 bp, 4 predicted proteins | sample PanSoiPlot1MoBio_FD_188321 | JGI IMG/M metagenome (GOLD analysis project Ga0209465, IMG submission 188321) | Tropical forest soil microbial communities from Panama analyzed to predict greenhouse gas emissions - Panama Soil Plot 1 MoBio (SPAdes)... | ecosystem: Environmental > Terrestrial > Soil...
TGCGCGGCGCCCAGCTCGCGCAGCGCGCGCTCGATCTCGCTGTTCGCCTTTTCCAGCTCCGCGGTGCGCGCGCGCACGCGCGCCTCCAGCACCTCGGAGAACGCGCGCACCTCGGTATACAGGCGCGCGTTCTCGATCGCGGTCGCCGTCTGATCGGCGAACGTGACCAGCAGGCGCAGATCCGCTTCGCCGAACGGCGCCTCGCCCAAGCGGCCGACCAGGATGACGCCGACCATCCGTTCCTTGATCGTCAGCGGCGCCGCGATCACCGGCCCGCGCAGGCCGGCCCGTTCGGCGTAGTCCATCAGCTGGGGATCGGCCTCGACCGCGGGCGTCCGGCGCGGCCGGCCCAGCGCCGCCACCGCGCTCGCGAGCGGCGCCAGCTTCTCTCCCACCGGATCACCGGCCACGGCGCGCACGACGAACGCCGGGAGCTCGCCCGCGCGTCCCTCGACGGCCAGGGCGATGGCGACCGTCTTCCCACCCAGCACGTTCAGGATCTCGGTGATGACCGCGCGCAATACCTGACCGAGATCGACGACGCTGGAGACCGCGCGCCCGACCTGGTGGACCGTCACCAGCTCGCGCACGCGCGCGGCCAGGCCTTCCTGATTCTCGCGCAGGCTGCGGGTCATGATGCGGAACGCCTCGGCGACGTCGCCGATCTCGTCGTCGCTGTCGACGGCGAAGCTGGTGTCGAGATCGCCGCGCGCGATCGCCAGCGCGCCCGCGTGCAGGTTCTGCAGGGGGCGCGTCATGCGGCGGGCCAGCGCGTTCGACAGCACGATCGCCAGCAACACCGCCGACAGCGCGCCCAGGGACAGCGCGATGCTGGCGCGCCGCTGCGCGGCCGCCAGTGGTTCGCGGTCGACGCCGACGCCGAGCAGACCGACCGACTGCTCGTTGACGTCCTGAAGCTGGCCGAGCGCCACCGAGTACGGATGGCCGTCGACCTCCAGCTTGACGACGCTGGTCCCCTTGCCCAGCCGCGACGCCTTGAAGTCCTGGGGCAAGAGCGGTCCTGCCAGCCGCGCCCCCGTCGCCGCCATGAACGTCGACGCGTTCGGGTCGTTGCCAGCGTAGACGACGACCTCGCGTCCGGAGCCGAGCGCCGCCTTCAACTTGTCGACGACCGTGCCGTCGATCCCTTCCGTCACGACCGCCGCGCCCAGCATGCGCATGGCCGGATCGACCAGCGGCAGCGCGGCGCGCACCACCAGCCGGTCGCGTGCCCGCTCGACGCTGACCGTGCGTTCGTAGGCGAGCGCGCGCAGGATGACGGGCGATCGGTCGGACGGCTCCAGCGCGTCGGCGGCCGGGCTGGGCGAGTCCTCGCAGCTGCCGCGCGTGCAGCGGGCCACCACCCGGCCGGTCGCGTCGGTCGTCTCGAACAGCGCGTTCGGAATCTTCAACGACAGCTCGCCGAGCCGCTGGCGCGCCGACGCGGGCGCCGCCGCCTGCGCGCGCAGCAACGCCTGGTCGTCGCCCATCTCCGCGGCGCTGGACGCCAGCTGTTGCACCTGACCGAGGAACAGACCGCGCGCGACCTGCAGACCGCGGTCGGCCTCGAACTTGATGCCTTCCTCGACGCTGGAAAAGATCAGCGCGGCGGCGAGCACGCCGATGGCGACGACCGGGCCGAGCGCGGCAGCGACCAGAACCAGCGTCAAGCGCCGGCGGATACCGCGCCGGCGCATCACCGCGCTGACCGGCAGCGACCAGACGCTGGCGCCGCGCCCCAGCCACTCCGCCGCGCGGAAGATGCTGGACGAGCGCAGGTTGCCGCTCGACGATCTCATCCTGCGGCTGCTGCCGGACTTGCCGGTGATCTTGCTGCTCTTCCCTTCGGCCTTCGCCTCGGGCGTGCTCTTTCCGTCTGAGCGGCTCATGGCGCGTGCTCCGCCCAGCGGTAGAGGCCCATCGCCGACGGCTGCACCACCAGCCCGCGCACGCCGCTCCGCTGCGCGAACACGACCTTCGAGTGCGCGAGCGGCACCCACGGAACGTCGATCGCCAGGATCGCCTGCGCCTGCGAATACAGCCGCTCGCGCTCGGTGCGCGCGGTCGGATCTTTCGGATCGGTCGTGCGCTGGGCCATGCCGATCACGTCGTGGAACCAGGCGTTGCTGTAGAACGCGATGTTCGACGGGCGCGTCCCGGTCGTGTTGTCGGAGTCGAGCAGCGTGTAGAGGAAGTTGTCCGGATCGCCGTTGTCGTTGAACCACCCGTGCAGCGCGAGATCGTGCTCGCCCGCCCAGAGGGCGCGCTGGTGGTCGGCGGGCTCGCTCAGGATCACGTCGACGGCGATCCCGACCTCGCCCAGCGAGCGCTTGATGATGTTGGCGACGCGGGCGGGGGCCGGCATGTACTGGCTCGCCGCCGCCGGCGCGAACAGCTTGAGGGGCGCCTCCCGATCGCCCTGCCATCCCGCCTCCGCCAGCAGCTTGCGCGCGCGGACCGGATCGTAGGGATAGGTGACGACGTCCGACCGGGCGCCCCAGACGTTGGGCGGCAGCGGGCCGATCGCCGGGATCCCCAGCCCCTGGTAGACGAGCTTGACCAGCGCGTCGCGGTTGATGGCGTGGGCGATGGCGCGACGGATGCGCAGATCGTTCAGCGGCCGACGCTGCGTGTTCATCGCCAGGTACGACACCAGCGTCGCGGGCGCCATCGCCAGCGCCAGGTCCGGATTGAGGCGCACCAGCGGCAGATCATCGGGCGCGAGCTGCTGGATCACATCGGCGGCGCCCGACTCGAGCGCCTGCAGCCGCTGGCGCGAATCGGGCATCGCGAGCAGCACCAGGTAGCGCGTGCGGGCTGGCTCGTCCCAGTAGTCGGGGTTGCGTTCCAGCGTGATGCGGTCGCCCGGGATCCACTCGACGAAGCGGTACGGGCCGGTGCCGACCGGGTGGCGCCCGAAGTCGCGCTTCCACTTCTTGACCGCGGTCGGCGACACGATGGCGGCCGGGCCCATCGCCAGGTTGGCCAGGAACGGCGCGTACGGGCGGTCGATCTCGAACTGGACGCGCAGCGGGCCGGCGGCGCGGACGTGGCGGATGTTGTGGTACGCGCGCGTCCAGACGAAGTCGGCCTCGTGCGCCGGGTGCTCGGGAACGATCTGGCGTTCGAACGAGAAGACGACCGCCTCGGCGTCCAGCGGCGTGCCGTCGTGGAACCGGACGTTGGGCCGCAGCTCGAACGTCCAGATCGTGCCGTCGGAGCTGACCGTCCAGCTGGTCGCCAGGTCCGCCTCGGGTTCGAGGCGGCCGGCCGAGAACCGCACCAGGCGGCCGTAGACCTGCTCGGCCACCTCCAGCGACTCGATGTCGCTGGTGCGCGCCGGATCCAGGCTGACCGCGTCGGTCGAACGGGCGACCACCAGCCTATCGAACGTTGCCGACGAGGCCGACGACGCCCCGCCCTTCCCAGCCTGACAGCCGCCGGCGGCGACGCCGATCCAGCCGGCCCACAGCAGCGCGCGGGACCTCATCGCGCGCCCCCGCGGCCCGCGGGCGCGAGCCGGATCCGGATCTCCTCCTGCTCGGCGCCGTCGACCCGGCGCAGGTCCGCCGCCACGTCGGCATATTCAGCGGGCGACACGCGCATGATCGGCAGCTCGGACTCGCGCCGCAGGACCAGCACGTTGGACGCGCCGCCGCCGCCGCTGCGCAGCTGGCGATCCTCGACGAAGCGATAGCCGCCCGCGCGGGTGATCACGACGTCCTTGCGCACGCTCGCCTCGTCGATCCGGGCGGCGCGCGGCAGCTCCACCGTCGCGGTGATGCGCGTCGGAACGTCGAACCCCAGCATCAGCGCCGTCGCGCGCTGCGGCTCGGCGGCGAAGCGGCGGCCGGGCTGGGAGCGGAAGAAGGTGGGCGCGATGCGCATCTCGTCAGCGCCCGCCCCTGTCGACGACCGGCCCGTCGGGACCGCCAGGCGCGCGCTGGAGAAAGAATACCGGACCCGCGCCGTTCCGAGGCCGCCGCGGTTCTTCGGCACGTCGATCTCGAGCTCGCGCAGGCGCGCGCCCGGGAACTGCACGCCCAGCCACCGCTGCTCGAAGTCCTGGCGCAGGCGGGCCCGATCGGCGCCGAAGCGTTCGACCAGCTCCGCCCATTCCAGCGCCGGCCACCCGGCCAGCTCCTCGGTCGCGACCGCGACGCCGCCCCCCTGCTCGTCGATCCGGATCGTCATGTCCACCGTGCGGCGATCGCGGGCGGCGATCTTGCGCGCGAACCCGAAGCCGCCGTCGGGGATCGTCAGCGTACGCGCGCCGTCCAGGCCGGGCGGGATGTACCCGAACGCCGCGTGGCGCAGGCGCAGGTCGACGTAGATCGGCTCGGGCTTGTCCGGCGCGCCGACGTCCAGCTCGACGAGCGCATCGGCAAAATCGTCCAGCTCCTGCGGCGGCGTGGGCGCGGTGGCATCGGCCGTCAGGCGCGATCGCGTCAGCACGGTACGCGCCGGGATGCCGAGCTCGCGCGCCAGGGCCAGCGCCAGCGCCGTCCGGCTGCCGCGCCCGCGCGCCAGCGCGAAGCTGGCCGGATCGGCGAGCTCGTCGGTCGCCTCGATGTTCTCGGTCACCCAGTCGACCATCGCCGCCGCGAGCGCGCGTGGCCCGCCGTGGACCTGACCCGCCAGCCGGCGGGCCTGCTCCCGGATCTCCGGCGACGAACGGACCGCGTCGTGAATCTCCTCGCCCAGGTAGCGCGCCCAGCCGCGCCAGTCGACGCCGGCCGACGCCCGCACCGACGGGACGTACTCGATCGCCGGAACCGCGGCGCGCTCCGCGAACAGCTGCGGCACCCCCACGGCCTGGAAGCTGGTGATCCGCGTGCCGTCGACGGCGGCGCGCGTCTGCGACCGGGGCGCGCCCGCGCGCGCGTCCAGCTGAAGGTCCACACCGGGCGGCGACACCAGCAGCAGCTCGCTGCGCGCCATCGGCGCGTCGAACGATTGAAAGAAGAACCGGTCCAGAAGAAACCCCGGCGCGAACGCCGACGAGGGAGGCCGCGTCTCCAGGTACTCCCACTCGATGTAGTCGCCGATCGCGACGTCGGCCGCCGAGATGGTCTCCTTGCCCGCAATCTCTTCCGGCTCGCGGGTGGTGCCGTCATGCTTGTGCGTGCGCAGGCCCAGGATCTCCGCGCCGGGCGGGACGGAGATCTCCGCCCACTTGTCCACGGCGTCCTTGCTGTCGACGCGGACGATCTGGTGGGTCAGCGTCATCACCGTGCCGCTGTCGAAGATCCGCATCACGGCCCGATCCAGCACCATAACCGCCGGCGCGGTGTAGCGCTGCGCCGCCGCCTCGAAGGCGCGGATGATGGCCCGCCCGTCGACCCGAAATCCGTCCAGCGGAAGCGGCACGCCCAGCGCGCGCGCCGCTCGCTGCACCTCGGGGACGTCGGGCCGCGTGGCCAGCAGACCCGCGATCGTCTCGCGCGCCGCCGTCGACTGTCCGGCGGCCGCCTGCGCGTCGGCCAGCCGCAGCCTCCGCTGCGGGTCGTTCGGATCGCGCGCCACGAGGCGCGCCACCTCGGCCAGCGCGTCGTCGTGGCGACCCTCCGCCGACAGCACGACCGCCAGGTCGCCGACCAGATCATCGCGGTCCGGGTCGAGGCGCAGGGCGGCCTGCAGCGCCGCGCGCGCCCCGCCGAGATCGCCGCGCGCGCGCAGCCGTTCCACCCGGGCCTCGACGTTGCCGCCGCAGGCCACCAGCGCGGATTCGAGCCGGGTCTCCTCGTCGAGCGCGCGCCGATCCTGGGCGCGGCGCCGCAGCGCCTCCAGCACCGGACAGGGACGATCATCGCCTGCCGCGTGCGCGGCGGCCTCGATCGCGCGGTTGGCGTCGAACTCCAGCCCGCGCGCCGTGAACGCCCGCGCCAGTAGCAGCTGGGGCGACCACCAGCCCGGCGCCGCGCGCAGGGCGGCCCGCCCGGCCTCGATCGCGTCGCGCGGCCGCTCGTCCTCCAGCGCCAGCGACGCGAGATCGTGCCAGGGCCGGGCCAGCTCGGGATCGATCGCGACCGCGGCGCGAAGGGCGGTGCGCGCCGCATCGCGGGCGATGCTGGCCGGACGGGTCGGATCGTCGTGCGCGACCGAACCGGCCAGCGCGAGGCCGACGGCGAAGCGGGGACGGCCGCGAAGCCGGCCGACCGCGGCCAGCGCGTCATCCGCCGCCTCGATCCGTTGCGCGATGGCGGCGGCGCAGTAGTCGGCCAGCGGTCCGGGCGGAACCGCCGCGACGGGATCGGGGCTGGCGGCCGGGGACGCCGGCGCCGCCGCGGGCCCGCCCTGGCGCGGATCGACGAAATGGACCGCGGCCGTCGCCCGGCCCGCCGCGCCGCGGTCCGCGTGCAGCACGTAGAGCGCGAACCCGGCGACGCCTGCCTTCGTGGCGAGGCGAAGCTCCAAGTCGTGACGCCCGGCCGCCAGCGTCACCCGCACCGCAGACGTGCGCGGGCCGTAGCGCGTGGGCGATCCGTGGGCGCGCGCCGGACCGCCATCGATCGAAAGGCGCCCCTCACCCGCGTAGTCGATGACGACGTCGTAGGGGCCGGGCTGGGCGTCGAATGCCATCCGCACGACGCGGGCGCCGCCCCGACCGTCGGAGGTGGACGGAAGCTCGACGTGGCAACCGGACGCCGTGACCGGACGCCAGCTCTGCTGCGCGCGGCGGGCGGCGGGCAGCGGCGCCTCCAGATCGGCGCTGGCCAGCGGACCGATCACGCCGACGTCGGCAGCCAGGGTGACGCATCCCGAGGTGTCGCCGACGCGCCCGAGCTCGTTCGCGTCGCCCACCTCTCGCGCGGCGTGTGTGGCCAGGCGCAAGAGCTCGACGCGGGCCAGCCACGGCAGCCGCGGGCTGCGCGCCAGCTCGGCGGGATGCAATCGATCGATGCTGCGCCGGCGGGCCGCGGCGCCGATCTCGTCGTACAGCGCCCCCACCCGCGCCGCCGCGACCGGCGCGATCAGCGCCGGCAGATCGCCGTCGGCGGATTCGGCCACCGCCGCGAGCGCGGTCGTGTAGTCGTCGATCGCGCTCTCCGCCAGGCCGCGCTCGTAAGCGATGCTCGCCCGCCCGAAAAGCGCGATCGGATCTCGCGCCGCCGCGCGCAGGCGCCGCGCGAACAGCGCCTCGGCCTCTGCCCGTCGTCCGTCCGCCAGCGCTTGCCACCCCGCCTGGCCGTCGTCCGTCTCGGGCGAACGCGGCTGCGGCGCGGTCGCGCACCCCAGCACCAGGAACAGGCAACAGGCCATCGCTCTTTCGGTCATGCGCCCCCCGCGGGCGACGGCGGCGCGACGGCGATCGGGCTCCCGAGCGCGGCGTCGACCTCGAGCAGGAACGCGCGGAAGCGCGCGTAGTCGTCGGGGGCGATGCGCGCCCGCTCGACGTTCAGCGATGACCGCACGCGCACGACCGAACCGTCGATCTCGACGTCCAGCGAAAACCGCCCGAACGGCCCCTCGATCAACCGGCGCGCCGGCGGCGAGCCCGCCGTCAGCCGCCACCCCGGCGGCAGGCGGTAGCTCAGCTCCTCGTCGTGACGCCACGGATAGCCGAGCACCAGCTCCTGCCGCCGCGCCGACAGCCGCGCGTACGTGCGGACGAAGTCCGCGTCGCGCCCGGTCACGGGCAGGTCCAGCCCGCCCCCGACCGCCGCCCGCGCGAGCCGCGGCACCGTCACGTCCGCGCGCACCGTGACGGGCGCGTTGCGATCCTCGATGTCCGGCATCGCGACGGCGTCCAGGCGCGCGCCCGGGAAGCGCCCGCTCCAGACCCGGCCATAACGATCCTTGCGCTCCCCTTCCGTCTGGTAGTGCTCGCGCCAGTTCGGCGCCGCCTGTCCGCGGATGATCAGCTCCTCGTCGACGCGAGCGTCGCCGGTGGCCTCCACCGTCACCTGCCAGCGTCGCTGGACGTGGTTCTCGCTGGACGGCAGCACCGGCGTCTCGGTCAGCACGCTGCCGTGCGGGCCGACCCGCAACACGACCACCCCCTGGTCCTGCGCCGGCAGCTCGGTCAATCCCGAGAACTCGGCGGTCCCGTCCAGGTAGCGATCCAGCTTGGGGACGTAGACGATCGCGTGATCGAAGACGGCGAGCGACGCGGGCTCGGGATCCAGGTGACCGCCCCGCCGCGTTCGCACCAGCACCAGCTCGGCGGGGACACCGACCTCGCGCAAAAGCGCGATCATCAGCGCCGCCTTGTCCTTGCAGTCGCCGAAGCGCCGCGCGAGCACCTGCGTGACCTTGTAGGGCTTGTAGCCGTGGATCCCGAACTCGAGGCCGACGTAGCGCGTACCGGTCAGAACGAAGTCGTAGACCGCGCGGGCGCGCTCCGCGTCCGACATCCCCTTCTTCACGAGGCCGCGCGCCGTCCGGCGGATCTCGTCGTCGGCGCTCAGCGACTCTTCGATCAAACGCCAGTACCAGGCGCCGACGTCGGCCCAGGACGCGTAGGTGCTGACGTGCAGGTAGGGCGTCGTCTCGCCGACACCCGGCATCGCCGGCTCGGCGTCGACCTTGGCGACGTCGCGCGCGGCGAAGCGGTAGACGCGCTCGCCCCCTTCGGTCGACACCTGGCGGTCCAGCCGCGACAGCCGCGGGACGTTCGCGTAGATCGGGCGCGAGACCGGCGCGATCAGCGTGTAGTCCCAGCGGCGCTTCGGTATCGATTCGCCGATGAACTGCAGATCGCCGAAGTAGTCCGCCATCTGGTTGTCGCTGCCGACGTCGTCGACGAGGTACTGGATCTCGACGACGTCGCCCGGGCGCAGGCCCTCGAAGCGGACCACCTCCGCGCGGTTGTCGTAGTAAAGGCCGTACCACGGCTCCGAGAGATCCTCGTCGCTGCGATCGGTCGCCTCCAGCGTCGAGATGTCGCCGCGCGCGCCGCGCCGGTAGACCCGCGCCTGCCGTATGTCGACCTCTTCGCGCCCCGGCGTGTAATGGACGGCGAACTCCTTGTTCTCTTCGGCCCCACGCTCGGTCAGCACCTGGACGACGCGCTGGGCGAACGTGCGGGACAGACCGTTCTTGTGGACGCGCACGACCCGGCGATCGAGCAGCACGATCGCGCCGCTGCCCGTGGGATCCGGCGTCGCCTGCGCGGACGCGGGCACCAGCGTGAGCGCGTCGTCCGCGAAGCGGCGCGCCAGCTCGTCGGGAACGCCCATCTCGTGGTCGCCCGCGGCCAGGCCGTCGACGTAGCGCTTGAGATCCGGATCTTGCGGGCGCAGCGCCAGCGCCGTTCGCAGCGGGGTCAGCGCCTCGTCCACCTTGCCCGCCCGGTGCAGGAGCTTCCCGAGCGCGACCAGCGCGGCGGGCTCGTCGGGCAGGCGGGCTGCCAGCTCGCGCAACGTCGCGAGCGCCCGCTGGGTGTCGCCCGCGCCCTCGAACAGCCGGGCCAGCTCGATCTCCAGCGACGGAAGGTCGGGACGCAGCACGGCCACCGCCGCCAGCCGCGTGCGCGCCTCGTCGCCGTCGCCCCGGCGGCGCGCGCGGATGGAGAGCTGGTGCATCAGATCGCTGTCGCGCCGGCGATCGTGCGCGAGGTCAGCCAGCACCCGATCCGCTTCGCGCTGCCGGCCGGCCGCCTCGTACAGCCGCACCGCCGCCCGGCGCACGCGCGGAAGCGACCGGCTCCGGGCCGGCAGCGCTTCCAGTCGGGTGACCGCGGTGAGCGGCAACCCGGCGTCCGCTTCTTCCTGGGCGATCGCCAGCGACGCCGTCCAGCAGGCGGGGTCGACCGAGAGGGCCTCGCGCCACGCTTCCATGGCCGTGGCGTCGCGGCGCGCGGCCCGCGCCGTCACACCCAGCCGCGCGAGCAACAGCGCCCGCCAGGCCGGCGGCGGGCGCGCCTCCAGCGCCTGCTCCAGCACGCGCCGGCGCTCGTCGTCGTCGTCGGTCGCCTCGGCGGCGGCCAGCCGCAGGGCGGGCGCCAACCCCGGGTCGAGATCCTTCGGCGACAGCAGCTTGAACGCTTGCGCGAACGCCGCGTTGGCCGCCCGGTCATCGCGGTCGCGCGGCGTCGTCCAGGCGAGCAGGCGCGCGAGATCCGCCCAGGCTGCGCCGCCGCCCGCGCCGAGGCGCCGGGCGCGACGTTCCAGCAACGCGTCCAGCGCGTCGACCTTCGGCAGCGGCCGCGACACGCGGCGCGCCAGCGCGCCGGCTGCCGGCGGAGCGCCGACGTCGTTCGCGAGCCCGAGCGAGACGCCGGCCGGGTCGGTCACGCGCGCGTAGAGCCGCCACGCCCCGTCGGTGATCACGGTCTTGATCAGGATCCGGTTCCAGCCACGCCCGAGCCAGATCCCGACCGCGTCCTGATCGAGCGCCGCCGGGCGCACGACGTCGTGGGTGAACACCGCGGCGCCGTTGACCCAGACCTTGATCGGCCCCGGTGAGCCGAGGCGCAGGGCCGCGGGCCGCTCACGGTCGCTGCGCACGAAGGTGACCACGTACGCGACGCCCTGGTCGGCGGGACGCAGCAGCCCGTCGAGATAGAGGACGCCGTCGCGCATGCCCGCGTCGGCGACGCGCCAGCCGACGTCGTGGCTCTTGCCCGGGTAGGTCTTGCCGAGCGCGGGCGCCGCGGCCTCCTGTTCGGGCGGAAACGTCGTGTTCAGGCTGGCCCGCCCTTCGCCGAACGGACCGATCACGAAATGGTGCGACAGCAGTCCAAGCGAGGCACGCAACGCCGACGCCTCGCGCGTTTCGCCGCGCTGATCAAGCAGCTGCGCGAGCAGCGCCGACGCCTGCGCGGCGACCAGCGGCTGCGCGCCCTTGACCACGGCGCCGCGCACCGCCGCCTCCAGCGCGGCGGGATCGACGTCCTCGTCGAGCGCCGCCAGCGCGGCGAGCGCGCCCGCCGCCTCGGGCTGCGCGGCGTGCGCCGCCAGGCGGGCGCTTTCTGACGCCAGCAATTCGTCGTAGGGGCTTGCCGCCCGCGCGGCCCCGCCGCCGATGACGGCGACGGCGCAAACAACGAGCGCCGTCGCTGCCCTGGTGTTCCGCATGGGGCGCCCGGGATTATAGCGGAAATTCGGGCGGTTACGCCCGCGGTCCGCCAGGAATTCTTGAAGGCGTTACCGCTTGTTGAAGTAACCGGTGATGGTGTCGCGCAGGGCGATACGCGCCCGGTGCAGCCGGGTCTTCACCGTCGGCACGGAGATGTCGAGGATCTCCGCCGTCTCCTCGGTCGACAGCCCCTCGACGTCGCGAAGCAGGAACACCGTCCGGTAGATCTCGGGAAGCGCGTCGACGGCCGACTGGATGTGGCGGCGGAGCTCGTCCGACTGCAGCTCATCGTCTGGTCGCTTGGCCCAGTTTTCACCCGTCGGCGGCAGGGCGCCGAACGTATCGAGGTAGCCCGCCGGCAGCTCCTCCGTCGACACCTCCGGGTGGCGACGCTGGGCGCGCAGGCGCATCAGCGCCGTGTTCGCCGCTACGCGGTAGAGCCAGCTACCGAACTGAGAGTCGCCCTTGAATGTGTCGAGCTTGCGCCAGATCGACAGGAAGGTGTCCTGCAACACCTCCTTGGCTTCGGTTTCGTTACGAACGAACCGGTAGGCCAGCCGGAAGATCTTGTCCTCGTAGCGGTCGAGCAGCTGTTCGAACGCGCCGAAGTCCTTGGCGCGCGCGCGCGCGACCAGCTCCTCGTCGCTGACGGGCGCGGCCGGCGCCGGGGGCGGCGCGGGTGGTACGGGGGGGTCGTTGGTCGCCATCGTTGACCGGGCGGAATTTACCCAGATAATCACGTCACCGACGGCCGCGCCATAGCGATGCTCTGGTCAATTCTAAAGGCCGTCCGGCCGCACCAGTGGGTGAAGAATCTGTTCGTGGCGGCGCCGGTCGTTTTCGCGAAGCGGCTGGGCGATCCGTCGTCGGCGCTGCGTGCCGCTGCCGCGTTCGGGGCGTTCTGTCTGCTGACCAGCGCGGTCTATCTCGTTAACGATCTCGTGGACCTGGAGAAGGACCGCGCTCACCCGGTCAAGCGGCACCGTCCCATCGCCTCCGGCAAGCTGAAACCGGAGCTGGCGCGGGCGCTGGCGGGTCTGTTCGCGGTCGCCGCGGTGGGCAGCGGGCTGGCTCTCGGCTGGCCCTTCGCGATCACCGCGTTCAGCTACCTGGCGCTCAACGCGGCCTATTCGCTGCGCCTCAAGCGGATCGCCTTCGTCGACGTCGCCTGCATCAGCGTCGGCTTCCTGCTGCGCGTCCTGGCCGGCGCGCTGGCGGTCGGCGTGCCCGCGTCGCGATGGCTGCTCGTCTGCACGCTGCTGCTGTCGTCGCTGCTCGGCTTCGGCAAGCGGGCCCACGAGCTGCGCATCGGCGGCGAGGGAGGCCACAAGCACCGCGAGGTGCTGGGCGACTACGATCCGCGCGTCCTGCGCCTGTTGCTCGGCGTGCTGGGCGTGATCACGCCCGTCGCGTACCTGATGTACACGCGAACGTCGACCGCGATGGAGCTGGGCAATGGGCGGCTGGTGTTCACGGTGCCGTTTGCGG
>Ga0209465_10001049_pt1 | contig 12492 bp, 7 predicted proteins | sample PanSoiPlot1MoBio_FD_188321 | JGI IMG/M metagenome (GOLD analysis project Ga0209465, IMG submission 188321) | Tropical forest soil microbial communities from Panama analyzed to predict greenhouse gas emissions - Panama Soil Plot 1 MoBio (SPAdes)... | ecosystem: Environmental > Terrestrial > Soil...
TGAATTCTATAATCGCGTGATCGTAACGCAGCGGGGAACGCTGGCGGGCGCCACAGCGCAAGAGCGTGCCGAGCGCGCTAGCGAACACCTCGATGAGCTTCCTCTGAATGTGAAACCTTCCGAGGTCGAACTGCAGCCCGTCAAAATCGAAAACCAGGATGGCGTTGTATTTATGGTCAGAGGCAGATTCCTGTTTTTCTTGGGAAGCAACGACCTCGACAAAGAGTCCGGTGAAATTGTCGATCAAGCCGCGCAAGCCGGCCTCCGGAATCTGACCGAAGCCTTAGAAGCGCGTGCAGCCGACCGCTCCTGGCCAATCATCCGCGCCGGCATTCTTTTCACCGTTATTGGACTGGCCGCGTTGCTCGTTCTTTGCACCCTACTATGGAAAATCCATTCCCGCTTGCTGTTGTTTGTTCACGCTCGGCAAGGCTCGTTTCATTTAGGCTTGCGCTTGTTTGGATTCGATCTGTTGCCGTACCTGGCTGCGATCCTGCGTGGGCTGGTCCGGTCCCTAGTCTGGGTACTTACTCTGATCGCCATCTACCTTTGGGTTACGCTTTCGCTGCGTCGATTTCCCTACACCGAGCCCTGGGGAAAGGAGGCCGGCCACTATGTGCTCGAACTACTCCGGGAACTGGCGAATACGGTGGTCTACGCAATACCCGGTTTTCTGGCCGTGTTCCTCATTTTTCTCGGCACGCGTTGGTTTGTGCGCTTGGGCAACGCGCTATTCGAACAGATCGCGACCGGCCGCATGAGCGTCTCCTGGATGGATGCCGACGTGGCCAAAGCGACACAGCGGATCTTTGCGGCCATCGCGTGGATCTTCGCCGTCATCGTCGCCTACCCTTACATTCCGGGATCGCACACCGATGCGTTCAAAGGTATCAGCGTTTTTATCGGCTTGGTTGTATCCCTGGGCTCGACGGGAATCATCAACCAGATTATGAGCGGCTTGTTCGTCGTGTACTCGAGGGCGTTGAAGACGGGAGAATGGGTGAAGGTCAACGCTACCGAAGGAGAGGTGCTGGAGGTGGGGTTGCTCGCGGCCAAGGTTCGCACCATCGAAGGGCAGGAAGTAACCATTCCAAACTCCGTGCTTGTGGGTACTTCGACGACGAATTACACGCGGCTGGGCATGGTGCTCAATGCGACCGTGACCATTGGGTATGATGCACCCTGGCGACAGGTACACGCGCTTCTGTTGCGCGCAGCCGATCGCACTCCCTACGTTCGCAAACAGCCGGAGCCATTTGTTGTGCAGCGGGCGCTCTCGGACTTTTATGTTGAGTACACGCTGATCGCGCGATTGGAAGACGAAACGCACCGCGTCGAGGCGCTTTCTTCCTTAAATTCCCAGATACAGGACGCTTTCAACGAGTTTGGTGTGCAAATCATGTCGCCGCATTACCAGGTGCCACCCGAAGCCAGCTTGGTCATTCCCCCAGCCAAATGGCATGCTCCTCCCGCGGAGCCGAAGCCCTGACCCCTAGCGCCTCGGAAGCAGACGGAGCGCATTCTCACGATACACCTTGCGCAACACATCGTCGGGGAGGTACAGCCCGTAAATATTCCAACGCCCCTGGCGAGACGCGTGAGAAGGATACTCAAAGTACTCATCGCGTGTTTCGAGAAACCGAAAATGGAGCCGGTACATCTCGATCTCCGGGACCAGATCTGTCCCGAACAGGATGCGATCCGCAAACCCAAGGAAAAATTCTCGTGCCGTATAGGGTTGCCGGCCCAGCTCCGCGCACCTCGCGCCGATATCGACAAAAAGGTTCGGGCATGTGTCGAGAAGGCGGCGGACGTAAGCGAGGTCCTCTGGATGTTCGGCTACGTGTGCTCCGACGAAGATTGTTTTCGGGTGGCGAGCAAAGACGCGGTCGCGCTGCGCCAGCAACTCCTCTTTTCCGAAGTGAGAACCGTAATAACTCCATTCCGGGTGCGCGGCCAGCTCTTCGTAACGTTCGTTTGTGTTGTCAATCGGCCGAAAAAAAGCATCTGGATCGGCGATATGGTACATGATCGGCACCTGGAGTTCGGCCGCCTTTTCAAAGAGCGGCGCCAGCCGTTCGTCGTCAATGCGCAGAAGGGAACCATCGGCATTGCGAACGATCGTTCCCAGGTCTTTCCAGATCTTCAGCCCGCAAGCGCCTCTTTCGACGAGTCTTTCGAATCTTTCAACGCTTCGCAGGAAGAATCCCGAGCTCTGCACGTCGCTCCAGTCCATCCATCCGTAGGTTGAAAACCTGTCGGGCGCGGCGCCGTGAAACTTGCGGATCATTTCTATGGCCGCTTCGCCGGTCTGCATCGTGATGTTCACGACCCGCTCGATTCTGCATTCGTCCATGATTCTCAGCACCTTCCCGGGTTCCTGGGCATCCAGATGGTTGTGATAATCAATGACGGGAAATTTCGGCTGTTTGACGTCGTGCATCGGCGTGCGCAGCATGGAGCGCGGGTGGAAATCGCTCAGCTTGAGGTCCACCTCGGCTCGAGCGGTTACCATCGCTAGGAATGGGTCTTTCTCGCTCGGTTGGACCGACATGGTCACTTCCTTCCGGGACTGTCCCAATAGAGCCGATGAAAATACTACCAAATCCTTCGATTCTGATCCCGCAGTTCCAGTACAATCCAGAAATCGAAAGCGCCTTCTTCATGCTAATACGAGCACGAAGCATTACTTGGTCATTCGCTGCTTTAATCGGGCTAAACTTGACCACGCCAGTGCCTGGGCAACAAAACTATTTACCAGGCATTCGCCCCGGCAAGCCCTTGGTCGAAGTTCAAGGCGACAGCGTCATCGTAGGGAACGACATTCTGAGCGCTCGCTGGTCACTGGCTCGGAAGCATCTCGCCGGAGTTTCCTTTTCCTCGACCCTCCCTGCGTCGTCGATCGCTCTCTCCGAGAACAGTTTTGTACTTGTTTTCACCGACGGCCGGACTCTGACTTCTGCCTCGATGTCGGTTGCGGATGCGCCTCGTATTGAGGAATTGCCAGCAAGGCCAGGCGCGGCTCGTCTGGCCGAGCAGTTCCCGGGAAAACGTCTCGTGATCCGCTTTGCGGATCCCCAAAGCGGGCTGCGACTTATTTGGTCCGCGATACTTCGCGAACAGGATAACTATATCCGGCAGGAGATCGAGATTTCGGCTTCGAAGGACGTTGCGATTCGTGAGGTTCGTCTTTTCGATTTTAATCTGCCGTCAGCGCACCTGGCCGGAACTGTCAAAGGCTCGCCGGTGACCGCCGGCGACATCTTCCTTGGCTTCGAACATCCGCTTTCTCGCTGTGCGGTCGAACGGGAACATGTCGTCTGCTCGATGGAACGCAAACTTCCCGTCAAAGCCGGCCGGACCGTGCACTACTCTTCCGTCATTGGCGTTTCGCCGCGAGGACAAATGCGCCGCGCATTTCTGAATTACGTGGAGCGCGAACGCGCCCACCCTTATCGGCCGTTTCTACACTACAACTCGTGGTACGACATCGGCTATGAAAACCCTTACAACCAGACCGACGCACTTGATGTCATCCATGCGTTCGGAGAGGAACTGGCGAAAAAAAGGGATGTAAAGCTGGACTCCTTTCTCTTCGACGACGGTTGGGATGATCCGCGCACACTGTGGAGCTTCAATGCTGGTTTTCCCGAGGGATTCGGCCCGCTGGCCGCGGCGGCCGCGAGTTACGGCGCGGCGCCCGGGATCTGGCTCTCGCCCTGGGGTGGCTATGCCAAGGCGAAAGAAGCGCGGCTGAAGTACGGACGTCAGCACGGCTATGAAACCAATCCGGGCGGATTTGCTCTTTCCGGCCCGAAGTACTACGCCCGGTTTCGTGAAGTGACGCTCGACTTTATCCGCAAAGACAGCATCAACCAGTTCAAAATCGACGGCACAGGCAATGTGAACAGCGTCTTCCCGGGTAGCTCGTTCGACAGCGACTTTCATGCGGCGATCAGCCTGGCGAACGATTGGCGGCGGGTGAAGCCGGACATTTTCATCAACCTAACGACGGGAACGTATCCTTCGCCGTTCTGGCTCGAGTACGCTGATTCCATCTGGCGTGGTGGCGAAGACCACAGCTTCGCTGGCGTTGGACCCTGGCGCGAGCGATGGATTACCTATCGGGACGCCAATGTCTATGCCGGCATCGTCGAGCGCGGTGCTCTGTTTCCGCTCAATTCGCTCATGCTCCACGGAATCATCTATGCAAAACGCGCTGAACATTTGGGGGATGATCCGGAGCACGCTTTTGCTCATGAAATCCATTCTTATTTTGGCAGCGGGACGCAATTGCAGGAGATGTACATCACGCACTCGCTGCTTTCGAACGCTGATTGGGACAACCTGGCGGAAGCAGCAAACTGGTCGCGACAGAACGCCGCCATACTGGCAGACACGCATTGGGTCGGCGGCGATCCGGGAAAACTAGAGGTATACGGCTGGGCTTCCTGGTCTCCGGCGAAGGCCATTCTCACGCTGCGAAATCCCAGCGACCAACCGCAAAACATTTCTCTTGATCTAGCCGAGGTATTCGAACTCCCGGCCGGGGCTCAGGCTAGATTCATTGGACTTTCTCCGTGGAAGGCGGACAAGGAGGAAAAACCGATGTCACTCGTAGCGGGCGAACCCCATTCGTTTGTGCTGCGGCCGTTCGAGGTGCTCACGCTCGAAGCGCGGCCCGCTCGGTAGGCTGAGGCACTTTCGATTTGCTTCACATTCTTTCTTTTTCTTTCGGCTCTAGGTACACTCGACGGTCAGGAACTCTCTCGATTTCCCGTCGTCCGAGCGATTCGCTGGAGGAATGGAAGAGTACGCCGAAATGCGCAGAGAAGCTACACCGCGAGCACTGAGTCCTGCCGGGAACTGCTTTAGCGTAGGCTCTCTAGCGGCTCCCGCCGCCGGGGTGCTTCTGCTGGCGTTATGCCCCCTTTTGGCTGGTTGCGGAAAGGAGCAGGAAAGCCATTCCACCGCGGCAGTGGCCGTCGCGAAATCTGTCGTTGAGGTGAAAGCGTCGAGCGAAGGCCTCATCGTGCATACACCCTCAGCCGAATTCACGCTCATTCCCTCCGGTGCTCTCTCCGCTGCGCTGCTAAAGGATGGGGACAAATTTACGCTCGACGACAAGGCCTCTGCGGTAGGGCAGACGATCTCTCTTTCAAAAGGGGTTTATTCCGCTTTGCTGCTGGATACGGCCGAGGCTGAAGTAAGCGAAGCGGTCGGGAAACTCGGCCGCCTCGGCAAGCACATAAATGTGGCCGGGAAGTTTTCTGGCACTGATCTTGAAGAGACACTCACCCTCGAGGTCTACGACGCGTTTCCGAATCTCGCCCTCTTATCTGTGCGCGTGCACAATGCGGGCCGCACTGACGCGCAGCTCAATACGGTCACACTGCAGCATCATAGCTTTGTGGCCGGCAACGATCCTGCGAACCCTAGTCACGTGCTCTGGACCTTTCAAGGATCGAGTCTCGAATGGGGCAAAGATGAAATCTTCGCGATGCCAGCCGAGTTCTCCGAAGGCAATCCCTTCGGCGCGCCCGTTGCTGTGAAGGATGATCTCGGCCATGTCGGCGGCGGGATACCCGTCGTCGCGTTTTGGTCAAACCGTGTCGGAGAAGCAATCGGCCACATCGAAACTTTGCCACTGGCGCTTTCGATTCCCGTGCAGACAGCGAGCAAGGGCCGGGTCGAAACGAACGTCAGTATTCCTGCCGAAAGCCTCCTCAAGCCAGGCGAAGTGTATTCCACACCGCGCACATTCCTCGCCGTCTATTCAGGCGATTTCTACGAACCATTGCATCTGTGGTCCGACGTGATCGAAAAAGAGGGGCTCTCACGACCCGTCAACAATGATGAGAACTACGCCGTAAGCTGGTGCGGGTGGGGCTACGAATTTGCTGTTACCCCAAAACAGATGCTCGACACGATTCCCAAGCTGCAAGAACTTGGAATTCATTGGGCCACCCTTGACGACGGGTGGTTCGATAACTACGGCGACTGGCAGCCGCGGAAGCCGTCGTTTGCCGGAACGGCCATCCGGGACATGGTCAAGGGATTCCACGAGCAGGGCATTAAGGTGCAACTCTGGTGGTTGCCCCTTGGGGTTGAAGACGGGCGCTACGGCTACGGCGGGCGCAGATTTGTGGTGTCCAAAGTAACGAAGGATCATCCGGACTGGCTAATTCTCGATGCCAGCGGCAAGCCCGCAAGGATGGCGCGCAACCTGGCCGCGTTGTGTCCCGCGTTGCCGGAAGTGCGTGCCTATTACAAGCAATTAACGGAGCGATTCATCAGAGATTGGGACTTCGACGGTCACAAACTCGACAATATCTACACGACGCCGCTCTGTTACAACCCGAGCCATCACCACAAATCGCCTTACGATTCCGTGAATTCGATGGGCGAAGTTTACAAGACGATTTTCGAGACCACGCGCGCGCTGAAGGCGGATAGTGTGACGCAGAGTTGCCCGTGCGGCACGCCGCCGAGCCTAGCGTGGTTTCGCTATATGGATCAGGCGGTCACGGCTGATCCCGTCGGATCGGTCCAGGTACGCCGGCGCATCAAGATGTACAAGGCGCTTCTCGGCCAACGAGCCGCCGTGTATGGCGATCACGTGGAGCTGACGCGCATTTCGCACGCCTCGACGCAGAATGAGCAGGATGTCGGCACCGACTTTGCTTCTACACTCGGCACCGGTGGCGTCCTCGGTACGAAGTTCACCTGGCCCGATTACGGCCCAAAATTCAAGAACGTCTACCTGAACCCGGAAAAAGAAGCCCACTGGAAAGAGTGGATCAGCCTTTACAACGAAAAAATGCTCTCCAAGGGCACTTTTATGAACCTATACGTTTACGGCTTTGATGTCCCCGAAGCTTACGCCATCGAAAAAGACGGAAAAATGTACTACGCCTTCTATGCGCCCCAGCCCTCGGGTAAAACAGCAAAGCCCACAAGCGTGGCAAAGAGCTGGGAGGGAGAAGTGGAGCTGCGCGGTCTGTCTCAAAAGCGATATCGCGTTTCCGACTACGTCCACGGCAAAGACCTCGGGTTCGTCAACGGCCCCAACGCAAAACTAAAAGTGGGGTTCACGGACAGCCTGCTGCTGGAGGCCGTTGCCCAGTAAACGGAGTGTAGCGAGATTTCACCGGTTCGTTGGCGTCGCCCGCTGGGCGCCGCTGGTCGAATGAGTTCGAAGGAACGCCTCGCGATGCCGCGCGTCGCGGAACGCCTCGGTGCCGCCCGCCCGTGTCACGGACAGGGCTCCTGCGATGTTCCCGAATTTCAAGCAATCTTCGATCTTCGATCCCCGGATAAACTTGTGAATGAAGCCCGCGTCAAAGCTGTCTCCGGCGCCGACGGGATCGGCCACGTCCACGACCGGCGGAAACCCCACATATTTCTCTTTGGCGCGGCGCACCATGGCGCCTTGCGACCCGCGCTTGATGACCAGCACAGGAACTTTTTGCGACAGCGCTTCGGCTGCCCGTTCGAGGTCATTCACTTGCGCCAGCTTGCAGGCTTCTCGTTCGTTGGGAAGCAGAATATCCGTGTATTTCAGCAACAACTGGATTTCCGAGGACCACCGGTCCTCCGGATCATCGTTGGTATCGAGCGAGGTGGTCAAGCCGGCTTCCTTTGCCTTGCGGAAGATGTTGATGAGTTGTGGACGCAGAGTCTTGTGCAGAAAGTACGACGACACATGCAGGTGCCTGGCGCTGAAGACATAATCCAGGTCCAGATCGCGCTCGCTCATCTCCGACATCGTTCCGGGATACGTCAAGATGTATCGTTGTCTCCGCTGCGGCAGAATCACGCTCAAGCCCGTGGTTTTTCCACTCAGCTTTCGAACGCGGGAAAGGTCTACGCCGCATTCTGCGAGTCGCTTTAGGCATATCTCTCCGAACGGATCGCTTCCGACGGTCGAACTGAAACCCACCTTGTTCCCGAGACAGACAAGATTGTGCGCAAAAATCGCGGAAGAACTGCCGAGAGTAATGCTTAGATCCCTGGCCAGATGCTCGCGCTCCAGGACCAGCTCGGGAGGCAGGCCATAGAAGATAATGTCGAGATTCAACTCGCCAATTACGCTCACATCAAAGGCAGTCAATTCCGGTTCTCCGCTTCTTCTCAATCAATCAAGAATGACAACCCGCGTCAGGTTTTTCGGTTCGTCGGGGTTCAAACCTTTTCGTAGACCTGTGAAAAAACCCATCAGCTGACAGGGAACGGTGTAAGGGGCCAGCAGTGCCAACTCATCGCCCGCAGTGTCCATTTGAATGACAAGGTCCGAAGCTTGCTGGATCGTTTCTCCCGCTCGGTTGCAGATCGCGACCGTAGCGCCACCCAGCTCTTTCATTTCGGACAGAACCTCCGTTTCTTCTTTTTGCGCTGTTTCGCTGAGAAAAAAGGTCAGGCACGTCGCGGGAGTCACAATGGCTTTGGGGCCATGCCGGAACTCGAGCGTATGAAAGACCTGGCTATAGGAGCAGGACATCTCCATGACCTTGAGAGCCGCCTCGCGCGCAATTCCGTGGAACGGGCCTTGTCCGAGGAATACATAGTCCTCGAACTCTGTTCGGTGCACGAAAGCCTCTACCTCCGCCGCGATGGTTCGAACCCGGGGTGCCAGTTCCTCCGCCATGGTTTCCATGCGCTCAATGAATTGCAGCTTTCCAGCACGCTTTGCCCCGAGGAACTGGAGACACAAAAGCATGCTTGTAAAAGAGCGCGTCATTACAGTGCTGTTCTCATCCGCGGCAGATAGCACAATCGATTCAGAGCAGATCTGCTCGAGCTCCGAACTCTTGGCGCAGGTTACGCCGAGCGTCGCGATCCGGAGTTCCTCTCTCAGCACTCGGGCGGCGCGCACGGCCTCCGAAGTTCGTCCGGAGCGTGAAATAACCACGGCTTGCTTTTGGCCGTCGGCGGCCAGCAATCTTGGGAATAGCAGAATTTCGGAAGCAGGAATCGCTCGCGCGGGCAGGCTGGTCAGGAGAGTCCACGAAAGTGCAGCCGCCTCCGCCAGGTAAAAGCTCGTGCCGCAACCGACGAATAACCATTCCTGCTGATCGGAACTCGTGTCGATGATCCGTTCTGCCGGCGCACTCCGACGCAGCATTTGCAGCACACCTTTCCATACCTCGGCTTGCGACAGGATTTCATTCCAGGTGTGGAGGTGAGTCCACTTCTTGTCATTGCTGTTCATAAGTCTTCTTTCCGGTACCGCAATCGGCGATTGTTCCCTAGACGAGTGTGACTTCCACGTCCGCCTCCCGCAATGCCTTCAGGTCATGTTTCGGAATATTCCTATCCGTAATCGTTTCATGCACCGCAGAAGTGGGCAGGATCAGCGAGAGGCTTCTGCGTCCGAACTTGCTTGAGTCGCACACGACGACCGTTCGGCGAGCTGATTCCGCCATCGCGCGATTCACGCGCGCTTCCTGTAGATTCGGCGTTGTCAGTCCGTAGCGCACGTCGAAACCATCCACGGCGAGAAAAAGAAGGTCCGCGCTGAGTTTGCGCAGCGATTCTTCGGCCAATGGTCCTACAAGCGAGAACGAGTTCCTGCGCAGGACTCCGCCCGTCAGGATTACATCGACGGCCGTATGGGCAAGCTCCGCCGCGATATTTGTTGCATTCGTAATGATCGTCAGTTTCTCGAAGTGTCGGCAGGCTCGGGCAATCGCCGTTGTCGTTGTGCCGGAGTCCAGAATAATGACCTGCCCCTTTCCGATCATCTGGGCCGCTGCCGCCGCGATCCGCAGTTTTTCCTGCCGGTGCAACCTTTCCTTCTCTTCGAGCGAACTGTCCTTCAGGGCCCCGGTTTTAGTCGGCAACGCGCCGCCGTGAGTCCGCTCGAGTTGCCCCTGATGGTGAAGAAACTCAAGATCCTTTCGGATGGTGATCAGCGAGGTACGGAACTGTCTAGCGAGCTCGCGTACAAGCACGCGGCCATCTTGCTGAAGCAACTCCAGGATCGCCCGCCGCCGCTCCTCACTCAGCATTTCGGCTCGCAGTCTGAGGCCTGAACCTATCCCCACATCCACAGGCGTAAGCGTACTGGTCGACGACTTCCAGGATTTTGTGGCGGATCAAGTCTGCTGGCTGATTGACCAATAAACCGTTGCGCACTGCTTCGGCCTGATTCGGCAGGTACTGACCGAGGACGGAAAGCGGTGGCCGGTGGCGGTCCAAATTCATGATGAGTTGACGTAGTGCCGCGGCTAGGTAAGGTTCCGGCCAGTAGTAGCGCGCCCGATCGCTAAAACTGTATTTTCTGGCGAACCGTAATTCGGTTTCGTTCCCCTGGTAGTAACCCTTCCAGTGAACCGGATTGTCCACCATGGCGCGTTCGAGAGCCGCCCGCACGCCAGAGAGTTGTACGTCGCTTCGCGAAGACAGCCATTCTTTTTCAATCTCTTCCAATGCGAACACCGCCTCGCGAAAAACGAAGGTCAGCCAGGGCCCCACCTTGAGAATTGCAAAATGGTCGCGGACCATACTCTTCAGCGCGTCCTTCGTTTGATAATCGGTCGAATGCGCTTCATAGACACCACTCCAGTACCTGACCACATATTGCGAAAGCGCCCACGCATTCTCGGCCTCGTAAGGGAGGACAGCCGCATCACCAAATTCAACGCCCGGTTGCACCACCACGGCAATCACCCGCTCCCATGCATCTTCGAGGCCGTGCGCGCGGAATGCCTCCCTGCTCAGTTCGAGCGTTCGGGCCAAATCATCGGTTCTTGTGACTGCGGGCGCGCGCGATTCTACCCGCCCGCCTCCCGGAGCAGGCACTTCGGTGCCGATGACGTATAAAGGTGGAGGAGCGTCCGATGGCAGTTCCTGATAAGCGCGTTCCGCCGCCGCAGCAAGCTCAGCGGCGCGAGCACTCACGAGTTCATCCGGAAGTGGCTCGTGGCGATCGCCACCATCGTCGGCACAACGCATGCTGGCGTCGAGGTGAATCTTAGTGAATCGCGCCCGAACGTAGTCGCCCACCAGGGTACAAGCCTTTTGCATCGCCTCGCGCGATGGCTCGTTGCGCCAGACATGAGGTCCAAGGTGGTCGCCACCCAACACGATGCGGTCTTGAGGGAACTCGTTGTCGCGAGCCATCTCGCGAATGTGGCGCACAAAATCGGCGGGAGTCTGGCCTATGTAGCCGCCGAACTGGTTCACTTGGTTTGATGTGGACTCGATCAGCAGAATGCCCTCGTCGCGCTTCGCCTGCAGCATTCCCGCCTCTAGAACAAAGCGGTTCGCCGAGCAGATCGAATAGACGCCCAGGGGCTGCCCTTGGCGGTTCTGCTCGAGGATCGACCGGAGCCTGTCGCTCGCATTGCCAGTGCGCGGATCCAGCGTCTGTCGCGGCATGTTACTCAGCTTCTCCGATCCACACGACTGCGCCGCGTTCTAAGGCGGGCAGAGAGAATTCGACCACGGTACCTTTTTTCTGTCCCCGTAAGCCCTGAGCTTCGCCAAGGAAGGGAAGATAGGTGGCGCTGTTTCCCATTGCCGCCGGTATTGTCACATGAATTCCGCTTGCCGGGGAGGGAATGGCTATTTTGCTCGGCGCCAGTCCGCCGAAATTGGCCAGAAAGACATGCGGTTTTCCGTTCACGAGGGCGAAATTCGCCGCAACGGTTGGCGGCGCTTTGAGTTCGATGTCACTCTGCGCCTTGGCGGCCCTTAGAAAATCAGTCGGCGCCTTCGCTGACGCCGCGGCAAAGTCCTGTTCGAGGGCGAAGAAAAACCCCTTAACCGGGTCGGATGGCAGAGCTACGGTGTTCGACGAGTGAGATACGCCCGCGACGTCAGTTCCGAGCACAACGAGGCGGCCGCCCCGCAGAGCGAAGGAGTTCAGGGCTGCTTTCTCGGCTTCGGTCAGCACGCTGACGTTCGGCAGTACCAGAACTTGGCCCTGAAACCCCGCAAGGGTCCTTGGCGTGAGCACCTGGAACTCGTAGTGCGCTTCTAAGAGAGCTACCAGCGTTCCCCGGTAGCAGGGAAGAAATCCGTTTTCATCGTAGTCTCGGCTCTTCGGCGAAAAATACACGCCCACAGGGTGCATCGGCTTTCGCGGCCGATATAGGGTCTGCTCGTTCTTCTGGATCCATTCGAAGATTTGTTTGCGCGTGGGTTCATCGTTCGATCCCGCCATCACGTGTCCCGGCGCATCCCAGAAATTTGCACCGGCAGTTACCACCGACATCGCCAGATTTTTCATCGCGTCGCGCCGGTCCACTTCTTTGTCGCCATCCCAGGAATAATTCAGTATCCAGGTGGCCTTGCCCTGGGCGAACGCGCGAAACGTCAGCATGCCGGCTTGATACAGGAACCAGTCGAGTTGCGTTCGCGACGCCGCCATGTGTTCGCCGCTGCCAAATTCGTATTCATGCGCGATTGCGTCCACAACGTCATACATCTCGTAGACGTCGGCGCCCACGACTGTAGCATCTTTTTCAATGCCGGGATAGATTTCGG
>Ga0209465_10001052_pt1 | contig 12472 bp, 24 predicted proteins | sample PanSoiPlot1MoBio_FD_188321 | JGI IMG/M metagenome (GOLD analysis project Ga0209465, IMG submission 188321) | Tropical forest soil microbial communities from Panama analyzed to predict greenhouse gas emissions - Panama Soil Plot 1 MoBio (SPAdes)... | ecosystem: Environmental > Terrestrial > Soil...
ACGCGCGGAACGGCGCCCGCTCGCGCCGGTATGGCGGAGCATAGGCGAGGCGGTCGAGGCGGCCGTGCGGGAGGGATTCGGGCTCGAGACAAGTGACCTCCCGTATAAACCGTTCAAGGGTCACGAGCTCGTGCGGGCGCAGTATGGCGCTACGCGGTTCGCGACGAATGACCCTAAAGCTATGTCGCGGTTCGCGAGCAAACACGCGGCGAAAGCCAAGCGAGCGCGGGAGCGCGAACGGAAAGCACGAGCGAAAGCCTAGGCCGCGGCCGGCCGCGGGCGCCCGCGCGAGCGGACGCCTGCGAGCGGTCCGGAATAGACCGGGACGCGGAACGGAAGGAATGAGCAATGACAGACGCTAAGAAGCTATCCGCGTGGGAGCTCGCGCGGCAGCTAAACGAGGTATCGCGCCAGCTCGCGGAGCTCGAGGCGCCCGCGCACGTGAACGCGGCCGCGGAGCTCGTGCGGATGGACGCGGCCGAGCTCGTGGCGGACGGCGCGCGGCGCCTAGTCGGCGTGCTGGACTGCATCGCGGCCGCCGGCACAACGGCCGAGCTCGAGCAATTGGTGAGCTCGCGCTCCGGAACGTGGGCGCGGCAATTCACGAATGAGCGCGTGCACGGTCCGGGCTCGCGCGGCGACACCGCCGCCGACACCGCCGAACGGCGCGAGCGCGAGGCTAGCGCCGGGTTCGATCGCGCGCTAGGCGAGGGACGGCGCTAAGAGCGCGTCCGGCCGCGGGCGCCCGGCTCGAGCTGGGCGCCTGCGAGCGGGCCGCCGGCTTGACGCCTATGGTACGCTATCAGACGTAGTAATCAGTAAACGGAACGGAAGGAATAGACGCACGATGGCTAAGAAGCAATTTACAGACGCGGAGCGGGCGGAGTATCGGGCCGCTAAGCGTGCGCAGCAACGGGAGGATCTCGAGCGTGCAGCACGGGCGCTATTGAGCTCCGATGGCTGGCGCACGTGGGCGGAGACTCGCGCGGCGTTCCATGACTACTCACTCGGTAATTGCATGTTGATCGCGCTGCAGCGGCCGGACGCTACAAGCGTCGCCGGCTTTCACAAGTGGCGCGAGCTGGGCCGGAGCGTGCGGAAGGGTGAGCACGGTATCCGGATACTCGCTCCGATGATCGTGGGCGGAGACAAGGAGGACCGCGCCGCGATGCGCCGGCACGAGCCGACCGCGGCGCAGCGGGAAGGATGGGAAACAGACGGCGGGCCGCGGGTTCTGTTCCGCGGCGTTAGCGTGTTCGATATCTCGCAGACGGACGGCGAGCCGCTCCCGGAGCTCCCGCGCGAGCCGATCGAGGGTGACTCGCACGCCGACTACATCGGCAAGCTAACGGCATGGGCGCAGGCGCGCGGTATCGCGGTGGAGTACGAGCCGCTCGAGCACGCCGGCGGCTACTACAGCGAGCCGGACGGCCGGCCGCGCGTAGTGATCTCCACCAACATCGGATGCCCGAACCGGCACGTGCGGACTCTGCTTCACGAGCTCGCGCACGCGCTGGGAGTGCCGAACTACAAAGAGCACGGCCGCGACGCGAGCGAGGTAATCGCGGAGACGGCCGGCTTTATCGCGGCCGGCGCGATCGGGCTCGACACTAGCGGCGAGGCGGTGCCGTACGTCGCGAGCTGGGGAGAGTCCGGAGAGCTGGACGCGATCAAGGCTAAGGCGGAGCTCGTGGACGGTATCGCGCGCGAGCTCGAAAGCGCGTGCGGGATAGGCGGCAAGCGATGAGCGGGCCGCTAGACGTCCGCTATCCGGCCGGCTACCGCTACCGCGCGCAGTCGGCCCGGGACGCGCAAGCCGCCGGCTACGGCGAGCGCCGTTATTGGGACTACCTCGAGGCGCACGCCCACGAGCTGCGCAACGCGTTCCTGCGACGCGGCGAGCCGGAGCTCGCCGCGTCGATGCTCACGCGCTCGCTAGCGGAGTCTCTGCGAGGGAATGACGGACCGTAAGCTAAACCGCACGCGCCGGCCGCGGGCGCCTCGAGCCTCGAGCTCCGGGCGCCTGCGAGCGGAGCGGGCAATAGAGCCTCTCTGCGGAACGGAAGGAAGGAACCGATGCCAGACAAGGACAAGGGCGCCGGCGCCGCGCAGGCGCCGCAGGACGCGCCGCAGGCGCCGCAATTCGTGGCGGTCTATACCGCCAGCCCGACCGGCGTGCTACTCGTGAGCGTGCCGGATGATCTCGTGGGATGGACCGCGGGCGCGTATGTAAAGGACGCGATAGAGCGCGGCTATTGGCTCAAGTGCTCTGAGCGTGGCGGGCCTGAGCGCTCGACGCTGATCGAGCGGGCGCAAGTGATCGCGCTGCAGGAAAGGGGCGATAACCGATGAGGCTCGCAAGCGTGAAAGCCGGCGACGTTGTGCGCGTCGATGGCTCGCTCGCGTACGTGATCGAGAAGCCGGCGCCCGGCCGGCTCGTGATCTCGTGGGCGGGCCGCGACACTAGCCGGCGCACGGTCGGAGCTCGAGACGTGGACGCCGCATGGCGCCGCATCGGCAACGGCACGCCGCGCGAGCGCTCGAGCGCCGGCTACAACATGAGCGCCGCGCATGACGTCGCGGCGGAGTACAACCGCAACAAGCGCCCCGAGGATCCGCCGATGTGGGTGGCGACGCTATGACACTCGATCGGCGCAACTACTACGCCCGCGTCAATTGCCGGACCGTGTACGTGTACCGGCGCGAGGGTGGCGGCGGTGTGCCTGTGAGCTGCGAGACGTACATGGGCGGGCATGAAGCAGAACGGGCCGCACGCGTGTTCAACGCAAGCGGCTATCTGCCGTCTCCGCTCGAGCTCGAGGCGGTGAGCGAAGAGTAGGCGACGCCGCTACCCGGCCGCAGGCACACCGCCCTAGCGTGGCGTGCCTGCGAGCGGGACGGAATGAGCCGGACCGCTGGACGAAAGGACAGACTCATGCAGGACGTCAGAAGCATGGACGCTCGCGAGCTGGGCCGCGGACTGATGCGCGGCAACAGCGCCGAGCTCAAACAGGGTTACTCGTGGGAGAACGCGACGAAAGCCGCGCTCGAGCTCCGCGGGATCGACCCGCAGAGCGGCGAGGCGCTCGAGCTCGCGCTCTATCTGCGCGGGTTCGCGGACGGCATGGCCGGCCGCTACGACACGCCGCTGCAGGCGGCATACCTCGAGGGTGCGCGCATGGGCTCGAGCGAGCCGGCGGAGCTGATCATGCCGGCGCAGCTCCGGCGCGAGCGCGGGCCGGCGAGCGAGCTCGAGCGCAGCGCCGAGGCGGCACGCGCCGAGGCGGAAGGGGGCGAGAGCAATGCTTAGCCTCACGCCGGACGGGCGCGAAACGCTCGAGGACGCGCTGCGCATCCTGATCGAAACGGCCGGCGATGACGCCGGCCGCGTGGAACGCGAGCGCAAAGCGGCCGCGCTATGGGCGGAGCTCTCCGGGCATCCGATCATGGCGGCCGTGCAGCGCGGCGAGCGAGGCGTGGGCGCATTGCTCACGCCTGAGCGCGTGGCGGAGCTCGCCCGCGACTGCACGGGGATCGAGGTAGAAGCCGGGAGCGCGCTCACGCCGGAGCTCGAGGCGGATCTCTGGCGCCGCGGCGAGGTACGGCAGCGCGCGACGCGCGTGCGCGAGATCTGCCAGCGCGCGCAGGAGCTCATCGGCTCGCCACGGCAGGCGCTCGCACGGCGCTCGCCGGACCGTGCGCTCGAGCTGCTAGACGAATTGGCAGACGCCGCGGGCGCGCTCGTGGAGGCGCAGGCGGCCGGCGAGCGCGCGCCGCGGCCGCCGATGGACCCGCCACCCGGCGCGATCGCGTACAAGTACGCCGATCCCACGGAAGGCGCGCGCTGGCTCTACGACGAGACGGAGCTGCGCCGGGTTCGCTCCGAGGATCCGAACCTAATCGTCGCCGTCGAGACGCATGGCACGTCGCGGCGTGACTTCGAGGCGGAGCTCGCGATGGCGCTACTCGAGACGGTGGACGAGCTCGAAACGGCGTACTCGATCCTCGAACAGCTCGAGGACGCGCCGCTGCCGGCCGAGGACGCCGGCGCGATAGGGCGCGTGCTCAACGCCGAGCGCGAGAGCAAGGCGCAGTCCGACCGGCGCCGGCTACTGCAGGAACGGCTAAACGACCCGCGGGAGGGTTACGTCGAGGGAGGCGAGAGCGATGCCAGGTAGGAGACGTCCACCACGGGAGGCGCTAGACGCCGCGCTCGCGGAAGTCGAGCGAGACAGGCAATTTCCCTCGAGCGAGCGCGATCCGGATGCGTTCCGAGACGTGCGGGCCTTCGCGCTCGTGGCGATCGCGGACGAGCTCCACGAGATCCGCTGGCTGCTCTGGCGCGCGACGCGGGCGCCGGGCGAGACGTCGCCGGCGGACGTGGAGGCGTGGCGGCAGCGTGCGCAGAGCCGGCCCGTGCCGGGAGGCGGTGGCCGCGATGACTAGGGCACGCCTCACGCCCGACGAGCTGCTCGAGGCGGAGAAGGAGCTCGAGAGTGCGACGTTTGACGCGAACCCCGGCGTGAGCAAGCGCGCGCTCACAGCCGAAATGCGCGAGGCGCGCTCGTTTATCGCCGGCGCCGTGCTGCTACTCCGAGACGACGACCTCAGAGTGTGCGACACGGCGCTCGAAATGGCAGACGAGGCGCTCGACCGTGCGCGCCATTACCTCGCGCTGCGCGCGGCCAAGCTAGGCGACGAGGACGCCGGCGAGCTCGAGGCGCGCGAGCTCGAGCGAGAGATCGTGAAGGTGCCCGATGCCGGCGACTAGGATCGACGTCCGCTTTCAGCAAGTGGAGATCGCCACGCCGCGGGGTATCCTGCGAGTCGGGCCGGAGGGACGCCTAGACGGGCTCTGGCGGGTAGTACAGCGCGAGCTCCGCACCTTCAAGCAAGTGTGTGAGCTCGCGCACGCGACGCCCAACACGGTCCGCTCGTGGCGCCGGCGCCATGACTTCCCCGGTCCCGTCGTGCACTTCACGGGCAAGGGCGGGCGCCTCGAGCTATGGAGCCGCACGGAGGTAGAAGCGTGGCTCGAGGGACACGAGACGCAATGGGCGCTCGCGCATAGGCTGCGCCGTGCCTGATCCCAAAGCGTTGCTCGCCCGGATGCTGGCCGACGCGCACCGCGAGCGCGGCGTGACCGACGTGGACGAGCTCGCGCTGCTCGTCGTGCAGGATCTCGTGAGCGACGATCTCGTGAGCTACGCCGAGGCGCCGGCGTGGCGCGAGATCATCGCCGCGGACCTACGCCGCGCCGGCTAGCTATTCGACGGACCAGCCGATGCCGTCGAGGCTGCAGGTTTCGTTGGTCGTGTTCGTCATAACTTCGCCGCCCGCTTCGACGTACATGAGAAGGCTCGCCGCGCCGGGCATGTGGCCGTAGTAGCGGTGCGTTTTTTTCGGGTTGTAGCCGGCCGGCAGCGTGAATTGCAGCCCGCCCGTGCCGCCCACCTTGATCTGTCCCTCGAGTTCGACGCGATCGCCGTTCTTGCGATAGCGGCCCGTCTGAAAGATACTCCCTTCGTCTTTGCAGCCATTGACGTAGAGCGGCGCGAGCGCTTTCCACGCTTCGGGCGCGGCTCCCGGTCCGGCTGGGCCGGGCGGTCCCTGTCCGTTGGCGGGAGAGACGGAGAGCCGGTTTACCGCTGCGCCTTCCGCAGTCACCAATTCCGTTTCTGGCCCGTTCTGCCATACGGCTAGTTCAATTTTGTCGCCGGCTTTGAGTTTCGGCGCGATGCCCGAGACGAGGGCGTTCACGCTCGCCAAGCCGGCAGCTCCTTGGTTCCAGCGCGTGCCACGCATTACCTCCGCGCCATTGACAAAGACGGAGGCGATGACGACGTAGTTACTTCCGACCGGAATGTTGATCCCGACCTCGCCGTGAACGGCGTAGTAGCCATCTTTCGGGACCGTGTACCAGCCATTGCCCGCCGCCACGTTCACGTTGCTGCCGGGATCGTCGATCAGCGTGTCGAGTTGAAGCCGCGTAAAGGCGGCAGACGGGATTTTCTGCGCCGCTTTGCGATACGCCGTGGCGATCAGCGTTTCGCCGGGCGGTTTGCCTTCCGGGCCAGCCGGTCCCGTGGCGCCCGTGGCGCCCGTGGCGCCCGTCGTGCCCGTCGTGCCTTTCGGCCCTTCCGGTCCCTGCGGCCCGGTCGCTCCGGTCACGCCGGTCGGCCCGGTCGCTCCGGTCGCTCCGGGCGTGCCGTCCGCCCCCTTCTGCGCGACGAGCCCCCACCATTCCGGGCTCGTCGCAGGCGTGTGCCCGACGTTGCCGGAGGCGAGCGAGAGCCACGTCGAGCCGGCCGAGCTCACGTTGTCGTTCGCGTTGTAGTTCGTGCCAGCGGCCCACGCGCCGCGCCAATTCATGCCGGAGCCCGGAGCTCCGGTCGGTCCCTGCCCGCCTATCGGCCCGGTTGGTCCCTGAGCTCCGGTCGGTCCTGCCGGCCCGCGTTCGCCCTGCGCGCCTTCCGGCCCGGGCACGCCTTCCGTCTTGGGCAGCGGCGGCGCAAAGAAGCTGACGTATCGCCACGCACCGCCCACTTCGGCGCCGGCGACGTACTCGCGTTCGGGCTCGCAGCCGGGGATCGTCAGCGAGCCGTTCGCGGCGACGGTCGCGGTTTTGACGGCCGCGATCGGGCCGGGCGGCTTGCCCGCGACCGGCGTGCCCGGGAAGTAGCGCTCTTCGTAGATGTTCACGACGGCGCCGGCCGGGAAGGTCGGGCTCGCCGTGATTTCAGCGGTGACGGCCACGGGCGCCTACGCGCCGACAGACGCGCGGCGCTTGCTGATCCGTTCCTTGAGCGTTTCTACGGGCGCCGGCTCGATGGCCGCCGGCGCTTCGGCGGCCAGGTAGCGCGGTTCGCCGGCGACTTCCGCCCACAGCACGAGCGGTTCGGTTTCGTTTAGGCCGGTGAAGGTGAGCGTGCCGTCCGCGGCCACGGTCGCGGTCGCGAGCGCCGGGCCGGACGGTTTGCCGCCGAAGATGCGGCTGCGCTTCGGGTAGGCGCCCACGCTGGTCCCGATCGGAAAGCGGTCCGAGCGGTTGGTGACTTTGAGCGTGGCGGTCGCCATCAGAGCGGTTCTTTGCTCGCTTCGCCGGTGTTGCGGGCCGTAAAGTACTGCCACACGCCGGCGACTTCGGCCGCGAAGAGCCCCGGTTTGCCGGCGTTCAATTCGTTGGCGCCGGTGCCGATATTGACCGGCAGGCTACCGTCCGCGGCGACCGTGGCCGTAGTGACCGGGGCGCCGAGGCGCGGCCCGAGCCACGTTTCCGGGTTGCCCGTGTAGGAGCGCAGGAGCTCCGCCGGTCGCGGCGTGGGCAGCGCGAACACTTTGACGACCGTGCCCGTTGGGAATTGCTGCACGTTGGGATGTAGCGTGACGGTCGCCACCGCGCCACCCTAGGCCGGATCAACGATCAGCCAATTGAAGCTGCACGTCTCCGAAAAGCCCGATTCGACGGTGAAGGAGACGCCCGGGGTGATCGAGATTACCTGCAGCGGGGAGCCTTTCACCGGCGCCGGCCCGGTCTTTTGCAGGAAGATGCGGCTCGTGGCCGCAACGGCGGTCGTGGCAACCGTCAGCGTCGTGCCGGCCATTGTCGCAACGCCCATCTTCGCGTTCGTGCCCTCCTTGACGCGCAAGCCGGTCGTGGCGATGGCGCCCATTTCCGAGATCGGATCCGGGTACACGTGCAGGTAGCGCCACGTGCCGGCGACTTCGGCCGCCAGCAGGTAGTAGGTGCCTTCCGTGAGCCCCGTGTAAACGAGCTGGCCGCTCGCGGCGACTTCCGGTTCTTCGACGGACGTGCCCGGCGGCGGCCCGCTTACAGGCGTCACGGTGTTGGCGCCTTTCAGCGCGTACGCTTTGACTTTCGTGCCGACAGGGAAGCCGGCAGACGGTGCGTTGGCGACCGTGAGCGTAGCCACGGCGGGTAGCTTACTCCGCGTCCGGACGACTTAGCTGCGAGACGGACTAGGCCGCGTCCGCCCGTGCCTTGTTGATACGCAGAACCCGGTGCCCGTAGTTGCGTTTGGTCGTCTTATAGACACGCGGCGGCGCTTTGGTACGGGCTCCGTCGCCGCCCCGCATAACGGTCGCGTGTACGCGCGCCGCTTTCTTGGGCCTGCCTTGCCCCACCTGCCGCGTCTCGCGCTTGGGCTTTCCGCCCTTGGCCTCAGCGCGAGAGCTGCGCGCTTTAGCAGCAGCGTCTCGTTTCTCCGCCGACGTCCTAACACGTCGCTTGAGCTCGATCGCACGGGACGGGTCGAGCACAAAGCGGAACGGCTCTAGCGGCTCGCCGGCGTCGAAGTCCACGACGTACTGCGATACCTGCCACGGCGTCGGCCAGCACCAACGCCGGCCATCCTCATCCGTGAAGCGAATCGTCTGCACATCTGTCTCGACGTGATGAGCGCCGGGCAAGGTCCGAGCCAGCGCGATAGATGCCGCGCACCTACCGGAGTGGCTCCGAATGGCCTTCTCAATGTCCTTAGCGGTCACATGGACGGTTATCCGTGGGGGTCTTGCTGCCGGCATACTTGCCTCCGTTCGTAGTTATCCCTATCGACAACGGTAGTGCGTTGTCGATAGGGATATTAGCGCGTTGTCGATAGGCCCGCCGTCCTAGCTGCGACCGGGGATTTCGCCGGCGCGCAGGCGCTCCATGTACGGCCGCGGGGGATCCTTGAGCCGGCCCACGACGCCCGCGCGGTCCCACGTCTCGAGCTCGAGGCGCGTCGGCACGACCGCGGCCGGGCGCTTGCGCCCCACGCGTATGAAGGTGCCCGGCAGCGGCACGCGCAGCTTCTCCGGGAGCGCATACTTCTGCGGCGCGTGCAGCGCGTAGGCGATGCGCTTGTTCGCCGTCTCCACGAGAATCGCCGGCAGGATCTCGCTCAGCGGCCAGATGCACAGGCGCCGGCAGCTCGCGCCGATGCGCAGCACGATCGCCGGCGTCGGGCGAAAGCGCCGCCACGCGCGCAGCGCGGAGTCCTTGCTCTCGACCCACGCCCACAGGACCGTGCTCTGCCCGTGATCGGCCGGCAGCCCGATCTCGACTTGCGCGTTCGCCCGATCGTCCCAGCGCTGCGCGAGCTCCGCGAGCCGGGCGCCGTCGTTATGGCAAACATGTAGGTGCGGCTCGAGCGCTCCGTCAATGAACACCGGCACGCGGCCGCCGGCCCAACCGATCGCCCAAGTCAGATAGGCGATCGCCTCCGGCGACGGCACGACGGGCCTAGTCATAGTGGCGCACGCTCTCGTCCTCGTGAGCCTGCACGAGCGCCCGCAGCTCGAGCAGCCCGATCGCGCGCGTGGAGATCCCGTTCGGCGGCTCGACGCCGAGCTGCGCGTACGCCCAGCCGATGCCGCGCCGGTAGCCGACCTCGAACGCGCGCAGCAGGAGGATCGGTTCGCGTTCGCCCGTGCCCTCGCAGCGCAGGCAACAGCCCGCGCGGGTCACGGGATCGCGACCGCTGCCCTTGCAGTACGGACACGGGAGCCCGTCCACGGCTCAAATACGACGAGCCCCCGTGAGGGAGCTCGTCGCGGAACGAAAGGACGTACTAGACGCCCGATCTCCGCGCATTGTACCGGGCTCTACGGTGCGTCGGTGTCAATCCGGAGATCCGTGATCAGCGCCGTGTGTTTCTGCTCGCAGGAGACGACTTGCTGTGTGCTCTTGTCGCGTTTGTCCTGCTGCTTGACGGCGCTGATGACGGCCGTGCCGGAGAAGGCCACGACGTCGCCCTTGCGGAAGGCTTGGCCGTCCACGACGTCCACGCCGCCGCCGGCGAGCGTCAGCTTGGAGCTCGTCGGGCGCTTGCCGCCGAGATCGAAGAGCTCGAGCTGCGCGGTGCCATCGACCGCGATCTCATCGGGCGCGAGAGCTGCAACCTGCATGGCTGTCCTTTCGTTCGGGGAGGGATCCAGCCATGTTGCTACTCGAGCACGACGGACGCCTCGAGGCTTCCCGCACCTAGCGGACGATGGCTCAGCGCTCGTCTAACTCGTACGCGTCGCGCGCGTACTCCGCGATCGCCCACGCGTCGGCCTCGTCCCAGCTCGTGCCTTCGTAGCCGTTCGCCTGCGCCCACTCGAGCACGGCGTACTTGTGCTTGTCCGTGGGCTTGGGCTTGGAGATCGCACCGTAGCCGCAGACGATCAGCTTCCACTTCGCGCTTGCGACGAATTGCACGTGCGTCCGCGGGGCGCCGCCGGCGATGCCGCAGAGCGTCGCGCCCACGGCGTAGGCCAGCTCCGGGTTCGGGCGCTTGCCGAAGCCGGCCGGTTCCTCCACGACGATGACGCCCGGGTGCGCGGTAAACGCGAGGAAGTCGCCGCAGAGTTCCTTAGCGGCCATGCGGATCGCCTCGAGCCGCTCCGCGCCGGCGAGCTCCGAAATCGAAACGACGGCACTCGAGCGCTCGCCGGTCGGCGCGATCGTCGCCAGCGCGAGGCGCTTAGTGGACGGATCGACGCCCCACCATGAGCTCTGCCCGGGCCGCACGATCAGGCGTTTGCGGGCACGCTCCACGTCAAAGGCTCTTAGCTGCGACACCCATACTCCCGATCGAGCCACCAAAGGATCCCGTACTCCGCGGCGGCTTGCTCGAGCTCCGGCGGCAGGCGGTGGCGGGGGATGCGCAGCTTGCGCGACTTGTCGAGCTGATGATGATGCCAGAGGCAGCCCCACACCCACCAACGCGGATCCTTGAGCAGCGCGCGTTTGCTGCGCGGCACGGCCGCTCGAGCAGCTTCGAGCTCGAGCCGGCGATCCCACACTTCACGCCGGATCGTCTGCTCTTTGACAAGGTGGACGCGCTGTAACCGACCGCTGCACTCGGAATTGGCGAACGCCCGCAGATAGCAGCGCTTACGAGCGGCCACACGCGAGCTCGATGCGCTCGAGCGCGTCCTCGTGATTGGGATGGACGTACACACGCCGCAGGACGTCGGTATAGGGGCGGCCCATGCTGTCCGTGTGACCAAGCTGCACGGCTATGTCGCGCTCATCGACGCCCTGCGCGGCCAGCCACGTGCCGGCGTAGTGCTTGAGCGAGTGAAACGGGCCGGTGAAGTCACCGCGCACCGCACGCCACGCGACGCCGATGCGCTCGCGGTCCAGCGGCCGGCGCATCTGCCCGCGCCAGACGAGATCGGCCCACGGGTGGCGCTCGAGCTGGCGCTCGAGCGCCGGCGCCGCGTGGCCCAGCAGAGCCACGCGGCGCACCTTGGCGCCCTTCTCGCACAGAACGACGCGCCGACTGACTAGATCGACGTCGGATCGCCTGAGCCCCGCCACTCCGGCGGAACGTGCGCCGGTGTGAGCGGCGAAGAGGACGAGATCGGCGTACTCGTCGTACCAGCCGCCGCGCTCGCGGCAGCGCGCGACGATGCCCTCGAGCTGCGCATCCGTGGGCACGGGCCGGCGCGGCGCCGTGCGTGGCGGGAGCTCCACGACGCGCCAGACGTTGAACGGCACGAGCCCCATGAGAAGAGCCTTAGACCACGCCTGGCGCAGATACCGGACCTGCCCGGGGTGCTTGACGGCCCACGCCTGCGCCTGCAGCGGCGTAATCGAGTCGAGACGCTTACTCGAGTAGCGCTCGCGGAACGGCGCCACCATGTAGCGGTCGTGCTCGAGCGTCGCCGGCGAGCGCCGGCCCGGGAAGAGATCCCGCCAGCCCTCGAGCCACTCGCCTACGGTCGGCTCAGTCCGCATCGCCCTCGGCCATCCGAAACATCTGCTCGCGCTCCGCTGCGTTGGACTTCGCCTCGAGCCAATCTTCCGCGGCGCCGCGCGCCGTGCGACGGAGAGCCTCCGCGCGCGCGTCGCCCGGCAGCTCGTGCGGGTCCATGAGCTCGCGGTAGGCGAACGCGTCGCGTTCGAGCGCTTCCTGCTGCCTGCGGATCAGCTCGCGTGCCGGCTTCTCGATGCGTTCGGACGGGAGCCGAAAATCGTCGCGGGTCACGCCGGCGCCTCCGCGAGCTCGTCCTCGCTCAGCGTTTCCACGACAAAGTTCGAGCTCTGCACGGTCTGCACGTACTCGCCCTGAGCGAACGGCTCGCCGTAGTCGGCCGCGCGGCCGACCGCCTCCCACAGCGCGGCCTTGTCGCGGATCCGGTCTGACTCCTGCAGCTTGAAGCGCATTACCTTGTCGCGTCCGTATCGGAGCTCGCCGCCGTGGGCCTTAGTCCATTCGCGCAGCTCCGTGCGCAGCGCTTTGAGCTCTGCGTCCTGCCGTTCGAGCATCGCGGCCGCCACTTGCGCCTGCCCGCGCGTGTTGATCTCGCCGCGATGGTCGCGCAGCTCGAGCGGGATCGGGCATTGCGGCTTGCACGGACACTCGCTGCAGCCGGCGTTGCTCACGATGGCCGGCCACGTGCCCTCGCGCTCGTCGTGCTCGAGCGAGCGCAGTAGTCCGATCAGGCTATCCCGGTATTCGGCCAGCTCGAGCGGCGA
>Ga0209465_10001053_pt1 | contig 12465 bp, 10 predicted proteins | sample PanSoiPlot1MoBio_FD_188321 | JGI IMG/M metagenome (GOLD analysis project Ga0209465, IMG submission 188321) | Tropical forest soil microbial communities from Panama analyzed to predict greenhouse gas emissions - Panama Soil Plot 1 MoBio (SPAdes)... | ecosystem: Environmental > Terrestrial > Soil...
GCGCTCCAGGATCAACGACCTCGACGAACACATCCTCAACCTCCTCAACCAGCGCGGACACGCCGCCCTCCAGATCGGCGAGCTCAAGCGGAAACAGGATTCGCCCTACTTTGTCCCGGAGCGAGAGGCGCAGCTCCTCGATCGTCTCCTCGCGCTGAACCGTGGCCCTCTCGGCCCCGAGGCAGTGCGTGTGATCTGGCGAGAAATCCTTTCCGCCTCGCTCGCCCTGGAGAATCCGCTCCCCGTGGGCTATCTGGGGCCCGCGGGAACCTTCACGCACGCCGCGGCCATGCGTCGCTTCGGGACCTCCGCCCAGCTCATTCCCTTGAAGACCATCGCGGACGTGTTCGAGGAGGTGGAGCGCGCCCGCGCGGAGTACGGCGTGGTCCCCGTGGAGAACTCCACCGAGGGTCCCGTCAACGTCACGCTCGACCGTCTCATCGACTCGGACACCGTGATCACCGGCGAGCTCACCCTCGAAATCAGTCAGCACCTGCTCTCGCGGGCGGGCGACCTCGGCGAGGTGAAGGTGGTCTGCTCCCATCCGCAGGCCCTTGCCCAGTGCCGGCAGTGGCTCCTCGCCCACCTCCCCGACGCGCGCATGGAGGAGATGTCCTCCACCACCGCGGCCGCGGAGCGCGCCAGGGACGACCCCGCGGTGGCCGCGGTAGCCTCCGAGCTCGCCGCGCGCACCTACGACGTGCCCATGCTGCGCAAGCGCATCGAGGACAACCCGCACAACACCACGCGCTTCCTCGTCATCGGCCGTCGTCCCGTGGGGCCCACGGGACGAGACAAGACCTCCATCCTCTTCTCCATGAAGAACGAGCCGGGGGTGCTCTACAGCATCCTCCAGCCTTTCGCGGCGCGCCGGCTCAACCTGACCAAGATCGAATCGCGACCGACCAAGCGACGGCCCTGGGAGTACGTGAACTTCGTGGACTTCGAGGGACATCGCGACACCGATGACGTGCGGGCAGTGCTCGGCGAGGTCAAGGAGCGTTGTCAGTTCCTCAAGATCCTCGGATCCTACCCCGCGGCTTAAGGAGCCCTTCATGACCGTGTCCTGGGAATCCGTCGCCAACGAACACATCCTGGGCATTGCGCCCTACGAGCCGGGAAAGCCCATCGAGGAGCTCGAGCGCGAGCTCGGGCTCACGGATGTGATCAAGCTTGCCTCCAACGAGAACCCGCTCCCGCCCTCGGAGCGCGTGCTCAAGGCCATCGCGGAGGCCCTCACGCACCTGAACCGCTACCCCGACGGCAGCGCGCACTATCTCCGCATCGCCCTCGCCCGGCGCCACGGCGTGACGCCCGAGCACCTCATCATGGGCAACGGCTCCAACGAGCTCATCGAGCTCATCGTGCGGAGCTTCCTGCGCCCGGGCGAGGAGGCGGTCATCCCCCATCCGTCGTTCGTGGTCTATCCCATGATCGTCCAGGCGGCGGGAGGCATCCGGGTGGTGGTGACCCTCAAGGATCATCGCCTCGACCTCGAGGCCATGGCCCGCGCCATTACCCCCATGACCAAGATGGTCTTCATCGCCAATCCCAACAATCCCACGGCGACGGTGGTGACGGCGGAGGAGGTGGCGGCCTTCATGGCCCGCGTCCCCGACAAGGTCATCGTGGTCTTCGACGAGGCGTACTTCGAATTCGCCCAGGGACCGGATTTCCCCGATTCTCTCCAGTACATGAAGCAGGGACGGAAGGTCTGCATCCTGCGCACCTTCTCCAAGGCGGCGAGCCTGGCCGGGCTGCGCGTCGGCTATGCCATCGCGGATCCCGCCTGCATCTCACTCCTCAACCGGATCCGCGCGCCCTTCAACGTGAACTCGTTGGCTCAGGTCGCCGCCCTGGCCGCCCTCGAGGACGACTCGCACATCCTCGAGTGCCTGCGCATGAACGAGGCCGGGCGCCACTTCCTCGTCGAGGAGCTCACCGCCATGGGCGTGAAGTACGTGCCCTCGCGGGCCAACTTCATCCTCGTCGACGTGGGACGAAGCGGGAGCGACGTCTTCCAGCGACTCCTCAAGGAAGGCGTCATCGTGCGTCCCATGTCGAGCTTCGGCATGGAGACCACGCTGCGCGTGACCATCGGGACACCCGAGGAGAATCGCCGGCTCGTCAAGGCCCTCAAGAAGGTGCTGGGCGAGGTCAAGGCCGGGTGATCCGTCGGCTCAGCATCGTCGGGCTCGGGCTCCTCGGCGGCTCGGTGGCCAAGGCCACGCGAGCCGTCTCCCTAGCCGGGGAGATCGTCGGGGTCGGCCGCCGGCGCGAGAGCCTGGAGCCCGCGCTCCGGGCAGGCGTGGTCGATCACGTGACCACCGATCTCGCGGAGGGCGTAGCAGGTGCCGATATGGTTCTCCTCGCCACCCCCGTGGCCACTCTCGAGGGCCAGCTCCCCGCAGTCTGGCAGGCGGTCGCGCCGCAGGCGCTCCTCACCGACGTGGGCAGCACCAAGCTCGGCATCGTGCGGGCGGCCGAAGAACTCGGCCGCACGCGGCCGCTCGCTTTCGTGGGCAGCCATCCCATGGCCGGATCCAACCTGGCGGGCTTCGCGGTGTCCCGGCCTGATCTCTTCACTGGCGCTACCGTCATCCTCACGCCCACCGACCGCACGCCGCTCGAGACCGTCAAGCGCGTCACCGAGTTCTGGGAGGCGATGGGCGGGCGCGTCACCCTCATGGACCCCACCACCCACGACCGCGCGGTGGCTGCCATCAGCCACTTGCCCCACCTCGTGGTGGATGCCCTGGTCGCCGCGGTGGTCGACATGGATCCGCGCTTCCTTGAGGTGGCGGCGCGTGGCTTCAAAGACACCACACGCATCGCGGCCTCCGATCCCATCGTCTGGCGGGAAATCTTCCAGCAGAATCGCGAGGCCCTCGGCGAGGCGCTCGGCGCGTTCCGCCACGCCCTCGACCGTCTCGAGCGCCTGCTCGCCTCCGGCGAGGACGGCGCCATCGAAGCTGCCCTCGAGCGCATCCGAAAGACGCGAGCCGAGCTCGGATGAGGCGAGAGCAGTCCGGGATCGTGGGGCCCGTGGCATGACCGGTCGGCGAGAGCCCGTGATCACCATTGACGGGCCGGCGGGCGCGGGCAAGTCCACCGTGGCGCGCGAGGTCGCGCGACGCCTGGGCTTCAGGCTCGTGGACACGGGAGCCCTCTATCGCGCGCTCGCATGGGCGGTGGCCCGCGCGGGAGTGGCCACGACCGACGCGGGCGCTCTTCGCGCGCTTCTCGCGCGCACCACGGTGGAGCTGGTAGGCGATCGCGTCCTCGTGAACGGCCAGGACGTGACGGGAGAGATCCGCGCGCCGGAGATCTCCATGCTCACCTCGCGTCTCACCGTGCTCCCTGCCCTGCGAGAAAAGATGACGCCCATCCAGCAGAGCCTGGCCGCGGCGGGTGGGGTGGTCCTGGAGGGCCGCGACACGGGCACGGTGGTCTGCCCCGACGCCGAGGTGAAGATCTATCTCGACGCCGATCTCTCCGAGCGCGCGCGCCGGCGCGAGAGGGAGTTGGCGGCACGCGGCACCGCGGCAGATTACGAAAGTGTGAAGGCAGAGATGGCGGAACGGGACCGCCAGGACACGGAGCGCGCCATCGCCCCCCTTCGCAAGCCGGCCGATGCCATCTCCGTGGATTCCACGGGTGTGTCGCCCAACACGGTGGTGCAGCGCATCCTCGACGCAGTGGAGCAGGCTCGGTGCTGTACGCGATCCTGAAGGTTCCCGCGGTGGCCTTCATGCGGCTGTGGCTCGGCCTGCGGGTCACGGGCCTGGAGCACGTGCCCGCCACGGGCCCGGCCCTCATCGTCTCGAATCACCAGAGCATCCTCGATCCCCCGCTCATCGGGGGCGCGACACCACGTCAAATCTTCTTCCTCGCCAAGGCGGAGTTGTTCCGAATCCCGCTCTTTGGCCGGCTCATTCGTGCCCTCCACGCCCGTCCCGTGCGCCGCGAGGGGTCGGATCCGAGCGCGCTCAAGACGGCGGCCCGCCTCCTCGAGGAAGGTAAGGCCCTCCTGGTTTTCCCTGAGGGCACGCGGAGCATCGACGGGCGGCTCGGTGAGGCCAAGCCGGGGATAGGGATGCTCGCGGTTGTGAGCGGCGCCCCCGTGATCCCGACCTATATCTCGGGTACGCTCGAGTCGCTGCCCAAGGGGGCGATCCGACCTCGTCGCAGCCAAGTGAGCGTACGATTCGGACCCGCGTTACACTTCAAGGCCTTGACGGGAGAACGGCGCAAGGAGCGGTATCGTGATGCCGCGAACGAGATGATGCGCGCCATCACACAGCTGAAGGAGCAGAACGACCGGCAGCACCGCTAGGAGCGACGCGTAGCTGTCGCTCCAGCAAATCTATCAAGGAGGAAGCACCCGCTTATGGAGAGTGATAACCGCAAGGCGAGGAGCCTCGCAGGGGCACAGCGGGAGGTGAGTGACGCCCCCGAGGAAAGCATGGAGGATTGGTTCAATCGCGGGGTGGGCGACATCGAGGAAGGGGAGGTCGTCCGCGGCACGGTGGTCGAGGTCCGCGACAGTGAGGTGCTCGTGGACATCGGCTACAAGAGCGAGGGAACCATCGCCATCGAAGAATTCCGCCACGCCGGCAGCCTGCCGAAGGTCGGCGACGAGATCGAGGTGTATCTCGAGTCCAAGGAGGACAGCGAAGGACTGATCGTCCTCAGCAAGGACAAGGCCGACAAGATCAAGGTGTGGGACGCCATCTCCAAGTCCCACGACAGTGGTACTCCGGTGGAAGGCAAGGTGGTCGAGGTGGTCAAGGGTGGGCTCTCCGTGGACGTGGGCGTGCGCGCCTTCCTCCCCGGCTCGCAGGTGGATCTCCGCCCCGTGAAGAACCTCGCCTCCATGCTCGGGCAGATGATCCGCGCCAAGGTGATCAAGCTGAACCGCCGGCGCGGCAACGTGGTCCTGTCCCGTCGGGCCGTCCTCGAGGAGGAGCGGGAGGAGAAGCGCAAGCACACGCTGTCCGTGCTCTCCGAGGGCATGGTCCTCACCGGCGCCGTGAAGAACATCACGGACTACGGCGCCTTCATCGACCTGGGCGGCATCGACGGTCTGCTGCACGTCACCGACATGTCGTGGGGGCGGGTGGGGCATCCCTCGGAGATCTTCCAGATCGGCGACCAGGTCGAGGTGGTGGTGCTGCACTTCGACCGTGAGACGGGGCGCGTTTCCCTCGGCTACAAGCAGAAGTCCTCCGATCCGTGGGCGGTGGTGGACGACCGTTATCCCGTGGGCGCCAAGGTGCAGGGGCGGGTGGTGAGCCTGACCAACTACGGCGCCTTCGTGGAGCTCGAGCCGGGCGTAGAGGGCCTCGTCCACGTGTCCGAAATGTCGTGGACGCGCCGGGTGCGCCATCCCTCGAAGCTCGTGAACGTGGGCGACACGGTGGACGTCATGGTCCTCGACGTCAACAAGGCGACCAAGCGGATCTCCCTCGGCATGAAGCAGGTGGAGGCGGATCCCTGGGCGACCATCGACGAGCGATACAAGCCCGGCGAGCGCATCGAGGGCAAGGTGCGCAACCTCACGGACTTCGGGGCCTTCGTGGAGCTCGAGCCGGGGGTGGACGGCCTGCTGCACATCTCCGACATGTCGTGGACGCGCAACATCGGCCATCCCTCGGAGATCCTCAAGAAGGGCCAGTCCGTGGAGACGCAGATCCTCAACGTGGATCGCGAGAACAAGCGGATTTCCCTCGGCCTCAAGCAGATCCAGCCCGATCCGTGGGAGACCGTCTCCCAGCGCTATCCTATGGGCTCGCGGGTGACGGGCAAGGTGGTGCGCCTCACCGACTTCGGCGCCTTCGTGGAGCTGGAAGCAGGCGTGGACGGGCTCCTCCACGTGTCCCAGATGTCCAACCGACCGATCGCCTCGCCCGCCGATCTCGTCAATGTGGGCGACGAGCTCACCCTCATGGTGATTCGCGTGGATCCTCACGAGCGCCGGATCGGGCTCAGCCTCAAGGACCTCGCGGCCACCATTGTCGAGGAGCCGCAGCACGAGGGACGTGGGCGTGGGAAAGGTGGCGGAAGGAAGCGCCGCGGCGGTGACGATTACGATGATGACGAGGAATAGCCGCACGGTGCGGCGCCAGCCGTGACGCCGCGCGGCCGCGTCGCCCTCATCGCGGTGGGGGTGACCCTGGGCATCCTCGTGCTCTTCATCGGCACGGTGTGGGTGCTCATGAACGTGGTCAGCGACGAGGGCCTCGGCGCGGGCGGGCCACGGGTGGCCGTGGTGGAGATCGAGGGCATCATCGTCGACGGGTCCTCCGCCGTGCGCGAGTTGCGCGAGCACGCGGAGAATCCCGCCGTGAAGGCAGTGGTGCTCCGGGTCAACAGCCCGGGCGGGGTGGTGGCCCCCACCCAGGAGATCTTCGCGGCCATCCAGCGGGTGCGGAAGGCCGGGAAGCCGGTCGTCGCCTCCTTTGGGGCGGTGGCCGCCTCCGGTGGCTACTATGTGGCCACCGCGGCCGACCGCATCTACGCCAATCCGGGGACGCTCACCGGCTCCATCGGCGTGGTGATGCAGATGGCCAACCTCGAGGGCCTGCTCAAGAAGGTGGGCGTCGACTACGTGGTGGTCAAGGCGGGCGCCTACAAAGACATCGGGAACTTCGCCCGCACCATGACGCCGGAGGAGCGGAAGATCCTCCAGGCCCTCCTCGACGACGTGTACTCGCAGTTCGTGGACGCGGTAGCCGAGGGACGCGGGCTCGATCGCAAGGACGTGCTCGCCTTCGCCGACGGGCGCATCTACTCTGGCCAGCAGGCGCAGGCGCTCAAGATGGTGGACGAACTCGGCGGTTTCGAGGACGCCGTGGAGGCCGCCGGCAAACTCGGCAACATCAGCGGCCGGCCCAAGCTCCTCTACCCGCGCAGGCGCTTTTCCTTCCGCGATCTGATCGAGAGCCGGCTCGGCCTGCCCGCCACCGCGTCCCTTCTGCCGACCCTGTCGGGTATCCGCACCCCCCTATATCTGATGCAGTAGCCGTAAACCCTTGCCCTTCTTGACTATCTTTCGACCATCGTGTTAGGTTCCTAGACGTGGAACCCGCCTAGTCTGGGCACCAGGAACTAGAAGGCCGAGGGGTACCCGGGGAGGGAGCAGGCTGATGACCAAAGCGGATCTCATCGAGGAAGTCTCCAAGCTGTCGAGCCTGACGAAGAAGGAGACGGAGCTCATCGTGAACACCGTCTTCGACAACATCACCGACGCGCTCGCCAAGGGAGACAAGGTGGAGTTGCGAGGATTCGGGAGCTTCCGGATCCGGCACCGCAACTCCCGGAAGGGCCGTAACCCCAAGACGGGTGACAGCGTCAGCGTCCCCGAGAAGCGCGTGCCCTTCTTCAAGGTCGGGAAAAGGCTCCGCGAGCTGGTCAACACCTAGAGGTCGCCCCGGAGCCGCGTGGACCGACTCTGGGCGCCGTGGCGGATGGCGTACGTGGCGTCCGCCGAGGCGGCAACTCCTTCGTCGGCAGGTGGCTGCATCTTCTGTGACGCAATCGCGAGTGGCAACGACCGGCGCGCGCTCGTGCTCCGCAGGTCTTCCCAGGCCTTCCTAATTCTCAACAAGTACCCGTACGCCTCCGGCCATGTGATGGCCGCGCTCACGCGCCATCAAGGCTCACTCGGCGCGGCGACGACCGCTGAGCTCGCCGAACTCATGGAGCTCGTGCAGTCGGCGGTGGTCGCCCTCGGCCGCGCCTATCATCCGGACGGCTACAACGTGGGCCTCAACGAGGGGCGCACGGCCGGCGCCGGCGTGCCCGGGCACCTCCACATGCACGTGGTCCCGCGGTGGAACGGTGACAGCAACTTCATGTCGGTGACGGGCAACACGCGGGTCCTTCCCGAGAGTCTCGACACCACCTACGACCGCCTCCTCTCGGCGCTCGGCTCGTGAGGGACGACTCGCCCGAACTCCCGATGTCGCCGCCCTCGACGTCGCCGTCCGAACCGCCCCTGCCGGCCCCGTTGTCACCCCCGCTGTCACCCATGATGCAGCAGTACCGGGAGCTCAAGAAGCGCTACCCAGACTATCTCCTCCTCTTCCGCCTCGGCGACTTCTATGAGCTCTTCTTCGAGGACGCACACGAGGGGGCGGCCCTGCTCCAGATCACCCTGACCTCGCGGCAAAAGGGCGAGGGTGCCATCCCCATGGCGGGCATCCCTCACCACGCGGCCGACGGCTACATCGCGCGCCTGATCCGCGCAGGCCGCAAGGTCGCGGTGTGCGAACAGATGGAGGCTCCGGGGAAGGGCAAGAAGATCGTGCGCCGAGAAGTGGTGCGGGTCATCACACCGGGCACCCTCACCGATACGCAGTATCTCGACGGCGCCGCCAACAACTTCCTCCTCGCCCTCCATCGAGCGGGAGGAAGCGGCACCCGCGCCTTGGGGGCCGCCCTCGTCGACGTTTCCACGGGCGAGTTCTGGGTGGGGGAGTCGGCGGGCGACGGCGAGGCGCTGCTCGAGACGGCCCTCCTGCGACGGCCTGCGGAGAGTCTCCTCGCCCGCGATGCCGAGCCCACGCTGGCGAGTCGGCTCGGCGCTCTCGGCCTTCCCATGACGACGGGCGAGCCGACGTGGTTCGCCCTTCGCCAGGCGCGCGAACGACTCGCTGCGCATTTCCGCGTCACCTCACTCGACGGGCTTGGCGTGGGGGACATGAGCGTGGGCATCCAGGCGGCGGGAGCTGCGCTCGCGTATCTTCTGGAAACTCAGGGCGAGTCGCTCGGCCACCTCACGCGACTTCAGCGGCTCGCCCCCGGTGATGCGCTCATGCTCGATCCCACCGCCGTGGCCACCCTCGAGCTCTTCGAGCGGGCGCAGGACCGGAACGTGCGCGGCTCGCTCTTGTCCATGCTCGATCGCACCGCCACGCCCATGGGCGCGCGCACCCTGCGCCAGTGGCTCCTCCGGCCGCTCCTCGACATCACGGAGATCGGGCGCCGCCAAGACGCGGTGGCTGCCCTCATGGCCGAGCCCGCCCGGCGTGCGAGCCTGCGCCAGGAGCTGCGCGGCATCGGCGACCTCGAGCGTTTGTCGAGCCGCGCGGCCCTCGGGGTGGCCCACGCCCGAGATCTCACGGGCCTCCGGAGCTTCCTGGGGCGGCTCGCCGCTCTCCGTGACGCTCTCGCCGGGCTGCCGAGCCCGCTCCTCGCCACGCTCGGCGAGGACATCACTTCGCTGCCCGCGCTCCACAAGCTCCTCGAGGACGCCCTGGAGGACGAGCCGCCGCCCACTCTGCGCGAGGGTGGCCTCATCCGCGAGACGTGGAGCGCCGAGCTCGGCGAGATCCGCCGGGGCGCGCGCGACGCGCGCGAGTGGATCGCCTCGCTGGAAGGCCGCGAGCGCCAGCGCACGGGCATTCCCAGCCTGCGCGTACGCTTCAATCGCGTGTTCGGCTACGGCATCGAGGTGAGCCACGCCCAGGCCGCCAAGGTCCCGCCCGAGTACATCCGGCGGCAAACCCTCACCGGGGCCGAGCGCTACGTCACCACCGAGCTCAAGGAGTACGAGAGCCGCGTGCTGGGGGCTGAGGAGCGCATGATCAAGCTCGAGCTCGAGCTGTTCATGGAAATCCGGGCGGCGGTGGCCGCGGAGGCGCCCGCGCTCCTCCGCACCGCGCGCGCGGTGGGTGCCCTCGACGCCCTCGTCGCGCTGGCCGACGTGGCCCACGAGCGCGGCCACGTACGGCCGGAGATCGACGGCGGCCGCGTCCTCGACATCGTGGAGGGGCGCCATCCCGTGCTCGAGGTGGGCGGCGATCGGCCTTTCACACCCAACGACCTGCGGCTGGATCCGGACGCCGAGCAGGTGATCATCCTCACCGGCCCCAACATGAGCGGGAAGAGCGTGTTCATGCGCCAGGCCGCGCTGCTCGTCATTCTCGCGCAGATGGGCGCTTGCGTGCCCGCGCGCTCTGCCCGCATCGGAGTGGTCGACCGCATCCTCACGCGCGTGGGCGCGCAGGACAATCTCGCGCGCGGCCAGAGCACCTTCCTCGTGGAGATGGTGGAGACGGCGAGCATCCTCCATCACGCCACGGAGCGCAGCCTGATCCTCCTCGACGAGGTCGGGCGAGGCACCTCCACCTTCGACGGGCTCGCCATCGCGTGGGCGGTGACGGAGGAGCTCCACGAGCGAGGCCGCGGCGCCAAGGTGCTCTTCGCCACTCACTACCACGAGCTGACCGCGCTGGCCGGGACCCTTCCGCGTGTCCGGAACTATCATGTGGCGGTGAAGGAGTGGAACGACGAGATCATCTTCCTCCACAAGGTGCGGCCGGGCGGCACCGATCGCTCGTACGGGATCCAGGTCGCCCGCCTCGCCGGTCTGCCCCCCGCCGTGATCACCCGCGCGCGCGCCATCCTCTCCGAGCTCGAGAGCGCACGGCCGAGTGCGGCAGCGGAGCCGCCGGCGGAGGTCACCGCCCAGCTCGGGCTCTTCCCCTCCGCGCCCGATCCGCTCCTCAAGGAGCTCGCCGCGCTCGATGTGGGGTCGGTCACCCCGCTTCGCGCCCTCAACCTCCTCGCGGAATGGCAGCAGCGGCTCAAGGCTCAGCCGTGAGCCCGATCCGTCTCCTTCCCGAGCTCCTGATCAACAAGATCGCCGCCGGAGAGGTCGTGGAGCGTCCCGCCTCCGTGGTGAAGGAGTTGGTGGAGAACGCCATCGACGCCCATGCCGCGGCCATCAGCGTCGAGCTCAAGGATGCGGGCCGTCAGCTCATCCGGGTGAGCGATGACGGGGTGGGCATGAGCGCCGCCGATCTCGACCTCGCGCTCCAACGCCACGCCACCTCGAAGATCGCCGACGAGGCCGATCTGGACGCCATCGCCACCCTGGGCTTCCGGGGCGAGGCGCTGCCCGCCATCTGCGCGGTGAGCCGCTTCGAAATACGCTCCTGTCCGCGCGGCAGCACGACCGGCACCCTCCTCCGGGGCGAGGGGGGAAGCGTGCAAGCCCGCCTCGAGGTTGCCGCCGATGCCGGCACGGCGGTGGAGACGCAGGATCTCTTCTTCAACACGCCCGCCCGGCTCAAGTTCCTCCGCAGCGCGCCTGCCGAGCTCAGCACCATCCTGCGGCTCCTCCAGGGCATCGCGCTGTCGCGCATCGATCTTCAGCTCCGCGTCCTGCATCACGGCAAGGCGGTGCTTGCCGCTCCGGTGGCGGCCACCCTCCGCGACCGGATCGGCGCCCTCGTCGGCTACGAGACCTCGCAGGCCATGCTCGACGTCGAGCATGGCCAGGGCGGGGTGCGCATCACCGGACTCCTCGCCCCGCCGCAGCGGGCGAGGGGCAATCGCGACGAGATCACGCTCATCGTGAATGGGCGCCCCGTGAAGGACACCGCGCTGACCCAGGCCCTCATCGAGGGCTATCGTCCCATGCTCGCGCGGCACCAGTTTCCCGTCGCCGTGCTCGCCCTCGAGCTGCCCTTGCCCGAGGTCGACGTGAACGTGCACCCGACCAAGGCGTGGGTGCGCTTCCGCTCGCCACGCCTCGTCCAGGAGGCGGTGTTCCGCGCCGTGCAGGATGCCCTGCGCTCGCAGCGCGTGGTGCAGCCGCAGGCGGGCCTGACTACCTCCGGCCCGGCCGCCCCTGACGAGCTTGACGTGCCCGGCGGGGCCGTCTCGAGCATCCCGTGGCCCGACGAGACGCAGGGCGCGCTCTTCCGCGAAGCGCCGGCATCCTTCGGGCCCGGCCGCTTCGGCAGCGTGATCGGCCAGCTGCAGGACACCTTTGTGGTCTCGGCGAGCGACGAGGAGGTCTTTTTCATCGACCAGCACGTGGCCCACGAGCGCGTGCTCTTCGAACAGCTCAAGCGCGACCTCGCCTCCGGCCCCCTCGCCTCGCAGGCCCTCCTTTTTCCACAGTCCCTCGAGCTCGGGCCCGGCAAGTCCGGTCTCCTCGCGGAGTGGCGCCGCGATCTCGAAGCGCTCGGCTTCGCCCTCGAGGATTTCGGTGGCCGCAGCGTCCTGCTCCGCGCCGTCCCGAGCCTGCTCAAGGCGGAGGAGCCCCGCCGGCTGATCGATGGGCTCCTCGACGAGGTGGGCACGCCGGGTCCCGCCTCGGCATCGCCCATCGTCGACCGGGCCCTGGCCTTCGTCGCCTGCCGGGCCGCCGTCAAGGCACACGCGCCGCTCCAGCGCGAGGAGATGACACGGCTGCTCACCGATCTCTCCGCCACGGAGACGCCGTACTTCTGCCCGCACGGCCGTCCCATCGTCTCGCGCCTCTCCCTCAAGGAGATCAAGCGCGAGCTCCGACGCACATGGTGACGCCGCCGCCGCTGCTCGTGGTCTGCGGACCCACCGGCGTGGGCAAGACGCAGGTGGCCGTGCACTTGGCCGCGCGGATCGATATCGAGGTGGTGAGCGCGGACTCGCGCCAGGTCTATCGCGGCATGGACGCGGCCACGGGCA
>Ga0209465_10001054_pt1 | contig 12464 bp, 11 predicted proteins | sample PanSoiPlot1MoBio_FD_188321 | JGI IMG/M metagenome (GOLD analysis project Ga0209465, IMG submission 188321) | Tropical forest soil microbial communities from Panama analyzed to predict greenhouse gas emissions - Panama Soil Plot 1 MoBio (SPAdes)... | ecosystem: Environmental > Terrestrial > Soil...
CGAGTTGAGGAGATCGAGATCGGGAAGCAGGGACTGCTGGTCGAGAACGGTCCGAAGAGGGGATTGCTGCTGCCGCAAGTTGCCGTGGAGCACCAGCTGGATCGCGAGACGTTTTTGCGGGAAACCTGCCACAAGGCGGGCCTGGCGGGAGATGCGTGGAAAGACCCGGAAACAAAGATTTATGGCTTTACCTGCGAGGTCATTCGCGAGAACCGCCAGGAGTAATTTGAAAAAAGGAAGCCCATGCCGGACCCGCGACACGGGCTGAAGGTTGTCGGCCGAAACAGGGCTATTCGATCTCGGCGTAATCGCCGGCCCAGAGTTCGGACCGGCTATAGGTGATCAGCATGGTCGAGGAATTGGGTCCGACGTTGATGACAATGCCTTCACCCCGAACATCGCGCGGCAGATCATTCCACCTGTAAGCTTGCGGCGTGCTGCCGAAGCCGTACATTTTGAACTGATAGTCGGGATAGTAGACCGCGGTCTCTGCGTTCCCGCCCTGGTAGCGGAAAACGCGCAGATACTCACCCACGGTTACGCCCTGGTTGGTGCCAAGGTTGACGTAAACCGTGGTGAACTTTCCGTAGACATTCGCGAAATCCTTGCCGGTCACGAGCATGCCGGTGGATTTTCCGCTGGCAGGAGCAAACTGGTCGAACTGAGAAGCCGGTTTGAACGGTGGGGATGGGCGGTCTTGCATGGGCCGCACGATGTCGCCGCGCAGCATGTAATCGCAGGAAAAGGTAACCTCGGCGACGGAGACATTCGGCTGTACGTTGACGACCTTCAACTGCCCGGCGTCGTGGTAGAGGGTACCCATGGCTTTCAGAAGCTTGGCCTGCCACTTGAACCATTGGACGCCAACGGGGTCGCTGATAGGGCGCACGACGGAGAAGCGATCGCCAACATGCACGCCCTGGTTGGCGCCCTTGCTGATATAGACGAAGTCGCGAATCGCGAAGGTAATCTTCGCGTTCGACTGCTCGCCGGAAATGAGGTACACATCATTGGGGACGTTTTCACTGGTGACAAAATTGGAGCAGTAGACGGCGCTATAGTCCGGGGAGGTGGCCGCCGGGACGGCTTGCGTCGAAGAGACGGGAGGATTCTGTGCGTTGTTCTGGCTGCGAGGGCTGGCGCCTACAAGTACCAAGCCGAGCGAGATTCCTGCTGCGATTGCGCGCATATTGACACTCCTTCGAGACACTCGAAAAAAAGGCCGTGCGGGGACTGCATGATTTGAAACTAACAAGGCCCCCGAACGGCGTCAACAAAATGGGAAGCGAGACTTTACACTTTTGCAAAGACGTGCTACAAGCCCTGTTTTCAATGGATTGGAGGGATTCTACGGGCAAGCAACCGTTTGGGAAGGGGGTCGCACGAATTTGTGCGGTGGTGGCGGGCCGCACGGCCTTGGAATTCCGGGCGCTGGTCGGCCAAGCGCTGAAGCAAACGCCTACGGTCGAATTGCGCCTGGACTGGCTGCGAAGTGATGCCGAAAGGCACCGGGTTTTGGATTGGCTCAAGCGCTCCGATCGCCGGGGAGCGCTGTTCATCGCCACCTGCCGGCGGCGCGTTGGTGGCGGAGAGTTGGCCGCAGACGCGGGGACAGAGTTGTACTGGCTCATGAAGGCGAAAGAGGCGGGGTGCGCGTGGTGCGACCTGGAAATCGAAACGCTGCGGGAGTTGCATGGCGGGTCGGTCGAGGACTACGCGTTGCCTGGGAAGGTTCTGCTTTCGATCCACGACTTCCGCGGGACGCCCAAGCTGCCTGACCGCATCAAGATTCCGGCGCGCGGCGGCGTAGCGGCGGTAAAGGTGGCGGCGATGGCACGGAAGATTTCGGACGGCGTCCGGCTGATGCGCTTGGCCCGCCGCGAACAGCAAATCGTAGCCGTGCCCATGGGGGAAGTCGGGCTGCCCGCGAGGATATTGGCCCTGCGCGAGGGAAGCGCGTTGGCTTATGCACCGGTGGCCTCGGCGACGGCGCCGGGACAGGTTCGTCTCGGAGACTTGAAGGAACTGTACCGAGCCCATGAGTTGAACAGGACGACGCGGGTCTACGGAGTGATTGGAAATCCAATCGGGCATTCGATGTCGCCGCTGCTGCACAACACCGGTTACGTGACGGCAAGGAAAAACGCCGTGTTTTTGCCGTTCCTGGTGGAAAAGCTGGGGGAATTCGTGAAAGCGGCGCCGGAATTTGATTTGTCCGGTTTCAGCGTGACGCTTCCCCACAAGCAGGCGATCTTCCGCTACCTCGAGGACTGCGAGCCGCTGGCGGAGAAAATCGGGGCGGTGAACACGGTTACGGTAAAGCGAAACGGCCAGCTGTACGGGAGCAATACGGACTATGTCGGTGCCCTAAAAGCGCTCGAAAAGAAGATGCACCTTGAAGCCAGCCGAGTGCTGGTCTTCGGCGCGGGCGGGGCGGCGAGGGCGGCGGCATTTGCGCTTAGGAAAGCAGGAGCCAAGGTGTGCGTTTGCGCGCGGCGTCGCGAGGCGGCCGAGGAGTTAGCAGGAGCCGCCGGAGGGGAGGTGATTCCCCGCGCGGAACTGCGGAAGCAGAAGTTTGATGCCATCGTGAACGCCACTCCGCTGGGGATGTATCCTCGTCCGGAGATTTCACCTCTAGAGCCTTGCGAGTTAAACTGTTCCCTCGTCATGGACCTGATCTACCGGCCCTTCGAGACAAAACTTCTGAAGACCGCCCGGGCCAGAGGCATCCGGACGGTACCCGGCGTGGAAATGTTTCTGGCACAGGGGATCGCGCAGTGGGAACACTGGATGGGCGGGCGGGCGCCGGAGCCGGCCATGAGGCGGGCCGTTCTTGGCGCGTTGCGAGCCGAAGAGAAATCACGCCGATAAGCAAAAGCAACCGCCGCAGGAAAGCAAACCAGTTTATCTTTGGGTATCCGACTTTGTGGATTTGAATGATTCGATGATCCAGCCAACCTTTGAAGAGTTTCATCGGCTCGCCAAGCGGGGGAATCTGATACCCGTGTACGACGTGTTTTCGGCCGATTTGCTGACGCCGGTGAGCGCGTATCTGCGGCTGGCGCGGGGCGCGCGGTACTCGTTTTTGCTGGAAAGCGTGGAAGGCGGTGAGAAGATCGCTCGCTACACGTTCGCCGGGGCTCATCCCGAAGAGGTGTTCCGCTATGCGGGCGGGGCTTGCGTGCTCGAGAGCCACAACCGCATGGTGTGGGAAGAGCGCGATCCCATTTCGTTCTTGCGGGAGCATATGGCCCAGTTTCAGCCGGTGCGGCTGCCGGGATTGCCGCCGCTTGTCGCGGGGGCGATTGGTTATTTCAGCTACGACATGGTGCGACTGATCGAGAGGCTGCCCAAACGGTTGAGAGACGACATCGGGCTATACGACGCCATGCTGATGTTTTATCGCGGGCTCATTGCGTTTGATCACGTGCAACATCGCTTGTGGGTTGTGAGGAATGTGTACACGGAAGGACCGGGAAGTTTGCGAGAGAAGTACGCTGCCGCCGTCAAGGAGATCCGGCGGACGCGGGTAGTGCTGGAAGCGCCGGTCGAGGGCGAAAAGCGCGAGCATCGCTCGCCGGGGAGACCGGCGAAACCGCAGGTGAAATCGAACTTTCATCGCAAGGAGTACCTGGAGGCAGTGCGCAAGTCCAAGGAGTACATTCGGGCGGGCGACATTTTCCAGGTGGTGGTGAGCCAACGATTTTCGGCGGAGACGCGGGCGGCGCCCTTCGACATTTACCGGGAACTGCGAGCGCTCAATCCTTCGCCGTACCTTTTCTATTTGCATTTGAATGATGTGCACGTGGTGGGCAGTTCACCGGAGATGCTCGTGAAGGTCCAGGGGCGGGAGGTGCTTTACCGCCCCATCGCCGGCACACGGTGGCGGGGGAAAGATGAGCTGGAAGACTTGCGGTTGGAGCGAGAAATGCTCGACAGCGAGAAGGAACGCGCCGAGCACATCATGCTCGTGGATCTGGGGAGGAACGATTTGGGGCGTGTGTGCGACTATGGCACGGTGAAGGTCGAAAAGCTGATGACCGTGGAACGCTATTCGCATGTGATGCATCTGGTGTCGAGCCTTCGGGGGAGACTGCGGGAGGACGTGGACTGCTTTGATGCGCTGATGGCGTGTTTTCCGGCGGGAACGGTCTCGGGAGCGCCCAAAGTGCGAGCGATGGAGATCATCGAGGAGCTGGAAAAAACGCGGCGCGGAATTTATGCGGGCGGGATCCTGTACCTCGACTTCGCCGGGAATCTGGATTCATGCATCGCGTTGCGGACCATGGTCATCAAAAGCGGGGTAGCCCATGTGCAGGCGGGTGGCGGGATTGTCGCCGATTCGGCACCCGCGGCCGAGTTTGAAGAATCGGTGAACAAATCGAGGGCCCTGCTGGGAGCGCTCGAGACGGCACACGCTCCAAGAAGCGCCCAGAAAGTGCGGGTCAAGAGAAAGAAGTGATTCTGCTGCTCGACAACTACGATTCGTTTACCTACAACCTGGCCCAGTATTTGGGCGAGTTGGGTTCAACGCTCGAGGTACATCGCAACGACAAGATTTCGGTCGAGCAGATCGCGCGCCTCAAGCCGGAGAAGATTGTGATTTCACCGGGGCCGTGCACGCCCGAGGAAGCAGGCATCTCCGTGGAGTTGGTGCAGAAGCTCGCGCAAACGTTTCCGATTCTGGGAGTTTGTTTGGGGCATCAAGCGATTGGCGCCGCTTTCGGGGCAAAGATCATTCGCGCTGCGAAGCTTTTTCATGGAAAGACGAGTGAAATCGAGCACGACGGAAAAGGGATTTTCCAGTCACTGCCCAATCCGTTTACGGCCACGCGGTACCATTCGCTGATTGTGGACCGGAAGTCGCTGCCGCAGGAGCTCGAGGTGAGCGCGGAAACCAAAGACGGCGTGATCATGGGATTGCGACACCGCGAGTACCGGGTGGACGGCGTGCAGTTCCATCCCGAGTCGGTGCTCACCGATTCAGGGAAACAACTTCTGAAAAATTTCCTTTCGTTATGAAGCGCGGAGCGGCGCTGGTTGCCGGGCTCGGCACAGCCCTTCGAAGCTCAGGAGAAACGCTGGGGAGGCCCAGAGTCTGCCGAAGGGTCCGGCGAAACCCTAAGGGGGCCGCCTGCGTCAACGGTCTGGGCTTGAAGGTTGCTGCTTGCACGCGTTGGTGAACCGGATCAGTTGCTGAAGTTTCTCTAGCGCGGCGCCGGAGGAGACGGCGCGGTCTGCGAGTTGGGCTCCGGCGCGGAAGTTTTCAGCGACGCCGCTGACGACGAGGGCAGCGGCGGCGTTCATGACAACGACGTCGTGCGGCGCGCCTGGCTCACCTTGGAAAATTCTGCGCAGGAGAGCGGCGTTTTCCTGTGGCGTGCCGCCACGGAGGGCTTCGCGAGGAGCGGGCTCGAGGTCAAAGTCGCAGGGTGAGACGGTGAAGTAGGTAATACTTTGCTCGCGGACTTCGGCGATTTGTGTCTCGCCAGAGAGAGAGACTTCGTCGAGCCCGCCGGCTCCGTGAAGCACGAAGGCGCGGGTAATGCCAAGTTCAGCGAGTGTCTCGGCGACGAGCGTGAGGACGTCAGGAGAAAACACACCGAGGAGCTGCGTTTCCGCCCCCGCAGGATTTGTGAGCGGGCCGAGGAAGTTGAATACGGTGCGCTTGCCGATTTGTTTTCGCGCCGGAACGGCGTGACGGGTAGCGGAATGGGCAGCCGGAGCGAAGAGGAAGCCGATGCCGACGTCCCGGATCGCGCGTCCGGCCTCGTGCAAAGGCAGGTCAATGTGCACCCCGAGAGCTTCGAGCACGTCGGCGGAGCCGCACAGGGAGCTGATCGATCGGTTGCCGTGCTTGGCAACGCGCGCGCCGGCGGCCGCGGCCACAACTGCGGCGGCCGTCGAAATGTTAAAGGTGCCGCTCGAGTCGCCGCCTGTCCCGCAGGTGTCGACCAGGTTGGTCGGCCTGGTTTCGCCCGGAGCAAATACCGGAGCGGCGTGCTTGCGCATGATTCTGGCAAAGCCGCTGAGCTCGGGGGCTGTCACCGGGCGCAGGTTCAAGGCCAAGAGCAAGCGAACGACGTCGGGCGTCTCCATTCGGCCGGAGAGGAGTTCCTCCATGATGGCTTCGGCCTCGGGCCGGGAGAGGGCCGCGCCGTCTTCGAACTTAGAAAGCCAATGCAAGGTGACATTCCCTTGTCTCGGTGCGGGCGAGATGTTCAGGCATCCTTGCCCGTTCCCGGTGACTCAAGTAAACTTTAGTGTTTTGCGAAGCCTCAAATTCTAACATCTGTGCCAAGTCCATCGTCGCACAGGTTCGGTGCTCGGCCCGGCCGGGACCGTCCAAAGGGCAGAATCTCAAATGAAGATTCATGAATACCAAGCTAAAGCCATACTCTCGCGATACGGCGTGACCACTCCGCGCGGCGAGGTGGCGTTCACGAAAGAAGAAGCGCGCGAGGCGGCGCAGCGGCTGAAGTCGCACGTGGTGGTGGTGAAGGCGCAGATTCATGCCGGAGGCCGTGGCAAGGGCGGAGGGGTGAAACTGGCGCGGTCCTCGGACGAAGCGGCGGAGATCGCGTCGCACATCCTGGGCATGACTCTGGTTACGCCGCAGACGGGGCCGCAGGGGCGTGTGGTGCGGCGGTTGCTGATCGAGGAAGGCCTGGACATCAAGCGCGAGCTTTACCTGGGATTGCTGATCGACCGCGAGTCTGGGCGACCCATGTTTATGGCCAGCGCGGCGGGCGGGATGGAAATTGAGCAGGTGGCAAAAGAGAGTCCTGCGGCGATCTTGCGGGAAGGCATTCACCCGGCGGTGGGGCTGCAACCGTATCAAGCGCGCAAGATCGCGTTCGGACTTGGATTGACCGGCGAACAGGTGACCGTCGCGACGCCGTTTCTCCAGGCGCTGTACCGCGCCTTTATCGATACCGATGCTTCGCTGCTGGAGATCAACCCCTGCGTGCTGACGGGCGAAGGCAAGTTGGTCGCGCTGGACGCGAAAATGACGTTCGACGACAACGGGCTGTTCCGGCACAAGGACCTGCGCGAGTTGCGCGATCTGGACGAGGAAGATCCGCTGGAAGTCGAAGCTTCGAAGTACGGGCTGAACTATATCAAGCTGGACGGAAACGTGGCCTGTATGGTGAACGGCGCGGGATTGGCGATGGCCACGATGGATATCATCAAGTATGCGGGCGGATCGCCGGCAAACTTCCTGGATGTGGGCGGTGGAGCGTCGGCTGATCAGGTCAAGAATGCTTTTCGCATCCTGCTGAGTGATCCGGGGGTGAAGGCGGTTTTCATCAATATTTTTGGGGGCATCTTGCGCTGTGACGTGCTGGCCACGGGCGTCGTGGCCGCGGCCAAGGACCTGCATGTGCAGGTTCCCATCGTCGTGCGGATGGAAGGAACGAACGTGGAGCGGGGGCAGCAGATTCTCCGGGAGAGCGCGCTGAACTTTACCATCGCCGAGGGAATGAAGGACGGGGCGCAGAAAGTAGTCGCGCTGGCGGGAGGTGCGCGATGAGCGTCTTGGTGAACGAAAAGACAAGAGTGCTGGTCCAGGGATTCACGGGGCGCGAAGGAACTTTTCACGCACAACAGATGATCGAGTATGGCACGAATGTGGTTGGAGGCGTGACACCGGGCAAAGGCGGCACCAAGCACCTGGAACGGCCGGTGTTCAACACCGTCGCGGAGGGGGTGAAGGCTACAGGTGCGGATGCGTCGGTGATCTTTGTTCCGCCGCCATATTCCGCGGACGCCATTCTCGAAGCGGCTGACGCGCAATTGCCGGTGGTCGTGTGTATCACGGAAGGCATCCCTGCGCTCGACATGGTGCGAGTGGCAGAAGTGCTCGGTCGATCGAAAACCCGGTTGATTGGGCCGAATTGCCCAGGGATTATCTCGCCCGGGAAATGCAAGATCGGCATCATGCCGGGACGGATTCACAAGCAGGGAAACGTGGGGGTGGTGAGCCGCAGCGGAACGCTTACCTATGAAGCGGTTCACCAACTGACGCAGCTGGGCATTGGCCAATCGACCTGCATTGGAATCGGCGGCGACCCGATTATTGGGACGCCGTTTCTCGACGCGATCAAGATGTTTAACGATGACGCGGATACGCACGCCATCGTGCTGATCGGGGAAATCGGCGGGAGCGCGGAAGAGCGGGCATCAGAATGGATCAAGGTGAATGTGAAGAAGCCTGTAGTCGGCTTCATCGCCGGGCAGACAGCTCCTCCCGGGCGGCGCATGGGTCATGCCGGGGCCATTATCAGCGGCGGGCAGGGCACCGCGCGGGACAAGTATGCCGCAATGAACGCCGCGGGAATTCATACCGTGGAGACACCGGCGGACTTGGGTTCAACCGCAGCGGCAGCACTGAAGTGAACGAGCGAAGCTGGTGAGCGAAAAGCTGCTTCGCGCGATCTTCTTCAAGGTGGAGGCGAATAAAATTGGCGATTGAGCGGACGTTTGCGATGATCAAGCCGGATGCGGTAAGCCGCGGGCAGCAAGGCGAGATATTGGCCCGCATTCACAAGGCTGGTTTCACGATTGTGGCCATTAAATCGATGCGTCTAACGAAGGAAGAGGCCGGGGGATTTTACGCGGTGCACCGCGAGCGGCCGTTCTTCGCGGAGCTGACCGATTTCATGAGCTCGGGCAAGATCTTCGCGATGGTGTTGGAGGCGGAGAATGGTATCGCAAAGTGGCGCGATACGATGGGCGCAACGGATCCGAAGAAGGCCGCGCCGGGCACGATCCGGCACGACCTCGGCACCAGCATTGGCACGAATTGCACGCACGGTTCGGATGCACCGGAAACCGCGGCGTTCGAAATCGGCTATTTCTTTCCGGGAGTCGAATTAATCTAGCGATCTCTGGTGCAAAAGCAGATCCCTCGCTCGCTCGGCCCGGCTACTGACGGTCGAGATCCACATGACCCTTCCGCGCTGTTGCTTTCTAATGCATTTTCCGCCCGTCTGAGTAAAATGGATACACCCGCACTGGCCCAGGAGGTCCCCATGCCTCGTCTTTACCGCCGCCAGTTCCTTCGAAAGGCAGCGAGCGCTTCGGCTGCCGCATGGCTTGCTCCCAAGGTATTGGCCGCGCGCTTGGCGGCACTGCCGGCCGGACAGAAAGTCCTAGCCACAGACACCGTGACCCTTGGGCGCACGGGAATTCAGACCTCGCGTCTGGCGATGGGAACCGGTACGGTGGGTTCCGGACACCACTCCAATCAGACAGCGCTTGGCCTCGGTGGGCTCTCCCGGCTGCTGCAAAACGGCTACGACAACGGTTTGCGCTTTTTCGACACCGCCGATTCCTACGGCAGCCATCCCCATGTCGCGGATGCCTTGAAGCATGTGGATCGCAGTAAGGTGACCATCCTGACGAAGTCCTGGGCGCGCACCGGCCCAGAGATGCGGGCGGATTTGGATCGCTTCCGGCGCGAATTGAACACCGACCATCTAGACATCGTGTTGATGCATTGCGTGACCGAAGGGGACTGGACGTCGCGCTACCGGTCGGCCATGGATGCACTCTCAGAGGCAAAAGAGAAGGGGATTATTCGCGCGCATGGTTGCTCCTGCCATTCGCTCGAGGCTTTGCGCGCTGCAGCGAAATCAGAGTGGGTCGAGGTGGACTTGGTGCGGATCAATCCGATCGGATCGCACATGGATGCCGATCCGGCGACGGTTGTAGGCGTGATACGAGAGATGCGGGCGGCGGGGAAGGGAATCGTCGGGATGAAGATTCTCGGACAAGGGGATCTGCGCGACCGGCAGAATGAAGCGATCCGCTATGCCCTTGGCCTTGGCGCGCTCGATGCGTTTACGATTGGTGCCGAGTCGGTCGCCGAGCAAAAAGACCTGATCGAGCGCATTGCCAGTGTCTGACGAGCCAAACTCGTTACGGATATAGCCCATGAACACCTTTCGCGAACTTGGCCGGGCTTTGCTGGTGCTCGGCGGGCTGCTCCTCCTGGTCGGGGCGTTTTTCTATTTCGGCGGAAAGTTGCCGTTCCGGCTGGGACGTTTGCCCGGCGATATCGTGCACGAGGGCGAACACACGCGTTTCTATTTTCCGATTACCACGAGCATTCTTCTGAGCTTGGGAATAAGCCTTTTGTTCTGGTTCATCTCCAGGATTCGCCGCTGAGCGGTTGTGGCCTCGGATGGCCCTGCGCTAGACTCGTGCCAATGGATCAACTTCAATTCAACCTTCAACCAGAGCGGCGTATATTTACCGTCAGCGACCTGACCGCGCGCATCCGCGACCTTCTGGCGAGGAACTTTACCGATGTGTTTGTCCAGGGAGAGATTTCCAATTGCCGGCCAGCGTCGTCGGGACACATTTATTTCACGCTAAAGGATGAGCGCGCCCAGGTGCGCTGTGTGTTGTTCAAGCAGCAGCAGCGCGGCATGAAGTTTCGCCCGGAAGACGGCTTGAAGGTGACCGTGCGCGGGTCGGTGGGCGTGTATGAGGCGCGCGGCGAGTATCAGATTTATGCGGAATCAGTCGAGCCGCAGGGCCGCGGTGCGCTGCAGGTGGCGTTCGAGCAGCTTAAGAAGAAGCTGGATGCGGAGGGGCTGTTCGACCCCGCGCGGAAAAAGACGCTACCACTGCTGCCGAGCCGCATCGGGCTCATCACGTCGCCCACCGGAGCGGCTGTGCGCGATGTCGTGCGAATCCTGAAGCGGCGATTTCCGAATGTACACCTCACGTTGTACCCGGTGCGCGTTCAAGGGGAAGGAGCGGCGGAGGAGATTGTCCAGGCGCTCGCCTACTTCAACCGCAAGCGGTCTGCCGACGTGATTGTTCTGGCGCGCGGGGGTGGATCGATTGAAGACCTGTGGGCCTTCAATGAAGAGAGGGTTGCGCGAGCGCTGGCTGGCTGCCTGATTCCCGTGATTTCCGGGGTGGGTCATGAAACGGATTTCACCATCGCGGACTTTGTGGCAGATGTGCGCGCTTCGACCCCTTCGGCAGCGGCGGAACTGGTGGTGCAGACGAGGCGCGAATTTGACAAGCATGTTGCCGATCTGCGCGAGTCACTCGAGGGCCTTGTGCGCTATCGTCTGCTCGAATGGTCGCGCCGCGTGCACGAACTCGCTGGGCGTCGCGGGTTTCGAAGGCCCCTGGACCTACTGCGACAAAGGCGCCAGCGCGCCGATGAGTTGACGTCGCGCTTGGCATTGGGATTGCGCGCGCGCCTCGAGCTTTCGCGCAAGCGGCTCACGACGGCGCATTTGGGGATTGCACGAGTTGATTTTCGAGCGAAGGTGGCCGCGCTAAGGCTGCGGCTTGAAAAGCAAGGTCGGAACCTGGGAGTCGTCGCCGAGCGCCTGTTGCGCTTGAAGCGGGAACGCTCGGAGCGCCTGGCGTTGCAATTGCAGGAGCGAAGCCCGTTGAAGGTGCTGGAGCGAGGCTATGCGATTGCCACGGACGCGGCAGGGGCGGTCCTGCGCGATGCCAATCAAGTCGTGATGGGAGATGAGGTCAGAATTCGGCTGCACCGCGGGGGGTTGACGACTGAAGTCAAAAGCAAGGAAGGATAAGCGCCGGCCAGACCCTACTCCTCTTCGTCGGAGGAAACCTTGAGTACGGCCAGGAAGGCTTCCTGGGGAATGTCAACCTGGCCGACGCGCTTCATGCGCTTCTTGCCCTCTTTTTGTTTCTCGAGGAGCTTGCGTTTGCGCGTAATGTCGCCACCGTAGCACTTGGCCAGGACGTTCTTGCGCATGGCCGCGACAGTCTCGCGAGCGATGACGCGGCTGCCGATGGCGGCCTGGATCGGGACTTCGAACATCTGGCGGGGGATCAGTTTGCGCAGGCGTGTGGCGAGTTCGCGGCCTCGCTCGTAAGCCTGTTCGCGATGGCAGATCAGCGCGAGCGCGTCGACGGGCTCGCCTCCGACGAGAACGTCCAATTTCACCAGGTCAGATTCCTTGTAACCGGCCAGGTGGTAGTCGAGGGAGGCATAGCCGCGAGACACGCTTTTCAATCGATCGTAAAAATCGAGCACGATTTCGTTGAGCGGCAATTCATAAGTGAGCATCACGCGTGTGGGGGACAGGTATTCGAAGTTCTTCTGCGTACCACGCTTATCCTGGCAGAGTTGCAGGATGCCGCCAACGGATTCGTCGTTGGTAATGATCATGGCCTTGATGATGGGCTCTTCGATTTTCTCGATATCACTGGGATTGGGAAATTTCGCGGGGCTGTCCACTTCAACGGTTTCACGCCCGACGCTCGTGATGCGATAACGCACGCTGGGCGCGGTGGTGATTAGGTTCAGGCCAAATTCGCGCTCCAAGCGTTCCTGAACGATTTCCATGTGCAGAAGGCCAAGAAACCCGCATCGAAAGCCAAAGCCGAGAGCGACGGAATTTTCCGGTTCGTAGAAGAAGGCGGCGTCATTCAATTTCAATTTGCCGAGGGCATCTCGC
>Ga0209465_10001056_pt1 | contig 12459 bp, 17 predicted proteins | sample PanSoiPlot1MoBio_FD_188321 | JGI IMG/M metagenome (GOLD analysis project Ga0209465, IMG submission 188321) | Tropical forest soil microbial communities from Panama analyzed to predict greenhouse gas emissions - Panama Soil Plot 1 MoBio (SPAdes)... | ecosystem: Environmental > Terrestrial > Soil...
CGCGAGCTTGACCGTGACGTAGTCAGTGAGCGGTCGTCGCGTGTCAGCGTTGCAGCTCGCATAGACCAAGTCCATGATCTCTTGAGTCGGCAGCACACCGCCATCCATCAACGGGTAAATCCAGACCTCGCCTGCGATCGCCGGTGCGCTGTAGATGACTGCTTGAATGATGTCAGGATGCGCGCTCAACGCCCAGAACTCATAGGCGTCGTGAGGTCCGCACGTGGAAAAACTTTCAATGGCAAGCCAGAGTCGGTAGCGGTATTGATCATCAGTCTCTTGATCACTGCCGCCTGCAGTCGTGTCGATGTTGCCTACCTGCAGCGCATAGGGCTGATTCCAGTTGATGATGCTGTTGACCTGCCCCGGAGCGAAGTCGTTGCCGATCGCGCCTGGAACGAGCGCCTCAGCGAGCACGTCGACAGTGAGACTTGTGCTGTTGATGATGCCTTCTGCTTGCGTCACGAAGACGACGTTGTTCGGTGCAGCGCATTGCGTCCCTTGCGGCACGACAGCGTCAAACGCGAGCGGTGCAGCAAGCGTGAAGCGCAAGGTGCACATCGCAGCTGCAGGCTGTAGTCGCAACGCGCGCACGCCGTAGAGCGCTCCGAGGTTGTCGAGGTAGTCGTCATGAGAATATTTGAGCAGGTTCTGCTTGCCTGTGAAATCGATGATGACGCGCTGAGCAGACAGCCAGTGACAGACGACGAGCAAGTGCAGTCGCACAGGGTCGCCCGGTGCGAGGTTCTTCGCGATGCCCGTCAGCGTCTTGAACGCGCTCTGGTAGTCAGCGATGACTTCGCTGACGATGACAGTCGGGTCCTTGACTGCAAAGTCGATGTCGGGCACGTAGTCGAGCCCATATTCGGGTGCGCCAGCGTTCGTTCCATTGCTCATCCTGCAGCCTCCAGTTTGTATTTTTTACCATCGACGACAGCGGCCTTGCCGGGCCACAGCTCGTAGAAATAGATGCGTCGCGTGTCGCCGTTGTTCGCAGTCAATGCTTTGTTCATCAGCTTGCAAAGACAATATGCCGCTTCGCCCGTCTTGTCATCGGGGCCGATCTCGCCCGTGACAGCAGGACTCGCTTGCTGCGTGTCGAGCTGCGTCAGTCGCGCTTGACAGCCCATCACCACGGGCGGCACCATTGAACGAATCTGAGGCGGGATGACGATATATTTGTCAACGTCAGCGTTCAGAAATTTGCCGCCGTTGTAGTAGGCGGTTTCATCCTGCGGCGTATTGTCGCCGTGATGATTGCCCGTCCCGTCAGTGCAAACGTCGAGATCGCTGACGAAACAAACATAGTCACCCTTGGGCGACGCATAGATGATCACGCCGCCGATTGTGATCAGTTCAGACAGCTGATGCTTTTTGATGTGCTGTGCTTTTTTCTTCGCTCGCGTAGTCATGGTTCAGCTGGTGTTGGTGGAACTGGCACTCGCTGTGCGCGCACCCATGTCACGAACGAGTCGTAGCCTTTCTGTGCTGCGTCTTCTGTGACGAAACCGTGGCCTGAGATCGCGACGACTGGTGCACCGAAGACACTGCTTGCGGGGCCGGTCATCGCTACAGTGACGACGTGCCAATAGAAGAGTCCGTTGCTTGCTTTGTAGATTGCGAATTTCATTCTGATTTTGCCTTTCCGTTTTGCATTTTCTGCACAGGCTTCAAGCCAAGCAGGAAAGTTGCTATCGCGAACCCGTAGGCGACGCCGCTTGAGTTCGTCACTTTGAAACCGAGAAGCTCCATGATCTGATCGACTGTCGTCGACGTCGACTTGAGCAAGACGAGCGCGACAGTTACCACGCATCCGCCAATGAAGCGCGTGCGATCGTCGCGCCACCAGTCAGAGAAAGTGAACGCAACAGGATGCGCCCGCCAATAGCTCATGAAAAGCGCGAGCATCCAGACGACGACGCAGCTGATGACATTGAAGACGCGATTCGGCCAAATCGGCAGATGATCAGTGCCCTGAGCGGTGAGAATGCAGAGCAGTTGAATCATTTCGCGAGTCTGTTTTTGCTGCGAGCAGGTTCGCCGTTGCGTTCACTTTGTTCGCGCAGCATGAGTTCAAGCTCAGCGATCGCGCCCGCGATTTGCTGGTATCGCGATTGACTCTGAATGACGCGCTTGTTGAACTCGGCTTCGAATGCGTTGTGCTCGGCGATCATCTTGTCATGTGCGTTGGTGTGATCAAGCAGGTCTGCTTTCAGTTTTGTGATGCGTTGTTCGATGTTCATCTTACTCTCCTTGCGTGAATCCATCCGTTTGAAGTGCATGTGCCAGCGCCGAATGCGGCGAAGCTCACCAGATACCACGTCTGGTTTGCGGCGATGCTGACGCGACGTGTGCCACAATCTAATCCAACGCCGACTGCCGAGATTTGAATTTGAGCATACATGTTATCGCTCGGCAGATTCGCGCTCACATCGCTCACACAAAAAATCCTGTTCGTGCAACCGGACGCGTTGAGGCTGTAACCGAAGCCGCCAAGCTCCCAGTCGCCGGGTGTGAGCGTGATCTGGCAGATGTTTTTGTAAACACTGTTGGTCATCGCCACACTCGATGCAGTCGCCTCGATGACTTGGCCGATGTCGCCAGTAGCCGCGTTATCATTCGTCGCTGAAGCGAGCAAATCGTCAAGACCGATCTGCACGTTGCCGACCTTAAAGCCTGCGCTCGCGTTCACCCAGCCCGCGCCAGGATCGGTTGTGTTGTTGACGCTGACGCCGTTGCTACCCCAGAGTCGCATCGCAGTCGAGAGAATGCCGCTGGCTACGGTTCCGAGATCGAGATACGACGTGCGCGTTGCATCTGCGACGACGCTCCATTGAGCTTTGATCTGCGCGAGTGTGCGATCAACAGTCGTGTCGCTCTTGCCTTCGAACGAGAGCGCAACGCCTTCTGCGTTCACGGTCGGCGTGCCCGTGTAGTTGTGACTGATGCGCAGCACGTTCAGCACGTTGTTGCCAGCGTCAGCGACGCGGATCGACTGCGCTGCAGCCATCAGCATGTCCTGCGCGTTATTCATTTCACTCGCGCCGATGGTATTTGCTGCGATCTCCGCTGCAGTCACCGCGTTCGCCGCGATCTGTAAATTGACCGTGCCTGTTCCACTGCCCGTTACGTCGCCTGTGAATGTCATTGTTCCAGCAGGCGGTGTTATCCACGAGCGCACACCAGCAGTTGTCGATGACAACACGTAACCGTTCGCAGATGGATTGCCGAGCGCCGGTTCACCGCCTAGCGCGGCGAGCATGTTTGCCGCAGTCTTGAGCACCGGGGTATTGAGACTGCTGATCTCCATGTAGGCAGCGACGCCAAGCGAATTGTTCGCCATCGTGAAGATGTTGCTGCCTAGCGCGTTCGCGCCCAAGCTCGTGCGTGCTGTGCCCGGCACGAGACTCGCAGAGCCGCCATCCCATTTCATTCGATCAGTGTAGGCAGAATCCCAGTTCGCTGAGTTCGGCGCTGAAAGAGTGACGTCACCAGTGCCTGCGTCAGCTCCATCTGAAGCGAGCGAAAGACCAGCGCCCGCGAGCAGCTTGCGAATGACTGCTTGACCTACTGTCGAAACATCAAGATCGACTCTTTGAACCGTGCCGTCTTGAACCTGACTGCCTCTGATTTGTGTGAGTCCCATGGTTACAAAGTTATGTCCGTATAAGTGACTTTGATCTTACTGCCTGTCGGTGGCGCAACTGCGAACGTGATCGTCAATCCGCTGATCGTGTAATCATTCCCCGCACCGGGCTCTTGCAGGATGCCGTTCAGAAAAACGTTCTCGGTGTTAAGTGGGTTTGGTGCGGACGGCATCACAAAGGTTGTGTTCGAGCCGTCAATAGCTCCACCCACGGCAGCCCGCCAGATGATGTTGTTCGATTTGACAACCGTGTTCGCTTTGAAGCCTAGCACATTGCCAGTGATCGCCAGAACGTTCGTGTCGATATTGACCTTGAGGCCAGCGCCGCCAGCGGGAGCAAGAATCGCGCCTGCTGCATCGAGCTTTACGTTGAGCGCATTGGTCAGTGAGAGCAGACTGTCGGAGTTGAAATTAACGCCAATTCCGTTTGCGCCTACGATGACGATGCAACCACTTGCATTCAACTTCACCTGCATGTTGTCGGTGTTGATCTGCAGTGACGAGTCGGCAGCGACGACGTCGATCTGCTGCCCTGTGCGCGTCATGCCAGCGCCTGCAGTGATGTCGCTCGGCCCGGGAATCTGTGTGAACGTGATCGCAGTCGTGTCGATCGTGCCGCCTTGATCAGCGACTGATAGCCAGATCGTGTCATGATTCGCAGTGCCCTCTTGCACGCTGATGATCTGACCGGGCACCTCAGCCCACGAATCCATGTTCGTCGCGCGAGTCCACGCGCCACTTGCTACGACCCACAGACCGTTCTCAGCAGCAGCAGTCTGATTTTTCAGCAGAACAACGTTGCCGACTGAAAGCGCGCTGCCGTCAATCGTCTGCGTGCCGCTCTTGGTGATGTTCGCTGTTGACGCGACGCGCGCTGTTGCTGAGCCGGTGACTGCGCTACCGAGCTGACTCAAGACCCAGCCGCGTGTCGCAGCATCCTGCGCGTTCACAGGGTCTGTGACGTTCTGAATGTAGTTCGTGTTGCCAGCAGGCGCGCTCGGACTTGCGGGACTCATCTTCAGCGCAGCACTCATCGGATTCGTGCCGTCTGCGCGCACCATGAGATTGACGAGTCGATCTTCTGAGATCGTTGCTGATTGAATCTGTTTGCCGCCGTGGATTTGTGTTGCGCTCATAGGAGGAGTTTATGGTTGAAAGTAGTCGACGCTCAAGCTGTCACTCGACAGTGGTGCGGCGACGAGCTGAAAAGTTTGCGAGCCAGTCTCCGTGTAGTCATCAGGATGACGCAGTCGCAGACCGCTCAAGAACACAGCGAGCAGCGTCGGCTTGTAGATGAAAGCTGTTGTGAAAATCTTGTTGCTGCCGTTGAGCAGCCCAGTCGGAATCTCGCCCACGACTGGCGCATTCACGGGAGCTGGCAGGATGTAATCGATCGAGATCGTGTCCGTTGCTCGCGGCACAGCGACGAATTGAAACTGCGTGCTGCTGATCTCAGTGTAGTCGTCGACGCGTCGCTGACGCAGCCCGTTCAAGAACACTTCAAGCGAGTTCGGCGCGAACGCGTTCGCAGCTGTGAAGATTTTGTTGATGCCGTTGAGCGCGCCAGTCGGCGCTTCGCCCATGATGTATTGCGTGCCTGCGACAACAGTGCCACCGGGAGGACCTGGTGGTCCCTGAGGCCCAGCGATGTTGCCTACTTGCTCCCAGCTCATCGCGTGCGCCTCCACGTTGCGCCGTCAAACTGCCAGACGTCGCCGTTCGACGTGTTCAAATACATGTCGTATTTCTGCGGCGTCACAGGATCGCCCGCGCCCTGCAGCCAGACAAAGCCGCGCTCGCCTTGCTTGCCTTGTGGCCCTTGAGGGCCTTGCACGGGCTGTCCTGAAACGATGATCGGCTTCATCGCGACGCCTGCTGCTGGCGCTGTCGTGCCGCTGAACCACAGACTGCCGCGCGTGCCGGGTTCGCCTGTCGCGCCCGGTGGGCCAGGTGCGCCTGCTACTGGAGAGAACACGGGCAGACCTTGCTGCACTTGTGCAGGCGCAGTGAAGATGTTCGCGACTGTGTAGGGAGTGTCCGTCCCGTAGATCACGTTGTTGATCTTCAGCTGAATGATCGGCTGCATGTGTCCTGCGAGCGGGTCTGCAGCGAAATCGATGTTCATCACTTCACAGCGCGGTTCCCATTGCGTGATTGCGTGCAGTATCGCGATCACTTTCAAGTTCGCTTCGTTGATCGGCAGATCGACGATCGTCTGATCGAGACCGAGTGTGCGCTCAAGCGCTGCGCTGTAGAGCGGCGTTGCGAGAATCGTCTTCACGTTCTGAAAAATCTCTTTGAACCCGATCGCGCCGAAATCGATCACCTCGAACGCAGCCATGTTCAGCGGCAACCCGTCAGGCTGCATGAACTGAATGCGCCAGTTCGCGCCAAGCTCTGCAGTGATTTGATCAGTGATTGGCATTTACGGTTGTATGGCTACGCCGCCGGGAATTTTGCTTGCTACTGCTCCAAAAAACGGAATGCCCAAAGGCGAGATGATCTGTTCAGTGAACGGAATATATTCTTGAAACGCAACAGTCAGCTCGACTGCGAGCAGTCTGCCGGGCGGCAGCCAGTTCTTGTGATGCTCGTCGATCGACGTGATCACGAACAGCGACAGCCCGCCTCCCATGGGTTTGCCACCAACGATCAGCGGCGCAGCTGTTGCGCTCTCGTGAAGATTGCGCCACAGAGCCAAGAGCGGAAGCGGATCGCCGCACCACGATGCGTTGAGATTGACGCGCATCTCGATCTCGATCAGATCATTTCCCGCCCATTCAAGCAGTGGCTTGCGCAAGTGAACATTGTGAACGCCGAAGCGGCCCTTATATTTGCGCTCGATGTGCTCGAACGTCATGATGCGTCCTTGAGCGCGCCCGAAGATGATTGCTGCAAACGTGCCTTCTGTCATCGGCTTGCCTCCAGCGCCGCGAGTCGCGCGTTCAGCTGCACAATCGTCGCTTCAAGCAGTTTGATTCGGTTGTCGAGCACGCTGTCGCGTTCGGCGAGTCCGCAGGATGCGTGAGGGCCGTCAGCTGCGGTGTGAATGCCAGTCGTGCTCATGTTGCCGATGTGCGTGATGTCGCCTTCGAACTTCATCGGGCCCTTGAGATGAATCTGCGTCGGCCCTTCGATCGTCACCGTGCCGTCGCTGTGAATCAGCACATCGCCTTTGAACGACAGCTGCGCTTTGCCGTCATTGTTCCAGACCGTGTCGCCTTTGAGCGTGTGCGTCTCAGTGCCTTTGCTCGCGTCGAACTGCTTGATCGAGCCGTCGTCATAAACTGTGTAGTCGAGCATCGGGTCTGTCACAGGCGGTGGGTCGTTTGACGTGTAGAAATGCCCGACTGCAAGGTAGTCGCCAGTGCCGTTCGATCGTTTCACCATCAGCACGTTCTGTCCAATGCGCGGCATCGCGAAGCTGCGCTTGCCGCCTGCGCTCACTTGCAGCATCGGAATCGGCTTTGTGATCAGCGGATTGCCTTTGCGATCGAGTTTCTCTGGCATCTGCACGCGCATGTTCGCGCCCTTATCAGTGCATTCGAGCTTCACGACTTTGCCAATCACGACTGCGTTGCGGTAACGGTTGTCTTTGCCGCTCACGAAGTCAGTTGCTGCGAGAATGTTTTTGATCGCCATATCAGTAACCCTCCAAGCACTTGTGAGCGATGATCTTCGTGTCGTATTGCGGGCCGAGCTGATGCTCGACAGTTTCTGCGAACCATTTGCCATCGAACTGACCGACGCCTTTCAAGTCGAACGTCTGACCAGCTGCGACGAGCGGGTTGCCAATCGACATCTCGATCGTCGCGCGAACTTTGTGCTTGTTCTTATCGCGCGCCATCGCTTCTGCGAACGTGCTGTCAGTGTCAGTCGTCCAATCGCCTTCAAGTCCTGCGCGGGGCTTGCGCAGCCCACCTCCGTTACCACCATCGCCACCGCCCTCGCCGTCCTCGCCCGGGTCTTCGTTGCTGTCAGTGCCATATTCTGAGATGTCCTGATCTTCAGTGTTGAAGTTTGACTGACCGGTCATGCCGGTCTCCATCACGGAGAAGCTGTTGCGCGTGCTTTGCACTGTGTCGTTGATCATGATCTGAAAATCGCCTGCGCTCATGCGATACGTCGCGCCGCTCGCGGCGGCTGTGGCGTCACCGTAGAGCAGCGTGAACGCTGACGCAGCGCCCTCTAGTTCTTGCTCGTTGAAGATCACGATGTTGTTCTTGTGCACCTTGAGCGACAGCTTGTGCGCGTTCGCGTGCTTTTTCAGCAGCGAGAGACCGCTCTCTTCAGTCTGTTCGAGTCGCTTATATTTCGGGTTCGTGAGCGCTTGCCAATCCAAGACCATCATGTTCTCGCCTGCGATCTGAATCGCGACATCTTCAAGCGACGAGTTCTCCCAGCCGCGCGTTTCGTCTGCGCCCTTCAGCTTCTGATCAGTCGGAATCGAGCTTGCTTTGATGCTGACTGTGCTCTGCGGCAGCTGAAAATCGACCGAGTCAATCCAGAAGCGACCGCATTCGAGACTGAGCGCAGCTGCATTCGGCGCGAACCAGCGTTCACAGATGATCTCTGCGTCAAAATACGTGCCGACATCGGGCATCCAATCAGAGATGAAGCGTTTGTCACGATCAGCGAGCTGCAGCTGAAAGTCGTCAGCGTGATCGCCGTCGCAGTTGTCGACATAGATGCAGTTGAGAAAATACGGCGCAAGCTCATTGAACCAATCGCTGCCGTTCATGATGATTGACGGTCGAGCGAATCTGACTTGCGTGATCATCCTTGCATCCTCGTGATCTCGCGACAGCGCTTCCTGATCGCGAACAGCTCTTTGAGCTTGCTCAGAAACGTCTCGCGCCGCTCTCCAGAGCGCTTCCAGAGGGTTTTTCGCTCTCGGACGTGTCTTTGCAGCGCGTTCATGACGTGGTGATGATCGACGCCTTTTTCCACGGCACAAGCGGAATCGAAGTTTTGACAGGCAAATCAGGCACGATCACAGCGATGCCTGCAGGGAAGTGACAAATCTCGCGCAAGTAATAGTTCGCCTCGATCAGCTTGTGCATGTAGAACTCGTCAAAGCGACGCATCCCGTAGACTTTCAGCGAGATCAAATCCCACCAATCATCTTGCACTGAGACGTAGATGCGCGGCGGCGGTTTCGGCGGCAGCACAAGCGCCTTTTCGACAGGTCGCGTCGCGAGAAAAGTCGGTCCGCCTTCAATGACGGGCGGTGTCGGTGACGGGATGCGTGGTTGTGGCATTTCAATATCCTGACTCGTAGCTCAGACGTCGCTCTTGATACTGCGCCGCCTTGAATTGACTGATGAAGTCGCGCGCGAGATCACGCAGTCGCGAATCCATCGCACGCTGCTGTTCGTCGGTTGCGCCGCCGTGAATCGTGATGTTCGGCGTGAAGTTCATGTGCGTGCCGCCAGCGCCGCGACCAGTGAGCGCGCGTGTCGCGTAGTCGAGCAAGCCCATTGCTCTGCGACCACCGCCGAGAGGGATGACAGCTTCAGGGCCGCGCTCGCCGAGCAGCGCATGAGTCAAGCCGCCAACAATGCCGCCGAACTGCATCCCTCGCGCTGCTGCCAAGTAAAACGGCGGGGCATTCGCAGCAGCTGGTTGCGCTGCAGCGCTTGCTTGCGCGATGTGTTCTGCTTGCCCTAGGTATCGAGCACCAACACCGGGATGACTGCCGATCGTTGAAAATCGACGACCGAGAATGCTCGTGTGCATGTTGCCGCTTGCTGCTGCGCTGTTCGCGTCACGAACGAAAGCAGCGACTGACTTGTCGACGTCGTAGGCATTGCCGTAGGCCTGCCCGTGCGCGTATTGAAAGACGCCGAATGAGCCGCCCGGGTCGCTGAGATTCGTCGACTTCGGATTGAAACCTGATTCAGCGTGAGCAACAGAGACACCGAATCGCGCCCATTCTTCGGGCGTCCCTTTCGTGATGCCGAACTGCGCTGCATCAGGAGGCACGCCAGCTGGCGGGTGCGCTTTGAACTGAGCGAGCAGTTTTTGATAGAGCACAGCACCCTTCTGTTGCTGCTTCGTCAATCCCGCTGGCACGTTCGCTGCTGCAGCTGTTATGTCAGGCGCGGCTGTCGCTGCCGCTGGAGTCGCAGCAGGAGCAGCAGTAGTCGGCCCATAGCCGCGCATGTATGCTGCAGCCAAAGCAGGATTGCCAGCATACTTCGCAGGGATACCCGGCGCGCCTGCGGCGGCAACAGCACCAGCAGGACCAGCAGCTTTCGGTGATGTCGTCGCGCCAAGACCAAACTTTTTATAGATGAACTTGCCGAGCAGTCCGGGCGGCGTGTAGGCGAGCACTTTCGCAATCCCGTTCAGCAGCTTCAGCACGATCTTCAGCTCGGTCACGAGTATCTTGAGCGATACAATGACCGAACTCGCGATCAGGCGACCAAAGAAACCAGCCTCAGGCCATTCGATGCCGAGAGTGTCGAGCAGATCGTGAAATGCCTTGTTGAGTTCGGCTATGTCCTTGTCGAGTCCGAGCGCTTTCCATTGCACTTTCCAAGCGTCAATGAAGCCTTGCACTTCGCCTATAACCCAGTCGAGCACCTTGCCAAGTTTTTCGATGCTCCAGATGATCGCTGGTTCGATTGTCGGCAGTGCCCTATCCCACAGCTCAGCCATCTTCGCCTGCAGCGGCAGAATGTGCTCGCCGATTCGCTTCTGCATCTCGGCAATGTGCTGATTGAGCAGAAAAATCTTGCCCTCAGGCGTCTCCATCAGCTTCGCTGCTTGACCGACGAAGCGCTGACCTTTCGCGATCTGCAGCAGATACTCGTGACGCAGTCGAACGTTCTGCAGCGCTCTGAACTCTTTGCGCTGCGTATCAGTCAAGATGATGCCATATTGCGCGAGCGGTCGCACCATCCCTGTTCTGATCGCCTTGCCCCAAGCGGTAGTGAGCTGCGCTGCGTCCTCTTGTGTCGCTTTGACGCCCTTCGACACAGCGAGAATGTCTGCCATTGCTGGCATCATGCGCGCAATCTCTTTCGGCGGTATGCCCATCACCGCAGCTTGCGCAGTTGCTGAGTCGAGAATTTCCTCTTGGTAAATCTGCTGCTTTGCGAGCAGCTCGTTGCTCTGGCGCAACAATTTCGTCTGCTGCGCTGCGAAATCAGGCCCTTTCGCTGCGATCGCATTGAACTGCATCAATGACGCAGTCAGCTTTTTCGTGCGCTGATTCGCTTCTATCGCCTTGTCAGCAGCTCCCTCAAATAACTTGCGAAGGAGCAATCCGCCAGCTACGCCGCCAGCTGTTGCAATTATACCAACGATACCGCCGAGGCCGCCGGCTAACGTTTTCAGCGCGGCCTGAAGCCGCTTGACTGAGTGTTCGAGCGCTTTCAGTCGCGACTGCGCAGCAGCCATCGTCGTGCGAAAGTTCGCCGCCAGCTTCGCCGCGATGACGAAGATCGCTTGATATTCTTGCTTGGTGGCGGCCAATTACATCACCTCCCTTCGTTCTCGATCGCCTGCTGCTCGTCGCGCAGCTGTTTCACCAGCTCGTGCAGCCAAGTCATCAATTCTGTGACTGGCAGCCCCATCCAGTAATCGACGCCGCCACCCGTGGCGCGCGCCAAACGCATCGAGATCGAGCGCAGGAGTGTTGTTACACTTTCTCCTCTTCCGGCGAGCTGCCACAGGCTTTTAGGGCTTCTAGCCGCACCGGCATGTAATAGCGACGCGGCAGTTTGTAGATCACGCCGATTGGAACATCGGCAACCTGCGCCGCGAGGACGATGTGATAATCGTGGTGCATCTCTGGCAGCACAGCCGTCTCGTTCTTGTCCGGCTTGTAGATGCGATTGAACGTTCGCTCTGCGCGCACAAAGTCTTTTGCGATCAGCGAATCGAAGTCAAAGATCAGCTCTGGATATTTCGTGCCGTCATATTCGACGGGCGGATTCAGCTTCAAGCGCCACGGAGGCTTCGGCGCTTCGATCTGAAATTCGCGAAACTCTGCTTCAGCTTGCGGCAGATCGACTGACGGTTCGACTTCATGCAGACGGTTTGTCTCGACACCGCTGTGCGGCTCGATTCCGACTTGATCGTTCGTTGTGCTCATAGTGCGCGAGCTTATCAATGAAACGAACGCATCACAAGCCAATCAACTGCCGGATGCGCAGCGCGTAGTCGACGAGCTGAAATCCGTTCCACCAGCGGCAGATCGCGTTCTCTTTGTCGATCTCTGCGACGATCTTGTCATTGTGCAGCACGCGCAGACTGATCAGCTCATATTCAGTCACGGCTTCGCCCTTCGTTCCGATCTCCAGCTTGCCGAAGTTGATGCCTTTCGGCGCTGTGCCCATGATGTAGCGCCAACCGTCGTGGATGATCTTGTTCGTGCCGCTGTCATGCAGCTGCTGCGCTGCCCACGCGTGCAGCTGTGCGCCGTCTTGCAGCGTTGAGAAGAGCACGTCGTCGACGACCGTGAGCCAGTTCAGCGTGACACTGTAGGGTTGAAAATGCGCCTGCACAGGCATGTCGATCTCACCGAAGATGCCGCTGCCTTTCAGCGGGTCTTCCAAGTTCTTCAAGTCGGGCAGCGTGACGTTGCCACAACCGATCAGACGTTTGCCATCTTTAAAGATGCTGTAGTTGGTGACGTGATTTGGAATTTGCATTTGTTAGTCTCCTTTGGTGCTGCCGATTTTGTTACTATCCTTTCGCTGCCGCTTTCTTATTGTTCGCTTTCTCGGGTTGCGCTGCCTGCCCCTCAACCGTCGCACCGGACTGCGCTTGTGGCACGGTCTGCGCTACGGCTGCGCCTCCTG